>FWPV01001251.1_pt1 | contig 71942 bp, 72 predicted proteins | sample 2228371 | NCBI WGS metagenome assembly FWPV01 (sample SAMEA103939776, study PRJEB20133) | metagenome
CGCACGGCGCCTCAGCGGCCCGCCCGGCTCGCCGCCTCGAGCACCTCGCGGAAGGGCGCGATGGCGGCGTTCGGATCCCGCCAGATCGTCGGCGGTGGAACCAAGAAATCGGCGCCGGCGGCGACAAGATCGCGGGCCGCCTCGACGGTCGGACAAGGCGCGGCGCAGGGCAGCACGAACAGCCCGCTCCACCAGGCGACGAGCTCCCGGCACCGATCGAATGGCAGACCCTCGCCCAACAACAGCCAATCGGCGCCGGCTTCGCCGGCTTCCATGGCGGCGTGGCGCGAGCCGCCCGTGGCGACCCCGATCGGCCGCTCGAGCCCCAACAGGCGCCGCGCCGGCTCGACCGCCTCGACGGCGCGCAGCAGCACACCGTCGGCACCGACCTCGATCACCCGGGCGGGCTCGCCCTCCAGGAACAACGCCACCCCGGCCGCCCGGCAGCGGTCACGACAGCGCTCGGCCAGCTGCGACCACGCGCCGGCGGGGCAGGTGCCCGGGTCGAGCAGGAGAGCGGCGACCCGGCCGCCCTCGAGGGCCCGCTCGAGGGCGGCGGGGAAATCGGGCTCGAGGCGCTCGGGGCCGGGCAGCAAAAGCGCCGGCTCGACCTCGCCGGGCTCGAGCCACGCCTCGGTGGGCTCGGCCGGGCGAGGCTCGACCGGTACCTTCGGCCGCGGCCGGCTCACGCCCGGCCCTGGTAGATCGCGATCACCTGGTCGAGCAGCGCCAGCGCGTCCTCCTTCTTCCGCTGGAAACTGTTGCGGCCGATGATCGAGCCGTGGCCGCCGCCGTCGCGGATCTGGCGGATCTCGGCCAAGAGCCCTTCGGTATCCTTGGCCTCACCGCCGGAGAACACGACCAGCCGCTTGCCGTTGAAGGCCGCCTGCATGACGTGGGCGACCCGCTCGGCGAGCGTGCCCGTGGGGACCCGGGCCTTCTCGTAGGCGGGCTTGGCGGCGTCGAGGTCGATCCGCGCGGAGGGTGGCTTCACCTTGATCACGTGCGCACCCATGAGCGCCGCCATGTGCGCGGCGTAGGCCACGATGTCGAGCGCCGTCTCGCCCTCTTTCGAGACCTTGCCACCGCGTGGATAGGACCACACCACGACCAACAGCCCCTTGGCCTTGGCCTCCCGGGTGATCTCGCGCAGCTCCTCCTGCTGGGCGTAACAAGCGTCCGAACCGGGATAGATCGTGAAGCCCACCCCGATGCAACCCAGCCGCAGCGCGTCGTCGACCGAGGCGGTGACCGCCTGGTCCGGAACCCCGGCGGCCAGACTGTTGGCGCTGTTGAGCTTCAAGATCAGCGGCACCTCACCCGCGTAGCTCGCGGCCCCCGCCTCGAGCGGACCCAGTGGTGCGGCATAGGCCGAAAGCCCGGCCTCGATCGCCAGCTCGAAGAGATAGTGGGGATCGTAGGCCGCGGGGTTGGGGGCGAAGCTGCGCGCCGGTCCGTGCTCGAAGCCCTGATCCACGGGCAGGATCACGAGCTTGCCGGTGCCGCCTAGCCGACCGTGGCTCAACAGCCGGACCAGATTGGTCTTGACCCCGGGATTTTCCGATTCGTACCAGGAGAGGATCTCTTTGACCTTCGGCGTGACCCGCATCTCGTCCGCTCCACCGCGTCGTGCCGGCGTTCGGGCCGGCGTCCGTCCTCATAACCGCTCGCCCGGCGTCGATGAAGGCCGGGCCGCGAGGGCAGCGGCCAGCGCAGCGCGCACCGTGGCCGGCGCGTCCTCGCCGGGTGCCAGCACCAGGCGGGGCGCGGGCGGACCGACGCAAAGTTCGGCACCGAGCTGCCGGGCGATGTCGACGAGCGCGCCGCGGGCCGCGGGTGCCCCCGCCACGAGCACCCGACGTGCTCCGGCCCGCAACGCCGCCAGCGCCGTGCCCGGCTCGTCGGCGCAATCGATCCACAACGGCCGGTCGAGCGCCTGCTCCAGCGCCACGCAGAAGCCGACCCCGGCGAAGCCCGCGAGCCCGGGAGCGGTCGCCAGATCGATCTCGATGCCGAGCTCGGCTGCGGCCGCCAGGGCCGCGCGGGCCTGGGCCAGATCGTGGACGGCGACGATCAGCGCGGGCGCAGCGCGGCCACCCCCGGCAGCTCCTTGCCCTCCAGCCATTCGAGGAACGCCCCGCCGGCGGTCGAGACGTAGCTGAACGCCTCGAGGACACCGGCATGGGCGAGGGCCGCCACCGTGTCGCCGCCGCCGGCCACGGTCACGAGCTTGCCGGCCCGGGTGAGCTCGGCCGCGGCACGGGCCACCGCCACCGTCCCGGCATCGAAGGGAGGCACCTCGAACGCGCCCAAGGGGCCGTTCCACAGCAGCGTCTTGCAGCCGGCGAGCTTGTCCTGGATGTCGCGGACGGTCTTGGGACCGACGTCCAAGATCATCTCCTCGGGCCCGACCTCCTCGACGCCGACCGTTCGGCAGGGAGCGCCGGGCTCGAGCTTGCGGGCCACCACCGCGTCGATCGGCAAGAGGATCTCCACCCCTCTGGCCTGCGCCCGCTGGACGATGGCTCTGGCCTCGCCGGCGAGATCGGGCTCGCACAGCGACTTGCCGACCGACAGGCCCTCGGCGGCCAGGAAGGTGTTGGCCATCCCGCCACCGATGACCAGCGCATCCACCCGATCGAGGAGATTGCCCAGCACGGCGAGCTTGGTCGAGACCTTGGCACCCCCCACCAGCGCCGCGGCCGGCCGGGCGGCCCCGCCCAGGGCCTTCTCGAGCGCCTCGAGCTCGGCCTGCAGGAGCCGCCCGGCATAGGCCGGGAGTCGCTCGGCCAGGGCCACCACCGAGGCGTGCGCCCGATGCGAGCAGGAGAAGGCGTCGTTGACGTAGAGGTCACCCAGGCTCGCCAGCGCATCGGCGAAGGCCGGATCGTTCTTCTCCTCGCCCGGATGGAAGCGGAGATTTTCGAGCAGCGCCACGCCGCCCTCGGGCAGGCTCGCCACCACCGACTGGGCGGCCGGACCGATGCAGTCGGGGGCGAAGGCCACGTCGCGACCGAGCACGCCGGCCAGCGCCGCGGCGATCGGGGCCAGGCTCAAGCCCGGCTCGGGCCTGCCCTTGGGGCGCCCGAAATGGGACAGGAGGACGACCTTGGCCCCCTTGCCGGCGAGTTCGCGGATCGTCACCGCGCCGCGCTCGATGCGCGTGGCGTCGCTCACCCGTCCGTATTGCATCGGCACGTTGAAATCCACCCGGACCAGCACCCGGCGGCCCTTGACCTCGACCCCGTCGAGCGTGCGGAAGGATGCCATCGTCACCCGCCCCGATCCTTTCGATCCTCGTGCCGGGTAGCAGATGCCGCCCGGGGCTGTCCACGCACCCGCAGCTCGCGGCGTCCGAGCGTCGCAGCCGCCACGCCGGCCGGGTCCCGGTTCAACGGCTGCGCTCGAAGGTCGCGAGCAGGGCGTAGCCGCGGCCGATCGTCGTGACCGTCAACCGGCCCTCGCCGGCAGCGGCACGTCGGCGCAGTGCCTCGACGATTTCCGGCCGGTGGGCGACCCCGAAGCGGTCCAGCCAGGCGCACATCGCGGCCCGCACCCAGCGCGGCAGCCGGTCCATCGGCCCGAAATCGACCAGGTGCAAGGTTCCCCCGGGGGCGAGCAGACCCAGCGCCCGCTCCAGCGCCGGCAGCGGCTCGGGTACGATCGACAGACAATAGCTCACGATCACGTGCTCGAACCGGTCGGTTCCGAGCTGGCGGAGCGGATCGAGGTTCTCCGCGGTCGCGTAAGCGAGCCTGGCGCGATCGGCCAGGTCGGCGCGGACCAGCGCCCGCGCGGCGACTTCCAGCATCGAGCGGGCCGGCTCGACACCGCACAAGAGCACGCCCGGCAGGCGGCGGCCGAGCCGCACCAGGTTCCGGCCGGTACCGCAGCCGATCTCCAGCACGCGGCTGCCGGGCGGGGCCTCGATCGCGTCGAGCAAGCGGTCGCGGCCCGCGAGGTAGAATTTGCGGGTCAGATCGTAGAGGTGCCGTTGCGGCCGGTACATCCGCTCCATGCGGGCGTGCACCAGCCCCGGGTCGACGCCGGGCACGGTTCAACTCCGCTTACGGTAGAGGTGGAAGCCGCCGTAAATCGCCGAACGGTCCCGAGCGTGCAGTTCCGCCGATCGCTCGCGCTCGTAGACCCAGTCCTCGAGCAACGAGGGCGGGAGCTGGCGCTCGAGCGGCGAGTCCGGTGCCGCGGTACGGAAGATCACCCGCGCCCCCGGTGCGGCGGTCCGATCGATCTCCGTCCACAGCGCCCCGAGCATGGCCGGGGTCATCCAATCCTGTGCGTCGAGCAGCACGAACCCGTCGAGGCTGGCGGCGTCCTGGCGCGCGAGGAGGGCCGTGAGCGTGTCGCGGTGGATCTCCACGCGATCCACCCGGGCCCGGATCGCCGGGAAGGCCGCCGGCTCCAGGTAGGGCGGTAGAGGACCGTGCCCCGGATCGTAACGGCGGGCCAGAGCCAGCCAGGCGAACTCGTTCTCGCGCAAGGGGAAACCACGGAACAAGCGTGCCAGCCGCTCGTGCAGCAGGGCGCGCGGGCCACGCGATGCGGCCAGCATCGCCTCCAGCTGAGCCGGTGGAATGCCGAGCCCGAACCAGCTCACCGGAAGGGCCGCCAACAGGCGCACGAGCAGGCTGTCCAGCACCGGGGCGATCTCCTCCTCGAACAGCCGCTGTTGTTCGACGAGGTCGCGGGCCGCCAGCAGCCGACCGGGATCACGGCCGTGCAGGCGCAGGAGGAGGTGGCAAAGGCCGATGCAGCGCCCGAGCACACCCTGCCGGTAGAACCCGGTGGCGAACGCCTCGATGCGGCGCCGGCCGCGAAGCGTACGGGCTTCCCACCAGGCGCGCGCCGGTGCGGGCAGGGCCGGTAGCAGACGTTCGGCGGCGACCCGATTGGCGGGGTCGGCAGCCCCGGCGAACAGGCGCAGGAAACTCGGCTGGTCGAGCCGGCGCGCGGCTTCGAGCTTGAGTGCGAGCAGCGCGGTGTGGGCCGGCGACAGGTCGACGGCCAGGATCCGGGCCGGATCGGCGCGAAGATAGCTCAGGATGTTGCAGCCGCCGGAGGCGATCGCGACCAGCCGGGCGCCAGCCACCGGGACCAGCGCCTCCAGATCGACCCGCGAATCCTCCCAGATCAGCGGGTAGACGAGCCCGTCGAAGGCCCGAGCGAACAGTCGCTCCAGAAGTCCGCGCACGCTCCAGGAGGTGTCGGTCTGGACGGCGTCGCGGGCGAGGGTCCGGGCCATGATCGAGCTCCCGGCGACGGACCGCGGCGCGGTCCGCACCGCTGCGGGTCAATGGAGGTGGACGAGGCGGATCAGCTGCGGGTCGAGGGCCAGGAAGCTCGGGCGCTTTTCGACCCACGCCCCGGCGTTGACGTAGGTGATCGGCCGCAGCGCCTCGCCGGCGCGCGCGAACCGGCGGGCCAGCGGTCGATGGGTGTGGCCGCAGACCACGAGGTCGGCACCGAGATCGCCGGCCCAGGCCGCCGCCCCGGCGGCCACCGCCCGGTGCACGCCGGCTCGCCGGGTCAGCCAGCGGTCCAGACGCCGCGGCCACTCCCCGTCGCGCGACAGCCGCCGCAGACACCAGGCATAGGCACGACCGATCAGCCGAGCGATCCGCGGGCGGCTGGGTAGGGTCGGATCGAAGCCGTCGCCGTGGGTGACGAGGATCCGGCGGCCACCGGAGCACCAGCCGTGGCTCTCGACGAGCTCGATACCGAGCAGATCGCGGATCGCCGGGGCCAGGTGCCGGTCGTGGTTCCCGGCCAGCCAGACGAGCTCGGCGGCACCGTCGCGGGCCAGGGTGCGCAGCCGCCGCAACAACCGCCAAGCATCGTCGCAGAGACCCTCGAAGCCGCCGTCGTGGAGGATGTCGCCCGCCAGGACCAGCCGGCGGAAGCGCCAGCGCTCGAGAGTGCCGAGGACCTCCCCGGGCCGGGCGATCGGCAGCCCCAGATGGAGGTCGGAGAGGATCAGCGTTTCGGTGACGGGCTCGGTCGCGGGTCCGGCCCGGCGCAGCGCCGGGGCCGGACGACCGGGATCTCGCGGCATGCGCTCACCCGATGGCGGCGCCGCTTCGATCCCTGCGACCGCGCCGGCCGCCGCACACCTCGCCTCTTAGGCGCGATGTGTGACGGCCGGGTATCGACCGGATGACGATTTGGTGGGCGACCGCGTCGACGCGGCCGCGGGGGGCTGCTCAGCGCGTGCCCATCAGGGCTGCGACGTCGACCATGCGGTTGGAGAAGCCCCATTCGTTGTCGTACCAGGAGGCCACCCGCACGAGCCGGCCTTCGAGGACCTTGGTGGCGTTGAGATCGACGGTCGAGCTGGCCGGTCGATGGTTGAGGTCGATCGACACGAGCGGCTCGCGGGTGACGTCGAGGATTCCTTTCAGCTGCCCGGCCGCCGCCTGCTCCAGGAGCCCGTTGACCTCCTCGACGCTCGTCGGGCGGGCCGGCACGAAAGTGAGATCGACCAGGCTCACGTTCTGGACCGGCACGCGGATCGCGACGCCGTCGAGCTTTCCTTTGAGCGCGGGCAGCACCAGGCCCACCGCCCGGGCGGCGCCGGTCGAGGTCGGGATCATCGAGCAGGTGGCGGCGCGCGCCCGATAGAGATCCTTGTGGAACACGTCCAACAGGTTCTGGTCGTTGGTGAAGGCGTGGATCGTGGTCATGTGGCCACGCTCGATGCCGATCCCTTCGTGCAGGACCTTGGCCAGCGGCGCCAAGCAGTTGGTGGTGCAGGACGCGTTGCTCACCACCGTGTGCTCGGGGCGCAGTCCCTCGTGGTTGACCCCGAAGACGACCGTGTAGTCGGCCCCGTCGGCGGGCGCCGAGACCAGGACCTTGCGCGCCCCGGCCGCCAGATGGCCCGAGGCCTTCTCCTTGCTCGTGAAGACACCGGTGCACTCCATCACCACGTCGACGCCGAGCCGGCCCCAGGGCAGCTTACCCAGCTCGCGCTCGCAGAGCACCTCGATGGGCCCGGTGCCCACCTCCATGACGTTGCCATCCAGGGTGACCGTGCCGGGGAAGCGGCCGTGCACGCTGTCGTAGCGCAGCAGATGCGCATTGGTGGCCGGTGGGGCCAAATCGTTGATCGCCACGACGCGCACGTCGTTGCGGCCGCTTTCGACGATGGCCCGAAGGACGTGTCGGCCGATGCGGCCGAAGCCGTTGATCGCGACGCGCACGGTCATGGATCGCTCCCCGTTGGATCACTGGTCTTTCGGTGTCGGTGGCCGGTCGGCGCGCTCCACGGCCGGTCCGGCCGCGCGCTTCGAGGCTACCGTCGGCGCGCAGAGTGTCGTTCGGGTCGTAAAACGCAACCCGAGAATTGCCGCAGTCCGGTCGATCGGTTGACGGGTCCCGCTCGAGCGTGCGAAGGTTTCGTGAATTCAACGAGCTGGAGGCGGTCCTCGCGATCCGATGTCAGCTCTGGAGGCGGCCGAGAGGCGGCTGGCCGACGCCTTGGCCCGGCTCGAAGCGGCGCTGGTCCTGCGGCCCCGCCCGGAAGGTTGGGCGGCCGAGCGGCAGCGGTTGGAGGCTCGGCTCGCGGCGCTCGACAAGGATTGCGATCTGTTGCGGGCGGAATGTGATCGGCTACGGCGCGAACTCGAGGAGCTGCGGGCCCGCCATGCGCGGCTCCAGGAGGTGGCACGAGGGGTCGACCGGCGCCTGGGGGCCGTGATCGAGGAGCTGGACGAGTTGGGGCGGAGTTGAGCCGTGCCGACGGTCGAGATCACGGTGGCGGGCCGCCGCTACCCGGTCCAGTGCGACGAGGGCCAGGAGGGCCGGCTCAAACGGCTGGCGGCCTATCTCGACGGCAAGGCCACCGACATCGCCCGCGCCAGCCGTCAGCTGGGCGAGGCGCGGGTTCTCCTGTTGGCGGCGCTCGTGGTGACCGACGAGCTGTTCGACGCCTACGACGAGATCCAGCAGCTGCGCGCCCGGCTGGGTCAGGAGGCGCGGGCCAGCGAGGCCGACGCCGCCCGCGTCCTGGAGCGCGTCGCCGAGCGCCTCGACGAGCTTGCCCGGGCGGTCGCGAAGGACTAGCTAGAGGCGGGCGGCCGCTGCCCGGTTCGAGGAGCGCTCCAGATCGCCCGGGCCTAGTTCGTTCCCAAGGGAGCTGTCCCTGTCGTGGTCGTGGCCACGGCACATGGCGCCCACCTGCGTAGCAGGACTCGGGACGAGCCGAGCGCGAGACGGCCAGGGTGGCGGCCGCCCATCCTCTCGGCCGACCCCGCCGGCCGGGGTCGAACACGAGGCCATCGGGTCGGCCCCTGTGACGCCCCTCGCCACGGTCCCACACCCGATCGTCGAGCTGGCCGAAGCCAAGGCGGCCTTGCGGCGCCGCATGCGCGCGCTGCGCCGGGAACGGGCCCCGGCCCTGCGGACCGCCGCGGGCACGGCCGCCGTCCGGCACCTGGCCGCGCTCCTGGCCGTGGCGCCACCCGGCCCGCTAGCGGTGTTCGCGGCCCTTCCCCTCGAAATCGACACCGAGCCCGTGATCGCGAGCCTGGTGCGGGCCGGCCGAACGGTGCTGTTGCCGCGCCAGGAGGGGCGCGAGCGACCGCTCGCCTTTCACCTGTTCCAGCCGGGTGATCCCTTGATCCCCGGCCCCATGGGCGTGCCCGAGCCGTCCCCGGCGGCGCCGCGCCTTCGGCCCGCCTCGCTCCTGGTGCCGCTTCTCGCTTTCGATCGCGAGGGGCGCCGGTTGGGCTACGGGGCGGGCTTCTACGACCGGACGCTCGCCGCCTTGCGGGCGGGCGAGCGACCGCCGCTCGCCATCGGGCTCGCCTTCGCGTTCCAGGAGGTGGAGCGGGTTCCGGCCGGCCCCGCGGACGAGCGGCTCGACGGGGTCCTGACCGATCGGGAGTGGATCGACTGTCGGGCCGTGGCCCGGAAGCGAGGAGACGAGACGGGTGCGGATCCTGCACGTGGGTGATCTCGTCGGCCGGGCCGGCCGAACGGCGTTCATCGAGCGAGCGGCCGAGCTGCGCGCGCGGCTGGCGTTGGATGCCATCGTGGTCAACGCCGAGAATGCCGCCGGTGGCTACGGGCTCACCCCGGCGATCGCCGCCGAGCTGTTCGCCGCCGGCGCCGACCTCCTCACCACCGGCAACCACGTCTTCGACCAGAAGGAGCTGATCCCGGCCATCGGTCACGAGCCGCGGCTGTTGCGACCGCTCAACATGGCGCCCGGCACCCCCGGCCGCGGCGTGGGCGAGGTGCGCACCGCGCGCGGCCGCCGGCTGCTCGTGCTGCAGGTCATGGGCCGGCTGTTCATGGGCCTGTGGGACGATCCGTTCCGGGCCCTCGAGGCCGAGCTCGCCCGCCACCGGCTGGGCGGCACGGTGGATGCGATCCTGGTCGACCTGCACGCCGAGGCCACGAGCGAGAAGATGGCGCTCGCCCATTTCCTGGACGGACGGGTGTCGCTCGTGGCCGGGACCCACACCCACGTGCCCACCGCCGACGCGCGGATCCTGCCCGGCGGCACCGCCTACGTCACCGACGTCGGCATGACCGGCGACTACGACAGCGTGATCGGGATGGAGAAGGAAGGGTCGATCCGCCGCTGGCGCAGCGATCTGCCGAGCAAGCGGCTGGAGCCCGCGGGCGGTGAGGCCACCTTGTGCGCCGTGCTCGTCGAGACCGACGACGCGACCGGTCTGGCCCGCCGGGTGGCACCGGTGCGCCTGGGCGGCCGGCTCGCTCCGGCCTGGCCGGACTGGGCGGCCTGAGCGCCCGCGGGCGAGGGGAGGTGCTCGGCCCTCACTCGCCGGCGAGCTGGTCGAGAAGGGCTTCGAGCGTGCGCGCGAGGCGGGCCTGCTCGGCCAGGATCGCCTCGACCAGCCGCGACCGTTCGGCCGGCGTCAGATGCGGCTCGTCGAGCAGGATCTCGGCGATCGCACGGATCGCCGCCAGCGGCGTGCGCAGCTCGTGTTCGAGCCGCTCGCGCGCCGCCTCGTCGAGCGCGGCTTCGAGCACACGCATGCCGCGGCCGCGTCGATCGCCGGCCCCGAGCCATTCCACCACCGGGCTTCCCCGTTCGCAGGTCCGCCGGGGAAGCTAGCGCGCAGCGGCCGAGGTTTCCCTGCGACGGTTGCCCGTGCGGCGAACGGCCGCGCGGCGCGGGCCGGATCGGCCGCACCGGTCGTTCACTCGGTGGGCAGCGTGGCGGCGTAGGCCAGCACGGCGGCGGCGTCCTCGATCGGGAAGGCGCGCAGATTGACCATCTGGACGCCGGGATGGGAGTTCAAGATCTTGTCGAGGACCTCGTCGGGCACCGTGGCCGCCTCGGTGCCGACATAGGCGTGCTCGCCGCCCTCGCCCCAATCGAGCAGCTTGCCGTCGAAGCCGTGGCAAGTGGCGCAGATGGTCTGGAAGATCGCCTTGCCGCGCTCGACGTCGCCGGCCACCACCTTGCGGGTCTCGAGGTCGATCCAGCGGCTCATGTCGACCTGGCCCTTGCTCACGAACAGGGCGACCCGCCGCAGCTCGTCGTCGCGGATCATCTCTTCGGTGTAGGGATGGTTGGCATCGCGAAGGATCGCCATGATCGCCTCGACCGGCCGTCCGGCCGCCCCGTCGATCCCCTTGATGCCCGTGTAGTGGCTGCCCTTGCGATAAATGCCGTCCTTACCGCGATAGTCCCAGCCGTGACATTCCTTGCAGCGCCACGTCACCGCACCGCTCTGCTTGCCGATCGCCGGATAGGCCGGATTGGTCGAGGTCGGCTCGGGACGATCGAGCGCCTCCCACCAATTGTCGTAGATCCGCCCGCCGGCGGCGATCAGCCAGGCTTCCGACGGATCCGGCGGGGCGCCGTGCACGACATCCTGAGCCTTCGGGTCGTGGGGCGCGTCCCGGTCGCTGTCCGCCACCGCCTGCAACGACCACGCCGCCACGATGGAGCACGCGACAAGTTTCGCGATCGGCCGCCGCACGACACCACCTCCCTGAAATTTCGAATCGCCAAACTTCATTTCAGCTTTCCACCAGGGAGCCGTCAAGCGAACGAGCGCGGCCCCGGCGTGGCGCGTGGCGAAGCGGTTGCCGGGCGGGCGGCGGCGGTGCATGAGGGGCGCCCGCACGCCGTTCCCGCACGATCGTCCGGAGCCGCCATGAGCCTGCCCGTCGTCCGTATCCTGCCCGGCCACGACAAGCGCCTGCGCGGCGGCGGGCCGTGGCTCTACTCCAACGAGGTGCAGATGGACCGGGCGGCCAAGAGCCTGGAGCGCGGCAGCCTCGTGCGGCTCGTGAGCCACGACGGCAAGGCCATGGCGCTGGCCCAGTTCGACCCGCACTCCTTGATCTGTGCGCGGGTGCTCACCCGCAACACCGAGGTGGTGATCGACACCCGGTTCTTCACCCGGCGGGTCGAGCGCGCGCTGGCCTTGCGCCGTCGTCTGTTCGAGCGGCCGTTCTATCGCTTGGTGCACGCCGAGGCCGACGGGTTTCCGGGCCTGATCGCCGATCGTTACGGCGAGATCCTGGTGCTCCAGATCAACACGAACGGGATGCAGCGGCTGGAGACCCAGCTGCTCGAAGCGTTCGATGCGGTGCTGGCGCCACAGGCGATCGTGCTGCGCAACGACAGCGCCATCCGCAGCCTCGAGGGGCTGCCCGAGGAGGTCCGGGTGGTCAAGGGCACGGTTCCGGCCCGGGTCGAGCTCGAGGAGAACGAGGTGACCTTCCTGGCCGACCCGCTGCAGGGCCAGAAGACCGGCTGGTTCTACGACCAGCGGCCGAACCGGGCGTTCGCCGCCCGGCTGGCCGAGGATCTCCGCGTCCTCGACCTGTTCTCCTATGCCGGCGGCTTCGGGCTCACGGCACTGGCGCGCGGTGCCAAGGAGGCGACCTTCGTCGACCGGGCCGAAGGCGCGTTGGCGCTGGCCCGCGCATCGGCCGAGCGCCAGGGCGTGGTCGAGCGCTGCACCTTCCTCAAGAAGGAGGTGTTCGACGCCTGCGCCGAGCTCGCCGCGGAGAAGGCCCGATTCGGCCTGGTGATCGCCGACCCGCCGGCGTTCGTGAAGAGCAAGAAGGACTTGGCGGTCGGTCTTCGCGCGTACCGCAAGCTCGCTCGGGAGGCCGCGGGGCTGGTGGCCGAAGGCGGCTTCCTGGCCATCGCCTCCTGCTCGCATCAGGTGAGCGAGGAGGACTTCGGCCGCGAGGTGTTCGCCGGCATCCGCGCCGCCGGTCGCGGCGCTCGGCTGCTCTACCGCGGCTATGCCGGACCCGACCATCCGGTCCACCCGGCGCTGCCGGAAGGGGCATATCTCAAGTTCCACGCCTACGCCCTGGACTGATGGCGATATCAATTTAAGGTTGTTGAACGGCACGCGCGAAAAAACTATAAGGGGATCCGGGAAGGCCGGTCGACGGACCGCCGCTCGGAGGTCGGCATGCGCGCGCAGCAGCGGGATTCACGCGAGCCGAACGCCGCGCCGGAACCGGCTGCGGCTCCACCGCTGGCACTCAGAGGCTTCGCACGGCTCTTGGCGCTGCTCGATCGACCGGTCGGCGAGGCCGAGCTCGTCGCCGCCTGGCCGTTGGTCACGGAGCGGCCGACGGGCGAGGAGCTCGTGCGGCTGGCGGGGCGGCTCGGGCTCGTCGCCCGGCTCGAGCGGGTGCGCGGCCGCCGCGGCCTCCTGGCTCTCCCCACGCCCTGCCTCTTGCTCGGTGACCGACCGGAGGACGTCCGGTTGTTGCGGGCGCGCACCGGCCAGCATCTCGTGGTGGTCGACCCGCTCTCGGGCGAAACCACCGCGGTCACACCCAAGAGCCTGCTCGGGCGGATGCGTCGGGCGCTGCTCGTCCGCGCCGACGTGCTGCCCCGGGCGCCGGCACCGGGGCGCGATCTACTGCTGCGACGCCTGTGGCCGGCTCTGGGCGAGGTGGCGCTGGCCTCGGTGGTCCTGAACCTGTTGGCCCTGGCCGCCCCCGTCTTCATGATGACGGTCTACGACAAGGTGATCGGCCACGCCGCGCTCACCACGCTCGACGTGCTGGCGGTGGGCATGCTCACCCTCGTGGGCTTCGAGCTCGTGCTGCGGGCCTTGCGGGCGCACGTCGCGAGCCACACCGGCGCCCGGCTGGACGCGGCCCTGGGCAGCGAGGTCGTCCACCACCTCTTGGCCCTGCCCTATCGGGCGCTGTCGGGGGCCGGGGCGGTGACGATCGCCGAGCGGTTGCGCGAGCTCGAACAGTTGCGCGGCTTCCTCACCGGGCAACTCCCGCTGCTCCTGGTCGATCTCGCCTTCGTGGGCCTGTTCGTGGCGGCCCTGCTGGTGATCGCCCCGAGCCTGGGCTGGCTCACGCTCGCGGTCCTGCCACTGTTCGTGGTGCTGTCGGCCGTCGCCCACGGCCGGCAGGAGCGCCTCGCCCGAGAGGCCAACCGGGCGGCCCTCGCCAAGCAGGCCTGTCTGGCCGAAGCCTTCGGCCAGCCGCTCACGGTCAAGGCCCTGGCCCTCGAGCCGGTGATCGAACGCCGCTTCGAGCGGCGGCTGGTCGAGGCCGCCTGGACCGGCTTTCGCGCCCAGAGCACCGCCGGTCTCGTGGCCGGGATCGCCCAGGCCCTTCAGCATCTGACGGCGCTGGCCCTGGTCTATGTGGGCGCGCGGCAGATCGTGGCCGGCGAGCTCAGCATCGGCGCCCTGGTCGCCGGCTCGATCCTCTCGGCCCGAGCGGTGGCGCCGATGCGCCAGCTGTTCGGTTCCTTCCACCAGCTCCAACAGGCCCGGCTGGCCTGGCGCAAGCTGGGCGGCGCGCTCGCCGAGCCGGTCGAGGCCTGGCCCGGCAGCCGGCCCCTCACTCCGGCCCTGGTCGGCCGGTTGCGGCTCGAAGGCGTGCGCTTCACGTACGCCGAGGACCGGCCGCCGGCTCTGGACGGGATCGATCTCGAGGTGGCCCCGGGTACCATGTTGGCGATCGTGGGCCCGCCGGGCTCGGGCAAGAGCACGCTGCTCAAGCTCGTGTTGGGCCTGGAGACGCCGCAGATCGGTCGGGTATCGATCGACGGCCACGATCTGCGCCATCTGGCACCGGCCGAGCTGCGCGCCCAGATCGGCTGCGTGCCCCAGGAGATCGAGCTGTTCGCCGGCACGATCGCCGAGAACATCGCCATGGGTGCCCGCGACCGTTCCTTCGCCCGGGTCGTGGCGGCGGCCAAGTTCGTGGGCCTGCACGAGCTCGTCCAACGGCTGCCCGAGGGCTACGAGACCCGGCTGGGCGAGCGCGGCCAGGGCCTCTCGATGGGCCAGCGCCAGCTCGTGGCGCTCGCCCGCGCGCTCGTGCGCAATCCGCGCATCCTTCTGTTGGACGAGGCCACGAGCGCCCTCGACCCGGCCAGCGAGGCGGCGCTGCTCGCCAATCTGCGGCGCGCCGGCTCGGGCCGGACGATCCTGTTGGTGACCCACCGGCCGGCGGTGGTCGAGGCCTGCGATCGGGCGATCCTGCTCGAGGCCGGGCGGCTCGTGGCCGACGGCCCGCCGGCCGAGGTGCTGGCGCGCTTGCGGGCGGCCGGCCGCGGGCGCGGCGGCCTCCAGGCGGTCCCCTGAGGGTCGGGCGATGGCCGGCTCCGCCGCCGAAGTCGGGTTGTTCCACGACGCCCGATCCCTTCTGGAAAGCCGCACCTCGCCCTGGGCCGGGGCGCTCGTGGTGGCGATCGCGGCACTCCTGGGCGCGGCGCTCGCCTGGGCGGCCTGGGCCGAGGTCGAGGAGGTCGTCGGCGCGAGCGGGCGGGTCGAGCCCGCCGGCAAGGTCAAGCTGGTCAACCATCCGCGCGGCGGACGAGTGGCCGAGCTGTTCGTGCGCGAGGGCGACCGGGTGGCCGAAGGTGCACCCCTCCTGCGGCTCGATTCCACCGTGGAGGAGGGAACCTACGCCGAGCTCCTGGCCCGCTGGCAGCTCAAGGCGGTGGAGGCCGCCCGGTTGCGGGCGGAGGCCGAAGGCGGGCCGATCCGGGTCGATCCGGAGCTCGCCCGCGAGCGGCCCGATCTCGTGGAGGCGCAGACCCGACTCAAGGAGAGCCGGGCGGCGGCGCTCGCCGCAGCAGACGAGGCGGCCGAGCGGGCGGTCCAGGCGCGCGCCAACGAGGTCGCGAGCGCCACCGCCGAGCAGGCGCGCATCAAGAACAGCCTCGTGCTCCTACGCCAACAGCTGGAGGCGGTCGTCGAGCTGGCCGAGCGCGGGCTCTACCCGAAGCTCAAGCAGGTCGAGGTCGAGCGGCAGGTGGCCGAGGCCGAGGGGGCGCTGCGCAAGGCCGAGGCCACGCTCGCCGGGGCGCGCGCGGCGCTGGCCGAGGCCCGAGCGCGGGCGGCGGCTCTCGAGCAGGAGCTGCAGAGCGAGGTCCTGGCCGAATTGCAGCGGGTCACGGCCGAACGCGATCGGCTCTACGAGCAGGTGAGTGCCCAGGTCGCCCTGCTCGATTCCCTGCTCGTGACCGCGCCGGTCGCGGGGATCGTCCAGGATCTCGCGATCACCGCACCGGGCCAGTCGATCGGTGCCAACGAGCCGATCCTGCGCCTGGTGCCGCAGGGCGAGGGGCTCGTGATCCGGGCCCGGGTCGCCAACGAGGACATCGGCAAGGTCCGTCCGGGAATGCCGGCGGTGGTCAAGGTGCGCACCTTCGACTTCTTGCGCTACGGAACGCTCGAGGGACGCGTGGTCGAGGTGGCGGCGGACGCCGCACCGGCGCGAGAGGGCGAGCAGGCGGGTTATCTCGTGACGGTGGTGACCACGCGCCACCATCTGGGTGAGCGACCGGAGGAGGCGGCGCTGACCTCGGGGATGCTCGTGGACGTCGAACTCGAGGTCGGCAGACGGACCATCCTCTCCTATCTCACCGATCGGCTGCGGCGCGCCAAGGAGACGGCCTTCCGCGAGGGCTGAGCCGCTCCGCTCGGCTGCGGACGGATGTCGCCGCGCCCGGGGAACGTGGAACGATCGGCGGGGTCCTCCCGCTCAGGATGATTCGCGCTGCGGGCCGGTCATCGAGACCACGGTGACCCGGCCGTCGGGTCGCTTGGCGAGCGTGAAGATCCGCTCGTCGAAGCCGGAGCACCAGCTGCCCCCGCCGCGCCGCGGGAACATCTCCTCGTCGCGGCCGAAGGCGCGGTCCTCCCAGAAATAGCGGACCCGCAAGACCAGCCGTTCGGGCGTGTCCTCCAAGGTCTCGATGCCGGCGATCGCCATCTCCGGCCGCAGGCAGGTGGCGTTCCGCTCGAACGCGTAGCGGGCGTAGTGGCCCTCGATCGCGAAGGTGAGACCGGAATAGGCCGCGAGCTCGGGGTTGCGGGCGGCACAGCCGGCCGCGAGCGAAAGGGCGGCGGCGAGCAGGGAGACACGCATGGTCTTCCGCATGGCGCGATGGTCCGAAGGCGGCGGGCCCCGACGGGTGCCCGTCGACTCCACCCCGCATTCTAGATCGCGAGGTCCGGGCGGCGGGTGTGACACGTGGTCGCCCCGCGGCGCCCGCCCGACGGGCCCCGCCAAGTGATTCGTCGGGCCGCTCGGGGCGGGGAAGGGGCCCTTCGCCGGGCCGCCGTTGCGATGCGAAACGGGGACAGCGGCCAACCTCGCGCGGTCGCGGCGCGGGCGCGGTTTGACAGCGCCGGCCGTGGGACCTATATGGCCGCCGGTCGCGAGGACGCCCCGAAGACAGAGGTGATTCGTGAAGCGGACCTACCAGCCGAGCCGGCTCGTGCGCAAGCGCCGCCACGGCTTCCGTGCGCGGATGGCGACCCGGGGCGGTCGTGCGGTGATCGCCCGCCGCCGTGCCCGCGGACGCAAGCGGCTGACGGCCTGAGCGCGGACGGCCGGAATGGCCGGCCGATGGTGGTGGGCTTGCGGCGCCGCGGCGAGTTCCTCGCGGCGGCCAAGGGTCCGCGCCTGCACATGCCGGCCTTCGTCCTGCAGCTGGCGCCCCGCCCGGATGCGCCGCAGCGGGTCGGCATCGGCATCACCGTCACCCGCAAGCTCGGCGGGGCCGTGGTCCGCAACCGGATCCGCCGGCGCTTGCGCGCGGCGATCCGACAGGCGAGCGACGCCCTCGCCGCGGGCGGCGTCGATCTCGTGATCGTGGCCCGGCAGGCGGCGCTGACATGCCCGTTCGACGAACTCGTGGGTCAGCTGCGCCGAGCCTTCGCTCGGCCGCCGCGGTGGGGCGGCCGGACCGAGTCCTCGCGCTCGCCCTGATCGGGCTCGTCCGCCTGTACCGCTACCTGATCTCGCCGCTGCTGGGGCCCTCCTGTCGGTTCTTGCCGACCTGCTCGGAATATGCCCAGGAGGCGATCGAACGGCACGGCGTGGTGCGCGGCGGCTGGCTCGCCCTGCGGCGCGTGGCCCGCTGCCATCCCTGGGGTGGTCGGGGCTACGATCCGGTTCCGCCCACGGCGGTGCCCACCGCCCCGACCTCCGCCGACACGCGCTCGTCGTGAGCGCCCGATCCGTATCGAGGAGCCCGCCCGCGCGATGATGGGTGACCAGAAGAACCTCGTGCTCGCGATCGTCCTGTCGGTCGGGATCATCCTGATCTTCCAATATTTCTACGAAATCCCCCGGCTGCGCGAGCAACAGGCCCGCCAGGCCGAGGCGGCCCGCCAGGCCGAACTCCAGGAGGTGATCCGCCCCGATGCGGCACCGCCGGGCCTGCCGACCGATGCGCCGCGCTCGACGGGTGCGGTCGAGAGCCCCGCCGATGTACCGCGGATCCGCATCGACAACGGCCGGCTGCACGGCTCGCTCAGCCGCGCGGGCATGCGCCTCGACGACATCACGCTGGCCGACTACCACGAGACCCCCGACCGTGGCTCACCGGAGATCCGGCTGCTCTCGCCGGTGGGCACCACCCATCCCTATTTCGCCGAGCTCGGCTGGATCGCCGCCGACCCGGGGGTGATCGTCCCCGATTCGCGCACGCTCTGGCAGGGGGGTGTCGATCGGCTGGTGGCGAACCGGCCGGTGCGGCTGCAGTTCGACAATGGTCAGGGCCTGATCTTCGAGAACGAGATCGAGCTCGACGACGACTTCATGGTCAAGATGCGGCGTATCGTCCGCAACGCCGGCGACCGCCCGGTCACGCTCTATCCTTACGGGCTGGTCTCGCGCTGGGACACCCCGCCGACGATGGGCTTCTTCATCCTCCACGAAGGACCCTTGGGGGTGTTGGGCGGCCGGCTGCACGAGATCGACTACAGTGATCTCAAGAAGGGCAAGCCCGTGAGCCTGCCCAGCACCGGCGGCTGGCTCGGTATCACCGACAAATATTGGCTCGTGGCCCTCGTTCCTCAGCAGGATCGCGAGCTCGAGGCCACCTTCCGCTACGTGCCGATCGACGGGCGCGATCGTTACCAGGTCGATTTCCGGGGCGCGGCGGTCACGATCGAGCCCGGCCGGATGGTCGAGGTGGTCGACAAGATCTTCGTCGGGGCCAAGGAGGTCGACAAGCTCGACCGCTACAGCGAGTTGTACGGGATCCCACTGTTCGACCGTGCAGTGGATTTCGGATGGTTCTACTTTCTGACCAAGCCGATTTTCCACATCCTCCATTTCTTCTACAAGTGGACCGGCAATTACGGCGTGGCGATCCTTTTGCTCACGCTCCTGGTCAAGCTGGCCTTCTTCCCGTTGGCCAACAAGTCGTACAAGGCGATGAGCCACATGAAGAAGCTGCAGCCGGAGATGATGCGGCTGCGTGAGCTCTACGCCGACGACAAGGTCAAGATGAACCAGGAGCTCATGGCGCTCTACAAGCGGGAGAAGGTCAACCCGATGGCCGGCTGCCTGCCGATCGTGGTCCAGATCCCGGTGTTCTTCGCGCTCTACAAAGTCCTGTTCGTCAGCATCGAGATGCGCCACGCGCCGTTCTTCGGCTGGATCAAGGACCTCTCGGCTCCCGATCCGACGAGCCTGTTCAACCTCTTCGGGCTGTTGCCCTGGGACACGCCCGCCTTCCTCACCATCGGCGTGTGGCCGATCGCCATGGGCGTCACCATGTGGCTGCAGCAGCAGCTCAACCCGCAGCCGGCCGATCCCGTGCAGGCCAAGGTCATGAACCTGCTACCGATCTTCTTCACCGTCCTGTTCGCCACCTTCCCGGCCGGCCTGGTGATCTATTGGACGTGGAACAACCTGCTCTCGATCGCCCAGCAGTGGATCATCATGAAGCGCATGGGCGTGCAGCCCGGCTGACGACGGGGCCGACCGCGACCATGGTCCCGACGGCGACCGAGGCCGAGGCGATCGCGCAGGAAGACGCCCGGCTCCTGTTCGCGCGACCGGTGCGCTTCTTGCGGGGTGTCGCCCGCCTCGACCAGCTGCCGGAGGCCGGCCCGCCGGAAGTGGCGCTGGCCGGCCGCTCGAACGTCGGCAAGAGCTCGCTGCTCAACGCCCTCGTGGGCCGGCACGGGCTCGCCCGGACCTCAGACACACCCGGGCGCACCCGCGAGCTCAACTTCTTCGCGCTCGATCGCGACCGGCTGTGGCTCGTCGACATGCCGGGCTACGGCTACGCCCGGGCCCCCAAGGCCCTGGTCGAGGCCTGGACGCGACTGGTCTTCTCTTACCTGCGCGGTCGGCCGAGCCTGGCGCTCGTGTGCCTGCTGATCGACGCCCGGCACGGCGCCAAGCCGAACGACCTCGAGACCATGGAACTCCTGGCCAAGGCCGCCGTGCCCTATCGCGTCGTTCTCACCAAGGCGGACCTGTTGACCCCGAGCGCGCTGGCGGCGCGGGTGGCGGAGCTGCGGGCGCTGTTGGAGCGTCGCCGCGCGGCCCTGCCCGAGCCGCTCGTCACCAGCGCCCGCAAGGGCCTCGGGATCGATTCGTTGCGCGCCGAACTCGCGGCCCGCGCGGCCGCCGAGCCGCCCGTTCGCCAGCCCGGAGAGCCGGCATGAGCGAGGACAGCCCGTCGCCCGAGATCCAGCGGATCGCCAACACGCTGATCGAGGCGCTGCCCTACATGCGCCGCTATCGTGGCGCGGTCATGGTCGTCAAATATGGCGGGCACGCCATGGGCGACGAGAAAGTCGCCGCCGACTTCGCCCGCGACGTCGTGCTCTTGAAGCAGGTCGGCATCCATCCCGTGGTGGTCCACGGCGGCGGGCCACAGATCAAGGCGATGCTCGACCGCTTGAAGATCCGCTCCTCGTTCGTCGACGGCCTGCGGGTGACGGATGCGGCCACCGTTGAAGTCGTCGAGATGGTCCTGGCCGGGCGGATCAACAAGGAGATCGTCACCGCCATCCAGAACGCCGGCGGCATCGCCGTGGGCCTGTGCGGCAAGGACGGCCGGCTCATCGAGGCGGCCAAGCTCACCCGCACCCGCAAGGATCCCGACAGCGCCATCGAGCAGGTGGTCGACCTCGGCTTCGTGGGCGAGCCCACCCGCATCAACACGCACGTGCTGGAGGTCCTCACCCACAGCGACATCATCCCGGTGATCGCGCCGATCGGCGTGGGCGAGGGCGGTCAGACCTTCAACATCAACGCCGACACCGCGGCGGGTGCGGTGGCGGGCGCGCTCCGGGCCAAGAAGCTCTTGATGCTCACCGACGTGCGCGGGGTGCTGGACGCCGAGAAGCGCTTCGTCCCCTCGCTGGACGCCGCCCGCGCGCGCGAATGGATCCGCACCGGCGTGATCAGCGGCGGCATGATCCCCAAGGTCGAGACCTGCCTGGCCGCGGTCGATCGCGGGGTCGAGGCGGCGGTCATCCTGGACGGCCGCGTGCCGCACGCGATCCTCTTGGAGCTCTTCACCGAGGGCGGCTTCGGCACCCAGATCGTCCGCGGCGCCTGAGCCCGAGCCGGACGATCAGGGACGCAGCGAGAGGATCCAGGCGGCCACCGCCTCCCGCTCGTAACGGCCGAGCGGGGGCTCGGGCATCTGCGGGTGCGGCGGGACGAGCATCCGGTCGGCCAGGCGAACGCGATCGTCCCAGTTGCGCGCGATCGCCGCGAAGCTCGGCACCCCGTCGGGGACCGGACCGGCCGCACCCGGCATCAGGTGACAGCCGGCGCACAGCCGCTCCGCCAGCACCCGCCCGGCCCCGGGGTCGACAGGTTGAGCCGCGGCCGTCCCGAGCCCGGCCAGCATTCCCACCACGAGCCATCCGATCGCCCGCACTGCGCGACCGCCCTCCACCGGTTTCGACCCGATCGCCTCTCGCACGGGTGGGCGCGGCCGGCAAGCGTCCACACCGCCGGGTCGCCCGCACCGGGCGGTCGGCGGCCCGGCACGCGGGCGGGACGATCGAGCGGCCCGTCGTCGCGTGCTCGGTTGTGTGACGAGGCTCGCATGTGTATCTTCGAGGGAGTCTTGCACATCGGCGGAGCCGGACCGTTGCGCACCAACATCGACATCGACGAGGCTCTCCTGGCCGAGGCCATGGCGGCCTTGGGCACCCGGACCAAGAAGGCCACGGTCGAGGCGGCGCTGCGCCGGGTGGTGCAGCTGCATCGGCAGCGAGGGCTCCTCGATCTCTGGGGCAAGATCGACTGGCAGGGCGACCTCGACCAGCTGCGTAGCTGGCGTCCATCGGTCGAAGGAGGCGAGGTGGAGGTCGAGACGCCCGCGTCCTCGGCCGCGGGTCGGGCCGCGTGATCCTCGTCGACAGCTCCGTCTGGATCGACTTCTTCCGCGGTCTGGAGCGCCCCTGGACCCGTTGGCTTCGCGAGCGGATCGGCACGGTCGAGCTGGCGACCGGTGACCTGATCCTGTTCGAGGTTCTCCAAGGGGTGCGCAACCGGCGCGAGCTCGCGCTCGTCCGGTCCCGGCTCGGCCTGTTGCCGGTGCTGTCGCTGGTCGGGCCACAGGTCGCCGCGGTCGCCGCAGACCATGCACGTCGCCTGCGCGCGATCGGCATCACGCCACGCGGGGCCATCGACCTGCTGATCGGCACCTTCTGCATCCTGAACGGCTGCCGGCTGCTCCACGCCGACCGCGATTTCGAGCCGATGGTGCGCCATCTGGGCCTACCCGTGGTCGAGCTCGACGAGCCGCCGGCCGGCTCGGCGAGCGGTTCCACCGCCGACTGACACCCGCAGCCGACACTCTCGGGAGGCAGCCGCGGTCGGCTGCGCGTGCTAGCTTCTCCTACGGGACCCGCGTCGGACCGGAGGTGGGGATGGTCCTGGTCGAATCGCTGCTGCACGCGCTGCGCGCCCGCGGCGTGCGCGAGATCTTCGGCATTCCGGGCGACTTCGCCCTGCCCTTCTTCGAGATCGTCGAACGGAGCGGGATCCTGCCGCTCTACACCTTCTCCCACGAACCGGCCGTGGGCTTCGCCGCCGATGCCGCGGCACGGTTCCGCTCGGCACCCTCGGTGGCCGCGGTGACCTGGGGGGCGGGGGCCTTCAACATCGTCAACGCGGTGGCCGCGGCCTATGCCGAGAAGTCGCCCGTGGTCGTGATCTCGGGGGCGCCCGGCCGCCACGAGACCCGCTCGGGTCTCCTCCTCCACCACCAGGGCCCGCGTCTCGACACCCAGTTCCGGGTGTTCCAGGAGATCACCGTGGCCCAGGCGCGGCTCGACGATCCGCGCACGGCACCGGCCGAGATCGCCCGGGTGCTGCAGGCGGCGGTCGAAGAGAGCCGGCCGGTCTACCTCGAGATCCCGCGCGATCTCGTGGCGGCCCCTTGCGAGCCGGTCCCCGAGCAGCAACCCTGGCCCTACGATCCCGAGGCGGTCGCCGCCTGCGCGGATGCGATTTTGGAGCGCCTCGCTGCGGCGCGCCGGCCGGTGTTGCTGGTCGACGTCGAGATCCGTCGCTTCGGCCTCGAGGCCAAGGTGGCCGAGCTCGCCCGCCGGCTCGCCATTCCCGTGGTGACCAGCTTCATGGGCCGCGGGCTGTTGTCCGAGGCCGACGCGCCGCTCGCGGGCACCTATCTGGGCCCGGCCGGCGATCCGGTGATCGGCGAGCTCGTCGAGGGCTCGGACGGGTTGTTGCTGTTGGGGGTGATCCTCTCCGACACCAATTTCGGGGTGAGCGCCGGCAAGATCGATCTCAGGCGGACCATCCGCGTGTGCGACCGCAGCGTGGCGATGGGCTTCCACGTCTTCCCGGAGATCCCGCTTCCGGCCCTCGTGGAAGCGCTCCTCGAGCGCGCTCGGCCGCTGGGTCGGGCCCGCGCCCTGCCGCGGCCGGTGGGACCACGCGGCCTTCCGGCCGACGACGCGCCGATCGGCCCCGACGACATCGCCCGTGGCATCAACGATCTGTTCGCTCGCGAAGGGGTCCTGCCGGTCGCCTGCGACGTGGGAGATTGCCTCTTTACCGCCATGTCGCTCGACCACGGACCGTTGACCGCTCCGGCCTATTACGCCGGCATGGGGTACGGTGTGCCGGCGGGAATGGCCGCCCAGCTCGTCACGGGGCGGCGCGTGCTCGTGCTCGTGGGCGACGGCGCGTTCCAGATGACCGGTTGGGAGCTCGGCAACTGCCGCAAGCTCGGCGTCGACCCGATCGTCGTGATCTTCAACAACCGCAGCTGGGAGATGCTGCGCGTCTTCCAGCCCGAAAGCCACTTCAACGATCTGGACGACTGGCGCTTCGCCGAGGCGGCGGCCGCGCTGGGCGGCGAGGGCCGGCGGGTCGCCACGCGCGCCGAGCTCGCCCGGGCGTTGGACGAGGCGATTCGGCGACGCGGATGCTTCCAGCTGATCGAGGCGATGATCCCGCGCGGCACGATCTCGGTGACCCTGCGACGGTTCGTGGAGGGTGTGCAGAGCCTGCGCCGGGGGTGGCGTGAGCGAGCGCCCGACCGCGGCCGGTGAGCGCGACGCGGCGGCCCGCCGGCGGGCGGCGTTGCGCGGCTGGACGGTGCGGCTCGGCGCGGCCCTGTTCGTGGCCCTGCTGCTGGTCGCCGGGCTGCCCGCCGTGCTCGGCGCCCCGCGGCTGGCCTTGGTAACCGGGCTGGTCGTGCTGCTGGGAGGTGGGCTCGCTCTCCTCTTGCCTTTCCTCCCCGGCGTCGCGCTGCAGCGGCTGTTCCGGATCCTCTTCCGTCTGCTGTTCCGGCTGCGGGTCGAAGGAGCCGCGCACTTCCTCGCCGCCGGACCGCGGCGGATCCTGGTCGCCAACCACGTCTCGTTCCTCGACGGGCCGCTCTTGTTGGCGGCACTCCCGGAGATCCCCGTTTTCGCGGTCTGGCACGATTGGCTCGCCCGCTGGTGGCTCGCTCCCTTCGAGAAGTCCTGCCGGCTGGTTTCGATCGATCCCACCCGGCCGCTGGAGGCTCGGCGCCTGGCCGAGCTCGTGGCCTCCGGCACGGCGCTCGCGATCTTCCCGGAAGGCCGGATCACGGTCACCGGCGGGCTCATGAAGATCTACGCCGGCCCGGCCTGGATCGCCGATCGGGCGCGCGCCGCCATCGTCCCGGCGCGAATCGCCGGCGCCGAGCTCAGCTTGTTCTCGCGGCTGCGTGGTACGCAGGTGCGACGACGGCTGTTCCCGCGGGTCCGGGTGAGTCTTTTGGAGCCGCGCCAGCTGCCCGTACCCGAGGAACTGCGCGGCCGGGCACGGCGCCGCCGGGCCGCCACCGCGCTCCACGACGTGCTCGCCGAAACGTTGTTCCGCACGGCCGAGCGTCCTTCGACCCTCTTCGAACTCCTGCTGCGCGCCGCCGCCCGGCACGGGCGCCGTGCCGCCTTCGCCGAGGACGTGCGCGGCGTGCGGCTGACCCTGGGCCGCCTTCTCACCGGCGCGGTCCTGCTCGGCCGGCGGCTGGAGGCGGAGACCGTCCGCGGCGAGGCCGTGGGTCTGTTGCTGCCCAACGCCTGCGCCACGCTCGCCGCGTTCATGGGCCTTCAGGCGATCGGTCGGGTCCCGGCCATGCTCAACTACGCGGCCGGACCGGCTGCGCTGGACGCGGCGCTGGAGGTGGCGGGGATCCGCCTCGTGCTGGCCTCGCGCAGCTTCGTCGAACAGGCCCGGCTCGAGCGCGAGATGGCGGCGGTGAGGGCCCGTGCCCGGGTCCTGTTCCTGGAGGATCTGCGCGACCCACTCGGGCCGCGGCAGCGCCTGCGCGCGCTCGTCGATGCCCGCCGGGCCACGGCCTTCCATCGTCGCTTCGCACCCGATCCGGGCGAGACCGCGTTGCTCCTGTTCACCTCGGGCTCCGAGGGCCGGCCCAAGGCCGTTGCCTCGAGCCACGCGGGGCTGTTGGCCAACGCCGCGCAAGTGGCGGCGCTGTTCGACTTCGGCTGCCACGATCGCTGCTTCGCTGCCCTGCCGCTGTTCCACGCCTTCGGCCTCGTGGGCGGATTGATCTTGCCCTTGTGGACCGGAGCGCGCCTGTTCCTCTATCCTTCGCCCCTGCACTACAGAACGGTGGCGGAGCTCGTCTACGGAACCGATTCGACGATCCTGTTCGGCACCGACACCTTTCTTCGCGGCTACGCGCGGGTCGCGGACCCGCTCGATTTCCGCTCGCTGCGCTATCTGTTCGCGGGTGCCGAGCGGGTCCAGGAAGAGACCCGCCGGCTCTACCAGGACCGGTTCGGGATCCGCGTGCTGGAGGGCTACGGAGCCACCGAGACCGGCCCCGTGCTCGCGGTCAACACGCCGGCCCACAATCGGCCGGGTACCGTGGGTCGCTTCTTGCCCGGCATCGAATGGCGGCTCGAGCCGGTTGCCGGCATCGAGCGTGGTGGGCGGCTGCTGGTGCGCGGCCCCAACCTGATGCGCGGCTATCTCGACCCGGACCATCCGGGCGGGCTGCGGGCGCCGCCGGAGGGCTGGTACGACACCGGTGACATCGTCGCGGTGGACGCCGAGGGGTTCGTCTCGATTCTCGGCCGCGCCAAGCGGTTCGCCAAGGTCGGGGGCGAGATGGTGAGCCTGGCCGCGGCCGAGGAGCTGGCCGCCCGGGCCCGACCCGAGGACGCCCACGCCGTGCTGGCCCTGCCCGATCCGCGCAAGGGCGAGCGGCTCGTGCTCGTGACCAGCGCCCGGGGGCTCGACCGCGCCGAGCTCGTCCGCACCGCCCGCGATCTCGGAGTGAGCGAGCTGCTGCTTCCCGCCGAGATCGTCACGCTCGATCCGCTGCCGCGACTGGCCACCGGGAAACCGGATTACCCGGCGATCGCTCGCTTCCTGGAAGGGCGGACGACCGCCGGCAGCGCGGGGGGCGACGGCCGACGGTGAGGCGGCTCAGGCGGCCAGGGCCGTCGCCGGCAGACCGCGGGACGCCTCCAGATACCAGCCGCGATCGCGCAGGATCGCCACGGCCTCACTGGAAAAGCCGTTGAAGCCGGTGCGCAGGGCGTTCGAATACGCCCCCATCATGCCGACCTCGAGCCAGTCGCCCTCGCGGACCTCGCGCACGATCCGGTGCGGTCCCGGCATGCTGTCGATGCTGTCGCAGGTCGGCCCGAACAGGTCGAAATCGTCCCGTTCGCCCTCCACCGCGCCGGAGGGGCGCACCAGGCGGATCGGGAACTGCGGGCCGATCCACTTGAGCTCGGCCAGGTTCCCGTAGACGCCGTCGTTGAGATAGAGGGCCTTGCCCCGGCGCAGCTCGACGCGCGTGAGCACCGAGGCCCCGTCGGCCACCAGGAGCCGGCCGGGCTCGCACTGCAGATGGCCGCGGAAGCCGTGGGCCACGACCGCGCCCAGGATCGCCGCCACGAAGGCTTCGAAGGGCGGCTCGTCACCCTTGTAGACGGCCGGGAAACCGCCGCCGACGTCGAGATGGTCGACGCCACCGACGGCCCCGGCCACCTCGGCGGCGATGGCGATCGCGCGATCGAACGCCTCGGGATCGAGGCACTGCGAGCCCACGTGGAAGGTCAGGCCGAGCCGGGCCGCGAACCCACGGGCGCGGCGCAGCAGCCGGATCCCCTCCTCGGGGCCGACGCCGAACTTGCCGGTCAAGGACAAAAGCGCGCCGCGGCCGGGCACGGCCAGCCGCAAGAACAGCTCGAGATCGCGGGCGCGATCGGTAGCGGCCACGATCTTGGCGAGCTCGTCCTCGTGGTCGAAGACGAAGCGGCGCACACCGTGCCGGTGGTAGGCCTCGGCGATCGCCTCGGCGCTCTTGACGGGGTGCATGAAGTGGCAGCGGGCCTGCGGCAGCAGGCGCTTGACCAGCCGCATCTCGCCGATCGAGGCGGTGTCGAAGTGGCGCACGCCGCCGCGCCAGAGCGCCTCGAGAACGATCGGCGTGTCGTTGCACTTGACCGCGTAGAGGACGTCACCCGGAAACGCCTCGACTACGCGCCGCGCCCGCGCCTCGACGAGGTGCGGGCGGACGCACACGACCGGGTTCTCCGGGGAGCGAACAGCGAGCAGCGCCGCGGCGCTGCCGAAGGTCTCAGCCATACCGACCTCCCAACCCCAGGGGGAGTCAAGACGATCAGTCAGCCGCCGCCGCGCGCGCCGCAGTGCTTGGGCTTCCTTCTCGGGACCGCGCATATGGGGGTGATCGCAGCGCTTGTAAAGACCAAAAATTACCCCGCCTGGACAAAAGGTTACGGGCAGCCCTCGACGATCGGCCGCGGCTCGCGGCGGGCCCGGCTGCCGGCGGGCTGCCGCGGCACGCCGGGTTGGCGCCGGCCTCCCGAACCGGTCGGTGGCTGCCGAGGCGGCCGGGCGCAGGAGGCACGACTCGCACGGCAGCGATCGGCAGCCGCAGCTGCCGTCTTCCTTTGCTGGCCGGCGTGCCGATCCCACGCGGTGTGATCGGCGCAACAGCCTTGCCTGTCGTTTCGGTCTAGCCGGTCGAGCGGTGGAGAAAACGCCGGGGGGCGAGCCCATGAGCACGACCACGACGCGTTCGACGGATCGACCCGCCGTCCGGCCGACCGTTCCTTGCACCGATCGGCAGCGGACATCCGGCCCGGTCCGGGGCGTGGCCACGCCGGGCGTCTGCCGTCTGGTGGACGATCCGGAGCGGCTCGCGAGCCTCCTTGCGGGCTACCCGGAGGCCCGGGTGGTGAGCCTCGACCGGGGTCGGCGGGCGAGCGGCGTGCGACGCGGTTGAGGACTCTGCGTACCAGGGCGCAGCCCTTCGCACCGCGGGTCGAGCCCAGCCTTGACCCTCCCCACACCCCGTGGCTACGCGCTGGGGCAGCTCGATCGTGGCGAGCACCACGTCGCGGCTCGACGAGGTGGGTGTCTCGCAGGGGTGGAACGGCTCGAGGAGGGACACGAACATGGCAAGGCAGACGGGCACGACCGGACGCGATCGGTTGCTCGGCACCGAGGAGAACGACATTCTCGTCGGTGACGCGCTCGAGTTTTCGACAGGTGAGCGCGGCGGCGCGGACACCATCGAGGGCGGCGCCGGGAACGACATTCTTTATGGCGACGCGGGTGACGAGAACGACACTGTGCCGCCGTTCGGCAACGGTATCCTCGACGGCGCGTTCGGCGGCAAGGACCGGATCTTGGGTGGTGACGGCGACGACAGCATCCAGGGCGACGGCCAGACGATGCGCAACGGTGCCGTCGGTGGTGCCGACCAGCTGGCCGGCGACGCCGGCGACGATTTCATCTTCGGTGACGCCTACCGAGGCGAGACGAATGCGCGTGGGGGGAACGATCGGATCTCCGGTGGCGACGGCGACGATCATCTGTTCGGCGACTTCGCCCTCGACGACGGCGGCACGTTCGGCGGCAACGACCGGCTCGTCGGTGGGGCCGGCAACGACATCTTCTTTTTGGGCAAGGGTCGCGACATCATCAGCGATTTCGTCAAAGGCGAAGACAAGCTCAATTTGCTCTATGCCAATTTCGGTGGGGCGAAGCTCGAGTTCGGCGACCTCGACACGAACGACGACGGGCAGCTCACTCGTGACGACGAGTTCGTCTCGGGCAAGGGAAAGAAGGTCGTCATCGATCTCGGTGCGGCAGCGGGCGGGCAAGCCGGGATCGACGTCACGACCATCATCGTCGGCAAGGGTGTGATCCTGGACGCCGGCGACTTCGACACCTCCACTCCGGCGGGGACCCCGCTCTGATTACGAGCGCTCGACCGAGAGCCGGGACGGCCCCGTTCGGGGCCGTCTCCTTTTTCGGCGCCGCTCCCGACGTGGGCCGTACACGAGTCGCATGCGGCGACGTCACGTCCTGAGGCTCGCCGTGGCGGCCGCCGGCTCCGGACTGGCGCGCAGCGGCCGCGCCAACGGTCCGGACGGGCCGGCGTTCGCTCTCGAACCCGCGGAGCGGGACGCGCTGCGAGGGCTCGGCGCCGATCGCAGGGCCGGGATCTGGTCGGGCGGCGCGGCCGCCGAGCGCCGGCTACGGGCGCTGCTCGTGGCGCTGGGCAAAGCGCCGGAGCACGGCCTGGCCCCGCGCACCGACACGATCGAGTGGCTCGCGGCGCTACGCGGCGATCCGGCTCGCCTGGAGACCGCGGCCTCGGCGGCGTTCCTGGTCCTCGCCCGCGAACTCGCGCGCGGCCGCGCGCTGCCGGGGCTTCCGCCTCGACCGGCCAGTGCCGAGGAAGTGCCCGCCCGCCTGCTGGAGCGAGCCGGGCGGAGCCAGGACATCGACGCGCTGCTGGAGAGCCTCGCCCCGGCCACGCCGCGCTATGCGCGGCTGCGCCGACTTCTGGCCGAGCTACGAAACGTGGCTGCCGCCGGTGGCTGGCCCCCCGTCCCGCCGATCGCCGGCAAGCTCGAGCCCGGTGATCGCGATCCCGCCGTGCCGGCTCTGCGACGTCGGCTGGCGGTCACCGACGGGTTCGAAGGACCGCTCGACGGCGAGGAGTTGGACCCACCGCTGGTCGAGGCGCTGCGCCGCTTCCAGGCCCGCCACGGCCTGGAGCCCGACGGGGTGTGGGGCCGCCGCACCTCGGCCGCGCTCGCGGCACCGGTGACCTGGCGGATCGTCCAGGTGGTGTTGGCCATGGAGCGGCTGCGCCGACTACCGGTCGAACGCGGCCCGCGCTGGATCCTGGTCGACATCGCCGGTTTCCGCGTCGAATTGTTGGACGAGCCCGAGGGACCGGCGAGCGAGCGGACGGTGCTCGAGAGCCCGATCATCGTCGGGACCCTCTACAACCAGACCCCGGAGTTCACCGCGCAGGTGCGGGCGGTCACGCTCAATCCCTATTGGCACGTGCCGCGCAGCATCGCGGTCCAAGAGATCCTGCCGGAGGTCCGCAAGGACCCGGGCTGGCTCGAGCGCAACGAGATGGTGGTGTTCGATCGCGAAGGCCGGCGGGTGGACCCGTGGACCGTGCCCTGGGGCGAGCTCGGCCGACACCGGTTTCCCTATCGGCTGCGCCAGGACTGGGGGCCCAAGAACCCGCTCGGGCGGATCAAGCTCGAGATGCCCAATCCTTTCGACGTCTATCTGCACGACACGCCCAAGCGGGAGCTGTTCGCCCGCACGGTCCGCACCTTCAGCCACGGCTGCATCCGCGTGGCGCGGATGCACGATCTGGCCGCGCTGCTGCTGGCCGAGCAGGGCTGGGACCGGGTGCGGATCGAGGCGGCGATCGAGGCCGGCGGCCGTCGGGAGATCGGTTTGCGGCGGCCGGTCATGGTCCACGTCACTTATCTTGGTGCAACGATCGACGCCGACGGCACGGCGCGCTTCCGCGAGGACGTCTACGGCCGCGACACACGGCTGGCGCGGGCGCTCGTCATCAACTGAAAGTTTTTAGAAACGCTTGGCAAATCAACCTCGGGACCTCGGCGAAACGCATACGATCGAGCGTATTTTCGCAATTTTCGAGCCGATCCGGTTGCCGATCCATTAACCTTCCGACCGGCGGTCGGCCCTCGTGGGCCGGCCGTCCGGGCGGAGGGAACGCATGGCCTCGAGCAAGCGCGTGGTCAAACGCGGCGCCGTCCTCGACGAGGAGGTACTCTCCGTCGCAGCGGCGAGTGCAGATGGGGGGAATTTTCGGGTACTCGGAACCGACGGCGACGATCTCCTCCGGATCAGCAACCGATTGGCTCGTGCCGGCGGGGCGGTGGTAGCGGGCCAAGGCGACGATCTGATCCGTGGCTCCAAGTTCGACGACATCATCCTCGGTGACGTTCCATGGTTCCCGGAACTTTTCGAGCTGTCCGTATACGGTGGACAGGACCGGATCCGCGGCGGGGGTGGGAACGACGTCATCTTCGGTGACGGCACGGAGGGTGATCAGTTCGCCGGCTGCGGCGACGACTTCATCTGGGGTGGCCCAGGCGACGACGTGATCTTCGGGGACCAGGAGAGCATCGTCTACGGCGTACGAGGCGGCGACGACCTGCTCTACGGGGACGCGGGAAACGACGTGATCCGCGGTGACTGCCGGGTCATCGATCGAGTGAGCTTCGGCGGCGACGACGAGATTTACGGCGGGTCCGGCAACGACCTCCTGATCGGCGATGCCGATTTCATCGCGTTTCAGGGGGCCGGCGGGAACGACCTTCTGGATGGCGGCCTGGGCGACGACGTGCTGATCGGCGACGGCCTGCTCGAAATCGCCGGGAGCAGTGCCGGGAACGACCAGCTCTTCGGCGGTGCCGGCAACGACCGGCTCTACGGCGACGCGCCGATCGGCGAGGATCTCGTGCGCCTGCTCGACCTGAGCGGCCTGGGCCGGGGGTACCTCGAGTACGGCGACATGTTTTTCGCTGCTTACGGTGGGGACGACTTCCTCGACGGCGGTGCCGGCGACGATCTCCTGGCGGGCGGTGCCGGCGACGACGCGATGATCGGCGGCACCGGCCGCGACACCTTCCTCTTCTTCCAGACTTGGCGCAACGAGTACGAGACGGAGATCGACCGGATCCTCGACTTCCGCTCGGGCGAGGACCGGCTCGATCTGACCCGCTGGGGGCTCGACGGCACGCTCCTGGATACCGACGAGAACGGGGTGATCGGCGAAGGCGACGACGCGGTGTTCCGCGACGGCCGTGACCTCGTGATCGACCTGGGTGCCGCGAGCGGCCGCGCCGACCCGGACCGGGCGCTGGTCATCCTCGAGGGTGTCGCGGAGCTGCGGCTCGATGACCTCGTGCCGCTTCCGCCCGCGACCTGGGCCGGCATCGGAGGTTGACCCGAACGCCGGACGGCCGGCGGCACCACGGGACGTGCGCGAAGAGGTTGCGAGTGGGACGCCGTCCCGATCCCGGCCGGGCACATCGCGAATGCGTTGCCCGTCCCTCGTGACACCGTGATCGGCCTCCGTGGACGCGCCGCAAGTTCGTTAAGCTTCCGATCCGGACAGGTGGAAGGCGACAACCGAGGAGATGACAAAAGACGTTGTTCGTCAGCCTCTTTACATTAACCGTTTGCATACCATTGGGCGAGTTGGGGAGGACTCCGGCGTCATTTCCTTTTCGATTCGTTAAAGACCGAGCCGTTGGCCACGTGACCAGCGGCCGTGGGGTGGGAGGGACGCATGGGCTGGAGCAGGCGCGAGCGCGCGCGGGGCGGGTTCACCCCCGAAGAGGGGTGGCCGCGGAAGCCCGCGGCTGGCACATGGATTTCCTCGATTGCCGTGCTCGGGAGTGAAGCTGGTGATCTGCTGCTGCCGAAAGGCCGCGGCGCGCGATCGGCGGGGCGACCCACGCACGGAGCCGATCGCATCGAAGGACGCGGTGGCGACGACCGGATCGACGCCGGACGGGGCGACGATCTGGTCATGGGGGACTACCCCGGTGTTCGCGATCCGATCCCGGGAAGCCGCAGCGGCGGAGCGGACGTTCTCCGGGGCGGCGCCGGCGACGACGTGATCTGGGGGGAGGGAGACAGCGCTCTGGGCTATACCGCTTGTGGTGACGACAGGATCGACGGCGGCCGGGGCAACGATGTGCTGGTCGGTGACGCGGAGTATTTGGACCTCCCGCCCAATCCGGATCCGTTGGGCCCCCCTTACGCCCCGGGCGGCGACGACACGATCTACGGAGGCCCCGGCGACGATGCGATCTATGGCGACGCCAAGCAGGTATGGGCGCACGCCGTGGCAGGAGACGATCTGCTGGATGGAGGCCCCGGCGACGATCGGATCTTCGGTGAGGCCGAAACTCTGGGCTACGCCGGCCTCGGCGGCGACGATCGGATCTTCGGCGGATTCGGGGACGACGTGCTCTTCGGCGATGCCCGTCAGATCATCGAAACGACCGCCGGCAACGACGAGCTCGACGGAGGGCCGGGCAACGACGTGCTCTACGGCGATGCCGAAGGGATGCTCTTCGCGAGCCCCGGAGACGATGTGCTGGACGGGGGGGCCGGGGACGATCTGTTGATCGGTGACGGCCGCTTCGGGCCGGCGGTCTCGGAACGTGGCGGCCACGACGTGCTGCGGGGCGGCGCGGGGAACGACGTTCTCTTCGGCGACAGTCCCGACGGGTTCGACCTCGGCTCCTGGCCGCCCGGCGAGCAATTCTACTCGGTGGGTGGTCGGGACCTGCTCGATGGTGGGCCCGGCGACGACGTTTTGATCGGCGGTGCCGGCGACGACATCCTGATCGGCGGCCCCGGTCGCGATCGCTTCGTCTTCGCTGCCGTCGAGGCGGGCGGCCGTTGGTTCGGATCCGGTTCGGACACCATCGCCGACTTCCGCTCGGGCGAGGATGTTCTCGATCTGTCGGGGTGGGGGCTCGACGGGGCGTCGTTGGACAGCGACGCGAACGGTGTGCTGGATGCGCGCGACGCCGCCTTCACGGTCCTCGGCGGGGCGCTCTTGGTCGACCTGGGACGAGCCTTCGGCCGCACGGAGCCCGGCCTCGACACGATCACCTTGGAAGGGGTGCAACAGCTGCGGGTGGACGACCTCGTGCCGCTCTCGCCCGGGACCTAGCCGACGCCGAACGGGTAGCCGCGGCCCGGGGCGGCCTCGACGAGCGTCCGGGTGTACGGATGGCGTGGGGTGCCGAGCACCTCGGCCGCCTCGCCCTCCTCCACCACCCGGCCGCCCTGCATCACCGCCACGCGATCGCAGACCTGCGCGGCCACGCGCAGATCGTGGGTGATGAACAGCACGGCGAGCTCCAGCCGCTCGCGGATCGAATCGAGCAGCTCCAGGACCTGCGCCTGAACCGACACGTCGAGCGCCGAGACCGCCTCGTCGGCGATCAGGAGCTCGGGCTCCATGGCCAAGGCCCGGGCGATGCAGATCCGCTGGCGCTGTCCGCCCGAGAACTGGTGCGGATAGCGGTCGAGGGCGGAGGGATCGAGCTGGACGAGGCGCAACAGCTCGCGCGCCCGCTCGCGCGCTTTCGCGGGCGACACGCCGAAATTGACCGGACCCTCGATGATCGACTGGCCGACCGTGCGGCGCGGATTCAAGGACCGGTACGGATCCTGGAACACGACCTGAACACGGCGACGATGCGGACGCAGGCGGGAGCGCGGCAGACGGCCGATCGGATCGCCACCGAGCCAGACCTCGCCCTCGGTCGGATCGGTGAGCCGGGCGATGCAGCGCGCCACGGTCGACTTGCCCGAGCCGGACTCGCCGACGATGCCCAGCGTCTCGCCCTTGCGCACCACGAGCCCCACATCCTGGGCCGCCCGCACCTCGCGCCTTCGGCCGAACCAGCCGCCGCTCGTGTAGGTCTTACCCAGTCCCTCGGTACGCAGGACGACGGGCGCGCCGGTGCGGCCGCGCGGATGGCGCGGCTCCAGCGAGGGCACCGCGCGGATCAACATGCGGGTGTAGGGATGCTCGGGGCGGCGCAGCACGCGATCGCGCGGCCCCTCCTCCACCAGCCGCCCGTGCTGCATGACCGCCACCCGATCGGCGATCTCCGCCACCACCCCGAAATCGTGGGTGATGAACAGGACACCGGTTCCGTGCCGGTCCTGCAAATCGGCGACGAGCCGCAGGATCTGCGCCTGGGTCGTCACGTCGAGCGCGGTGGTGGGTTCGTCGGCGATCAACAGCGCCGGCTCCAGCACGAGCGCCATGGCGATCATGATGCGCTGGCGCTGGCCCCCGGAGAGCTCGTGCGGGTAGGCGGCGGCGATCCGCTCGGGATCGGGCAGCCGCACCTCCTCCAGGATCCGCAGGATCCGCGCCCGCCGCTCGGCCGCCGAGAGCCGCAGATGGCAGGTCAAGACCTCCTCGATCTGCCGGCCGCAGCGCACGACCGGGTTCAAGGCGGTCATCGGCTCCTGGAAGATCATGGCCATGCGCGAGCCGCGCAGCGCCCGCAGCCGGGCCGGCGAGGCGTCGAGCAGGCTCTCGCCCTCCAGCAGGATTCGCCCGCCCACCGGCCGCAGCTGACCCTTGGGCAACAGACCCATGATCGCCTGGGCGGTCACGGATTTGCCGGAGCCCGACTCGCCCACCAGACACAGGATCTCGCCGCGGCCGACCTGCAACGACACGCCGTCGACCGCGAAGGCGCGATCGCCGCCGCCCGGCAGCGCGATCCGCAGTCCCTCGATCTCCAGAACCGGCCGCTCGCCGCTCACGGGCGGAACGCCTCGGCTCGATTCGACGCTTCGCTCATCGCTTCGTGCGCGACTCGCCGGTATACACACAGGTGACCCGCGCGACCCCGGGCGTCTCGGTGGTCGGCTCGATCAACACCTGACCGGCCAAGTCGCAGATCAGCGCCGCCACCCGGGTCGCGGGCAGGCTGGCGGTGGCGAGGCTCACCACGACCACGTCGTCCTTCTTGCACTTCTTCGTACGCTCGCGCAGCTGGCCTTCGCCCGTGACCACGCCCGAAGCCTCGCAAAGGGCGCCGCTCTTGTCGCGGGCCGGGGCCGTCCCGGCCCACGCCGCGCCGAGGCCCACGGCCAGGCTCACGACGAAGGCCCGGCGCACGGCCTCACGCCAGGTCGACGGCATGGCGCTTGGGATCCTCGAGACGGCACCAGTCGAGGGCGCGGATGTGGGTGGCGGCGAGGACGACCTTGGGGGCCTTGCCGGCCTCCAGCGCCTGCTGCCAGCGCGGTGCGCACAGGCACCAGCGATCGCCCGGCTTCAGGCCCGGAAAGTCGTATTCCGGCCGAGGGGTGGACAGGTCGTTGCCGACCGATCGGGAGAAGGCCAGGAACTCCTCGGTCATGATCGCGCACACCGTGTGCGAGCCCACGTCCTCCGGGCCGGTGTCGCAACAGCCGTTACGGTAGAAACCGGTCCGCGGCCGGGACGAACATTCGGCCAGTGGCTCGCCCAGAACGTTGCGCCGCGGCTCCGGTGCGCCCGTCTCTTCGCGCATCCCCCGCCCTCCGATCCGTTCGACGTTCCCTCGCGCGCGAAAGCTGGCAGGCTCGCACCCGGCCGGCAAGACCGGCTCAGATCCGCCGGACGAGCTTGGGATCGAGCACGTCGCGCAGCCCGTCCCCCAGCATGTTCACGGCCAGCACGGTGACCGCGAGGAACAGGCCGGGAAAGAGGATGTTGTGCGGGAACACGCGGAACAGGGTGCGGCCCTCGGCCATGATGTTGCCCCAGGTGGGGATGTCGGTGGGGATGCCCACACCCAAGAAGGACAGAATCGCCTCGACCAGGATCGCCGAGGCGGCGATGTAGGTCGCCTGGACGATGAGCGGTGCCACGGTGTTGGGCAGCACGTGGCGGAACAACAGCGCGGGCAGGCGGGTGCCGACGGCGACCGCCGCCTCGACATAGGGCTCCTCGCGGACCTGCAGGACCACCGAGCGGACCAGCCGGACGACCCGCGGCACCTCGGGGACGACGATGGCCAGGATCACGGTGAGCAACCCGGCACCCCACAGGGCCACCAGCGCGAGCGCCAGCAAGATCCCGGGGATCGCCATGAGGCCGTCCATGATCCGCATGACGATCGCATCGAGCCAGCGCAGATAGCCCGCGACGAGGCCGATCACGAGGCCCACGGCCACCGCCAAGGTGGCCACGGCGGCGCCGACCACGAGCGAGATCCGCGCCCCGTAGACCACCCGCGAATAGACGTCGCGGCCCAGGCTGTCGGTCCCCATCCAGTGGACGATGTGCACCTCGCGGCCCTGGTCGTCGGTCACCACCCGCTCGAAGCCCGGCCGCTTGTTGCGGTTGGCCGGGTCGATCGCGATCGGATCGCGCGTGCCGAGCCAGGGGGCGAGGACCGCCACCAGCGCCATGAGCAGGAGGACGAGGCCGCCGGCCACCACCCCGGAATGGCGCACCAACCGGCCGAGGAGCGCGCCGCCCCGGGCAACGACCGGCCCCGCCCCGACCGCATCCGACGGGGCGACCTCGGCCGGAAGTTCGCTGACGCGCCGGATCAATAGCGGATCCTCGGATCGAGGAAGGTGTAGAGGATGTCGATGACCAGATTGAGGAGCACGTACAACCCCGAGAACACCAAGATGACGCCTTGAATGGTCGGATAGTCGCGCGCGAGCACGGCGTCCACCGTGAGCCGGCCGAGACCCGGGATGTTGAAGACGCTCTCGGTGACGACCACCCCGCCGATCAACAGCGCGACGCCGAGGCCGATCACCGTGACGATCGGCACGGCGGCGTTGCGCAGCCCGTGGCGCAACAGCACGGCGGATTCGGCGAGGCCCTTGGCCCGCGCGGTCCGCACGTGATCCTCGCCCAGGACCTCGAGCAAGGCGGCACGGGTGATCCGCGCCACGAGGGCGACGTAGATGACCGCGAGCGCACAGGAGGGCAGGGCGAGCTGGGTCAGGAACGGGCCGAGCCCGGCGGACAGCGGCCGATAACCCTGGACCGGCAGCCACTGCAGCTGGATCGCGAAGACGTAGATCAGCGCGTAACCCAGCACGAAGACCGGCACCGAGAAGCCCAGGACCGAGAAGCCCATCACGAAGCGGTCGAGAAGCGTGCCGTGGCGCCAGGCGGCGAGCGTGCCGAGCGGCACGGCGATCACCACGGTGAGCAGGATGGTGGTCGTGGCGAGCGCGATCGTGGGCCCGATCCGCTGGCCGATCAGGGTCGCCACCGGCATCTTGAAGAAGAACGACTCGCCGAGATCGCCGCGCAGAACCTTACCGAGCCAGATGGCGAACTGCACGAGGATCGGCTGGTCGAGGCCGAGCTTGGCGCGGATCTCGGCGATCTGCGCTGCCGTGGCGTTCTCACCAGCCATGATCGCCGCCGGATCGCCGGGGGTGAGCCGCAGCATCAAGAAGACGAGCAGCGCCACGGTGAGCAACACCGGGACGGTGGCGAGCAGGCGGCGGAGGACGAAGTCGAACAACGGCGATCCTCACCTCGGGTGCGAAGCCGATGCCGGCCCGCCCGCGCAGGCCGGCACTTCGCTCGGCTCGATGCGCTCGCGTGCCGGCTCGGCCATGCTCGATCCCGCCGGATCCGTCGCTCGGGAGGGGCGAGGCCGCACGGCGCGGGCCGACCCTCCCGCAGCGGCCGGACGGCTCAGCCCTTCTTCTCGATGTTCCACATGTAGGGCACCGGGCCCTGCAGGACGCCCGAGATCGTCTTGCGGATCGCCATCGGCTGATACCACTGGCCCATCCACCCGTGGGTCGTACCCTCGGTGGCGACGTAGACCTGGATCTCCTCGGCGATCTTCTTCTGCTTCTCGAGGTCGGTCTCCTCGGCGAAAGCGCGTTTCATGGCCTCGAGCTTGGGGTCGTCGAACCAGCCGAACCAGCCCTTCTCGCCGGTGGCGTTGAGGCCCGCGGTGGAGATCGGGTTCAAGATGTCGGCCGCGACCCACGAGGTCATGAAGGCGTTCCAGCCGCCCTCGGCCGGCTTGTCCTTCTTGGCGCGGCGGGCGACCAGGCTCTGCCAGTCCATCGAGATCATCTCGACCTTGAAGCCGCCCCGCTCGAGCAGCTGCTTGGCCACCGGCGCCAGATTGGCGAGCACCACCAGATCGGTGGAGTGCATGAGCACCACGGGCGTGCCGTCGTAGCCGGCCTCGCGCAGGAGCTGCTTGGAGCGCTCGAAGTCCGACTTCAACATCACCTCGCCGCCCTTGTCGGTGGCGAAGGTGGTGCCGCACACGAACATCGCCGCACAGGTCTTGTAGTAGCGCGGGTCGCCGATCACCGCCTTGAGGAAGTCCTCCTGGTTCAAGGCCTCGAGCGCGGCTCGGCGGATCTTCGGGTTGTCGAACGGCGGGTGCAGGCTGTTGAAGCGGAACATGTACTGGTTGCCCAGCGTGTTCCAGTCGAACAGCTGCACGCTGGCCTCGGCCTCGAGCACCGGCAGAAGATCGTGCGGTGGTGCTTCCATGAGGTCGATCTCGCCCGAGATCAGCGCATTCACCGCGGTCTGGTGATCGGGCATCGAGATCCACTCGACCCGGTCGACCTTGGCGACCTTGCCACCGGCCGCCCAGGACGGCGGCTCGGCTCTCGGCTTGTAGTCCTTGAAGCGCTCGTAGACCGCGATGTTCCCGGGCTTCCACAGATCCTTGCGGAACACGAACGGACCCGAGCCCGTGTAATCGGTGATCTGCTCCGTCCCGGGGGTCTCGGCGACCCGCTTGGGCATCACGAAGGGCACGTTCGAGGACGGCTTGCCCAGCGACTGCAGGACGAGGCCGTAGGGCTTCTTGAGCACGAGCTCGAACGTCTTGGCGTCCTTGGCCTGGAGCCGCTCGACATAGGACATGAGCATGATGCCCATGGTGTCGCGCGTCCCCCAGCGCTTGATCGAGGCCACCGCGTCCTCGGCGGTCACCGGCTGGCCGTCGTGGAACAGAAGGCCGTCGCGCAGGGTGAAGGTGTAGGTGAGGCCGTCGTCGCTCACCTTGTAATGGTCGACCATCTGCGGGCGGATCGCGCCCGTCGCGTCCATGGCGAACAGCGTATCGTAGACGTTGTAACCGTGGTTGCGCGTGATGTAGGCGGTCGTCCAGATCGGATCGACGATCTTGAGATCGGAGTGCATGACCGCTCTGAGCACGGTCTCCGCCGTCGCCGGGCCCGCCAGGACCAGGCCGAGGACGGCCGCCCCCGCCAAGAGACTGCTACGCCGAGCCACGATGCTCCTCCCTCGCCGTCGAGCGGCCGGCCCCCCACGACCGGCCCCCTACCGCGCGGCAGCATAGCCGGGTGGACCGCCGCGGCAAGGCCGAGGGATCGGCGCCACCCACGGGCTTGGAGCGGGCGGGCGGGGCGGCTAAGAGCGAGGCGAGGCCCGGAAAGCGAACGCCATGCGCCACCTGCGGCTCCCGGTCCTGCTCCTGCTCGTGCTGCTGTGGTCGCTGTCGGCCGCGGCCGGCTCGGCCGAACTGCGGCTGTTCGCACGCGCCGAGGGGATCGTCGACGTCGAGGGCTTCGTCGAGACGGTCGAGAGCCTGCGGCGCACCAAGCGTCTGCCCGAGCGCTACATCACCAAGGAAGAGGCGGCCAAACTCGGCTGGCAGCCGGGTGTCGATCTGTGCACGGTGGCCCGCGGTCGAGTGATCGGCGGCAACCGCTTCGGCAACCGTGAGAAGAAGCTGCCGGACAAGCGCGATCGCAAGTGGTTCGAGGCCGACCTCGACTTCTTCTGCGGCTCGCGCGGGCCCAAGCGGCTGGTGTGGTCGAACGACGGGCTCCTCTACCTCACCGTCGACCACTACCAGACCTTCAAGCCGGTGCCGCCGTGAGTGCACCCGTGCGCCTGTGCCGCATCGACGCGCGCTGCCGCACGCGCCGGGCGGTGTTGGCCCGGCTGGCCCGATCCTTGGGTTTCCCTGCGCATTTCGGCGGCAACCTGGACGCGCTGTTCGACACGCTCACCACCGACCTGCCGGGGCCCGTCGAGATCCGTTGGACCGGCCGGTCGCGCGCCGAGCTGGAAGCCGATCCGGAGCTGGGCCCGCTGCTCGCCACGCTCGAGGACGCGGCCCGGGCTCGCTCCGATCTGCACCTTTCGATCGGCGAGGGCGATCGGTGAGCGGCGCGGAAGAACCCACCGTCGTCCCGCTGTTCTCCGCCGAGGCGATCGCGCGGCGGGTCGAGGAGCTCGCCGCCTCGATCGCCGCCGCGCTGCCCGCCGAGCTCACCGTGGTCGGGCTCCTCAAGGGCGCCTTCGTCTTCACGGCCGACCTCGTGCGCGCGCTCGACCGGGCCGGCCTGCGGCCGCGCGTCGAGTTCCTCCAGGTCTCCTCCTACGGCCTCGGCACGGAGAGCAGCGGCACCGTCCAGGTGATCGGTCGGATGCCCGGCGCGATCGCCGGTCGCGAGGTGCTGCTGGTCGACGACATCCAGGACACCGGCCGCACGCTGGCCTACACCCGCGCGCTCCTCCTGGAGCACGGTGCGGCGCGGGTGTGGACCTGCGCGCTGCTCGACAAGCCCTCGCGTCGGGTGGTCGACATCGAGCCGGACTTCGTCGGCTTCGAGATCCCGGACGTGTTCGTGGTCGGCTACGGCATCGACTGGGCCGAGCGCTTCCGCCATCTACCCTGGATCGGCCGGGTCGAGGGCTGAGAGCCGCGCCGGGGCGAGGGCGGGTATCGGGGCGACGGTGGGGCCGGGCCGAGAGCGGGGGCGAGGATCGCAGCCGATCCGTCCGTCGGTTCGCGGCGAACACCGTGATCTTGGCAAACGGGGCGGGTGGGGGCAGGTTGAGAATCGCAGGAAACGCCTCGGGAGAACGACCATGGCCGGGACGCGGGCGCTCTGGGCGGGTGGGGCTCTGTTGCTCGCCGCGGGCTGCACCGATGCGGGGCCGCCGATCGGCGAGGGCGCGGGCTGGACCACGGCCGCGTACGGTTCGGCGGATCGTTGGTTCTCCCCCTCGCCGGGGGTGCGCTGCGATCGGCTCGCCCGGGTCTGCTACGACCGCAACGGTCCCGAGCTGTCCTTGACCCGCGAGCAGTTCGGCCGCGCCGCCGCCAAGGACCTGGCCGAGCGGATCGGCGGGAACTGGCGCACCGACACGACCTACACCCCCGAGAAAGGCGTGAAGTGCGACACGGCCGACGAGCTGTGTCTCAAGCGGGGTGAGGTGGACTACAAGACCACCCGCGAGCAGTTCGGCCGCAAGCCGGCGCTCCAGGCCACCGCCCCCGACGGGACCATCCGCCCGGACCGCCGCACCGTGTGCGATCCGACCCGGCAGCTGTGCGAGCGGGACGGAGCCCCGAGCGTCGCTCGCACGCGCTACGTCTTCGGCGACCGCGCGGCGCGCAATCTCAAGGCGCAGCTCAAGGATTAGCGCGGCCGGGGGCGATCGGGGGAAGTCGAGCGGCGCCACCTACGACCGCGATCGCCCGTGGTCCCGCCACCGCCCGTAGCGGCGGGCCGCCGCGGTGCAGCTCAGGGCTTGCGGTTCAAGAAGTTCGAGGGCAGGCCCGGGCGCGGCCAGTCCACCGCCACGAGCCGGCCGGAGAGCGAGAGCGTCACGTACGCCGTCCGCAGGTCCGGCCCGCCGAAGCAGATGTTGGTGGTCATCCGGTCGGGCATCGCCACGAACTCGACGAGCTCGCCCGTGGGCGCGATCACGCTGATGCCGCCGGTGGCGAGCGTGGCGACGCAGACGTTGCCCGAGGCCTCGACCGCCAGGCTGTCGAACCGCTTGAGGGCGGTGCCGCCCGACTGGTGGACGAGCCGGCCGCCGTGCGGCGAGGGGTAGGGATGCTTCTTCACCTCGCCGGGGCCGGTGATGTCGAACGCCCAGAGCCGCGCGCCCTCGGTCTCGGCCACGTAGAGCACCGTCTCGTCGGGCGACAGGCCGATGCCGTTGGCGGTCAGCACCGGATAGGCCACCTCCTTGATCTCCTTGCCGTCGGGCGAGAGCCAGTAGACCCCGCCCCAATCGAGATCGTGGGCGCGGCGCTTGCCCAAATCGGTGAACCAGACGGCCCCGGTCCGGTCGACCACGAGATCGTTGGGGCCCTTGAGGCGCCGGTCCGGAAGGCCGCGGGTCACGACCGACACCGCCCCGGTGGCGAGATCGACCCGCTCGATGCGGCCGAAGAGATAGTCGTGCGCCTGCCAGGCGGGGCGCAGCCCGTGGCCCGGCTCGTGGACGAACTCGAAGCCGCCATTGTTGCACACGAGGGCGGCCCCGTCCTTGCCGATGGCGAGGCCGTTGGGGCCGCCGCCGGTCTCGGCGACCACCGAGACGGTGCCGTCCGGAGCCACCCGGCTCACCGTGCGCCGCGCGATCTCGACCAGGAGAAACGAGCCGTCGGGCATCGCCACCGGCCCTTCCGGAAAGAGCAGTCCCTCGGCGATCGTGCGCAGCGCCACCATGCGAGCCTCCCCGAGCCCCGACGAGCCGGCATCGTGACGAGCGCGGCGGTCGCCGGCAAGGCGGTCGGATCGGCGGCTGCCGTGCCCCAGGGGGATCGGTCGGGGCGACGGGGTCAGAGGGACGCCGTCTCGAAGATCCGCTCGACCGCCGGGGCGAGGCTCTGGAAGAAGTGGTCGGCGGCGGCGCGGAAGTCGATCATCCAGAGCCGCCCCTCGCGCACCAGGCCCACGGCCGTGCCCCGCTTCTCGAGGCCGCTCTTGTCCTCGTAGCGATAATCGAAGCGGAACCCCTCGGCGTCGCCCGTTCGCCACGGCCGCGCGGCGATCATGCGAAACCCGGTCGCACCCGCCGCGGTCATGGTCGCGCCGATCAGCTCGGCGATCTCGGGAGCGGACATGTCGGCCCGGAACGTCGGGGGAGATCCTTCGAGCCCGGCGAACAAGGGCTGGCCGCTGCTCAGACCCGACGTGAAGGTCAAGAGGTCGAGAAGCGGTCCGTTGACGGTCCAGGCCTCCCGGCTCGGCGCCGAAGGCGGGAGGCGGGACCAGGCGATCGGGGTCTCGACGGCGAGGCGGTCGCCGAGCGCGACCCGGCCGGGCCCGACCAGGGTCGGCTCGGCGACGTGCTCGCAGGCGGCGAGGAGGAGAGCGAGGCAGAGGGCGAGGGCGCGCACCATGGTCAAGGTCCCGCTGCGTGGAGCATGCGCTCGACCATCGCCCGGTCCCACGCGTCGGGCGCGGTCGCGAGATAAGTCCCGAAGGCCTCGCGCGCTTCGCCGGCACGGCCGAGGCGCGCCAGGACGACCCCGAGCGAGCGCCATGTCTCGGCGGGCGCCACCCGCAGCACGATGGCGGCGCGGTAGTGCTCGATCGCTCGGTCGAGGTCACCGGGCCGGGCGCGGAGGCGATGCAGCTCGCCCGCGGCGAAGCGCAGCTCCGCCGCGTGCGGGTCGGCGGCGAGCAGACGGGCGATCAGCACCTCGCTCTCGCCGAACGCTCGACGGTCGAGCTCGGCCTCGAGCCAGGCCCGTCGCCGGCCCCGCACGATCGCGGCGAACGCCGCGCGTCCGGCCGCGTCCGGACCCGGCGGCACCGGCAGCCCGCGGGCGGTCGCCCGGATCGCGTCGAGACGCTGGGCGTCCGTCGGGTGGGTCCGCAGGAACAGGAGCGCGTCCGGCGTGGCCGAGGCGGCACGCTCCGCGACGAGGTTCTCCCAGAGCCGAGGCGCCTCGCCCGCGTCGTAGCCGGCCGCCGCCACCTTCGCGAGACCGAGCCGATCGGCTTCGTATTCCTGCTCGCGCGAGTAGGCGAGCACGTCGAGCGCGGCCGTCAGCTCGGCCAGCGCTGGGGCCCCGATCAGCGTGCCGAGCAGCCCGGCGACGCCGAGCGTGGCTTGCGCCCGTTGCCAGCGACGCACCGCGTGACGCTCCTCGTAATGGGCGATCTCGTGGCCGAGGAGGAGCGCGAGCTGGGCTTCGTTCTCGCAGCGCAGGAGGGCTCCGGTCCACAGCTCGACGAGGCCGTTCGGCCAGGCGGCGGCGTTGAACTCGGCACGATCGAGGAGGACGATGCGAAGCTCCGGACAGCTCGGCCCCGCGACGCGGCACGACACCTCGCGGACATAGGCCTCGAGCGGCGGATCCCGCACGACCTGCCCCGATCGGCGCAGCTCCCGCTCCGCCTCGTCCGCGACCATCCGCAGGCCCAGGTCCTCCTGCGACCCGATGGCCCCGCCGACGGTCGGCGCACAGGCCGGCGAGCTCGCCACCAGTGCCATGCGTGCGAGGGTCTGCAGGAGCGCGCGTCGCGCCCTCACGCCGGGCAACCGGCCAACAATCGCTCGACCGACTTGCCGGCGGGCGCTTCCTCTCGGAGGTCGGCTTCGGCCCCGACGTCGGTCATCCGGTTGCTCCACAGCACCCGACCGGAGCGCAGGTCGACGAGCTGGGCGAATCCCGTTTGCTTGCCGGTGCGGATGATCGCCGGCGCGCCCGCCACGGCGGCGGCGACGGAGAGGATGTTGACCGCCACGAGCCCCGGGCTCGCATGGCTGTCCTCGGCCCAGACGTGAAGGGCGAGATCCGCACCGCTAACGTCGGCGAGCGTTCGGCCGGCCTCGCCGAGCGACCAATCGAACCTGCCGCGCTTGGTGGGCAGATCGGAGAACAGCTGGATCGACTTGCCGACCGAACCGGCGAGCTTCCGGAACCGCTCGGTCGCCTCGAGCTGCGACGCGGAGAGGCCGTGCTCCGGCCACGGAACCACCTCGGCGCCGCGGCTCGTCACGATGCGTTGCAGTGCGGCCGTGACGTTGCGGCGGGCCTGCTCCGTCCAGTCGGCACGGGGCGTCGCGAGCCCACCCACGCCGATCTCGAAGCAGTGGACCTCGGGCGGCAGCAGCACGACACGCTGCCCGCGAAGCGAGGTCTGCGGCTCGACGCTCGTGACGGTCGGTGCCGCGGTCCGCGGCTCGACCGTCGCCGTGCACGCGCCGACGACGAGCAGGACGCCCAGGAGCAGGATACGCGCGAGCCGATGCATCGTTCCGGCCTCCTAAGTTTTACGAGTCGGTAATTTACCTCGCGGCCGAAAGACAAGAGGCGCGATCGAGCCGATCGGCTGCCATCGTGTCGCACCCTGTGACGGCGGGAACGGCTCCTCCGCGCCGCCGGGCGAGCGGCCGGGACCGCGCCCGCTCGCGGCCGAACGTCGAGGACCCGGCCGGCGCTCCGACCGGCTCGACGGCGGGCCGCCGGCACCGGCCGCGGCTGGGGTCGGCTCCGTCACTCCGGCCACTCGGCCAGCAGTTTTTCCATCAGTAGGGTCACTCCGAAATCGCCTCGACCGAAATACGAGCGGTAATCGTGCAGGTGCGTACTGTGGAGCACGACACCGGAGTGGAGGTCGATCAACACGACGAGCGCGTCGATCTCTCCCTCATACATTCCAAAAGCACGACCCGAGATGACGGAAGCGGCTGCCGAGAGAACGCCCTCGATGCGTCCGGCCCATTCGCTGGGCTGGCGGTCGACGGCCCACAGGTGAAGGGCGAGCTCGGCACCGGTCGCCTCGGCGAGCGGTCGGCCGGTCTCGCCCAAGGACCAATCGGGGTCACCCTGCTTGGTGGGCAGATCGAAGAAGAGGTAGAGCGACCGGCCGACCGCTCCGGCCAGCTTGCGGAACCGCTCGATCGCTTCGCGCTGCCGGGCGTCGAGACCGTGCTCCGGCCACGGGACCACCTCGTGGCGGCGGGCCCTCAGGCCGCGTTCCAGGGCCGCCACGGCGTCGCACCGTGCGCGTTCGGTCCAGTCGGCACGGGGCTCCTCGCTGGAGTACATGAAGCCGACCGCGATACATTCGACGTCCGGCGGAACGATCACGGTCCGGCGCCCCGGAAGAGGCGGGGGCGGTTCGAATGGTTCCGGCGCGGTGGCGCACCCGCCGACGACGAGCAGGAGGCCCGGAACGAGCGTGCGCACGAGCCGTTGCACGGCTTTCCCTCCGACCCTGTCGGCACCCACCCGGCGCGCCCGTGGGCCACACGAGGCCGGCTCGAGCCGATCCGCTCGTTCCCCCACCGCGCGGGGCGTCCGCTCGCACCGCCCGGTTCAGCCGGGGCGGCCCAACAACCGGGCGACGTGGCGCAGGGCCAACAGATAACCGTGCGCACCGCAGCCGGCGATCACCGCCGTAGCCGCCAGCGAGACGTAGGAGTGGCGGCGGAACTCCTCGCGCTTGTGGATGTTGGAGAGGTGCACCTCGACGATCGGGAAGCTGCAGGTCAAGAGCGCATCGAGGATCGCGATCGAGGTCGTGGTGAAGCCGGCCGGGTTGACGATCAGCGCCGCCGCCCGCTCGCGCGCCTCCTGGATCCAGTCGACCAGCTGGCCTTCGTGGTTGGATTGCCGGAACACGAGCTCGAGACCGAGCTCGGCCGCCAGCGCCCGGCAGGCCCGCTCGATGTCGGCGAGCGTGTCCTTGCCGTAGATCTCCGGCTGACGCTTGCCCAACAGGTTGAGGTTCGGACCGTTGAGGACGTGGACCTCGGCCGTCATGCGTGCTTCCCCCGTGCTCGCCGCGGCCGTCCGTTCGCCGGGCGCGGCCGGAGCTTAGAGGCCGCCGGTCGGGAAAGAAAAGGGGCCCGGGGTGACCCCCGGGCCCAGTCTTGGAGGAGAATACGAGGAAAGACGTCCCGCTTGCCCGACGGGACGATGCGCCACCCTCAGCTGCAACCGCTCGTTGCGCCGCAGGTGTCGCATTTCAGGCAGGTGCCGTTGCGCACCAGCGTGAAGTTGCCGCAGGAGGCACAAGGATCGCCCTCGTAGCCCTTGAGGCGGGCGATCTGCGCCTGTTCGCTGCGGGACAAGGGGAGGCCGCGGGCCGCCTCGGCCGGATGGCCGCTGCCGCTCACGGCCAAGCGACGGGTCGCGACGGTCGTGGTCTCGGCCTGGGCGGGATTGGCGGCACCGCCGGCCAGCAAGCGCAGATTGCCGCGCACGAAACCGGCCGAGGCGAGACGAGCGACCTTCTCGAAGCCGAGATTGACCTCCTTGGCCCCCTCGCCGATCGAATCGTGCCGGCTCTCGCTCGGCTCCATGTTGGCGAGGTCGGTGCGGCCGAGATACGACACGGCGAGCTCGCGGAAGATGTAATCGAGCACCGAGGTCGCCATCTTGATGCTGTCGTTGCCCTGCACCGGGCCCGACGGCTCGAAGCGGGTGAAGGCGAAGGCTTCCACGAACTCCTCGAGTGGCACGCCGTACTGCAGGCCGATCGAGATCGCGATGGCGAAACAGTTCATGAGCGAGCGGAAGGCGGCACCTTCCTTGTGCATGTCGATGAAGATCTCGCCCAGCGTGCCGTCCTCGTACTCGCCGGTCCGCAGATAGACCTTGTGGCCTCCCACCACCGCCTTCTGGGTGTAGCCCTTGCGCCGGCTCGGCAGCTTGCGCCGCTCGGTGATCCAGCGCTCGACCACCCGCTCGGTGACCTCGATGACCTTCTGCACCGGAGGCCGCTCGCGGGCCGGCTCCTCTTCCTCGGCGGGCTCGTCGGCCAGCACCGCGGCCAGCGGCTGCGAGAGCTTCGAGCCGTCGCGGTAGAGCGCCAGCGCCTTGAGGCCCAACCGCCATCCCTTCTCGTAGGCGCGGGCACAGTCCTCGACCGTGGCCCGGGCCGGCATGTTGATGGTCTTGGAGATGGCACCGCTGATGAAGGGCTGGGCCGCGGCCATCATCTCGAGATGGGCGTCGACCGACAGAAACCGCTTGCCGATCCGCCCACAAGGGTTGGCGCAGTCGAAGATCGGCAGATGGGCTTCGGCCAAATGCGGCGCGCCCTCGACCGTCATGGTCCCGCAGCACCAGGCGTTGGCCGCCTCGATCTCCTCCTTGGTGAAGCCCAGGGCCTCCAGCATGTTGAAGCGCGGGTCGGCCAGCTGGGCGTCGCTCAACCCGAGCTTCTCCTTGCAGAACGCGTCGCCCAGCACGAAGCGGTTGAAGGCGTAGCGGATGTCGAAGGCGCCGGGCAGCGCCGCTTCCAGCCGGCGCAACGCCTCGTCGTCGAAGCCGCGCGCCTGCAGCGACTGGTGGTTGATGGCGGGCGCGCCGTCGAGCGTGCCGCGGCCCACCGCGTAGGCCGTGATCGCCGCGATCTGCGCGGCCGTGTAGCCGAGCGTCTCCAGCGCCTTGGGCACCATGCGGTTGATGATCTTGAAGTAACCACCGCCGGCCAGCTTCTTGAACTTGACGAGGGCGAAGTCGGGCTCGATGCCGGTCGTGTCGCAATCCATGACCAGCCCGATGGTACCGGTCGGGGCGATCACCGAGACCTGGGCGTTGCGCACGCCGTGCCGCTCGGCGGCGGCCAGCGCCTCGTCCCAGGCCACCCGCGCCGCCCGCAGCAGCGCCCGGTCGCGGCAGGCCTCGCCGTCGAGGGGCACGGGCAGAGTGTGCAGCCCTTCGTAGCCCTCCCGCAGGCCGTGGGCCGCCCGCCGGTGGTTGCGCAGCACCCGCAGCACGTGCTCGCGATTCTCGGCGAAGCCGGGGAAGGGCCCGAGCGCCTCGGCCATCTCGGCCGAGACCCGATAGGCGGTGCCGGTCATGAGCGCGGTGACGGCCGCGCACGTCGCCCGCCCCTCGCGGCTGTCGTAGGGCAGGGCCAAGGACATCAACAGGCCGCCCAGATTGGCGTAGCCCAGCCCCAGCGTGCGGAAGCGCCAGGAGCGCAGCGCGATCTCGCGGGACGGGAACTGGGCCATCGCCACCGAGATCTCGAGGACGATGGTCCACAGCCGCACCGCGTGGACGAAGTCGTCGACCGCGAAGCTGCCGTCCTCGCGCCGGAAGGCCATCAGGTTCAAGGACGCCAGGTTGCAGGCCGTGTCGTCCAGGAACATGTACTCCGAGCACGGGTTGGAGGCGTTGATCCGCCCCGAGGCCGGGCAGGTGTGCCAATCGTTGATGGTGGTGTCGTACTGGATGCCGGGATCGGCGCTCGCCCAGGCGGCGCGGGCGATCTTGTCCCACAGCGCGCGGGCCGGGAGGGTCTTGGCGACCTTGCCGTCGGTGCGGCGCACGAGGTTCCACTCGCGGCCTTCCAGCACCGCGTGCATGAAGGCGTCGCTGACCCGCACCGAGTTGTTCGAATTCTGCCCGGAGACGGTGAGGTAGGCCTCGCCGTCCCAGTCCGTGTCGTAGGTCGGGATCTCGATGCCGGTGAAACCCTGGGCGGCGTAGGCGATCGCCTGTTGGATCGCTCCTTCCGGCAAGAAGACCTTGCGCGCCTCGCGCACCGCCTTGGCGAGGGCCGGGTTGGCCGCCGGATCGAACCGATCGGCGCCCGTGTAGCCCGGATCGTGGCAGGCGGCCATGATCGCACGGAGGTGCTTCTCGAGGAGCTTCGAGCCGGCGACCAGGGCGGCCACCTTCTGTTCCTCGACCACCTTCCAGTCGATGAAGGCCTCGATGTCGGGGTGGTCGACGTCGACGATCACCATCTTGGCGGCGCGCCGGGTCGTGCCGCCCGACTTGATCGCCCCGGCCGCACGATCACCGATCTTGAGGAAGCTCATGAGGCCGGAGGAGCGGCCGCCGCCCGAGAGCGGCTCGCCCTCGCCGCGCAGGCTCGAGAAATTGGTGCCGGTGCCCGAGCCGTACTTGAACAGGCGCGCCTCGCGCACCCACAAGTCCATGATCCCGCCGTCGTTGACGAGATCGTCCTTGATGCTCTGGATGAAGCAGGCGTGCGGCTGGGGCCGCTCGTAGGCCGAGGTCGAGGGACGGACCTCGCCACTGCGCTCGTCGACGTACCAGTGGCCCTGCGAGGGGCCGTCGATACCGTAGGCCCAGTGCAGCCCGGTGTTGAACCATTGCGGTGAGTTGGGCGCGGCCATCTGGGTGGCGAGCATGTAGCGCACCTCGTCCATGAAGGCGCGCGCGTCCTCCTCGCTCGCGAAATAGCCGCCCTTCCACCCCCACCAGGTCCAGGCCCCGGCCAGCCGGTCGAAGACCTGCTTGGCGCTGGTCTCGCCGCCGGCCCGCCCAGGATGGGGCAGTTCGGCCAGCGCCGCCTCGTCCGGCACGCGGCGGGCGAGCCAGTCCGGCACGCCCTCCTCGGCCACCGGCCGGGTCTTCTTGGGCACCCCCGCCTTGCGGAAATATTTCTGGGCGAGCACGTCGACCGCCACCTGCGACCAGGCCGCCGGCACCTCGATCTCCTCGGCCCGGAAGACGATCGAGCCGTCGGGGTTGCGGATCTCGCTCGAGGCCGTGCGGAACGCGATCGATTCGTAGGGCGAAAACCCCGGCCGGGTGAACCGTCGCTCGATCCTCAGCGCCACCGTGATCCTCCTCCAGTCACCGGTCGTTAAATGTTCCGGTTACGTTCGTCAACCCCGTCCCGCCGGGACGGAATGAGACGGAAGTCCGGGGCGCGGCCGCTCACCCGTCGACTCAAGCCGCCTGATCTCAACGTTCAGTTTAGACCAGCTCCGGCTCGAACGCAATGCCGTCGCGATGGGCTCCGCGGGCCCGGTCGTTCCGCACGGCTTCACTACATATAGCATTTTGCCGCGGTGTGCAACCCAAATATTGTAGGCCTATCGCGAGCGAGCGGGGGCCGGGTCCGGCTCCCGGCCGACCGCCGCTCTCCCGCCACGGCGCGCCCGGCGGCGTCCACCGCCCCGATGGGGACCGTGGCGGGCGCCCGCCGTAGGGTGGGCCGGAGATTGATCTCAATCTCAGCGCATCCTCACGCAAACCCGATCCCGTGCGCCCGGGCCGCCTGTCCACAGGCTGGGGACGAGATCGGCACGAGGCGAAGGTGGAGGCGGTCCATCAGCCGGTCCTCAGTCCTGCTCAACGCCGCCGCGGGCGCGGGGCGGCGCGACGGAGCGCGCGGTGGACAAGTGCGGGGGCCTCGGCCAAGCTGCCGGCCGTCGTGGGTGGTGGCGGAGGACCGCGTGCTACGGTGGCTCAAGGACAATCGTCTGGGCACCCTGCTCTTCACGCGGCGGCGTGGCGAGTTCGTCGGCGAGGACGAGGCGGGTAACCGCTATTACCGGGAGATCGGGGCCCGCGATCCGCGGCGCGAGCGGCGCTGGGTGGTCTACGCCGGCGACGGGGAGATCGAACCCTCGTCGATCCCGCCCGGTTGGAACGCTTGGCTCCACCACAATCTCGACGAGCCGCCCAGCCGCCGACCCCTAGCGATCAAGCGCTGGGAGCGCCCGCACCGGCCGAACCCGACAGGGACGCCGGCCGCCGAGCTGCCGCCCGGGCACGAGGCACGCGGTGGGCGGCGGGCGCCGGCGACCGGCGATTACGAGCCCTGGCGGCCGTGAGCGGAGGCGGCGGCCAGCAGGCCCACCTCCAGGAACCCTTCGAGAACCTCGCGCGGCTGGGCACCGGCCAGGACGCCCACACCCGGCACCATGAGGACCGGTACCCCGTCGATGTCCCGGGCGAGCGCGCGGCGATGGGCGGCGCGGACCCGCGCCCGACGATCGGGCGAGCGCGCCGCCTCGATCGCCGCCGGATCCAGGCCCACCCGATGGGCCAACGCCTCGAGGAGCTCGGGATCGCCCACATCGGCCCCGTCCTCGAAGAAGGCGGTGAAGAGCGCTTCGACCAACGGCTCCATCCGCCCGGCCGCCTGCGCCTCGAGGACCAGGGCCTGTGCGGGGACCGTGTCGGGCTGGCGCAGGATGCGCTCGAAGGCGAATTCCAGGCCTTCGGCGACACCGCGTCGGGCGATTCGGCGCAGCACCGCACCGGCCGCCTCGAGCGAGCCGAACTTGCGCTCGAGGTAGAGCCGGCGCGACACGCCCTGCGGCGGCAGGCCGGGGTTCAAGAGGAACGGATGCCAGACCAGCCGGCAGCCGAGCCGCGCCACGAGCGGCCTCGCGAGATGGAAGGCGATCCGAGACCAGGGACAGACCAGATCGGCGACGAAGCCGACGACCAGGCCTTGCTGCGGCGCAACATGTCGGCGATCGTCCACAGGATGGTCTTCCTGTGGATTTCCGAGGGAATGCTGCGCTGCAGCAAAGCTGCCGCTCATGGTTCGCTGAAGCCCCAGATTCGCGGCGAGGCGAACTCGACGCTGTTGCCGGCCGGGTCGCGCACGTAGAGCGAGCGGCCGCCGCCCGGCCAGTGCTGCTCGTGCTCGATCGCCACCCCGGCGGCCTCGAGCCGGGCACGCCAGGCGTCGAGCTCGGCTTCCGGCACGGCGAAGCAGACGTGGCCCGGGCCCCGCGCCCCGTGCGGCGGTGGGGTGCGCTGGTGGATCGTGGCGGTCGGATCGAACAGCAACAGCATGGCTCGCTCGAGGCGCAGGAACAGGAACACCCCGGGCCGCTCACCGTGTACCGACAGGCCCAGGAGCTCGACGTAGAACCGACGGGCCGCCGCCAGGTCGTCGACGTAGAGCGCGGTCTCGAGGACGTGGGCAATGCGCAACGGGGCGGCTCTCCCGGCGGTGGCGCCGAGGGTTCTCTCTTGAGCTCGCGCCCCGGCCCTGTCAGCGGGTGCCGGGGCGAAGACGCCGTCGAGCGCACGGTCGGGCTCCCGGGCCAGCTGCGCGAGCCGGGCGAAGAGGGCGTGGCCGGGATCGACCAGCCGGTCGAGCACGGTGAAGTGGTCGGCACCTTCGACCTCGAGCAGGGCGCCGGGCAGGCCGCGGCCGCACCAGGCCTCGAGGAAGCTCGCGGACTGGCGGCGGAACTCGCCCGACTCCTCGGCGCCCACGATCAGGAGCAGCGGCGGGCCCCGGTCGGGCAGCTGCAGGATCGGGCTGTTGCGGACGACCTGGTCGAGATCGAGCCGCAACCAGGGCTGCAGAAAGGACCAGGGGAAGGGGCCGAGGTCGAACAGCCCGCTCACCGGCGCTCCGGCTTTGAGGAGATCGGCCGGCAGATCGTAGCCGCCCGGCCAGTCGGTGCAGGCCAGCATGGCGACGAGATGGCCCCCCGCCGAATGGCCGGAGACCGTGATCCGGTCCGGATCGCAGCCGAGCTCGCGGGCGTGGACGAAAGCCCAGGCCACCGCCGCGCGTGCCTGGCGGACGATCTCGTCGATCGTGACCTGGGGGCACAGGGCGTAGTTGACGACCGCGACCGCGATGCCTTCGGCCACCAACGGCTCGACCACGAAGGAAAAGTCGCGGGCCGAGAAGCGCCGCCAATAGCCGCCGTGGAAGAACAGGTGCAGCGGGGCGCCCGGGCCGGCCGGGAACAGGTCCAGATATTCGGCGCGGGTCGGCCCGTAGCGCAGGCCCAGCCGGCAAGGCAGGGCCTCGCGGACCCGGGCGCTCTCGCGCCCCCAGCGCTCGACGATCGCTGCGCTGTCGGCGACCGCGGCGGCCGCGTCGTACTCGCGGTCGATCGCCTCGCGGCTCGTGAACTCCCGATACAGTCGCATGGGCTCGTCTCCCCGCGCGCTGCCGCTCCTCGCCCTGTCCACGAGCCGGAGCGCGGCCGTCAAGGCCCACGACCGGTGGTGGATCGGCTACCCCGGATCGGTCACCGCACGTCGTCGCGCGGCCCACCTTCGAACAGTTCGAAGTTTCGACCGCCCGGGATCGAATCGTTCCAAGTCGGAAAGCGACGAACGGCAAGACGACGCGTCGCGGGGAGGCTCGTGGTCGTTGTCGGGTCGGGCGGGCGACGCTATATGCGCGGTGTCGAGGGTGGCGGTTCACCCCACCGTCGGCGATCTCGTTCGATACGGAAGATGCCATGAAGCCCGAGACCGTTCCGTGCCCGACGACCAGCCGCCTGCGCGCCGCGGGGTTGCGACCGACCCGGCCCCGGGTCGGGCTCGGGAAATTGCTGTTCGAGGGACCGCCGCGCCACGTCTCGGCCGAGCAGCTCTACCAGGAGGCCCGCAGCCGCCGTCTATTCGTTTCGCTGGCCACGGTCTACAACACGCTTCATCAGTTCGCGGCGGCGGGGTTGTTGCGCAAGGTGGTGGTGCACACCGGGCAGACCTTCTTCGACACCAAGGTCTCGGATCACCATCACTTCTTCGACGAGAAGACCGGCTTCGTGCGCGACATCGACGAGACGGAGATCGCCTTCTCGCGACTGCCCGAGCCGCCCCCGGGTTACGCCATCACCGGAGTCGAGGTGATCGTGCGGGTGGAGGCGCAGCCGGGCACGGCGTCGACGGCGAACGATGTCGAGCCCGAAGCCCTGCCGAGGGCTGCGGAATAGGGCCGACGAGGGCCGGGCCGGAGCCCGTCGCCGGGTGAAGGGTGGGGAGACCACGAAGCCGGATCGGCCCGGCCCGCGATGATCAAGGGCGTCGGGTTCGCTCGCCATCGAACCGGCTTTGACGGCACGGAGCAGACGCTCCATGTGCGGTAGGCAGCGGCCGCAGCCAACCCGGGTCCCCTGCAGCCGGTAGAGGCAACCGACCGTTCGACAGTCCGGCCGACCGGCGATCGCGCGACAGGTTCCCTCGCTCAGGGCATCGCAGACGCAGACGATCACGGCCAACCGCCGGATCGGCGCGCCCGGGCCGGCCGCGGTCGAGGGCCACACGGCTGCGGGCCTCGGGTCGACAGAAGCCGGCCGATCCGATCGGGCCACAGGAGCGCACCCTTCCGACCGACCCGGACGTCGCGGGTCGCGAAGTCGGCGAGCGACCGGCGATCCGGGACGTGGGGAATCGTCGCCGCCGACCACGAGGAGTGCGGACCATGGCCAAGGCGCTGAAGGGTGACCCGGCGGTCATCGCCGCGTTGAACGAAGCACTCAAAGGCGATCTCACCGCCATCAATCAATATTTTCTTCATGCGCGGATGCTCGAGGATTGGGGGTTCGCCAAACGTGGTAAGGCCGAGTACGAAGAGAGCCTGGAGGAGATGCGCCACGCCGACAGGCTGATCCAAAGGATCTTGCTGCTCGGTGGTCTCCCCAACCTGCAGGATCTCGGCAAGCTCTACATCGGCGAGAACCTCCGGGAATCATCGAGTGCGATCTTCGGCTCGAGCTCGAGGGGATCGAGCACTACCGTAAGGCTATCGAGATCTGCGAGAACGCCAAGGACTTCGTCTCCCGGGACCTCTTGATCGAGATCTTGGAGGACGAGGAGCGCCATCAGGACCAGAACCGTATGGAGCTAGAGCTGATCGATCGGATCCGCATCGAGAACTTCAGCCAGTCCCAAATGTGACACGGTTCCGGGAGAGGGCGGCCGGCGGTCGAGGGACCGGTGCCGCGTCGCCCGGCTCGACGTGGGCGGCCCGTGCCAGGAGGGTGCGGAGCGAACCGGCTGCGGCCACGAGCCGGGGCACGGCCGCCTCGTGGACGATCGGGCGGGCCAGTGCTTCGGTGATCGCCCGCTGTGGCGCGAGCACCAGCGCCAGGAGCCGCTGTTCGTCGGCGCTCACGCAGGGGCAGCGGAGGGGGAGAAGCCCCTGGTCGCGCAACCCGCCCGTCTCGATCACCTCGCAGAGCCGTTCGAACGTCGCCAGCGCCCGCTCGAGCTCGGCCAGCCCGAAGGCGAGCCGGAAGCCGTGGACCAGGAGCGGCGAGGCGCAACCGCCGTCGGTGACCCGGCGACGCAGGGCCCACAGCAGGAACTGTTCGCCCGGTGCCAGTTGGCCCACGACCCGACCGGACAACAGGTTCGAGTCGGGATGCCACCCGGGCCGCAGGGAACGCTCGTGGGACATCGCGGAGCTCCACCATTCGCTCGCAGCCGATCCTTAGCACCGCGATGCCGGCTTCGGAAGTAAATACCGGCGTCGGGCCATAAAATAGAGGTCGAGTAATTCCAGAGGCGCGGCCGGCCTCGCGCCGTGAGCACACCCTTGTCGGCGGCGAGGCCGGCGGCTAGGAGCCGACGCGGGCCAGCCATGCGCTGTGCGAAAGAGGGAGGCGAAGGATGCGCACACGAGCAGCGCTGTCGGCGGGGGCTGCGGCCCTGGCGCTGTTGGTCGGGACCGGCTGGGCGGAGGCCCAGACCCGACGGCACGAGGGGGTGACGGTCAATCTCATGACGTTCACCGGGCCGCAGATCGCCGAACCGTTGCAGCGGCGGGCGCCGGAGTTCGAGCGGCTCACCGGAGCCAAGATCAACGTGATCACGGTCCCGTTCTCCGACCTCTACCAGAAGCTGTTGACCGACTGGGTGACCGGGACCAACGCGATCGACGCGGCGGTGTTCGCGCCGCAGTGGATGGTCGACTACGTGGCCGCCGATCTGCTCGAGGACCTGACCGATCGGGTGGCGAAGGACACGGCGCTGCAGGTCGACGACATCGCGCCGTTCTTCCGCGAGTTCAGCCAGCAATATGGGGGCCGCACCTATCTGATCACCCTCGATGGTGACTTCCAGATGGTCTATTACCGGAAGGATCAGTTCCAGGCGGCCGGGCTCCGACCGCCGCGGACCTGGGACGACTATCTGGCCGCGGCCCGGACCCTGCACGGCAAGGACCTCGACGGCGACGGGCAGCCCGACTACGGATCCTGCATCGCCAAGAAGCGCAACGCGCAATCCTATTGGATGGTCAGTTCGATCGCCGGATCCTTCCTGCAGTCGCAGGGGACGAGCCAGGGCGGCTTCTTCGACACGCGCAACATGAAGCCGCTCTACAACAACGAGGCGTTCGGCAGGGTACTCGATTTCTATCTCGAGACGACCAAGTACGGCCCGCCCAACGAAATCAATCTCGACGTCGGCGACACACGGGCATTGTTCACGAGCGGCCGCTGCGCGCTCACGATCGACTGGGGCGACATCGGAACGCTCGCCATCGACCGGACGGTCTCGAAGGTGGTCGATAAGGTGGGCACGGTCATCCTGCCGGGCTCGCGCGAGGTGTGGAACCGCCAAACCGGCAAGCTCGAGCCCTGCACCCCGACCCTTTGCCCGTATGCCGTGGACGGCGTCAACCACGCACCGTACGCCGCCTTCGGCGGCTGGTCGGGCGGCATCAACAAGAAGGCCCGGCCGGAGGTCAAGGACGCGGCCTACGATTTCCTCTCCTACATGAGCCAACCGGCCCAATCGAACGTCGACGTGACGATCGGCATCACCGGCTTCAACCCTTACCGGATCAGCCAGTTCACTAACCTCGATCTTTGGGTGAAGGCCGGGATGAGCCGCGAGGCGGCCGAGAACTATCTGGGCGCCATCAAGGCGAGCCTCGAATCGCCCAACATGATGCTCGATCTGCGCATCCCCAAGAACCAGCAGTACCAACAGGTGGTGCTGGACACCGCGATCGCTCGGCTGCTCGCCGGCGAGATCGACAAGGCGGCGGCGATGCGCGCCATCGAGCAGGGTTGGGAGGAGATCACCGAAGAGCTCGGCCGCGACAAGCAATTGGCCGCCTACAAGGCGTCGATCGGCGCGAAGTGACCCCACGGGCGGGGCGGTCCCGGACGGACCGGCCCCACCCCGCGACGACCAGCGTGCGCAAGCCCCGACCTTCGCTTCTCGGGCAACTGGTGGAACGGCACGCCGACCGGCTTCTGCTCTGGCCGGCGGTGCTCGTTCTGCTCGCCTTCTCGATCTTCCCCACCTTGGCTTCGGCGACGCTGGCACTCTCGCGCCTCGATCTCGCCCCCGGTGGGTTCACGCTCACCTATGTGGGCTTGCGCAATTTCGAGCGGCTGCTCACGGGCAGCCGGCAACATCACCTGCTCGGCACGATGGCGCCTCTGCCGCCTTGGGCCCTCGCTCTGTGGTGCGGCGCGGCGGGGCTCGTGGCTTGGGGCCTGATCCGCCATCTGCGCCGCTCCCGCGGCCGCGAGCCGCTCGCACGGCTCGTGGGCCTGGTCGGTCGGCTCCTGGCCGGTGCGGTGTTCCTGGCCCTCTTCGCCCTGGTGCTCGCGACCAACGCACCGCGCGGCTTTCCGGGGTCGCTCGTCACGACCCTGGTTTACGTGGTCGGTGGGGTGACCGTCCAGTTCCTCTTGGGGCTGGGGCTGGCGTTGCTGGTCGCTCGACCGATCCGCGGGCGCCGGTTCTTCCGCGTCGTGTTCTTCTTGCCCCTCATGGTGACGCCGGTCGGGATCGCCTACGGCTTCCGCATGCTGGCCGACACCAGCATCGGGCCGCTGGCACCGCTCTGGCGGGCGTTCGGCCTGGCCGAGTTCGCCTGGGCGGCCGATCCGTGGGCGGCGCGGATCGTCGTGATGATCGGCGACACCTGGCAATGGACGCCGTTCATGTTCCTCGTGCTGCTCGCCGCGATCGAGAGCCAACCGCGTGATCAGGTCGAGGCCGCCCTCCTGGACGGCGCCGGCCCGGTGCAGCTGTTCCGCTACGTCACCTGGCCGTCGATCGCCCCGGTGGCCGCCACGGTGGTGCTCATCCGGCTTATCGAAGCGTTCAAGATCGTCGATCTGCCCAACGTGCTCACCAACGGTGGCCCGGGCTTCGCGACCGAAAGCCTCACGTTGCACGCCTTCGTCGCCTGGCGGACCCAGGACCTGGGCGGATCGGCGGCGATCGGCTACGTCTTGTTGTTCGTCGCGGTCGTAAGTTGCGCAAGCTTCGTCAACTTCGTAGCCAAGCGGACCCGCGGCGGATGAACGTGGTCGATCTCTGGCGCCGTCTCACCCGGCCAGCCGCGCTCGGACGGATGTCGCCACTGGGTGCCCTTCTCACCTACACGGCCCTTTTGGTCTGGGCGTGCATCTGCCTTTTCCCCCTCTACTGGATCGTCGTCACCTCCTTCAAACTGCCGATCCACGTCAACGGCGGGCCGGTCTATCTGCCGTTCGTGGATTTCACGCCTTCGCTGCACGCGTGGGAATACATTTTCGTCGATCTGCGCAACGATACGCTGCGACCTTATCTCAATTCGGTGGTGGTGGCGCTCTGCTCGACGATTCTCTGCCTGCTCGTGGGCTCGTCCGCGGCGTACGCGCTCACCCGCTTCACCTATCGGGTGAGCGTCGGGGCGGTCGGCCTGTTCGTGCTGGTGCTGGCCGCCGGGATCGTAGCCGTGGTGCTGGCCGGCGTGGCGTGGTGGCTGGCCACGGCCGCGGGCCTGGCCCTGTTCGTGTTCCTGTTGCGCGCCGTGGGGCACCGCTTCAGACACCATCTCGGCAACGACGACATCCTGTTCTGGATGATCTCCAACCGGATCCTCCCGCCGGTCGTGGTGGTGCTGCCCATCTACATGATGTTCCAGCGGCTGGGGCTGCTCGACACCCATCTCGCCCTGATCCTGACCTACGGGGCGGTCAACCTGCCGATCGTGGTGTGGTTGATGCGCGACTTTTTCGCCGCGATCCCCTACGAGATCGAGGAGAGCGCGCAGATCGACGGCGCCGGCCGGCTGCGGATCCTCTTCACCATCGTTCTGCCTCTGGCTCGGCCCGGGCTCGCCGCCACCTTCCTGCTCGTCCTGATCCTCGCCTGGAACGAATATCTGTTGGCCCTGTTCCTCTCGACCGCCAAGGCGCAGACCATGCCCCTGCTCGTGGCCGCCCAGAACGCCACGCGGGGGCCACAATGGTGGTACATGTCGGTGCTGATCGTGCTCATGGTGGCCCCCGTCGTCGCTCTCGCGATCGGCCTGCAGCGGTTCATCGCCCGCGGTTTCCTCGTGGGCGCGGTCAAAGGCTGAAGACGCAGCTGGCCGGGGCGCGGCGCCAGCGCCACTCTGGACCGCTCGAAGCGAGCCGTTAAGCTGCCGGCGTAGGCCACGGGGAGGTGGGAGATGCGGCATCGGCGATGGGCGGTGGCGGTCCTGGCGGTCGTCCTGGGGCTCGCGGGCGGCGCAGCGGTGGCTGCCGAGAAGATCAAGATCGCGGCGCTCACCCTGGTCTCCTCGGCCCCGTTGTTCATCGCTCAGGAGCGCGGGTACTACGCCCAGGAGGGCCTCGAGGCCGAGCTCGTCTTCTTCCGCGCGGCCCAGCCCGTGGCGGTGGCGGTGGCCTCGGGCGACGCCGATTTCGGGGTGACGGCCTTCACCGCCGGCTTCTTCAACCTGGCGGGCCAGGGTGCGCTGAAGGTGATCGGCGCCCAGAGCCGCGAGGAGCCGGGCTTCGACTTCTCGGCCTACCTCGCCTCCAAGGTGGCCTTCGAGAAGGGGCTGAACGGCCCCGCGAAGCTGCCCGGCCACAGCCTGGCCATCACCCAGCACGGCTCGAGCTTCCACATCATGGCCGGGCTGTTGACCCGCAAGCTCGGCGTGCCGCTCGGCTCGATCCGCCTGGTGCCGCTCGAATCGCTGCCCAACATGCAGGCGGCCTTGACCGCGGGGCAGGTGGATGCGGCGATCCTGCCCGGCCACATCGCCACCCGGCTGCACGCCGCCGGCGAGGCCGTGCTGATCGGCTGGGTGCACGAGCACACGCCTTACGCGCTGGGCGGCCTCTTCACCTCCACCCGCAACGTCGAACGGCGGCGGCCGGTGGTCGAGGCCTTCGTGCGCGCCTACCAGAAGGGTGCGCGCGATTACCACGCGGTGATGAACCGCCGCGACGCGCAGGGCCACCGCATCTTCGAGGCCGACGCCGAGCCGGTGATCGCCATCATCGCCAAGTACACCCAGGCGACCCCCGATTCGATCAAGGCCGGAGCGCCCTACATCGACCCCGAGGGCCGGCTCGACGTCGGCAACGTCTACGAGCAGGTGGCGCTCTTGAAGGAGGAGAAGCTCGTCGACGCCGCGGTCGACCCGGCCCGGTTCATCGACACGAGCTTCATCGCCGGACATTTCAACCTGCCGCGCTGAGCCCGGTGCGTCTGCGGGTCGAGGGGCTGGCCCACGCCTACGACGGGCTCGAGGCGCTGGGGCCGCTCGAGCTCACCGTCGAGCCGGGCGAACGGCTGGCGGTGATCGGGCCCTCGGGGTGCGGCAAGTCCACGCTGCTTTCGATCCTGGGCGGGCTCGTGCGGCCCACGCGCGGCCGGGTCCTGCTCGAGGGCGAGCCGCCGCCGGGCTCGCTCGTGCCGATGGCCTTCGTCTTCCAGGACTTCGCGCTCCTGCCCTGGCGCACGGTCGAGGGCAACGTGGCGCTCCCGCTGGAGCGCCGGCTGCCGCGCCGCGAGGTGGCGCAGCGGGTGGCGGCCGCACTCGCCCGCACGCGCCTTTCCGAGTTCGCCCGCGCCTATCCGCGCCAGCTCTCGGGCGGTATGCGCCAGCGAGTCGGCATCGCCCGGGCGCTCGTGGTCGAGCCCGGCGTGCTGCTGCTCGACGAGCCGCTCTCGGCCCTCGACGCCCAGACCCGCGAACTGCTGCTCGAAGAGGTCTTGAGCCTGACCGAAGGGGCGACCCTCGTGTGGGTCACCCACCATCTCGACGAGGCGGTGCGGGTCGCCGATCGGGTCATCCTGCTCTCGGCCCGGCCGGGGCGGATCCGCGCCGAGCTGCCGGTGCCGATCCCGGCCGCCGAGCGCAGCCGGCCGGCGGCCCTGGCCGAGCTCGCCCGGCTGCGCGCCCGCTTGTGGGAGCTGCTGCGCGAGGACGTACGGCGGGCGCAGGCGCAGCTCGTCCACGAGGGCGTCGATGACCACGCGTGAGGTGCCGTTTCGGGGCGGCGGCTTCGCTCCCCGCCGGGTGCCGTATGCGGCCGGTGTGGCCCTCCTGCTGCTCCTGGCCGTGTGGGAGGGCAGTGCTCGGGCCGGGCTCGTCTCGCCCTTCGCACTACCGGCGCCCAGTCGGGTGGCGGCGGCCCTCCTCGACATGGCCCTCTCGGGCGAGCTCGCCGCGCATCTGCGATCGAGCCTCGGGCGGCTCGTCGCCGGCTGGGCGATCGGCGCCGCCGCGGGCGTGGCGACGGGGCTCGCGATCGGTGTTTCGAGCCTCGCCCGCTCGGTGGGGCTGCCGTTCGTCTCGGCGCTCTTCCCGGTCCCCAAGATCGCGCTGTTGCCGCTTCTGATCCTGTGGCTCGGGATCGGTGAAGCCTCCAAGGTGGCGACGATCGCGCTCGGCACCTTCTTCCCGATCGTGATCGCCACCGCCTCGGGTGTCGATCAGATCCCCAAGAGCCTCGTGCGCATGGCCCAGTCCTTCGACCTGCCGGCGCGGGCGATCCTCGCCGAGGTGATCGTCCCCGGGGCCCTGCCGGGAGTGCTGGCCGGTGCGCGGATCTCCTCCTCGATCGCCCTCGTGCTCCTGATCGCCGCCGAGATGATCGGCGCCGAGCACGGGATCGGCGCCCTGATCCTGCAGGCCGGCCATCTCATGCGCACCGATCGGCTGCTGGCCGGCGTGGTGCTGCTCTCGGTGCTGGGGGTCCTGATCGGCGCGGTGATCGGCGCGCTCGAGCGGCGGCTCTTGGCCTGGCGCTGATCGGCCGGACTCAGCCGCCGGGCGTGCGGGCGGTCGCGCGGCTGGCCAGCTGGACGGGCGGCGCAGCGAGATGGGGCCGCGGGTCGACGGCGGCGGCACCGCGGCGCAGCTGAAAATGCAGCTGGGCCGTCTTGACGTCACCCGAATCGCCGACCCGGGCCACCACCTGCCCGCGCTCGACGCGCTCGCCGACCGCCACCAGGACCTCGTCCAGATGCGCGTAGGTGGTCGTGAAGCCGTCGGCGTGGCGGATCAACAACAACAGGCCGAAACCGGGGATCGACTCGCCGGCGTAGACCACCACCCCGTTCTCCGCCGCCCGGACCGGTGTCCCGCGCGGTGCCGCGAGATTGATGCCGTCGTTGCGCCGCCCGTCACCTTTGTCGCCGAAGCTGCTCACGAGCTTGCCGGTCACGGGCTGCAGGAACCCCGCGCCGGAGAGCGGTGGCGGTGGGACTTCCTGGGCGCGCCGCAGCGCCTCCGGATCGGGCTCGAGCCGGGGCCGTGGCGCGGTCCGCTCGCCGGTGACCGGCGCCGAGAGGGACGGGACGGTCGACGGCCCCGGGGAGCCGTCCGGAGGCGAAAGGGCGGTCACGCGCACCGTGCCGGCCGCGCCGGTCGTCCCCTCCAAAGGGCCGCCGGTCGGCTGCGAGCCGGCGGGCGGCGCGGCTTTGGCGGGGATGACCAGGGTCTGGCCGACCAGGAGCTTGTCGGGATCGCGGAGCCGGTTGGCGGCCACGATCTCACCGGCCGGGACGTCGTAACGCTGGGCCAGACGGGCCACCGATTCGCCGCGTTGGACGCGGTGCAGACGCCGTTCGGCGGCGACCCGTTCGGCCGCCCGTTGGGCTTCGGCGCGGGCCTCCGCCCAGCTCTGACCGGGCCGCGGCTCGACCGGCTGGTAGGCGGTGCAGCCGGCGAGCCCGAGGACGCCCGCGAGCCCGAGCCGAACCAGAAAGCGCGCAGGACGCACCTCCACCCGCATGGTCGAAACCTAACGAGGAGCCGCTTCCCCGATCAAGAGGCCTCGACCCGCTCGACCAGCCCCAAGGCGTTGGCGAGATGACGAAAAGTGGGCCGGTGTGTCATGTCGAGATGGATCGGGGTCACCGATACCCAACCCTCGGCCACCGCGGCGAGGTCGGTTCCCGGCTCCGGTGCCCGCTCCTCCTTGAGCACGCCGATCCAAACATAGGGCTCACCGCGCGGGTCGACCCGCTCGATCAGCTGATCGCCGATCTTCTTCTTGCCCTGCCGGGTGATCTTCACACCCTTGACCCGCCGGGCCGGCACGTCGGGCAGGTTGACGTTGACCAGCACGTCCTCGGGCCAGTTCATGTGCGCGAGCCGGCGGATGACCTCCGGCGCGTGGCGCTCGGTGGTGGACCATTTGATATAGTGGCGGTCGCGCGCGACCTGGGAGACGGCGATCGCCGGCACACCCAGGAGCACCGCCTCCATGGCCGCGGCGATGGTCCCGGAATAGGTGACGTCGTCGGCGAGATTGGCCCCGTGGTTGACACCCGAGAGCACGAGCGTGGGTCGCGGCGGCGGGATCAGCTTCTGGATGGCCAGCAGCACGGCGTCGGTGGGTGTACCGTCGACGGCGATGTGCCGCTCGGAGACGTGGCGCCAGCGCAGCGGTCGGCGCAAGGTGAGGGAATGGCCGGCCCCGCTCTGGTTGGTCTCCGGTGCCACCACCCAGACGTCGTCGCTGATCGTCCGGGCGATCTGTTCGAGGATCTTGATGCCGTGCGCCTGGATGCCGTCGTCGTTGGTGACCAGGATCCGCACGCTCAATCCTCCGGCTCGAGACGGTCGACCCCGTCCATGTAGGGAACGAGCGCGCCCGGCAGCCGGATCGAGCCGTCCGGCTCCTGGAAGTTCTCGAGCAGGGCCACGAGCGTGCGGCCGACCGCCAGGCCCGAGCCGTTGAGGGTGTGGACGAACCGTGGGCCGGCGCCCGAGCTCGGCCGATAGCGCGCGCCCATGCGGCGGGCCTGGAAGTCGGTGCAGTTGGAGCAGGAGGAGATCTCCCGATAGACCCCCTGACCGGGCAGCCAGACCTCGAGGTCGTAGGTCTTGGCCGACGCGAAGCCGGTGTCACCGCTGCACAACAGCACCACCCGGTAGGGTAGCTCCAGCCGCTTCAAGACCTCCTCGGCGCAGGCCGTCATCCGCTCGAGCTCGACCGCACTCGTCTCCGGCGTGGTGATGCTCACGAGCTCCACCTTCCAGAATTGATGCTGGCGGAGCATGCCCTTGGTGTCCTTGCCGGCGGCGCCCGCTTCCGAGCGGAAGCAGGGGGTGCAGGCGGTGTAGCGCAGAGGTAGAACTTCCTCGGCCAGGATCTCTCCAGCCACCAGATTGGTGAGCGGCACCTCGGCGGTCGGGATCAGCCAGTGGCCCGAGGAGACGCGGAACAGGTCCTCGGCGAACTTGGGCAACTGGCCGGTGCCGAACAGCGCCTCGTCGCGCACCAGAAGCGGCACCGAGACCTCGCGATAGCCGTGCTCGCGGGTCTGAAGGTCGAGCATGAAGGCGCACAGCGCCCGCTCGAGCCGAGCCAGCTGACCGTCGAGCACGACGAAGCGGGCACCGCTCATCCGCGCTGCGCGCTCGAAGCGCATGCCCAGCCGCTGGCCGAGCTCGTCGTGGGTCCTGGGGGGAAAGGCGAAGCGGCGCGGCTCGCCCACCACGCGCACGACCCGATTGTGGCTCGCATCCGGACCGTCGGGGACGTCGTCGGCGAGGCGGTTGGGATAGCTCGCCAAGAGCTGTTCGAGCCGGGCCTGGAGCTCGCGCAGGCGCTCCTCGCCGGCCTTGACCTCGTCCTTGAGCGCCGCCACCCGGGCCAGGAGCGGGGTAGGGTCGGCGCCGGTCCGCTTGGCCTCGCCGATCTCCTTGGAGAGCCGGTTGCGCTCGGCCTGCCGCTCCTGCAGCGCGGTCTCGAGCGCGCGTCGCTCGCTGTCGACGGCCAGGATACCGGCGGCCGCCGGGGGCAGGCCGCGGCGGGCGAGCGCGTGGTCGAACGCCTGGGCGTTCTCGCGGAGCCAACGCAGATCGTGCACGGAAACGAACCTTCGCGCAGCGCGGGGCGGGAGCCGCTGCAGGCAAAGGGGATGGGCGCGCCGCTGTCAATCCGTCCGCTGCACCGCGCCGGCACTCGCCGCCGCGGCCTCGCGCGCCTCGCGGGCGGCCTTGCGCCGTTCCGCCAGGCGCACGAGCCAGATCGAGATCTCGTAAAGGGCGATCAGCGGGATCGCCAAGCCGATCTGGCTGATGACGTCGGGCGGGGTGATGACGGCGGCGAACACGAACACGCCGACGATCGCGTAGCGCCGACCCTTGGCCAGGCCGTCGGCGGAGACGATCCCCACCCGGCCCATGAGGGTGAGGGCCACGGGCAATTGGAAGCCGATGCCGAAGGCGAAGATCAGCTTCATGACGAGATCGAGATACTCGCCGACCCGAGCTTCGAGCTGGATCGGCAAGGCGCCCGGTTCGGCCCCGGGGGTTTCGAAACTCAAGAAGAACTGCCAGGCGACCGGGAAGACGAAGTAATAGACGAACGCGCCGCCGGCGAAGAACAGAACCGGGGTGGCGATCAAGAAGGGTAGCAGGGCCTCCTTCTCGTGTCGGTACAGACCGGGAGCGATGAACAGCCAGGCCTGGGCGGCGACGAACGGAAAGGTGAGGAAGGCGCCGGCGAAGAAGGCCACTTTGAGGTAGGTGAAGAACACCTCGGTGAGGCCGGTGTAGATCATCCGCCGGTCGTGATAGCCCAACTGCTCGTAGACGTCGGCCAGTGGGCGGACCAGGAAGCGGTAGATCGGCTCGGCGAAGAACCAGCAGACTACGAAGCCGAGCACGAGCGCGATGACCGCGTACATGATGCGGTTGCGCAGCTCGATCAGATGATCGAGCAGCGGCATCTCGCGATCGTCGATGTCCTTGAGCAGCGGCATGGGTCAGGAGCGCTCCCCGCTGGGCTCGCCCGACCGCTCGACCGGGCCGGCCAGCGCCGGCTCGGCGGCCGGGGACGCGCCCGGCTGTGCCGGTCGACCCGGCTCCGCCACCGGTGCCGGGGCCTTGTCGATCTCGGGTGTTTCGATCCGCAGCTCCTCGCTCACGTCGAGCGCCTTCTCGAGCTTGCGGTCGGGGTCGACGGTCTCGCGGATCGTGCGCTCGAGATGGGCGGGGGAGACCTTCTGCAGATTCGCCTTGATCTCCTCGAGCTCGGCCTCGCGGACCATGTCGTCGAACGAGCGCTGGAACTCACGGGCCATCGCCCGGGCCTTGGCGGTCCACCGGCCGATCTGGCGAGCGACCTTGGGCAGATCCTTGGGGCCGATGACGATCAGGGCCACCACCAGGATGACCAGCATCTCCGACCAGCCGAGATCGATCATGGTTCGGGCTCCGTCGGCGCCGGCGGGCACCGCGCCGTGTCGCGCCGATCGAATCTGCCGAAACGACCCCGCTGGCGCAACCGACCGACCTCAGCTGGCGCCTGCCGAGGGATAGACGAAGGCGTGGGCCGGGTCGAGGAGCACCTCGACGGTCTCGCCCGGCTGCGCCGAGGGTGCAGAAGCGCGCCGCACCTTGACGACCTCGCCGTGGGCCAGACGAAGCCAGACCAGATGGACGGGCCCCAGATCGCGCCGGTCGACGACGGTGGCCGGTACACCCCGGCCGGCGCCGGCCGTCACGAGCTCGATCCCCTCCGGCCGCACCACGACCACCACGCTCGTGCCGGCGGTGATCCCGGGAGCGATCACCCGACCCAACGGCGTGGACACGAAGCCGTCCTCGGCGCGCAGCGTGAACCGGTTCACGGGCCCGAAGAAGCCGGCCACGAACAGGTCGAGCGGTCGCTGGTAGAGCTCGGCCGGTGTGCCGCTCTGGACGATCCGGCCGCCCTCCATGGCGTGGATGCGGTCGCCCACGCGCACCGCCTCCTCGGCGTCGTGGGTGACGAGCAGGGTGGGCGTGCCGGTCTCCTTGAGGATGGCGATGGTCTCCTCGCGGACCTGGGCGCGCAAGGTCGTGTCGAGCGCCGAGAAGGCCTCGTCCAACAGCATGAGATCGGGCGAAGGGGCCAGCGCCCGAGCGAGCGCCACCCGCTGCTGCTCGCCACCCGAGAGCGTGTGCGGATAGGCCTTGGCGTGGCGCTCCATGTCGACCCGCCGCAAGAGCTCCGCGACCCGCGCCCGGCGCTTCTCGCGCGGCCAGGAGGCGAGACCGAAGGCCACGTTCTCCTCGACGCGCAGATGCGGGAACAGCGCGAAGTCCTGGAACATGAGGCCGACGCGGCGGGCCTCGGGCGGCAGCATCCAACCCGGCCGGGCGACCACCCGACCGTCGATGGCGATCTCGCCTTTCTGGAGCGTCTCGAGCCCGGCGATCAGCCGCAGCGTGGTGGTCTTGCCGCAGCCCGACGGCCCCACGAGACAGTGGATCTCCCCCGGTGGCACCTCGAGGTCGACCCGGTCGACCACCCGGCGCCAGCCGAAGCGATGCGAAAGGCCCGAGACGCGCAAACCCTGCCGCCCGGGCTCGCGGGCGAGGATCGCGGCCGCGGCCATGTCACCCGAACGATGGCGGCCGGCCCGGCGCCGGTCCGCTGCCGCGCAGGATCTAGTCGTCGCCACCGGGCTTGAAAAGCCCGTCGGCCACGAGCTCGTCGAGCTTCGGCAGGTCGGCGAGCGAGCGCAGCGCGAACGCGTCGAGGAAGGCCGGTGTGGTACCCCACTGGAGCGGCCGACCGGGCACCTCCCGGCGGCCGCAGGGCGCGACCCAGCCGGCTTCGACCAACAGCTCCAGGGTCCCGGCCGACAGCCCGACGCCGCGGATCGCCTCGATCTCGGCGCGGGTCACGGGCTGCTGCCAGGCGATGATCGCCAGGGTCTCGAGGGCCGCACGCGACAGCCGACGCTGCGGCCGCACCACCTTGCGAAGGAACGGGGCGAGCTCGGGCGCGGTGCGGAACGCCCAGGCCCGACCGTGTCGCTCGAGGCGCACGCCGCGGTCACGGTAGCGGGCCTCGAGCTCGGCCAGCACCGCCCCGGCGTCGGCCCGCGAGCCCAGCAGCAGCTGGATCTCGCGCTCGTCGACCGGCTCGGCGGCGGCGAACAAGAACGCTTCGACGAGCGCCACCGGGTCGGGCTCCTGGCCGGTGGGCGCGGCCTCGGGCGGTCCGGAGCCCTCGGCCGGCGCTGCCGCCGCCGGCTCGGTCGGGCCCTCCTCGCCGCGCTCGAGGGTGGAAAACTCGGCGAAACGCGCCGGCGCCTCGGCCAGCTGGGGAGCCACGGGCCCGGGCTTCGGCTCGTCGTTCGGGGGTGGGTCGGGTGCGGTGGTCACGGGCGACGGCGCAGCAGGATCGGGCCGAAGGGAACCGGCTGCTCGATGTCGACCGCCCCGGTCCGGGCGAGCTCGAGGCCGGCCACCAGGCCGGCGGCCAGCGCCGCGCGATGCTCGAGGCCGTCGCCCAGGCCCGGGGGCAAGAAGCTCGCGAGCTCGCGCCATTCGTGGCCGGTCAGGCGGCGAGTGATGCGCTCCAGCATGGCCTCGACGGTGAGAAGATGCGGTCGGGCGAGGCGCAGCTGCGGGGGTGCGCGGCGCGTGGCCAGCCGGGCGGCGGCGGCCACGAGCTCGGCCAAGCTGGCGACGAGCCGCGGCTCGACTTCCCGCGGCAGGGGCTCGGGTGCGCCCCGTGGCAGCCGCTCGCGTCCGAGCCGCGGCCGGGCCTCGAGCCAGCTCACCGCGGCGCGGATCGCCTCCAGCCGCCGGAGCTGCTCGGTCAGGCTGCGAGCGGCCGCCGCCGCATCGGGTTCGGCGCGTTCGGCCGGCGGCAACAAGAGCTGGGATTTGAGGTAGGCGAGCCAGGCGGCCATAACGAGATATTCGGCGGCGATCGTGAGCCGCGCGGCCTTGGCCCGCTCCAGATAGGCCAGGTACTGCTCGGCCAGGGCCCGAATCGAGATCCGCCCGAGATCGACCTTCTGCGCCCGGGCGAGCTCGAGCAACAGATCGAGCGGCCCCTCGAAGCCGTCGAGGTTCACGGTGAAATCGCGCGCCGGAACGAGGGTCACGGCCGTCTCGTTCGTTGCCCGGGCTCACCAGAAGCCCAGCAGCAGCACCAGGTCGAACAACGCCTGGGCGAGCGGCATGAGGACCAGCAGCACCGGATTGAAGGCGTAGCCCAGCTCGCGGGCGACGAAGGGGACCACCACCGCGGCCAGCAGCAGCACCAACAGGCCCACCCGCTCGAGCCGGGCGAAGCGCCAGGCGAGCGGCGCCGGCAGGAGCCCGGTCACGATCCGGCCGCCGTCCAGTGGGGGCAGCGGCAACAGATTGAAGGCGGCGAGGAACACGTTGGCGAGCACGGCATTGTTGAAGTTCTGATGCAACCACTCACCGATCCACGCCGGCGGTAGCGCGGTGAAGTGCATCCCCCAAGCGGCGACGACGGCTTGCAGGATGTTCGCCGCCGGCCCGGCCAGTGCCACCCAGATCATGTCGCGCTTGGGATGACGCAAACGGTGGAAGGCGACCGGCACGGGCTTGGCCCAGCCGAACACGAACGGCGACTGCATCAAGACGAGTAGGCCGGGTAACAGCACGGTGCCGAACGGGTCGACGTGGGCCAGGGGGTTGGCGGTCACCCGGCCGAGCCGGCGGGCCGTGTCGTCGCCCAGCTTCTCGGCCGCCCAGCCGTGCGCCGCCTCGTGCAACGTGATCGCCAACAGCACGGGCAGGAGCCACACCGAGAGCGTGTGGCCGAACTCGGCCAGACCACTCACCGCTCAGGCCGTCCCGAGCAGGCCGTCGAGCTCCGCCGCCGCGGCCACCGGGTCGAACGGTTCGACCGGCCCCGGCCGGACGAAGGTCGCCGCGAGCCGCGCCGCCAACGGCTCGCTCGCCGGTGGCAGCGCCTCCAGCACGGCCGCGGTTTCGCGAAGACGGGTGCAGCAGACCAGTGCCAGATCGCAGCCCGCGGCCAAAGCCGCCGTCGCCCGCTCGGGCAACGGGCCGTGCAGCGCCCCCATGGTCAGATCGTCGCTCACGAGCAGGCCCCGAAAGCCGATGGTGCCGCGGATGGTCTCCTCGATCACGCGCGGCGAAAGGGTGGCCGGCCGACCGGGATCGAGCGCCTCGTACACCACGTGCGCGGTCATCCCCAAGGGGGCCCGGGCACAGGCCCGGAACGGGACGAGGTCGCTCGCCAGGAGCTCGGCCGCGCCGGCGCGCACCACCGGCAGCGCCTCGTGGCTGTCGAGCTCGGCCCGGCCGTGGCCGGGCAGATGTTTGATCACCCCCGCCACACCCCCGGCCGCGAGGCCGTCCAGGAACACCAGGCCGAGCTCGGCCACCAGGTCCGGATCGGCGCCGAAGCTGCGATCGCCGATCGCCGGCGTGGTGCCGGGACAGGTGAGATCGAGGCAGGGGGCGGCCGCGACGTCGATCCCCACCTCGGCCAGATCGTGGGCGATCAGCCGTCCCGCGAGCCGGGCCGCGCGCCGGCCGGCCGCCGGGTCGCGGCGGGCCAGATCGCCGATCCGGGCCATCGCCGGCAGCGCCCGCCATTCGGGTGGCCGCAGCCGCTGGACCCGGCCGCCCTCCTGGTCGACCATCACGAGGACCGGGCGTGGGCCGCAGGCGGTACGGATGTCGGTCACGAGCCGACGCAACTGGGCGCGGTCGCGGCAATTGCGGGCGAACAGGATCACCCCCGCGGGCGGCAGCCGGGCCAGCAGGGCGGCCTCCTCGGCCGCGAGCTCGACCCCTGCCAGGGCGACGATCGCCGGGCGCGGTGTGCTCACCGACCGCCCACGACGAAGCAATCTTCGCCGGCGGACTTGAGCCGGGCGCAGGCCCGAGCGGCGCTCTCGCGATCCTCGAATCCGAGCCCCTGCACGCGATAGAGGGTGCGCCCGTCGGCCTGCCGCGCCTCTTCCACGCGCAGCCGCAGCGGGCCCACCACCTCGGGATGGCGGCGCTGGAGCTGCGCCCAGCCGCGCTCGGCCGCCGCGCGCGAGCTCACCGCGGCGACCTGCACGCCCCAGGGACCGCCGCCGGCGCTCGGCGCGGCCGGCGTT
>FWPV01001258.1_pt1 | contig 71908 bp, 65 predicted proteins | sample 2228371 | NCBI WGS metagenome assembly FWPV01 (sample SAMEA103939776, study PRJEB20133) | metagenome
AGACCGGTCGGAAATCGGTCGTCGAGTGCAATGGCATAAGCCCGCCTGACTGCGAGACTGACAAGTCGAGCAGAGACGAAAGTCGGTCATAGTGATCCGGTGGTCCCGCGTGGAAGGGCCATCGCTCAACGGATAAAAGGTACGCCGGGGATAACAGGCTGATGACCCCCAAGAGTCCATATCGACGGGGTTGTTTGGCACCTCGATGTCGGCTCATCGCATCCTGGGGCTGGAGCAGGTCCCAAGGGTTTGGCTGTTCGCCAATTAAAGCGGTACGTGAGCTGGGTTCAGAACGTCGTGAGACAGTTCGGTCCCTATCTGCCGTGGGTGTAGGAATATTGACAGGATCTGTCCCTAGTACGAGAGGACCGGGATGGACATATCTCTGGTGGACCTGTTGTCCTGCCAAGGGCATAGCAGGGTAGCTATATATGGAAGGGATAACCGCTGAAGGCATCTAAGCGGGAAACCCACCTGAAAACGAGTATTCCCTATCAGAGCCGTGGAAGACGACCACGTTGATAGGCCGGGTGTGGAAGCGCAGTAATGTGTGAAGCTTACCGGTACTAATAGCTCGATTGGCTTGATCGTTCTCATTGACCATGCTCATCAGCGCGCCTTAAGGCGCGATGATGATGCTGTTGTTTTGTCCTCAAGGGCGCACCGCGATCTGAGATCGCGGCCCTGCGGACGGCGCGCCAAACGATTGGCGACGGCCTTCGGCCTGTATGGGTGCCTAACTTATGCAGCCGGAAAACAAAAAGACGTGTTTAAAGACAAACGAGGGCAAAAGCCTCTGCCAGCTTCTCAATTGTTTTGCCCTTAGCCGACCTGGTGGTTATGGCGGGGCGGCCGCACCCGTTCCCATTCCGAACACGGCCGTGAAACGCCCCAGCGCCAATGGTACTTCGTCTTAAGACGCGGGAGAGTAGGTCGCTGCCAGGTCTGCTAATGGCAAAACAATCAATCTTCTCGACACAAAAAGGGCCTCGAGCCCATAACGAGGCCGCACACAACGCGGCCTTTTTGCTTTATCGTCCAAAAGACGAAAAACTGGCGTCAACAAGACTGACGTCGCACGGGCCAAAGCCCAAACTCTTGGTGACGCGGGGTGGAGCAGCCCGTTCGGCCTATCATCGATCCACCGGATCGATGACTTCACGGCCTCACCTCGTCAGGCATCGCCTGACTTCGCTCCCGGGCACATCAGCCCGGCTTCTTGGTGACGCGGGGTGGAGCAGCCCGGTAGCTCGTCAGGCTCATAACCTGAAGGCCGCAGGTTCAAATCCTGCCCCCGCAACCAACCTATCCCCCTCCCCAAAAAAACCGAAATCTCTCCCCTCAACCCAATATCACGTGTCCGCTGACCTTGCCCCATTGAACTAATCCGTTTTGAAGTAAGCTCTGGCCCATTGAGAGGACCAGAGAATGAAGCGCAACCGTTTCACCGACGAACAGATTATCGGGATACTGAAGGAGCACGAAGCTGGCATGGCCGTCTCGGAGCTTTGCCGCAAGCACGGCGTTAGCGATGCGAGCATCTATAAATGGAAGGCGAAATTCGGCGGCATGGACGTATCCGAAGCCAAGCGGCTGAAGACGCTGGAAGACGAGAACGCGAAGCTGAAGCGGCTCCTGGCCGATGCAATGCTCGACAATGCCGCTTTGAAAGACCTTTTGGGAAAGAATGTATGGTCCGCCTCGTCCGTGCAAGGTACGCGACATCGTAAATGACGATTCCAGTTGCATAAATGTATCCGGCCTCTCGCGAGTGGACTGCGGTTGCAGCCAGGCCATGATGAGATCCGCTCACGCCGTTCCCAATAAATGGTCCAGGCACGGAGCCCGCTTTTTTGCACAGGGCTTACGGCATGTTGATCCACTGTTTCGTCATCACTATTCCCGAGCCTTGCAATCGAGCTTGGATCCTCAGGTGAAGGCAGGGTCTCTGCGTTCGTAGAGTGCTCCAGGCCTGGTCAGGACGACCCAGACGATCCGGGCCATTTTAGCGGCAAGCGCGACGACCGCTTTGTTGGGGTGCATCCGAGCCTGAAGGCCATCCAGCCAGCTCCCCAATCGATCTCGTGTTCGGTCGAGGTGCCGAAAGCAGGATCGTGCCCCATGTACGAGAAGTTTGCGAACATAGCGGTTTCCCCGCTTGCTGATGCCGAGAAGCTTCTGCTTTCCTCCGGTCGAATACTCCCGTGGCACAAGGCCAAGCCACGCTGCCAGATCACGAGCTTTCTGGAATTGTCTGCCGTTTCCAACGGCAGCCAGGAGCGCAGTTGCCCCCAACGCTCCGATCCCAGGGATCGTCATGAGCCGTCGTGCGACATCCTCGCGACTGGCGATCGCCTCGATCTCGCGTGTGATGTCACCAATGCGCCGTTCCAATTGGCGCAGATCGGCAAAAAGGTCTGCGAGCAGCTTACGCATTGCCGACGAGAGATCGTTGGATTGATCTTCGAGAGCTTGCGGCAAGTCGAGCTTGAAGAGGCCTGCGCCTTGGCGCAGGGCGATCCCGTATTCGAGGCAGAAAGCTCTCATCTGATTGATCAGACGCGTTCTCGTCCCGATCATCTGATCTCGGACCCTGTGCAAAGCCTGAAGATCGGCTTGTTCCTCGCTCTTGAGTGCCGCAAATCGCATTGTTGGTCGCGTGGCAGCCTCAGCGATCGCCTCCGCATCGATGATGTCACTCTTGTTCGACTTGACGAAGGGCTTCACGAACTGCGCGGGGATCAGACGCACCTTATGTCCGAGCGCCTGTATCTTCCTGGCGATCCACTGAGATCCCGCACAGGATTCCATCCCCACGATCGCCGGCGCCGCGCGCTCGAAGAACTGTAGCAGCGTGTCGCGTCGGAACCGAACCCGTTGGACGACCGTGCCGTCACTCCCCAACGCGACGACGTGGAAGATGTTCTTGCCAATATCAATTCCGTAGACAGCCGCTGGGCGCGGCACATTGCGCTGTGGCATTGCAACCTCCTTCGGTTTGGCCGCCTCATGATGCGGCAGGAGGACGAGGCGGACCATCCCATTAGTGGTGACGCCCGCAGCAAGGCGGAAAGCTGTCGCTCATCTGATGGATCACCACCAGATGAGCGAACGGCGGGTGTAAAGCCAGCGGCTTTTGCCGAATGACGGTCCGTTACGAAACCAGGCGCAGCGATGACCATGACCTTCGCGAGCGGATGAAGGCGCTGGCGCATGAGCGCCGTCGCTTTGGCTACAGACGCATCCACGTGCTGCTCAAACGCGAGGGACACCGTGTGAACCATAAGAAGCTCTTCCGGCTGTATCGAGAGGAGAAGCTGACAGTGCGCAAGCGCGGCGGCCGGAAACGAGCGATCGGCACACGTGCGCCGATGCTGGTCCCGTTGACGACCAATGACCGCTGGTCGCTGGACTTCGTGTCGGATCAGCTCACCGATGGCCGTAGGTTCCGCGTGCTGACGATCGTCGATGATTGCACCAGAGAATGCCTGGGCCTCGTCGCCGATACATCACTCTCGGGCCTTCGGGTTGCTCGTGAGCTGGGCCGGATCATCGAAGGGCGTGGCAAGCCGAAGATGATCGTCAGCGACAATGGCAGCGAGTTTACCAGCAACGCGATCCTGCAATGGACGGATCGCGCCAAGGTGGAATGGCACTACATCGCACCTGGCAAGCCGATCCAGAACGCCTTCATCGAAAGCTTCAATGGCCGACTGCGGGATGAGCTCTTGAACGAGACGCTCTTCTCGTCCCTGAACCAGGCCCGGTCAACGCTCTCAAGCTGGTGCAACGACTACAACCAACATCGACCACACTCCGGCCTCGGTTGGCTGACACCGGCCGAGTTCGCTCAGACCATCGACCCGCGACGTGATGCGGGCTCAAGCCGCCGGAATGGCTCCACACCGCAACACGCCGCTACCGCCGCAAATACAGAAACCCAAAACCGCCAGAGCGAACGCAAAACTGGATAAAACTTGCGGAAAGGTCAGTCCGAGGATTGGCGCCGAGCCCTTAGAGATCTTCTCCGCCAACGATCGGACGTTCTGATGCGAGACGAAAATCCCTCGAGCCGCCGGCATATCCTCGACCATCCGCAGGCTGAGGGGGAAACGGAAATGGAACCGCATCGCAAGGGCAATGATTCAGCCGGAAAGCGGTGGCGGCGACCGAGTGGGTCACGGTCTGTCATGCGCTATCATCGACGTCGTAAGTACAAGTTCTGTTAAGTTTGCGATGCCCTGTTTGGTGATATGGAATGACCGCGATCGATGAACAGGACCGAGAGCCCGAGAGAGCGTGCGAGCGCGGTGCCCTCCTTTCGCCCCAGCACCATCATCGCGGTGGCCCAGGCGTCGGCCATCATACAGGTTTCGGCAAGCACGGTGACGGAGGCCGGAGCCTCCAGCAGCGGCATACCGCGTTTCGGATCCATGGTGTGGCTGAGGCGGCGTCCGGCGACCTCGACCCAGTGGCGGTAGTCGCCCGAGGTGGCGACGGCGATGTCGGTCAGCTCGAGGATCGAATGCGCGGACCGACGCTCCGTGTCGGGCGCCTCGACGGCGACCGTCCAGGCCGAGCCGTCCGGCTGGGTGCCGATGGCGCGCAGTTCCCCATCGATGGCAAGAAGCGCACCGTCGATGGCGAAAGCGCGCGCCACCTCGGTGAGCCGATCGACGCCGTAGCCCTTGGCAATGCCGTTGAGATCGAAGGTCATGGCTTCGCTCTTGCGCGCCCGCCCGCCGGCCCTGTCGAGTTCGAGCACCTCATGGGCGGGGCGCCTTGCCTGGGCGCGGGCGGTGCGGATCTGTGTCTCGTCGGCGCCCGGCGCGCCAAAGCCCCAGGCGGTGACCGCATCTCCCATGCCGATATCGAAGGCGCCCCCGGAGGCGCGACCGATCTCGAGACTGGCCGCAAGAACGTCCATCAGCGCCGCGGGCAGAGGGACCCATTCGCCGGGGGCGGCGGCGTTCAGCCGGTTGAGATCGCTTGCCGGCTTCCAGGTCGACATCTGTGCGTCCACCTCCGCGACGGCCGCGGCCATGGCAGCGCGCACCGGTTCGGGGTCGAAGTCGGTGGGCGCATGGAAGAGCGCCGACCAGCGCGTTCCCATCGTCGGCCCGTTCAGGGCGTGGCGAACCAGATCAGTAAACGTCTTCCGCATAGCGTCCCTCCGCCTTCAGTGTCGCAAGGCTCATGCCCTTGCCGGCAAGGATCTCGGTAATCGACTGGGCGACACCCGCTGCCATCTCCCGCCCGCCACAGACCATGACCTGGGCCCCGTCGCGCAGCAGGCGTGCCACGCGATCAGCATCGCGGCGAAGCGCGTCCTGTACATAGAGGCGTTCGGAGCCACGCGAATAGGCGGTAGTGACCGAGGCAAGCCTGCCGTCCTTTTGCCAGGCCGCCAATTCCTCCGCATAGAGCGCATCGCTCGACGGATGGCGAGCCCCGAAGAACAGGTGCATCGGCCGGGATCTCGCATTATTGCGGGCAAAGCCGGCGAGCGGACCGATGCCGGTGCCGGCGCCGATCAGGAGAACGGGTGCCTTGCCCCGTTGCGGCCGGAAGGCCGGATTGGGGCGGACGAAGACGTCGATACGGTCGCCCGGCTCCATCAGCGTCAGCTGGGTGGAGCAAAGCCCGCCCGGCTGCTTGCGCACGCAGATCTCGACGAAGCCGTCGCGACGGCCCGAAGCAAGCGAGTAGAAGCGGGGAACGGCCGAACCTTCCGGCACGATGCCGAGGAGGTCGCCGGCCTCGAAGGCCGGGAAGGCCCGCCCCATGATCCGCTGCCAGAGCGAGGCCTTCGGCAGCGCGAAGCGAAGGATCGAGGTCGGTGCCTGGACTTCGGCGCCGTAGTCGCGACGCGAGGCCAGGACCAGGGCCTGCGTCCTTGGCCGCGCCGGCTGGTGGTTGAGCTCGAAGGTGGTCCCGAGTGCAGCCGACAGCGCGCGTCCCCAGCGGGCGAAATCCTGTGGCGACTGGCGATCGACCGTGTCCAGGGGCAGAAGGCTCTTCCAGCCCTTGGCCTCGACCGCCCGCCCGACCTCTTGCGCATAGCCGCAGAAGGCCGGGAAACTGCGGTCGCCGAAGCCGAGGATCGCGACCTTTGCGGCTGGCGCCACCGGCAGAGCGGCAAGGCGATCGAGGAAACCAACCGCAGAGGCCGGGGCCTCGCCTTCGCCATAGGTTGCGGCAAGCAGGATGACGTGGCGCGCCTTTTTCCACTGGGCCGGAGCAAAGGTTGCCATGGCCGCGGTGTGGACCCGGGCGCCGGTCGCCGTCAGCGCAGTTTCCAGCGTATCGGCAAAGCCCCAGGTGCTTCCACCCTCGCTGGCGACGAGAATGATGGTGTCGGCTTCGCCAGCCGAAATACGAGCCCGCTTGCGGCCCGTGCGGCCGGCAAGCCAGAGCCTGACGCCCGACCAGCCCATCAGCGGGACGCCGAGCGCCGACAGGCCAAGCACGAGGCCGAGCATGGCGGCACCCTGTCCGGTGTGCAGCATCATGATGACGTCGCCGACCCGCTGCCAGACGTCTGCGTCGTTCCAGGCGAGCAGCGTGCCGGTTCCCTGGTCGATATAGCCTTCACCCGTTGCAATCTTCAGGGTGAAGACGTCGGCCTTGTCGCCGGCGACCGGGAAGGTCAGCGAACGCAGCGCATCGACAGGGGTTTGCTGAAGCGTCGCGATATCCGCGGCGGCAAAGCCGACCTCGCCGCTGACCACGGCGGGGAAAGCGGGCGCGCCCGCGCCTTCGGGCACGAAGCCGAAGGTGGTTGCCGCCATCCAGAGAGCCGTTGCCGAGGACAGCGTGAGGCCCCAGACCGAGAGCCTGGCGATCGCCGCATGGCGACGGCCCTGGCCCTGGCCGCGCAGGGGCGAGAACAGATGCCGCCAGCCGCCGGCGCGGCGGGCAAGAAGAAGGAGCCCGGAGAGGCTGAGCGTCAGCATGGCCGCTGCGCCCGATGCGACCGCGATCCGCCCGGCATCGTCGAGGAACAGCGACCGGTGGAGGTTGGTGAGCCAGCGTTGCAGCGCCGGGATATCGGCGGCGCCGATGCTCGCCCCCGTCTGCGGATCGATGATCGCGGCCGCAGGCTGGTCGCCTTCGTAGAAATAGGCGGTGATCTTGCCGGAGGGTGCCCGCCGGATCTGCTCCACCGTCGGCTGCGCCGCCTGCACGCGGCCGGCGAGCTCTGCCACGCTGATACCGGAAGCGTCCGGAGCCTGCATGGCCTCCATGGCGGGATAGATCGACAAGGCCGCGCCGCTCAAGGCAATGATGCCGAGGAGAATGGCGGCGACGAGGCCTGGCCAACGATGAAGCGTTCGGATCATGGCGGGCACCCTTTCCGTTCAAAGTCCGTAGGTAAAGTCGGCGATGTAGCGGCTGCCGGAGACGGGCTTGCCGGCACCGTCCGTGGTAAGCGGAACGACGATTTCCGAGGGGCTGTCGCGCATGTCCTCGACGGCGGCGTCGATGTGCAACTCGTAGCCGGCATCGAACAACGTGTCGGCAAGGTCGAGGGTGATGGCGAGCAAACGGCCGGCACCGACGCTTGCACCTGTAATCCCGCTGATCTCGGCGGTGTTGCCGCCCGATGCCCTGTACCAGCCGCTCAGGTGTTCGTAGTACTTGGCCTTGCCGCCCGCCATCCACAGGCTGCCGGCATAGCTTCCGTCAGGGGCGGTGACGTAATAGGCGAGATAGGCCCCGTCGCCGCCGTAGTTCTTCAGATTGGTGGTGAGCGTGACTTCGCGGGCAAGCGCCATGCCCGGCATGACGAGCGCGGTGGTGACGGCGAGGGCTGCAAGAATGGATTTCATATCAGTTCGTCCTTGACTATGGCTAAGGGAGATCAGTTGACCTGGACCTTCGGGGTCGAGCCCTGAAGGATCAGTCCGTTGTTCGGCGGGGCGACGGAGCCGACCGGGGCGGGGGAGCCGGCGCGACCGTGCTGGCGGCCGCCGTTGTCGTCTTCGTCATCATCGTCGTCGTGCTCGTCATCGTCATGATGGCGGCCGTGTTCGCCGTGATGGTGGCGCTTGGTGTCCTTGCGCCAGCCATCGTCATCCTCCTCCTCGTCCCAGTCGACGGGTTGGATCCGGGCGCCGTTCTCGACGTCGTGCGACGCGGGCGTGCCGAGCAGGACGAGGGGGCCGGCGATCGCCCCGGCGGCGGCAAGAACGGTGCCGGAGAGGAGAGTTGCGAGGATCAGTCTGCGGTTCTTCAACATTAATGGCTCCTTTGATTGGATGACGTTGGATTGGGCTTCCCGCCTGATCGCTTCCTGACGGCGCCGGGCGATCTGCTTCAGCTTCCCGTCAGGCCGTGCGGCGGGCCGGTGGGGGCGGTCAGCGGCGGTGGTGGTGCTCGTCCTCGATCTCGATGACGGCAAGCGTCTGCGGGTCGATCTTGGCCTCGAAGAACCGGCCGTCGGCATCCAGCGCGTGGATTTCGTAGCAGCCGTCATCGATCTTGATCCGCCGCAGCTGCCAGCCTTTGGCCTCGGCCATGGCCCGCACGGCTTCGCGCGGCTGCCAGTTGGCCATGGGAATGCTGCAGTCATCGTCTGCCAGCACCGGGGCGGCTGTGAGCGCGATCAGGGTTGCGGTCAGAACGGTTCGGGATGTCATTGTCATGCCTCCACTTTGGATGCGGGGACCATGGCGACCTGGACCTGACCGGTTGCTGACAGCCGCTGTGACTGAGCTTCAGCTTCCCGTAAGCTGGGCGATGGACTAAAGCGTCAGAGACGAAGGCGAGGTAGGCGATGAGAGTGCTGCTGGTCGAGGACGATACCGTGCTGGGCGCTGCCGTGCGCGACCAGATCGCCGCCGATGGACATTCGGTCGACTGGGTCATGCGGCTCGATCGCGCCGGCGACGCGCTGGCGAGCGCGGTCTATGACCTCGTCCTTCTGGATCTGATGCTGCCGGACGGACGCGGCATTCCCTTCCTGAAAGCCCTGCGCGGCCGGGGCGACGTGACCCCGGTCATCATTCTGACCGCGCTCGACCAGGTCTCCGATCGCATCCAGGGGCTGAATGCCGGGGCGGACGACTATATGGTCAAGCCCTTCGACCTGGCGGAGCTTTCCGCCCGCATCGGCTCGGTGGCGCGCCGCTATGTCGGCAATCCCAATCCGCTGATCACGCTCGGCCCGCTGGAGATCGACATCGCCGCCCGCAGCATCCTCAAGGACGGCCGGCCGGTCATGTTGACGGCGCGCGAATGGGTGCTGTTCGAGGCCTTCCTGCAGCGGCCCGGTCAGCTTCTGTCCAAGATCCAGCTCGAGGAGCGGCTTTACTCCTTCGACACCGAAATCGACAGCAATGCGATCGAGGTGCATGTCAGCCGCCTGCGCAAGAAGCTCGGAGCCAATGTGATCGAAACCGAGCGCGGTCTCGGCTATCGGCTGGGCCGGCCATGAGGGCGCCGCGGTCGCTGCAGGCGAGGCTGGCGCTCGCGGTCGGTCTTTCGGTGACAGTCCTGTGGCTCGTCGCCGCGTCCGTCACGGCCAACCGGCTCGGCCACGAAATGGAGGAGGTCTTCGACAAGGATCTCGAAGCCACCGCCCAGCGGATACTCCCGCTGGCGCTGCATGACCTTCGCAAGCGCAGGGACGGCGATCATGGTGGCGACGACGATGACGAGGATCGCCACATCGAACGGCTGGACGGGCGCGAGCAGGCGGTGGCCTATGTCGTGCGGGATGCGGAAGGCAAGGTTCTGCTGCAATCCCATGGTTCGGACGGCTTTGCCTTCCCGCCCTTCTCCGGCACCGGGTTCAGCGACACGAAAACCCATCGCATCTATTCGGATGCGGCACGCGACGGGCGCATCACGATTTCGGTCGCCGAACCGCTCGATCACCGGGCCGAGGTGTGGCGCAGCATGCTGCTCGGCCTGGCCCTGCCGCTCGTGGTGGTGATCCCGCTCAGCCTGGCGGCCATCGCCTTTGCCACCCGCGGCGGCCTTCGCCCGGTGCGCAAGCTCAAGGGCGCGCTCGAGGCGCGCGGCGGACAGGATCTTTCGCCGCTGCCGGATACCGGCCTGCCGAGCGAGCTGGAGCCGATCACCGGCGCGGTGAACCAGCTTCTGGCGCGGCTGCGGGGCGCCTTCGAGGCCGAGCGCAACTTTGCCGCCAATGCCGCCCATGAGCTGCGAACGCCGGTCGCCGGTGCCATTGCCCAGGCGCAGCGCATCCGCGCAGAGACCCGCGACGACAATGCCGCGAGGCGGGCCGTCGAGATAGAGATGACGCTGAAGCGCCTGATGCGCATGTCGGAGAAGCTGATGCAGCTGGCCAGGGCCGAGGGCGGTCGCCTGCGGCTCGAGACACCGTCCGACCTTCGGCCGGTCCTACGGTTGATTGCGGAGGATTTCGTCCGATCCGGGGCGGGTGAGCGGATCACGGTGACGCTGGCTTCGGATCCGGTCCTGTCGGATCTCGATCCCGACGCCTTCGGCATTCTCTGCCGCAACCTGATCGAGAACGCCCTGCGCCACGGACCGCCGGACCGGCCGGTCCTCGTCTCGCTCGAGCCCGCTGGCGTGCTCAGCGTATGCAACGAGGGACCGGCGCTTTCGCCGGAGATCACCGGCAAGCTCGTCCAGCGCTTCGAGCGCGGCGCAACGACCGCCGAAGGCAGCGGCCTTGGGCTGGCCATCGTCAAGGCCATCACCGAACGCGCCGGCGGCCAGTTCTCGATCGCCTCACCCATCCCCGGCCGCGACGACGGGGTCCAAGCGGCCGTCAGGCTCCCGGTTTTTTAGCCGGAACGCGTCCGTCTTGGGCGAAGATTCGGCTGTAGCTTTGAGACGCGGAATATCCATCGCCTGACGCGCTTTGACATCTTCCTCACGACCGAGGAGGGCGGGATATCTCTGATGTCGGCATGGGGCGATCTCATGCTCGGGGGAGCAGCTAGGGACCGCTCTTCACGGCAAGCTTGGCACGAGGAATCTGTCGTCGGTAATAGGGTCTTCCTTTCGACTCCATTCCCTGCAGATCTCGCGGATCTGGTGTCATCCCTACGTTCGTTCGCTCGTTTGAAGAGCATTCGGTAGTCCACAAGATGAGTGGCTTGGCTGGTTGCGATTCGCTGGCGCCCGTCGACTAAGGGCGGATGGCCGACGAGCCGCAACTGAAGGCGATATTCGCCCCCCCCCCCCCGGGGAGTACCATTCAGGACCTTCTTCCGCCCTTGCTGACCGCCCCGGCCTTGCCGAAGAGCGAGCATAGTCGAACAAATCCGTTATGGCAGGTGACATATCTCATATTGTAATAATACTATACATGGATGGACGGAGTCGGTTTGCTCCGAAGCCTCATGTCCCACCTGAAGTGATCTCATCCCGGGATGGAGTCCCGTCTTTGTCACGCCTCACGCCGGAGTTGCTGCATGAAAGCTCGTTTAAAGTTCGCTCTGGGCGTCGTCTTGATCGGGGCGATCGCCGTTGGGGGCTACCTCTTCCTGCAGAACCGACCTTTGAAGGTCGAAGTGGTCAGGCCGTCCGAGAGCGTTCCCATCAGGGTTTTCGGTCTCGGAACCGTGGAAGCCAGAGTGCTCTCGAAGATCGGCTTCGAGGTCCCGGGCACGCTGACCGAACTTCATGCAGATCACGGTGACGCGGTCGCCACGGGTACTTTGCTCGCCAAGCTGAATTCGGCGGAACAGGAAGCGCGCGTCGAGCAGGCAAAGGCCACCCGCCTGGCGGCAGAGATGTATGTCCTGAGAGCCAAGTCGAACGTGTTGCGGGCCGAGGCGGTCTACGAACAGCGACGCGATGACAGTGCCCGCAAGCAGTCCCTCGCCAGCCGCAACGCCACGACCCAGCAGGACGCAGAAGAGGCGCTTCGCGACGAAAAAGTCGCCGCAGCGGACCTGTCGGTGGCAAAGAGCGAAGTCAATGTATCCGAAGCGCAGTTGACCGATGCCCAGGCCAAGCTCAGCTACGAAGAAACGATCCTGGAACAGCACGTCTTGCGCGCGCCGTATGATGCGGTGGTGATCGAGCGGCAGAGGGAAGTGGGCTCGGTTATCGGCTCGGGCGAAGTGATCTTCACGCTCATCGAGCCGGGCAGCATCTGGACGCTTGCCTATGTCGATGAAGAACAGGCCGGTCCGCTCGAAGTGGGGCAGCCGGCAGAAATCCGTCTGCGGTCGCTTCCAAACCTCGTCATAAAAGGACACATCGCCCGAATTGGCCTCGAAAGTGACCGCGCTAACGAGGAACGCAAGGTGTGGATCGTCTGCGAGGACTGTCCCAGGCAACCTTATCTCGGAGAGCAGGCGGAAGTCTGGATCACCGTGAAAACGCTATCGAAACCCTTGATGGTGCCGCAGAACGCCATAGACGAGTTCGATGGCGCTTCCGGCAAAGTCTGGGTGCTTGAGGAGGGCGTCTTGCGCAAGAAAACCCTGTCCTTCGGCGCTCGCTCCGAGAACGCGCTTTACGAGGTGACCGGCGGCTTGCCGGAGGGAGCCGCTATTGTCGCCTCGCGAGGCCCCGGCCTCAAGGAGGGGCGGTCCGCATCAGCATTGCCGGTCAAGCCATGAACCTTGCCTATCGCGACGTACGCCACAATCTCTTCCGCTTCGTGCTGACGTGCCTTGGACTCAGCCTCCTCATGGCCGTGGTTCTCGCCATGATGGGGATCTATAATGGTGCGGTGATCGATGCCTTGACCATCGCCCGCGCACCTCAAGTCGACGTATGGGTCGTTGAAGCCGGAACCAAGGGCCCGTTTGCCGAGTCGTCTCGCATTCCCGGATCGACACGCGAGGCGGTTGCTCGCCTGCAGGGCGTGGCGGACGCGGGCAGCGTCACCTACCAGAATGCCGATGGCGAGTATAACGGGACGTCCCGCCGCCTCTACATCATCGGCTACGAGCCATCGCGACTTGGTGGACCGCAGGATCTGATCGCCGGCCGGCCGATCACGCGGACGCATTTCGAGATGATCGCCGACACCCGCACCGGCCTTTCACTCGGCGACAGGGTCCGCCTGGGCCGCAACGACTTCGAGGTGGTTGGCCTTGTGCACAATCACGTCAATTCGGGTGGTGATCCCGCTGTCTATATTTCCCTGCTCGACGCCCAGACCTTGCAATTCGAGATCGACCCGGCCGCGGTGCGTGTCAAACGCGCCAAGGGCGAGGTCAGTGATAGCCAGGACACCGTAAATGCGGTGATTGCGCGACTTCACCCCGATGCCGATCCGGAACAGGTGACGGAGTCCGTTTGGCGGTGGAAGCATCTGTCCGGCATGACGCAAGCCCAGGAGGAAACTCTCCTGACACGGTCGGTGATCGAACGGCAACGCCGTCAGCTCGGCCTGTTCATGGCTATCCTCATGGCTGTGTCGGCGGTGGTGATCGCGCTGATCATCTACATGATGACCATCGAAAAGCTGAAGCAGATCGCCACCCTGAAACTCATCGGCGCGCCGGACCGCACCATCGTGTGGCTGATCATGCAACAATCACTGGCGCTCGGCATTACCGGCTGGTTCTTCGGCCTCGGCCTGTTGTCCCTGGTCAAGGACTACTTCCCCAGGCGCGTGGTTCTCGATGTCCCGGACGCCCTTGTCATGGGCGGCATCATCGCTCTGGTCTGCGTCGTTGCCAGCGGTCTCGGGATCCGCGCCGCGCTCAAAGCCGATCCGGCCACGGCCTTGGGAGGCTAGGACGATGACGACAGAACAACGTGACGTCCTCGTCGAGGTCAGCAATGTTTCGAAGCATTTCGGGGAAGGCGAGGTCCGCGTCGATGCGCTGCGGAACGTCAGCCTGACAATTCGTTCCGGCGAGGTCGTCGCCCTTCTCGGTCCCTCGGGCTCGGGAAAGACCACGCTGCTCAACGCGATCGGCTGCATCATGGAGCCGACGAGCGGGCGGATCAGCCTCGATGGCGATGTGGTTTTCGACGGCCGCTGGCTGAAGGACGATCTGAGACGGCTTCGGCTCGACAAGATCGGCTTCATTTTCCAGTTCCACAATCTCCTGCCCTTTCTCAATGCCGTCGACAATGTCGCGCTGGTGCTGGAACTCGCCGGACATGATCCGTCCGACGCGCGACGCGAAGCGGTGCGCCTGCTTGACTATCTCGAGGTCGGGCACCGTCGCGACGCGATGCCGGCAAAGCTCTCGGGCGGGGAGGCGCAGCGCGTGGCGATCGCGCGGGCTCTCGCCAACAAGCCGCGCATCATCTTGGCCGACGAGCCGACGGCGGCACTCGATTCCAAGCGCGCCGGCATCGTGATGGATCTCTTGCGCAAGCTCGCCGTGGACAATGATGCCTGCATCATCGCCGTCACCCATGACGAGAAGATCTTCAATCGTTTCGACCGCATCTTCTCGCTCAGGGATGGCGAGTTGATCCCGGATTGATTGGCATGGCGTCTCACCTGAGATGCATGTCCTGACCGCGCGTCCATGCCGGCGTGCGAGCCATCGCGCAGAGACCGGCGGACGTTACCGGTCCGGCATTTCCGGCGGCCAGCCGAATTGCTGTTCCGTCGAGCGTGCAGAAGAATTTCACTACATGCGAGAGCAAGGGCTGATCTCGACCTCGCTCGGTACGAGGTGTGACTACATACGCCTCAGGCGACCTCGCATATCGGCCTTCTGACCACAGTCTCCACCATGTTCGTCCCGCCCTTTATGCTGGCGCGCCAGATCATGTCACTCCACTGGCGGAGCCACGGACGTGCCGGATGGAACATCGTCACTGCGCTCGATGGCAATGAGAATTTCGGCCTGCCGGCAATGCCCTCGTCGGAGGAGCGCTATGCTCGGGCGGCCGAGTACACCGAAGTGGTCAGGCTTCTGTGGCAGAGCTTTCCCGAGGAGTCGCTGAAGCGGAACCGGGAAAGCGGGTGCTATGCCGATCCCAGTCAGATCCGCCCGCTCAATCACACCGGGTCGCAGTTCAGCATCAAGGGACCGCTCAATCTGCCCGCCTTCGGCAGGGCACCTATCCCGCTGGTTCAGGCCGGTGCGTCCGAGGTCGGCCGCAACTTTGCCTCCTCCATCGCCGATGCCATCTTTGCCGCAACCCCAGATGTCGAAGCTGCAACTGACCTGCGCCGCGATCTGCGGCAAAGAGCCGAGGGCCATGGCCGCAGGGCGGATGACATCCGTCTCCTGCCGGGGCTGAGCCTCTATCTCGCCCCGACGCGCAAGGAGGCGGAGGAACTTCTCGCCTTCACCCATGCTCGCGGTGATCGGAACCGGAAATTTGCCCATATCCTCAAACTCACGGGTCTGGATCTTGCCGACTGGCCGGAAGACCGTCGGATCACGGCAGCCGATCTCCCCTCCGAACTGCCGGCCGGAGCCAGCAAGACCCATGCGGAACTGCTGAGACGCGTCATTGTCCGGGAGGAACCATTGCTGCCCGACTTGCTCGGACGGCCCGAGGTGATCGGATCCGGTCATTGGCAGATCGTGGGTACCGTCGATGACGCCGTGCAGGAAATCTCCGCCTGGGCCGATGCCGGCGCCGGCGCCATTGACGGCTTCATCACCACCCCGGGCGGATCGTCCGGCTCAATGGCACTTGCCCTGGAAGCACTCATGCCGAGGCTGAGCGATGCCGGGCTTCTCAGGGAGGACTATGCCGGATCGACGTGTGCCGAGCATTTTCGCGAAAAGTGAGGTGAGCGGGAAGGAGCGCCCGTGTCAGGAGAGCCTCGGTTTCAGCGCTCGCAAACTACACTGCTGATGTAGAAACCTGTCGTACCTGCTGATACGACGTCGTAACGGAGTTATCCACTTACCGCCCCGGTGCAGCTGCGATTCCAGCAGGCGTCATGACCAGGGGCTCTGCTGCAATGAATCCGGTCATGCGGCAAGGAGCGCCGGTGACCTTCAGGGTGAAGTGATCTTGTGGGCAGTGCGCTGGTATTGCGGCTACGGAGTGAATTACTGCGATCTCGAACAGCTGATGGGCGAACGGGCGTGGCGGTCGATCATTCCACGATTTGTCGTTGTGCTCAAAAACTTGCGCCGGAAATCGAAAAGCGTCCGTGTTGGCACTGGCAGCATCCGCGATCACCAGGCGGGCGGGTTGATGAGACCCATGTGAAAGTTTGCGGCAAATGGACTTACCTGTATCGGGCCGTCGACACGTCGGTGACACGATCGATTTCTATCTATCGCCGACCCGTAATGCCGAGGCGGCCAGGCGATTTCCGGGCAAGGCCCTGAATGACTTGAAGGATTGGGAAATACCAACAGACACCGGCAGGGCGGGGACTCATGGTATTGCGATCTCAGAGCCTAAAGCCGAAGGCAAATGCCCAAAGGAGCTGGTGTACCGGCGGGTCGAATGCCGGAACAATGTCGTTGAGGCCGATCACGGTAAGCAGATACAGCTGAACAAACTGGTCAGAGAGGCCAAGACGTTGAAGAAAGCCTAAGCGACGATCAAGGGTTTCGAGGTGATGTGGGCTCTATGCAAGGGCCAGACGGCTATTTTCAATCTAACAGGCGACATTGGTGGCGAAGCTCGCAGCGTTGAACGAGCCTTCAGGGGGTGCCCTGCGCCCTTACCGGGGTGATGGCAATCCTCGTTCAGAGCCTCGACGCAATAGCCGCGTGACCGAGGCGCAGAAAGCGTGACCGATCGGAATTCTTGCAACAGGGCCCCTGACACGACCCGTGCTCGGGCGCCACAAGGCCGGCAATACAGGTAGGGACGATTGCTGTCCTCGAGTGTCGTTGTGTCGGCCAAAGAGGATTATGTGTAAATCTCTTTCCCGCGGCGGATCCCACATTTTATCGCTCCCCTGTTGACGATACGGTGCCTGTGTATCCTTTGACACGCTCAGGGCACGCCAGCACCGTAGAATGTGGGCGAGTTTTCATTAGTGATTGCAGCACAGGCCGGACGGCCGCCAATTCGTGAGATGTTCATGTTTAACAACGACGCATCAGGTTCCGCTTCGCCGCTCGCCGACATGCTGGAGCTGGCACGCACCCAACGCCTGTCCCTGGCGGAGCTGTTTCAAGTCGCCGAAGGCCGCAGTGCTGCCGGGAAAGGATCCGAGGCGGCGGAAATCTACAAGGCATGGATAGCCTTCAACGATGCCCATCCGTTCCTGCATCTCGTCTATTTCAACTATGCCGTGACGTTGCGTCAACTGGGTGATATCGCGGGATCCATCCACGCCTTGCAAGCCTGCCTGAAACTCGATCCCAAGTTCGGTCAGGCGCATATCAATCTCGGGCGGGCATTCGAAGACAGCGGACTCGCGACACTGGCCATTCAGCAATGGCGCAGCTTCGTGGAGCTGACCTCGGAAAGTACGGCCGATCGCGTGACCTACCGTCTGATGGCGCTTCAACACATTGGTCGCGTCATGGAGAATGCAGGCCTTCTTGACGAGGCGGAAGCGGCCTTGTGGTCGGCGATCGAACTGCGGCCCGACAAGACCGAGGCCGGTCAACATTGGAGTGCCTTGCGCCAGCGCCAGTGCAAGTGGCCGATATTGGTGTCGTCGAGCCACGTCACCATGCGGCAGTTGATCGATGCAATGTCGCCCCTGGCGCTTGCCTGCTATTCCGACGATCCATTGTTCCAGCTCGCACGAGCCTATCGCTACAACAAGTCCTTTGTCGGGCGTCCCGATACCAGCGGTTTTCCGCGCAAGATGCCGCGGCAAAAGACGGGAACCGGCCAGCGCCTGCGCGTCGGCTATGTGTCTTCGGACCTGCGCGACCATGCCGTCGGTTTTGCGCTCAGGGAAGTCCTGGAGCTGCACGACAAGACGAGCGTGGAAATCTACGCCTATTACTGTGGCGAGCCGGTCGCCAATGACGCAACGCAGGCTCGGATGCAGAAAGCCGTCGATTGCTGGCGGGATATTGCCGCGCTTGGCGATGTAGCGGCCGCAAGGCAAATTGCCGACGATGACATCGACATTCTCATCGATGTCAACGGCTATACCAAGCATGCCCGAACCAAGATCTTCGCGTATCGTCCGGCGCCGGTCATCGTCAATTTCTGCGGTTATCCGGGCTCCATGGGGAGCCCGTTCCATCAATACATGATCTCGGATGCGCACATCGTGCCGCCGGAGAACGAGATCTATTATTCCGAGAAGGTGCTGCGGATTCCATGTTGCCAGCCCGTCGACCGCAAGCGAGCTATTGCCGACAGGCCGTCGCGGAAGGAGGCAGGATTGCCGGAAGACGCCTTCGTCTTCGCCTGCTTCAACGGCATGCAGAAGATCACCGAAGAGACGTTTGCCCAGTGGATGAAGATCCTGGTCGCCACGCCGGGCAGCGTGCTGTGGCTGCTCAGCGGAAACGACAATGTGGATCAGCGCTTGCGGCAGGCGGCCGAGAAGGCCGGCGTCGCTCCGGAGCGCCTCATTTTTGCTCCCAAGGCGCCCAATGCAAAACATCTGGCCCGGATCGCGGTTGCCGATCTGTTTCTGGATACGTTCCCCTATGGGGCGCACTCGACGGCGGCCGACGCCCTGACCATGGGGCTGCCGGTTTTGACATTCCCCGGCAAGAGCTTCGCCGCGCGCTTCTGCCACAGCATCGTTGCGGCCGCCGGCATTGCGGAGCTGATTTGCGACGGGCCTGCGCAGTATGTCGAAAGGGCCGTTGCTTTCGCCAGGGATCCCGCCAGCCTTCTGGCGATCAGGAAGTCGCTGGAAGCCAAGCGGGATACCAGCACGCTGCGTGACATTCCGGCTCTTGCCCGGCGCCTGGAAGAACTGTTCTGGCAGATGCAGGCGGAATGCGAGCGTGGCGAGACACCGGTGCCAGACCTTTGCAATCTCGATCTCTACTACGAGATCGGCGCTGAACTCGTTCAGAACAACATCGCCTTCCTGGATGATCGCACCTACAGGCAGCAGTATTTGCGAAAGCTAGCCGAATGGCACGATTACGCGCCCATTCCGCACGACACCCGTCTGTGGACGAAGGCGGCGAGTGAATAATATGAATGATATCGGCAACGGTGCCGGAAACGGCAGGGTTGCGGTGGTCGGCGCCGGCCTTTCGGGTGCGGTCATCGCCCGCGAACTCGCCGAAGCGGGGCACGGGGTCGACAATGCCGGCTTACTGCATCCACCCGCCTAAAGCGCGGCCTGAAATCTCCACAGGCCCGTCGCACACGCCAGCTTCAGGTTCGGGCAAGCCAGCAAATCCATAGTCTTGATGCCGAGTGGTGAGCCTGAATGACCGGTGACAATCCCATGGTCGGCCAAACGGGCGACGCCAGTTGCGGGCGATGACCACGCTGGAGGTTCTTGCATGCGCGTTTGCATCTTTTCCAGAGAGACTGTCGGCAAATTAGATTGATTTAGATAAGCAACTAAAATCAAGGACTTTCGTTTATGACTTCGACCATTTCTTCCCTGAGTGTCACTCAGATCCGGTCTCTGTCTACCTCGGCAGTCGCGGCCTGGACTACGGAAGACGTGGCGTCGCTTTCCACCAAGCAGATCAGTGCTCTTTCCTCAGAGCAAGTCGCTGCGCTGGACACGGAAGACGTCGAAGTCCTCACAACCCGTCAGCTCAGTGCGATCACGCAGAGCGCGATCGTCGGCTTGTCTTTGGATCAACTCGCAGCCCTCGACCAGACCGACATTGAGAACCTGAGTTCACTGCAGGTCGCAGCGCTGACGACCACGCAGATCGATGGCTTGACGACAACCCAGGCGGAGGCCCTGACTTCGTCTCAGATCAAGGCCATGAGCACGACCCAGCTTGCGGCCTTGAGTGCAGAAGACCTCGCGACCTTCTCGACGGGCGACATTGCCGCTATCACGGGGAAGGCCATCACCGGCTTGAGCACCGGCACGATCGCGACCCTGTCCACGGCCCAGGTCGCAGCTCTGGACACGAGCGCGATCGCCAACCTGACGACCGATCAGATTGCGGCCTTGTCAACCAACCAGATTGCGGCGCTGACGACGGCCCAGGTGAGTGCCCTGAAGTCCACCCAAATCGAGGCCATTGGCACCGACGACGTGTCGGCCCTATCGACGGCCCAGATAGCTGCCCTGAGCACCAGCGTAATCGCCACCTTGACCTCCGATCAGGTTGCGGCCCTTTCCACCAGCCAGGCGGAGGCCTTGTCCTCACTCCAGGTCAAGGTCTTGAGTGCCGCGCAGCTTGCTGCACTCGGAGCAGACGACATCGCGACTTTCTCGACCGCCGACATGGCGGCGATCCGCTATGCGGCTATGACGGGATTGAGCACGGCGACAATCGCGTCACTGTCCTCGGATGCCATTGCCGCCTTGAACACTTCCGCCATTTCGGCGCTATCCACCATCCAACTCGAAGCCTTCTCCACCAGCCAAGCCGAAGCGTTGTCCTCGCTTCAGGTCAAGGCCTTGAGCTCGGCCCAGATCGGTGCACTGGGGACGGATGATCTGGCCACATTCTCAACCGCCGACATTGCGGCAATTAGCTACAAGGTCGCAATGGGCTTTAGCACGGAGGCGATCGCTTCGCTCTCCACGGCCCAGATCGCTGCGCTGAATACGAGCGCGATCGCCAACCTGACAACCTCTCAGATCGAGGCACTGTCCACAGCGCAGATCTCGTCTCTCACGTCAGCGCAGGTCAGCGCCCTTCGCGCCTCACAGGTCGCCTACTTTGACGCTGACGATATCGCTGCGTTCTCCACCGACCAGATCCCGTCGCTGAGCGCAAGCGTGATAGCCGGCCTGACGAGCGACCAGCTCGAAGCCCTGTCCACCGACCAGGTGGGTGCTCTGACCTCGGCACAGGTGAAGGCCCTGAGTTCCGCGCAGATCGCCGCACTGGGGACGGAGGATCTGGCAACCTTCTCGACCACAGATATGGCAGCGATGAACTATTCTGCCATGCTGGGATTGAGCACCGACGCCTTTGCTTCGTTGTCCACGGCCCAGATTGCAGCGTTGAGCACGAGCGCGATCGCGGCCCTGACCGCCGATCAGATTGCTGTTCTGTCGACCAGCCAGATCGAGGCGCTGACCTCGGTGCAGGTGAAGGTTCTGAGTTCCACGCAGATTGCTGCGCTGGGAACGGATGATCTGGCAACCTTCTCGACCGCCGAAATGGCGGCAATCAGCTACAAGGCCGTCGCCGGTCTGAGCACGGACGCGCTGTCATCGCTTGCTACTGTCCAGGTCGCCGCATTGAGCACAACCGCGATCGCTCGTCTCAGCACCAATCAGATCGCCGCCCTGTCCACCGACCAGGTCGCCGCGCTGACCGTCAGCCAGATCAAGGCGCTGAGTGCGGCGCAGGTCGGTAGCCTCAGCACGGCCAATGCCGCGGCCTTGTCTACCGAGCAGATTGCCGCCCTGACAATCAAGACGATCAATGGTCTGACCAGCGATCATATCGACGCTTGGTCCACGACGCAGGTCGAGGCCCTGACGACCACGCAGGTTGCCGCACTTACTTCGGTCCAGCTTTCCGTTCTCGATGCGGACGATATCGCCACCTTCTCGACCAGCGAGATCGCCGTGATCACCTCGAGTGCGGTGTCTGGGCTCGTGCCGGATGTCGTTGCATCACTTTCGACCGCGCAAGTCGCCGCGCTCAGCGCCAAGGCCGTGAAGGGCCTCACCACCGCTCAGTTCGACGCCTTGTCATCGGCCCAACTCGAAGCGCTAACTTCGACACAGGTCGCAGCTCTAACCTCCCTTCAACTCTCTATCCTTGATGCGGAGGATCTGACGACCTTCTCGACCAAGGACATGGCGGTCATCGCCGCCAGTTCGGTGGCGGGGCTGTCGACGAGCGCGGTTGCGTCACTCACCACCGATCAGATCGCCGCACTGAGCGCCGCGTCGATCACGCACCTGACCACTAGTCAGGTCGAAGCACTGACGACCGAGCAGGTCGCCGCGTTGACCACGGCACAGGTGGCCGTCCTGTCCTCGACACAGGTCGCGGCGCTGGGGGCGGATGATATTGCCACCTTCTCAACCATTGACATGAAGGCGCTCAGCGCAAAGGCCATCCCGGGCCTTAGCACGAGCGCCTTCGCGGCACTCTCGTCAGCACAGGCCGCCTCCCTGACAACGCTTGCGGTTGCCAACCTGACGACTGCGCAGATCGCTGCCCTGTCCACCAGCCAGACCGCGGCCCTGTCGACCGCGCAGGTCCGGGCGTTGACCTCGAAGCAGATCGTTGCCTTGAGCGCCGACAATATCGCGACTCTGTCCACCGATCAGTTTGCTGCGCTGAGCGCAGGCGCCCTAGTCGCCATGTCCACCAGCCAGATAGAGACATTGAGCACCGCTCAGGTCGAAGCCCTGACGACCGCCCAGGTCTCGGCCCTGACATCCTCACAGATGTCCACTCTAGATGCCGATGACCTCGCCACATTCTCCACCAAGGATATGGCCGTAATCAGTTCGACCGCCGTGGCAGGCCTCTCCACGGACGTCGTCGTATCGCTCACGACGGAGCAGATCGCCGCCTTGGGCACGGCTGCAACGGCAGCCCTGAGTGCGGACCAGATCGACGCTCTAACGACTGACCAGATCGCAGCCCTGACCACCAAGCAAATCAGCGTTCTGAGCTCCACCCAGCTTGCAGCCTTGGAAACGGACGATATCGCGACGTTCTCAAGCAAGGACATTGCGGCCATCAGTTCGGGTGCCGTGGTGGGCCTCTCTACGGCGGTCGTCGCGTCCCTTACGGCTGACCAGATTGCAGCCCTGACCACAGCTGACATCGCCGTTCTGACCACCAGCCAAATCGACACCCTGGGCTCCACACAGATCGCGGCGCTCACCGATTCGCAGATTGCCGTTCTGGGCTCAGCGCAGGTCTCGGCCCTAAGCACGGCCAATGTCGCCGCCCTCTCGACCAGCCAGATTTCAGTCCTGAGCACGACCGGTATCACCGGCCTGACAAGCGATCAGATCGATGCACTGTCCTCCGATCAGATCGCTGCTTTGTCTACCAAACAGGCCGCTGCGCTGACCTCGGCACAGGTCGCGGCGCTTGACACTGCCGATTTGTCTGTTCTCACGACCAGCCAGATTGCAGCATTGAGCACGCTCGGTGTTACCGGCTTGAGCACCAGCCAGATCAATGCCCTGTCGTCCGCGCAGATGGCGGCGCTGACCACGGCTCAGGTCGCCGCACTCGACTCTTCGCAGGCCACGGTTCTGGGAACCGATGATCTGGCGCAGTTCTCGACCAAGAACATCGCGGCCATCACTTCGGATACGGTATCGGGCCTTTCCACCGACGTCATCGCAGCTCTTTCGACCGCACAAATTGCGGCCCTCAGCACGGCCGGCATTGCCGGCCTGAGCACCAGACAGATTGGGGCGCTGTCTGCCGACCAGCTTGGAGCCTTGTCCACCAAGCAGATCTCGGCGTTGACGTCGGACCAGATTGCGGTCCTGGGCACAGACGATATCGTCGCGCTCTCGCCCGATCAGGTTGCCGCCTTGAGCACGGCCGGAGTGGCGGTATTGAGCACTCGCCAGATCGCCGCCTTGACCACCGCTCAGGCCGAGGCGCTGACGACGGACCAGATTGCGGCACTGACGTCTTCGCAGATCGCGGCTTTTGGCACCGACGACATCGCGACTTTCTCGACCAAGGACATCGCCGCGCTCGGTTCGAGTGTCGTATCGGGGCTGTCTACCGAGGTGATTGCCGCGCTTTCGGCCGATCAGATCGCCGCATTGAGCACATCCGGCATTGCGGGCCTGTCCACCAGCCAGGTCGCGGCATTGAGTACCGCTCAAGTAGAAGCTCTCACCACGTCTCAGGTCGCGGTGCTCAGTTCTTCCCAGGTCGCGGCTCTCAGCTCCGACGGCATTGCGACCTTCTCGACGAAGGATATCGCGGCGTTGAGCTCGAGCGTGGTATCGGGCCTGTCGACGGATGCCATGGCGGCGCTAACGACAGGTCAGATCGCCACGCTGAGCACCAACGGCGTAGCCGGCCTGACGACCAAGCAGGTCGCGGCCTTGAGCACCGCTCAGGTCGCCGCCCTCACCTCCGCACAGCTCAGCGTTCTCGATTCCAGTCAGGTCGCCGCCCTGGGGACGGACGACATTGCCGGCCTTTCGACCAGCCAGATCGCCGCCTTGAGCGCGGCCGGCGTCACCGGGCTGACCACCAGCCAGATCGCAGTTCTTTCGACCGCCCAGGTCGCAGCCTTCACCACGCTCCAGGTCGCGGCCCTGAACTCGAAGCAGATCGCCGCGTTGGGAACGGAAGATCTGGCAACATTCTCGACAGCTGACATCGCGGCGATCAGTTCGAGCGCCATGGCGGGGCTGTCCACCGAGCTGCTCGCGTCTCTGACTGCAGATCAGGTCGCAGCCTTGAGTTCCACCGATTTGTCGGGCTTGAGCACCAAGCAGATCGCCGCCTTGACCACTGCCCAAGCCGAAGCTCTGAGCACTTCCCAGGTTGCGGCCCTGAGCTCGGCGCAGCTTGCAGCCCTCGGCGCGGATGATGTCACGGCATTCTCGACCGCCGATATCGCGGCGATCAGCACGGAAGCCATCACCGGTCTTTCGACCGACGCGATTGCGGCCCTTAGCGATGACCAGCTGGCGGCCCTGACGACGGCCGGCATCGCCGGATTGACGACCAAGCAGATTGCGGCCCTCAGCGCCGATCAGATCGAGACCCTATCCATCGCGCAACTCGCAGCACTCACCTCAAGCCAGGTGGCGGTGCTGGGAACGGACGGCATTGCAACCCTCTCCGCTGACCAGATCGCGGCCTTGAGCACGACTGGCGTCGTTGGCCTGACGACCAGCCAGATCGCAGCGTTGAGCACGGTACAGGTCGAGGCGCTGTCCTCCGATCAGATCGCCGCGCTGAGTTCGAGACAGATTGCGGTACTCGGCACCGACGATCTGGCGGCATTCTCGACCGCCGACATAGCGGCCATCGGCTCGAGCGCCATTGCCGGGTTGTCGACGTCGCTGCTCGCTGCCTTGACCGCCGACCAGCTGGCAGCCATCAGCACGTCCGGCATTACTGGACTGAGCACCAGCCAGATTGCAGCGCTGAGTTCGGACCAGATCGAAGGTCTTTCCACCGCCCAGCTCGCCGCCCTGAGTTCCAAGCAGGTCGCAGTTCTCGGTATCGATGAGATTGCGGTCCTCTCGACGACCCAGATTGCCGCCCTGAGCGCGACCGGGATCAAGGGGCTCTCCACCGCGCAGGTTGCTGCTCTCAGTACCGATCAGGCAGAGGCCCTGACCACCACGCAGGTCGCAGCTCTGAGTTCGACGCAGATTGCCGCGCTCGGGACGGATCATTTGGCGACCTTCTCGGCCGCGGATATTGCGGCCATCAGTTCGACCGCCATTGCAGGATTGTCGACGACGCTGCTCGCATCCCTGACGGCCGACCAATTGGCAGCCCTGAGCACGGCTGGCGTCGAAGATCTCTCGACCGTACAGATTGCTGCGCTCACCACCGAACAGATCGCGGCCCTGTCCACGGCGCAGCTTAGCACCCTCAGCTCCGCCCAGGTTGCGGCACTCGGGACCGACGATATTGCAGCCCTGTCGACCGCCCAGATCGCTGCCTTGGGCACAGCCGGCATCAAGGGGCTTTCAACCGCACAGGTCGCGGCTCTCAGCCTCGATCAGGTGGAGGCCCTAACTACCGCGCAGGTCGCGGTATTGAGTTCGACGCAGATCGGCGCACTTGGCGCCGACGATCTGGCGACCTTCTCGACCGCCGATATTGCGGCGATTAGTTCCAGCGCCGTGGCGGGATTGTCGACAACGCTTCTTGCCGCCCTTTCCGATGATCAGGTTGCAGCCTTGAGCGCGGCCGGCATTGCAGGACTTTCGACCACCCAGGTCGCAGCCCTGAGTACCAGCCAGGTAGAAGCGCTGACCACGACGCAGGTGGCCGTATTAACCTCGACGCAGATCGGTGCGCTGGGCACGGAAGATCTGGCAACATTCTCGACGGCCGATATTGCGGCGATCAACTCGAGCGCCATATCGGGCCTATCGACGGACCTTTTGGCAGCCTTCTCCAGCGACCAGATCGCCGCCCTGAGCACCGACGGCATTGCGGGTCTTTCGACCGCACAGATCGCGGCCTTCAGCCCCGACCAGATCGAAGCGCTGACCACCAAGCAGGTTGCGGCGTTGGGTTCGAAGCAGGTTGCCGCCCTCGGCACGGACGGCATCGCGGCCCTGTCTACCGAGCAGATCGCCGCCCTGAGTACGGTCGGCATCAAGGGTCTGACGACAGCAGACATCGTTGCCATGAGTACCTATCAGGTAGAGGCGCTGACCACGAGCCAGGTGGCCGTGCTGAGTTCGAACCAGATTGCCGCCCTCGGCACCGATGACCTGGAGACTTTCTCCACCAAGGACATCGCGGCGATCAGCTCGAGTGCGATTTCGGGGTTGACGACGGAGCTTCTGGCGGCCCTCACAGACGAACAGATTGCCGCCTTGAGTACCGACGGCATTGCCGGGTTGTCGACCGATCAGATCGTTGCCCTGAGCTCCAACCGGATCGAGGAACTGACCACCAAGCAGGTTGCCGCACTGAGTTCGAAGCAGATCGCCGTCCTCGGAACCGACGACATAGCGGCGCTCTCGACTGAACAGATCGCGGCGATGAGCACGGCAGGCATCAAGGGCCTGACAACCGCAGAGATCGTCGCCTTGAGCACTCGCCAGGTCGCGGCACTGACTACCAGCCAGGTCGCGGCACTGAGTTCGTCCCAGATCGCTGCGCTGAGCAGCGAAGACGTGGAGACATTCTCCACCGCCGACATAGCCGCGATCAGCTCAAATGCGATAGCAGGCCTGTCGACGGAACTCCTGACGGCGCTCTCCGATGACCAGATCGCTGCGCTGAGCACCGATGGTATTGCCGGGCTTTCCACCGGCCAGATCTCAGCCCTGAGTTCGGCTCAGATCGAGGCGCTGTCGACAGCTCAGGTCGCAGCCCTGACCTCGAAGCAGATTGCCGTTCTCGGTACGGACGACCTCGAAGCCTTCTCTACCGCGGATATCGCAGCCATCAGCATGAGTGCGATTGCGGGCCTCTCCACGGCAATGATCGCGTCGCTGACTACAGATCAGGTCGCGGCCCTGAGCACATCCGGCATCGCCGGCCTTGCCACCAGCCAAATCAGCGTGCTGACCGATGAGCAGATCGAAGCACTAACGACAAAGCAGGTGGCAGCCTTCAGTTCGCGGCAGATTGCAGCCCTGAGCACGGATGATATCTCCGCATTCTCGACCTCTCAGATTGCCGCCTTGAGTACCGCCGGCGTCGCCGGGTTGAGCAGCGATCAGATCAGCGCCCTGAGCGCCGAGCAGATCGATGCCCTTTCCTCCGGCCAGATCTCCGCCCTGACGTCTGACGCAATCGCGGGCCTGGCGGCAGAAGACCTGGAGACCTTCACCAACGACGAGCTTGCAGCGCTCAACTCGAGTGCGATCTCGGGCTTGCCCACGGCATTCATCGCCGCACTTTCGATCGTCGAACTGTCTGCGCTCAGCACCACATTCATCGCGGGTCTGAGCAGCGGCCAGGTAAGTGCCTTGAGCGCCGAACAGATCGACGGGCTCTCGACGGACCAGATTGCGGCCTTGAGCGCGGCAGGGCTTGCCGGCCTGAGCACCGAGGACCTGCAGACATTCTCAACCACGGAACTCCAGTCGATCAGTCCTTCGTCCATCCGCGGACTGTCGACCCAGGTGATTGCCTCCCTGTCAACGGACGAAATCGCCGCGCTGACGACAAGCCAGGTCGGCTCGCTGGGTTACAATCAGGTCGCGGCGATGAGCACCGACCAGATCGCCGCATTGTCGATTTCGCAGGTCGGCGCCTTGAATGCAGTCCAGGCCGCCGCGCTCGGAACGGATGACATCGCACTGTTCTCTACCGACTATATTGTCGCATTGAGCACGAGCGCTGTTTCCGGATTGAGCACAGGGGTCATAGCCGCCTTGACGACGGACCAGGCCGAAGCCCTGACATCGGGACAGGTCAGCGCTTTGACTTCGGCGCAGGTCGATGCCTTGACCACGGACGAGCTCGCGACGTTCTCGACCGAAGATATTGCATCGTTTAGTTCCACCGGGGTGGCGGGTCTCTCCACGGAAGACATTGCGAACCTGTCGAGCGAACAACTGGGCGCCCTGATGGACGCGCAGATGGATTCGCTTAATTCGGACCAGATCGCGGCAGTCATCTCGTCCTATCTGACCGTCTGACAATGAGGCGCGGCCGTGGCGCCGCGCTTGACCGGGAGAGGATTCGCGCAGTGGCGTTTCAGCCGCCCCTGCCTCTCATTGCGGCAACAGGTCCTGCCGGCTTTGCACCATTCTCTATCGATGTCGCTTTGTCTTGAGCGGAACGAACGACCGGTCTTGCCCTCGCATCGACCTGGCATGGATCTCAGACGTTCCTGCATGTCGCTGTGCTACGGGTTCGCGAGCAATGTATTGGTTTCGGCAATTTCGCAGAGCCTGCCACGACGCACGATGGCGATGTGGTTGCACATCTGGCGCACCACCGCCAGGTCGTGGCTGATGAAGAGCGTGGTGAGCCCCAGCTATCCTGCAGGTCCTTCAACAGTTTCCGGATCTGCGCCCGGATGGAGTTTGGATAGCCCCGAATTTGCCGGAGACCCCACTCGTGAGAGTTAGGGTCTATGACAAGTAAGACGACGAACAAATTCTCCCCTGAAGTTCGTGCTCGCGCCGTGGCGTGCCGGCTCACGGGAAGGCCGCAGCCGGATTGCCGCGGTTACACGCCCTGATCGACCATGGTGTAGATCTTGCGGGTCTGGTCGTGAATCGTCCACTCGCCCTTCCAGCCGATCGGCAAAACGAACATTTCTCCGGCAGCGATCGTCTGCTCGGTGCCATCGCAGTTGTGCAGGGTCACGCGGCCGGACAGCAGATGGCAGATCTCGGAATTCTGGCTGCGATCGGCGGTGAAGCGACCGGGCGTGCATTCCCATATGCCGGTTTCCAGCTTGCCGTCGGGGCTGGTCCACAAAACGAGCGTGGCCTCCTGCTGGTCGCCCGCGATCGAGGTGGGTTTCGGCTCGAAGGCACCGATGTCGAGGGTCATCAGGTCGCCGAAGTTCTGAAAGCTGATCATGAAAATGTCCTTTGCAAGGCTCAGTGGCCGGTAATGCTGTCGGCGAGGGCCGCGAGCTTCGAGGTGTGCGCCAGGCCGGCGAATTCGCGTTTGTCGGCCATGCTGTAGAGTTGATACATGGAATGAACGCCGAGCCAGCGGAACGGCTCCGGCTCCCATTGGCGCACCGTGCGGTTGACCCAGGGAAGGCTGGTGAGTTCCGTCTCGCGGTTGAGGACGAGGTCGGCCAGCGTGCGCCCGGCAAGATTGGAGCTGGAGACCCCAAGCCCGACATACCCCCCCGCCCAGCCGATGCCCGTGGTGCGGTCGAACCCGGCCGTCGTGCACCAGTCGCGCGGGACGCCGAGCACGCCGCACCAGGCATGGTCGATCTTCAGCGATTTCGTCTGCGGCAGGAGACGCGTCAGGATGCCGTAAAGCTGGTCGATGGTTGCCTGCTGCGTCTGGCCGTTGACGTCCGTCTTCGAGCCGTAACGGTAGGGCACGCCGCGTCCGCCCATGGTGATGCGGCCTTCCCGCGTGCGCTGGGCGTAGCAATAGGCATGCGCCGCGTCGCCCAGCAGTTCGTGGCCTTCCCAGCCGATCTCGCGCCAGAGGGGTTCCGGCACGGGTTCGGTGACGATCTGCGCGCTGTTCAATGCCAGCCAGGTGCGCTCCAGGCCGGGCAGGCCGGCGGAAAATCCTTCCGTCGCCCGGATGATGACGGGCGCCCGAACCGTCCCGTGGTCGGTATCGACACGGCCCTTTTCGAAGCCGGTGACGGTCGTGCCTTCAAAGATCGATACGCCGAGCGCCTCGACCACTCGGGCAAGGCCGCGCACCAGCTTGGCCGGCTGAACCCGCGCCATCCGGCGATAGGAGACCGCGCCTTGAACATTGGCAAGGCGGACCCGCGCCGATGCCTGTTCCGCGGAGAGGAACTGGATGCGCTCCGGCGATACCTGCCAGTCGAGGGCATACTGGTATTCCTGGCGGATGCGTTCCATCTGCGCCGCATTGGTGGCGGCGATGAGATTGTCGACGCGGATCAGATCGGCGTCGATGCCCTCGAGCTTGGTCACGCGCTCGATCTCGTCGACGGTGCCGGCCATGGCGTTCTGCATGGCGACGACGGCGCTTCGGCCGGAGGTCTTTTCATATTTTTCCCGCGACCAGCTGAAGCCGCCGGACAGCCAGCCGCCATTGCGGCCGGAGGCGCCGAAGCCGGCGAATTCCCGTTCGACAATGACGACGTCGAGCGAGGGATTGGCCTTCTTCAGGTAATAGGCGGTCCACAGGCCCGTATAGCCCGCGCCGATGATGCAGACATCGGCGGCCCGATCACCGGGCAGGGCAGGCCGCTTGTCCGGAATGCCGCCGATATCGGCATACCAGAAGGAGATGTTACCGTTGGTTTTCACGTCCATGGGGGATGCTTTCTGGTTCAGGTCAGCGTCACGTCGGCGCTGGCGTCGTCGGGCAGGAGAATGAGATCGGAGGGCAGGAAGGTGATGTCGACCGCGTCGCCGATGGAAAAATCGGCGGCACCGAGGGGGCTGCGAACGACGGCGATCGTTCCGTCGGCAAGCCGAACCTCGTATTTCGAGCCGGAACCGAGGTAGATCGCTTCGATGATATGGCCGGAAAGGCGGTTTTCCTCTGCGGCCGGGTCGGCCCCCGGTCGCTTGAGCGCCAGGCGTTCGGGACGAACGAGCATGACCGGACGGGCATCATCGGCAAGGCGCCCCTTGGCGCCGATCCTCTGATCGCCGATCGTCATCAGCGTGTTGTCGCCCAGGGTCTCGGTCTTGCCGCGCAGGACGGTCGATTCGCCGACGAACCGGCCGACGAACAGCGTCGCAGGGTGATCGTAGAGTTCGCGGCCGGTGCCGATCTGTTCGATGCGTCCGCCGTTGAACACCGCGATCCGGTCGGACAGCACCAGCGCCTCTTCCTGATCGTGGGTGACGTAGACGAATGTGGTGCCGAGTTCGCGGTGAATGCGCTTGATCTCAAGCTGCAGCCATTCGCGCAGCTTCTTGTCGAGGGCACCGAGCGGTTCGTCCATCAGCAGCAGCGGCGGGTCGAAGACCAGCGCACGCGCCAGCGCCACGCGCTGCTGCTGTCCGCCGGAGAGCTCGCTTGGATAACGATGGGCGAAATCCGCCATCTTCACCATGTCGAGGGCGCGTTTGACCCGGGCATCGCGATCCTCGCCGCGGATCCCGCGAAGCGTGAGCGGATAGGCGACGTTCTTTCCGACGGTCATGTGCGGGAAGAGCGCATAGTGCTGGAAGACGACGCCGATATTGCGCTTGTGCGACGGCAGGCCGGTGACGCTCTTGCCGCCGATTTCGAGTGCGCCGGAACTGATGTCGGTGAACCCGGCAATCAGGTTCAGCGTCGTCGTCTTGCCCGAGCCGGAGGGACCGAGCAGCGTCATGAACTCGCCGGGGCGGATGTGAAGATCGATGTCTTTCAGGGCGGTGAAGCCGCCATAGCGTTTGGACGCCTTGCGGATTTCGATCGCCGCGCCGGCCGATTGTCGGTTTGCTGTCATGGTCTGGTCCTTCCGCGGTGCATGCCGAACAGCAGGCCTGCGATGATGATGAGCGACGTTGCGAAAAACAGCAGCGTGCCAACGGCTGCGACGGTCGGGTCGGCGTCGCGGGTGATCGAGGTGTAGATCTGCACCGGCAGGGTCTTGAGATACGGGCTGGTGATGAAAAGCGCGACGATGATCTCGTCGAACGAGGTGATGAAGGCAAAGAGTGCGCCGGAGAGAATGCCCGGCAGGATCAGGGGCAGCGTCACGGTGCGAAACACCGTCAGCCGTCCGGCGCCGAGGCTTGCGGCTGCGGTTTCCAGCCGCCGGTCGAAGACTTCAAGGCTTGCCTGCACCGCGATCAGCACGAAGGGGATGGCAAGCATCGTATGGGCCAGCACGAAGCCGGTCACGGTCCCGACGAGATGGGTGTCGAGATAGACCGCATAGATGCCGATCGCCAGAACAACACCCGGCACCACCATCGGCGTGATTAGAAGCGCACGCAGGATCCCGCCGGTGCGGGCAGCGGTTCTGGTGATGCCGAAGGCGGCGAGCGTGCCGATCACGGTTGCTACCACCGCGACGATGAGCGCGATGACCAGCGAGTTGGAGAAGCTCGTCGTCCAGTCCGGATTGCGGAAGAAGTTTTCATACCACTGCCAGGAGAAGCCAACCGGCGGGAAGGCGAGCGACTTGTTGCCGTTGAACGACATCGGGATCACCACCAGCGTCGGCGCCAAGAGGAGCACGGCGACGAGCAGGCAGAAAAGACCGAGGAGAACGCGGGAGAAGGAAGGCATCGGTTCACGCCTCCCTGCGCGAGGCGGTATGCTTCTGGCGCATCAGTGGAGCAGCGATCGCGAGAAGCACGAATGTCGCGACCAGAAGAACCACGCCCATGGCGCCACCACGACCCCAGTTGAGCAGGCTCAGCACCTGGTTCTGAACGAGCGAGGACAGCATGGTCGAGCGCGGGCCCCCGAGCAGGGCGGGGGTGATGTAGAAGCCGAGCGACAGGATGAAGACGATGATCGCGCCGGCATAGACGCCCGGAAGCGACAGCGGTACATAGACCTGCAAGAATGCCTTCCACGGTTTTGCACCCAGGCTGCGGGCGGCCTGCAGCAGGCGGGTGTCGATCCCCTTCATCACCGAATAGATCGGCAGGATCATGAAGGGCAGCAGAACCTGCGTCATGCCGATGATGACGCCGGGCAGGGTGCGGATCAGCTTGACCGGCGAAAGACCGATGCTGCGCAGGAAGGAATTGATGACGCCCGAATCCTGCAAGAGGATGACCCAGGCGAGCGTGCGCACCACGCCGTTCAGCCAGAAGGGTACAAGCACGCAGAGGATGAGCAAGAGCCGCAGGTTCTTGCCGACGATGGTCATGGCGTAGGCATAGGGGTAGGCGCAGATGAGGGAGGCCAACGTCACCCACGCCGCGACGACAAAGGTCCGTTGCAGCACCGTGCGATTGACCGCAGACTGGAAGAACCAGACGTAATTGTCCATGCCGGGCACCGGATCGGCGAAGGAGCGCCAGACCACGATGCTCAAGGGGTAGGCGAGCGCGACCACAAGCACCAGCACGGCGGGCGCTGCAAGCCAGATCGCGCCGCGGGGCCGAAGGCGTGAAGAGAGGGAAGGCTGGTCGGGGCCGGTCGCCGGGCCGGTTAGCGAGCCTTGATGGGGCATGGCTGTCATGGACATCTCCCGTGGCGGAAACAGGCCCGGCAGGCGCCGGGCCTGGGTTCAATCAGCGGCTCAGTTGCCCGAGAGCAGCGCTGCCCATTTCTCGGCCGCGAGGTCGAAGTTCTTCACCCAGAACGGGATGTTCTGCTGGTAGCCCTGGGCGATCCGCTCGGGCGTGCTGGTGAGGAAGGCGGCGGTCGCATCGTCGACCTTCGGCTTGGCGTCCATGTTGATCGGCGTGTAGGAGGTCTTTTCCGTCAGGATCGCCTGGGCGTTCGCGCCGAGATAGGCGTTCAGCAGCGCATAGGCCGCATCCGTATCCTTGATGCCGACCGGAATGGTCATCTGGTCCATGACGACCAGCCAATCCTGCCAGACGGGCGTGTAGGCCGCGCCGTTCTTCACGGCGGTCATCGCCCGGCCGGTCCACATCATGACCATGTCGGCTTCGCCGGATTCGGCGAGCTGCTGGGATTCCGCGCCGGTCTTCCAGTAGATCGTGTCAGGGCCGAGATCGCGCAGCTTCTGGATGCCCTTCTCGATGTCGTCGGCCGTCATGGCTTTCGGATCGCCGCCCGACGCCTTGAACGCCTGTTCGATCAGGCCGCCGACGGGATCGCCCGAGCCGTCGATGGCGCGGATGCCCGGGAATTTCTCCGTATCGAAGAAGTCGGCCCAGCTCTTCGGCGGGTTATCCTTGTAGGTCTCGTTCTTGTACATGAGAACGACGCCGTAGTTCATCGCCGGAACGGAGCACTCGCCAACCTGGCCAGGCGGGATCTTGGAAACGTCGAGCTTGGAGAAATCGAGCTTCTGGAACAGCGTGCCGCAATGGACGTAGGGCGGCAGGTCGGCGGTATCGACGACGTCCCAGGTGACGTTGCCGGAATCGACCTGCGCCTTCAGCTTGGCGATTTCGGTCGGACCGTCGTTGAGCAGCGTCACGCCCGACTTGTCGACGAATTCCTTGAGAGCGGCCACCTGGCCGTCCTGATAGATGCCGCCATAGGAGACGAAGGTCAGCGTCTTGCCCTTGAGCGAGCCTTCCTTCACCTCGCCGGCGACCGGCTTGTCCTGTGCGAATGCGGGTAAACTCAGGGCGCACGTCATCGTTAGGGCCAGAGCCCTCGCAAATTTCTTCATCATTGATACTCCCAGTAGCGCTCGTTTCCGTTGTTCCCGCCGCGGCTACGAGCCGGGCCGTGGCAGGTATTTATCGAGGTCGTCAGCGACGCTGGTGGGCGGCGCAATCATCCAGATGACTTCGGCCGTTTCCCTGCCGATATTGACGGTCTTATGGGCAACAGAGGTCGGATATTCGATGCTGTCGCCTGCCGACAGCACATGCCGTTCCTCGCCGAGGGTCAGTTCGACCTCGCCGCGGATCACGAAGAAAAGTTCATGCGAATCCCCGTGGCTATAGGGCTTGTCGCCTGTTGAGCCACCCGGATCGAATTCGCCGATATAGACTTCCATGTCGCGGATCGGTCGCCGCGAAAGGAGCATTTTCCGATAGCCTTCGGCCGGCGGAAGCGCCGGTCGTTCATGCTTGCGCAGAACAAGGCCGACGGGCGGAGATGCCTCCTCGAACAGATCGGAGAGGCCGATTCCCAATGCGCCGGCAATGCGCATCAGCGTGCTGATGTTCACGCCGCTCAGGCCGCGCTCGAGCTGGCTGAGAAAGCTTGCGGTGGTGCCGGTTGCCTCGCCCAGCGTCCTGAGCGACATCCGGCGAGCCGTGCGGAAGGCCCTGACTTTCTCGCCGATGATTGCCTGATTTCTGCTCGCAGCCGCGATGTCGTCCATGGCTCACCTCTCACTTAACAGCGTATTAAGTAAAATCGGGGTTGGCAATGGGGAACCGCGATAATTCGGCGGTTTTCGGAAGTTTCGGCTCGGCCCCTCTCACCTGGGCGGTCGGCGAGCCGCGCCTGCAATTCCGGTTCTGTCTTCCCTCTTTCGCGTCCGCCTTGCGCCGATCCGCCAGATGTCTCTGGACGGACCGTATTTGGATATGTATTCAATAATGAAATTTCATTCAATTTCTGTGGAGGAGATCATGGAACTGGAACTCAACGGCGCGTCCCGCCTGTGCTTCGTGCTGGGCGACCCGATCGCCCAGGTGAAGTCGCCGGCCGGGGTGAGCGAAATGCTGCAGGCACGGGGAAAGAATGCGCTGTGCATTCCCGGCCATGTGGCGCCTGCGGATCTTGCCGCCTGCTGGGCGGGCCTGAAGACCCTCCAGAATCTCGACGGCGTCATCATCACCGTCCCGCACAAGATCGCGGCGATCGCCATGGCGGATCGGCTGTCGGAGCGGGCGGCTTTTCTCGGCGCGGTCAACACGCTCAGGCGCACGGCTGACGGCTGGGAAGGCGACATGTTCGATGGCCTCGGCCATGTATCCGCCTTGCAGAAGGCCGGCTGCACGCTGGAGGGTCGGCGGGCCGTTCTCGCCGGCGCGGGCGGGGCGGGCAGCGCCATTGCCCATGCCCTCGTTCTGGCTGGGGTCTCGGAACTCGCCATTCACGAAATGGACGATGGACGGCGCAACAGCCTGATCGACAGGCTCTCCTCGCTCGGCAAGGCGAAGGTGTTTGCCGGAAGCGCCGACCCGACCGGTTTCGACGTGGTGGTCAACGCCACGCCGGCCGGCATGAGGGAAGGCGACCGGCTGCCCTTCGACGGCGACAGGCTTGCGCCGTCCATGTTCATCGGTGAGGTCATCACCCAGCCGGCCGTGTCTCCGTTCGTCGCCCGGGCGCGACAGATCGGCTGCCGCGCGATCACCGGCATCGACATGTTCGTCGAGGTGCGCGACCTCATGGTCGATTTCCTTTGCGCGGAATGAGGCAGGCCATGACGAGACAATTTGGCCTGGCCTTTCTGACAGTCGCCGATCTCTCCCCCGTGGAGGCCATCCGCGTCGCGGCGGAAACCGGTTATTCCACCGTCGGTCTTCGTCTGCTGCCTGCGGCCGCGGACGGCGAGGGACCTTATCCGATCCTGACCGACAGGGCGGTTCTGGCGGAGGCGCGGTCCGCCCTTGCCGACACAGGCATGAAGGTGGGCGACGTCGAGATCGTTCGTCTGAAGCCGGACACGCGCGTCGACGCGTTCTTGCCCTTTCTCGAATGCGCGCAGGCGCTCGGTGCCGCGAACATTCTCGTGGCCGGGGATGACACGGAACACGGGCGGCTGACCGAGACCTTTGCGGCCTTTGCCGCGCTCGCCGCCCGCTACGAGCTGACCGCGGACCTCGAATTCATGCCCTGGACCGGCGTGCGCAATGCGGCCGAGGCGCTCGCCATCGTCAATGCCGCCGATCAGCCGAACGGCGGCGTGCTGGCCGATGCGCTGCACTGGGATCGCACCGGCGGCGATGTCGATGACCTGCGGCGGATCCCGAAGGAGCGCATTCACTATTTCCAGCTCTGCGATGCGCCGCGCGAATACGACCCGAGCGATGCCGGGCTGATCGCGATTGCGCGTGGCGGCCGCCTCCTGCCGGGCGACGGCGGCATCGACCTGCCGTCCTTCGTTCGGGCCTTGCCCGCGGATGTGCCGGTCAGTGTCGAAGTGGCGTCCACCGACCTGATGAAGCGACTGACGCCGCGCGAGCGCGCGGAGAGAGGCCTTGCGGCGGCCCGGCGTATTGTCGAGACCTTGGAATGAAATTATTAAGTTGAATATCATTCCATTTTTGCTATAAGGGCAAGGAGGACATGGAAGTGCGCGCCGACGAGGAGAGGCGCGCTTCCCCGAGATAGCAGAAGGGTCGTCTCCCCGTCGTTTCGGCGGGGCCGGCGGCGCGCGCTCCTGAGGAGGCGGCGGATGAGCGAAGAGAATGCACCGGTCGGGCAGGCGGCCAGCGACGTCGCCTGCGACGTGCTGGTGATCGGGTCAGGGGCCGCCGGCCTCTCAGCCGCCGTCGTTGCGGCGCATGCGGGCCTCGACGTTGTCGTCGCCGAAAAGGCAGAGGTCTTCGGAGGCACGAGCGCCTATTCCGGTGGCTGGCTCTGGGTGCCGAACGCGCCGCACGCCGTTGCCGCGGGATTCGCGGAGGACCCCAAAGAGCCGAAGACCTATCTGCGCGCGGTCCTCGGCAATCATTACGACGACACGATGATCGAGGCCTATCTTCAGGCCGGTCCCCGGATGCTGGAATTCTTCGAGAACAACACGGAGGTCCATTTCAATCCGGGCAGTGGCGTGCCGGATTTCCATGGCGCCCTGCCGGGGGCTGCCACCGGCTGGCGTTCGGTGGTGGCGGCGCCCTATGACGGGCGAGAACTCGGCCGGCTGATTGGAAGCCTGCGGCCGCCGATCCCCGAGACGACGTTCCTCGGCATGGGGATCGCATCCGGTGTCGACATGCGCATGTTCCTGACGGCGTTGCGGTCGCCCCCAGCCTTTCTCCATGTGACGCGGCGCGTGCTGAAGCATGCCCGCGATCTCGCGCTCCATCGGCGCTCCATGCAGCTCGTCAACGGCAATGCCCTGATTGCCCGGCTGTTGCGCTCGGCTGCGGATGCCGGCGTTGCGCTGCGCGCGGGTGCGCCGGCGCGGGCGCTGATCCGCGAGGGCGGCCGTGTGACGGGCGCGATCCTGGAAACGACGGCGGGACCGGTTCGCGTGGCGGCTCGGCGCGGTGTCATCCTCGCCGCCGGCGGCTTCCCGCATGATCGCGGTCGTCTTTACGATCTTCTTCCCCATGTCCAGGCCGGGACCCCGCATGAATCGGCAGCCCCCGACAGCAACAGCGGCGACGGCCTGCGGCTGGCCGAAAGCGTCGGCGGCGGCATATCCACAACGCTTGCCCACGCGGCCGCCTATGCGCCGGTCTCGCTGGTTCCGCGTCCGGACGGCACGGTCGGGCGCTTCCCGCATCTGGTGGAGCGCGGCAAGCCGGGCGTCATCGCGGTCACCGCCGCGGGCCGACGTTTCGTGGACGAGGGCGGGCCTTATCACGACTATGTCCGCGAGATGATCGCCGCGACGCCGCCGGGCGCCCCCGCGGTGTCCTGGTTGATCTGCGATCGCCGGTTCCTAAGGCGCTATGGCCTCGGTGCGGTGAAGCCCGCGCCGGTTCCCATCGGCCGTTTCTTGAGAAATGGCTATCTGGTCGAGGCGCCGACGATTGCCGAACTGGCGAAGTGCTGCGGCATCGATCCCGTCGGGCTCAAGAAGACTGTCGAGACGTTCAATCTCCATGCGGCGAGAGGCGAAGATCCGGAGTTCCACCGGGGAACGACGCCTTACCAGCGTGTGCAGGGCGACCCGGACCACGGGCCGAACCCCTGCATCGCCCCGATCGAGCGCGCGCCCTTCTATGCCGTGAAGGTCGTGCCGGGCAGCCTCGGCACCTTTGCCGGCATCGTTACGGACGCGCAGGCGCGGGTGCTCGATACATCCGGTCTGCCGATCCCCGGCCTCTTTGCCGCCGGCAACGACATGAACAGCATCATGGGCGGGCATTACCCGAGCGGCGGCATCACGCTCGGCCCGGCCATGACCTTCGGATTTATCGCCGCCGAGACCATTGCGGCCGACGCGGCCAGGGACGAGCAGGAGGGAAGAAGACAGCATGCGGTCTGAGCACAAGCAGAACAGGGTCGAGGAGGTGGATCTTCTCGTCTGCGGCGCCGGCGCGGGTGGCATGACCGCTGCCCTCATCGCAGCGCTCGAGGGGCTGGATGTCGTCCTTGCCGAAAAGACAGCGCAGGTCGGCGGCACGACCGCCACGTCCGGCGGCACGACCTGGGTGCCGGGCACGCATCTTTCGGAACTGGCCGGTGTCGCGGACAAGGTCGAGGATGCGCGTGCCTTTCTGGAAAGCGTTGTGGCGAACCGGGGTGGTGCGCGCCTGCGAGAGGCCTTCCTCGCATCTGGCCGTGCCGCAATCGAGGAGCTGGATCGCAGGACCGATGTGAAGTTTGCAGCCGCTCTCGCCCATCCGGACTATCTCGACGGTCCGGGCGCTGCCTATGGCGGTCGCGCGCTTGCCCCTTTGACCTTCGACGGACGGCTCTTGTCTCGTCCGGACTTTGACCGCGTGCGCCCTCCGCGCCGCGAGTTTCTGGGGCTCGGCGGCATGATGGTCGGGCGAAACGAGCTCGGTGCGCTGCTGTCGCCCTTCTCCTCGGTCGCCAATCTGCGCAGCACACTCGAGATCGTCAGGCGCTATGCGCTGGACCGCCTGCGCTATCGGCGCGGCACACGGCTTCTGATGGGCAATGCCCTGGTGGCGCGACTGCTCCACAGCCTGCGCCGGGCGAATGTGCCGATCCTGTTCGAGACCGGCGTGAAGGAACTGATCGTCGAACAGGGCCGCGTCATCGGTGCGGTGCTCGATGGCCCGGACGGCGAGCGCCGTGTCCGTGCCCGCAAGGGTGTCGTTCTGGCGACGGGCGGGGTCTGCTGGAACCGAAGGATTCGCAATCGGCTCTTCCCGGCCGGTGCCCGCGACTACGCACTCGGCCCGGAGACGAACACCGGCGACGGCGCCGATGTCGCAACGGCGGTCGGCGCGCGTTTCGACGACGGCGGCGACAGCCCGGCCCTGTGGATGCCGTGCTCGTCCTATCGCCGCGCCGACAGCACGCTCGCGGTATGGCCGCATATCATTCTCGACCGTGCCAAGCCCGGCCTCTTTGCCGTTGACAAGAACGGGCGCCGTTTCGTCAACGAGGCCAATTCCTACCACGACTTCGCCATGGGCCAGATCGCCAGCGGCGCCATTCCCGCCCACCTCGTCTGCGACGCGGCCTTCATGCGCCGCTACGGCATGGGCATGATCCTTCCCGGCGCAGGCAACCTGAAGGCCATGCTCAAAGCGGGCTATGTGATCGAGGCGAAATCGCTGGCCGACCTGGCGTCGAAGATCGGCTGCGATGCCAAGGCGCTCGGCGAAACGGTCGATGCCTATAATCGGGCCGCCGCTTCCGGCGTCGACGAGGCCTTTGGCCGTGGTGCGACGGTGGTGAACCGTTTCAACGGCGACGGACAGGCGAAGGGGCCCAATCCCTGCCTCGGTCCGGTCGGCGCCGGTCCCTATTACGCGATGGCCGTGCGTCCGGCCGATCTCGCCTCGAGCGCGGGGCTTGCCGGCGACGAGTTCGGCCGCGTGCTGGGAGACGACGGTGAACCGATTCCCGGCCTTTATGCCTGCGGCAACGATCTCGCTTCGATCTTCCGGGGCACCTATCCCGGCCCGGGCACGACGCTCGGGCCAGCCATCGTCTTCGGTTGGCGGGTCGCCAAGCATGCCGCGGGCAAGTTGAAAGATGTTGCAGCCGCCGCGTGAGGCCCTGCGACGGACGAAAGGACTGAACATGCAACGTTACGAGATCGCCACGCTTTCCACCGCCATGGGGGCGGCCGCCAAGGCCGCACCCGCCATCGAGGCGTTTGCGGGGGAAGGCAAGGGCCGGCTGCTCGGCATCTTCTACGCCGATATCGGTGTCCTCAACCGTGTCCTCGTCTTCCGGGGCTTCGATACGGTGGCCGATTATGATGCCGAGCGCGAGCGCACCTTGCGGGCCGGCAATCCCTTCGGTTCGGCGGAATGGCTGACCGGGCTGGAACTCGAGGGCTATGCGCCGTTTCCTTTCCTGCCGCCGGTTGAGACCGGTGCATTCGGTCCGGCCTACGAGTTCCGCACCTATGTGCTGAAGACCGGCGGGCTCGAGCCGACGATCAGGGCCTGGGAGGCGGCCGTTCCGGCGCGCACCGAACTGTCGAAGCTGACCGTCTGCATGTACGGCATCGACGGCCGGCCGCGCATGACCCATATCTGGCCGTTTTCCTCGGTCAACGAACGCGGCCAGATCCGCGCCGATTCCGTGGCGCAGGGCGTGTGGCCGCCGAAGGGCGGGCCGGACTGGCTGACGACCGACATGCGCTCGACCATCGCCTTTCCGACGGCCAATTCGCCGTTGAAGTGAGCCGGCGACAAGACAACGAGAAGGCCCGCATCCTCGGGGATGCGGGCCTTCTTGTTTGATGGATCGTCAGGACCGCCTGCTCAGGCCCGGAAAATAACGCGATCCGCTGGCGGCGATGCCGATTTCCTCTGCCGCGCGCGCGAGATCGGGGGCAAGTTCGTCCATCCGCTCCGACGTCATGCGCACCGCCGGTCCGGCGATCGACAGGCAGCTGATGACCTGGCCATTGCTCAAGACCGGCATGGCCATGGCAGCCATGCCGACGATGTAGCTGTTGACCGAGACGGCATAGCCACGCTTGCGGGTTTCCGCCAGGATTTCCAGAAGCTCGGTAATGGTCTTGGGCGCGCCCGGTCCGCTCGGTTTGCCCGGTTTGACGAGGCCCTGCCGCGATACGCGCTCCAGCGCTTCTTCATCGCTCATCGAAGCCAGCCATGCCTGTCCGCCCGCGCTGGACGCGAGATGCACGACGACACCCTGTTCCTGGCCGGGATCGTAACGCAGGCCGCCGGTGGCACCCTGTGCCACCGCCACCCAGATCAGGTCGTCGCCGTCGATCACCGAAAGGCGAATCAATTCGCCGCTGGTTTGCGCCAGCCGGTCGAGAATCGGTTGCGCCACGTCGCCCACGCCCGTCCGGCCGAGAAAGCCCACGCCGAGGGCGGCGAGCTTCATCGTCAGCGCATAGTCGCCCTGATCCTGGATCTGACGCACATAGCCCAGCCTTATCAATTCGTTGAGTGTGCGGTGAACCCCGCTTGCCGGCTGGTTCACCTGCTGGGCGATCGTTGAGACGGAAAGACCGCCGGGTTTGGCCGCAAGAAGCTCAATGATGGTCAGGGATTTTTCGAGGTTGCTCATGCGCTTTCCAATCTGGATTGTCATTCCAGTTTTGGCATGCGGTGCTCTCTAGTCAAGCCGTTCCGTCGGTCGTCGCCGGAATATGTCGGCCTGACACAGAAAAAGCCGCGCGCAGACCTGCGGCGGCTCTTCCTGGGAGGAAACGGCAAGAGAGGTCAGTGGTGTTCCGGTCGATCAGGGCACGGCCTTGCAGTCAAAGCGGCAGAGCCCGACCCGAAGGAGAATGCGTCGCCTGTTTGCCTCCGCTTCTTCAAAGGGGTGAAAAGGAAAGGGGCCGAAGGATGGTGTGATCCGCATCGGACGGAAGGGCGACGGGGATGGGGTCGGCGCAGCGCTGCAGGAGCGAAAAGGGGCCGCCGGAGGGACCGGACAGCCTGTCCCACACGGCGATCGCCCCGGTTGCCGCAGATCCCGAGACGAGTGCCGCACAGCTGGGTGCAAAGAGCGGCGCCCCGGCTTCCCGCGCCGCCCGGACCTTTCTGCGGTCGCGAACCACGGCCTCGAATTCGGCCGATGCCGTCTGAAGGCGCAGGAAACGGTTTTCTTGTTCTTCCACCAGCGCGAAGGCGCGGGGGATGAAGCCCCGGGTCCAGGCTTCCTCCGTCGCCAGCGCTGCCCGGCAGGCTTCGCGCTCTGCCCAGTCCGCGTAGCTCCACAGGTGATGGATGGTGTTGAGCGGTCCGGTCTCGCCTAGCCAGTAGCCCGTCAGCGGCAAATGCCGCGTCACCAGCGGCAGGCCTTCGTCCGCCAGAAGGGCGAGATAGTCCGGTGCCGCGCCGGGCTTCAGCCGATAGGTTCGCCATTCGTGGATCATGTCGTTCTCCCAGACTCGGCAAACTGCGCAAGGACGCCGATTTGGGAAATGGACGAACGATCGGAAAGATTGGACGATGTCCGCCGCGCGAGCGCTCAGGACTCGTGATGCAGGGCCTGCTTGCGGAATGCCCCGGGCGAAAGGCCGACACGCTGCGTGAAGAAGCGGTTGAAATAGGCCGGGTCGTCGAAGCCGGTCATGTGCGCGACCTGCGCCACGTTGCTTTCGGTGTAGACGAGGTAACGCTTGGCCTCGATCACGATGCGCTCGTAGAGCAGATCCGAGGCCGTCTTTCCGGCGCGCGCCTTGCAGGCGGCGTTGAGCCGGGCCTGGGTGACGGCGAGACAGCCGGCATAGAAGGTCAGCGACCGCTCATTGCGGAAATGCTCCTCCAGCAGCGCGCGATAGCGCACCAGCAGATCATAGTCGCGGTCGGGCGTCGCGATGCCGGGATCGTCATGGGTCACATACAGCCGGAGCACGACCACGAGGATGCGCATGAACTGCGCCATGATCGCCGTGCGCCGGCCGGGCGCCGACCAGATGAATTCGCGATGCAGCCATTCGAAGGTGTCGTTGACGGCCGGAATGCTGACGCCCGTGCCCTCGAGCGGGTAGGCCGCGGGTCGCTCGGCAGCCTTGGCGAGACGCGGATCGGATGATGCCGCGGCCTTCAGGCAGCCGATCGCGGCCGTCACCACGAAGCCGTCCGTGCCGGGATTGAAGTCGATCTGGTGAACGATGCCGGCCGGCACCACGAGAATGCCGGGCACGGTGATCGGAAGAATGCGGTCCTCCATGCGGATCGTCCCGCCGCCGCTCCTCACCAGCAGGATCTGCATGTGATCGGGGTGCGTGTGCGGACGAATTCTCCAGTCGTGGGGACCGGAGCGGTCGCGGATCGGCTCCATGTGAAGGAAGTCGAGTTCCACGTCGGCGCCTTGATCGCCATAGAGATAGTAATGCGGGATCCCGCTCAAGGCTTCCTGCGCCATCATTCCTCCCGAAAGTCGTCCTTGCGAATTGTGCAACAATTGCGCCGGTGCGTCCATTGGTCAGATCGGGGTCGCAAGTTAGCAAAGGTCAATGCCACTCAGACAGGGAGGAACCGATGGAGCGGCCCCAGGAGGAAGAGCGCGTCTGCGACGTGCTGGTGATTGGATCGGGCGCGGGCGGGCTTGCCACGGCCATCACCGCCAGGAAACACGGGCTTTCCGTGATCGTCATCGAGAAGGAGCCGGTCTATGGCGGCACCACCGCCTTTTCCGGGGGCGTGCTTTGGATACCGGGAAACCGCCACGGCAAGACGAACAACCCGGCCGACACGCGCGAAGCCGCGCGACGCTACATGAAGGCCGAGACCGGCAACTGGTTCGACGAAGGAGCCGTCGATGCCTTTCTCGACGCTGGTCCGAGCATGCTCGACTGGTTCGAGAAGGAAACGGCGGTCCGGTTCGTGCCGACGCTTTATCCCGACTATCACCCGACGGTGGACGGCGGCGTCGACGTCGGTCGTTCGGTGCTCGCGGCGCCGTTCGACACGAGCGCGCTCGGCGATGATCTGAAACGCCTGCGTCCGCCGCTTTCGACCATCACCTTCATGGGCATGATGTTCAACTCCTCGAATGCCGACATCAAGCATTTCTTCAACGCCACGAAGTCGCTGACGTCCTTCGCCTATGTGCTCAAGCGCCTTGCCGCCCATGCCGGCGAAGTGGCGCGTTACGGGCGCGGCGTGCAGGTGACGAGCGGCAATGCGCTTGCCGCGCGCCTGGCAAAGAGCTGCTTCGATCTCGGCATTCCGATCCTCACCGAGACCCCGGCGCTGCGTCTCGTCAAAAAGGACGGCCGGGTGACGGGGGCCGAAATTGGCGGAAAGCAGCCGCGCCTGATCACCGCTCGCCGCGGCGTGGTGCTCGCCTGCGGCGGTTATGCCCACGATCTTGCCCGAAGGGCCGGGGTCTACCAGCATCTGAAGGCCGGAACGGCGGGGCACTATTCGCCGGTGCCGGACGGCAATACCGGCGACGGTATCCGGCTTGGCGAAGAGGTGGGCGGCGCGTTCGATGCGGAGTTCCCGCAGCCGGCGGCCTGGATGCCGGTGAGCCGGGTGCCGGGGCAGGGCATCTTCCCGCATCTGCTCGACCGCTACAAGCCGGGCATGATAGCGGTTCTGTCGAACGGTCGCCGGTTCACCAATGAAAGCGAGAGCTATCACGATGTCGGCGCAGCGATGGTGGCGGCCGGTGAAGCCTCCGCCTGGCTGATCTGCGATCACCGGACGATCCGCAAATATGGCCTCGGTGATGCCAAGCCCGCGCCCATGCCGCTCACCCCCTGGCTGCGCTCGGGCTATCTGAAGAAGGGGCGCACGCTTGCCGATCTGGCGCGCGCCTGCGGCATCGATGCCGGTGGACTGGAAGCGACGGTCGCGGACTTCAATCGCGGCGCGCGTCAGGGGCGGGACGAGCAGTTCCACCGCGGAGAGACTTCGTTCAACCGCTACCTCGCCGATCCGGACAACAAGCCGAACGCCTGTGTCGCGCCTGTCGAGCAGGGGCCGTTCTATGCGGTGAAGATGGAGATGGGGGACCTCGGCACGTTCGACGGGCTGAAGACCACCATTCCCGGCGAGGTTCTCGACCGGCAGGGCGCGGTCATTCCCGGCCTGTTCGCCGTCGGCAACGACCGGGCCTCGATCATGGGCGGCAACTATCCCGGCGCTGGCATCACGCTCGGCCCCGCCATGACCTTCGGCTGGATCACCGGCCGGTATCTGGCCGGCATCGCATTCGAAAAGACCAAGGGGGAGAATGCCGCATGAGCTGGCTTGCACTGCAGGGAAAGACCGCCGTCATCACCGGTGCCGGTGGTGGGATCGGCCAGGCGCTGGCCCGCGCCTTTGCCGGGCAAGGTGTTCGGGTCGTCCTGCTCGATCGGGACGAAGAGCGCACGCGGCCGCTGGCAACCGAGATCGGCAATGACGCCTTCACGCTCGCCTGCGACCTGTCGAAGGCGGACGATATCGCGGCCGCTGCCGAAAGGGTGGAGGCCGAGGGCGGAGCCGACATTCTCGTCAACAATGCCGGCATCCTGAGGCCCGGTCCGCTCGAGAGCGTGGCGCAGGCCGACTGGTCAGCGATGCTGGCGGTCAACCTCACCGGTTACCTTGCCGCAGCCCAGGCCTTCGGCAAGGGGATGATCGCGCGCGGCGAGGGCGCGCTCGTCCATGTGGCCAGCATTGCCGGTTCGCAGCCCCAGCCGGCGAGTGGCGCCTATTCCGCCTCGAAGGCGGCGATCCTGATGCTGTCGCGGCAGCTCGCCTATGAATGGGGGGCAAAGGGTGTCCGCTCGAATACGCTGAGCCCCGGTCTGGTGCGCACCCCGCTGTCCGAACCCTTCTATCGCGACGAGGCGGTCAAGGCCCGGCGCGAGGCCATGGTGCCGCTCCGGCGCATTGCCACGCCCGAGGACATGGCGGATGTCGCGCTGTTCCTCGCATCTCCACGGGCATCCTATGTCTCCGGCCAGGATATCGTGGTCGATGGTGGCTTGTCGCAGGCGCTGATGGGGCTGGTGCCGAGGCCGGGTTATGCCTGAGGTCCGTCACGCTCTGGTCACGGGTGGGGCCGACGGGATCGGCCTTGCCATTTCGCAGGCGCTGGCTGTGGCCGGCTATCGCGTCACCATCGCCGATCTCGACGGCGACAAGGCGGCAGCAAGAGCGCAGGACCTGGGCGAGGGCCATCGCGGCCTCGCCTGCGACATTACCGAGGAAGCACAGGCAGTGCCGGTCTGCGCCGCCGCTCCCTTCGACGTTCTGGTGAACAATGCCGGCATTGGCGACAGCCACCTGCCGACGCTGGAACAGGGGATCGATGCGTTTCGCAAGGTTCTCGACGTGCACCTGGCCGGCACCTTCCTCATGTCGCGGGAGGTGGCCAGGGGCATGCTTGCCCGCGGCTCCGGCGCCATCGTCAACCTCTCGTCGATCGCCGGGCTGACCGGACTGCCCAAGCGCAACGCCTATGGCGCAGCCAAGGCGGGCATCGTTGCCATGACGCGGGCCATGGCCTGCGAATGGGCGGGCCAAGGCGTGCGGGTCAACGCCGTCGCGCCCGCTTTCGTCGAAACGGCGTTGGTCCGCAAACTGGCCGATGCCGGTCGCATCGACCTGCCGACCTTGCGGCGACGCACCCCCATCGGCCGCCTGATCCGGGCAGAGGAAGTGGCGGCGGCCGTTGCCTTCCTCGCCTCGCCGGCATCCTCCGGCATCACCGGCGCGGTCGTCCCCGTCGATGGCGGCTGGACGGCGTTTGGCGATTTCGGGGACGCATCGACGGGCTGAAAGCCTCCGATCGGACAACAGGAAAGGCCCGGCGATGATCTCGCCGGGCCTTTCCGTGTCGCCTGCGGGGGGTGGGGGAGGGTCAGGCGGCATCCTCGATATGGCCGCCCAGGAAGAGCTGGCCGACGCGGGGGTCTTTCAGAAGCTTGTCGGCCTTGTCGAACATGCGGGTCTGCCCGAGTTCGAGAACGAGGCCGTAGTCGGACATGGTCAGCGCCGCCTTGGCGTTCTGCTCGACCATGAGGATGGTTACCCCCTGATCGCGAAGGCGGGTCAGCGTCTGGAACACCTCCTGCACGAGGTTGGGGGACAGGCCGATCGAGGGCTCGTCGATCAGGATCAGCTTGGGATCGAGCAGCAGGGCGCGGGCGATCTCCAGCTGTTTCTGCTGGCCGCCGGACAGCTCGATCGCCTTCTGGTCCTTGCGCTGGCGCAGCATCGGAAACTGGTCCATGACCTCTTCCATGCGCTGTTTCACCTTGGCCTGATCCTTCGAGGTGATGCCGCCCAGTTCGAGGTTGTGATAGACGGAGAGCTGCGGCACGACATTGCGGCCCTGCGGCACATAGGTGACGCCGCGGGCGATCATTTCGGCCGGGCGCTTGCGGGTGACGTTTTCGCCATCCAGCAGGACTTCGCCGGAGTGGATGTTGAGCAGACCGAAGATCGCCTTGAACACGGTCGACTTGCCGGCGCCGTTCGGGCCGATCACCGTGGTGATCGAGGCCTTGGGAATGGTGAAGGACGTTCCGTTCAGGATGGTGATGCGGCCGTAGCCGCCGATGACTCTCTTGAGTTCCAGCATGTCAGCCTCCGAGATAAGCGTCGATGACCATCTGGTTCGACCGGATCTCGTCCGGTGTCCCCTCGGCGATGATTTCACCCTGCGCCAGAACGATGATGCGGGTGCACAGCGACATGACGAACTCCATATTGTGCTCGATGACCACGAAGGTCGTGCCGTGCTCGCGATTGTAGGTGATGAGCCGTTCCTTGAGATGGCCGAGCATTGTGAGGTTCACCCCGCCTGCCGGTTCGTCGAGCAGCACGATGCCGGGACCCGCCATGAAAGCCATCGCGGCATCGACCAGCTTCTGCTGGCCATAGGAGAGCGAACCCGCCGGCGTGTCCCGGTATGGCGTCAGACGGAAGAACTCGATGAGCTGCTCGGCCTTCTCGGTCAGGCCGGCATCCGGCTTGCCGAACAGGCGCGAGAGCATCGAGCCTTCATGCTCCTGTCCGGCCAGAATGACGTTGTCGAGCACCGTCATCTTGGGGAAGACCGAGAGCTGCTGGAAGGTGCGGCCGATGCCCATCAGGGAAAGGTCGGCCGGGCGCACGCCGTCGGTGGACTTGCCGTTGATCTCGCAATGCCCCTGGGTCGGACGCAGCTGGCCGAGGATGCAGTTGAAGAGCGTCGACTTGCCGGAGCCGTTCGGGCCGATCAGCCCGAGGATTTCGCCGGGCTGCACGTCGAAGCTGACCCCGTTGACGGCGCGAATGCCGCCGAACTGCTTGGAAATGTTGCGGACCGACAGGATGGGGCCCTGGGTGGTGCGGATATGCGCGTTCACAGCTGGACTCCCTGTTTCAGATCGCGGCGGGCTTCATGCTTGGGCTTGAGCTTGTCGACGAGCTTCTGACCGAGGCCGATCAGGCCGGTCGGGGAATAGACCATCAGCACGATGACAAGGGTCGCATAGATGATGAGGTAGTAGCCTTCCGTGAAGCGCAGCACTTCGGGCAGAAGGATGACCACGGCGGCCCCCAGCATCGGGCCGAAGAAGAAGCCTGAGCCGCCGACGACCACCATGAGCAGCAGCTTCAGCGAGTGGATGAGCGCGAAGCTGGACGGTTCGATGAACTGCACGAGCGGTGCCTGCATGGCGCCGGCGAGGCCGCCGAAGGCCGACCCGATGGCAAAGGCGAGCAGCGTCTGGCGGCGAACCTTGAGGCCAAGGCTTTCGGCACGGACCGGGTTTTCGCGCAGCGCCTTGAAGGCGCGGCCCCAGGGCGAGCGCAGGATCCACCACAGCGATCCGGCGGCGAGCAGGAAGCAGACCAGCGAGAAATAGTAGAAGGCGATGTTGGAATCCGTGGTGAAGCTGAAGAAGGTGGGGCGCTCCATGCCGCTGAGGCCGAAGGACCCGCCGGTGATCTCCTCTTCGTTGCGCAGGACCAGGAACAGCAGCGTGTTGAAGGCGAGCGTCACGAAGGCGAGGAAATGATGCTGCACGCGCAGCGCCGGATAGCCGAGCAGAAGACCGACGGCGAAGCTGGCGGCGATCGAGACCACGGCTGCAAGAAGCCAATGCATGCCTGCAAGGGTCATCAGCGCGGTGATGTAGGCGCCGATGCCCATGAATGCTGCCTGGGCGAGACTGACCTGGCCGGCATAGCCGAGCGTCAGGTTGAGGCCCATTGCGGCGATCGAGAACAGCAGCCACGAGCAGAGCGTATAGACGATGTAGTTGCCCTGGCCGATGGGAGCCACCACGAGCGCGGCGATGCCGAGGACGAGAAGTGCAGGTTGAAAGCGGGTCATACGGTTCTCCCTTCCGGGGTGCCGAGCAGCCCCTGCGGGCGCAGCAGGATGATGGCAATGAGCAGGATGAGCGGCATGGCCGAGCGATACTCCGCGGAGATGTAGACCGCCGAGAGATTGTCGATGATGCCGATGAGCAGACCGCCGACGAGGGCGCCGCGGATCTGGTTGAAGCCGCCGACGATGGCAGCGATGAAGGCGACGAGGCCGAGCGTTTCGCCGTTCGAGAACTTGGCGAGATAGATCGGCGAGATTAGCACCGACGCGATGGTCGCAAGCGCTGCATTGATGAGGAAGGTGTAGAGCACCATGCGCTTGACGTTGACGCCGAGGATTTCGGCAACGCCCGGGTTCTGGGCGCTTGCCTGCATGCACCGGCCGGTGCGGGTGCGGCCGAGGAAAAGCTGCAGGCCGCCGATGGCGAGCATCGAGACGGCGAGATTGCAGATGTCCTGCACGGATACGCTGGCGCCGGCAACCTGATAGACCGTCTGCGGAAAGATGGCCGGAAAGGGCTGTGCGGTGGCGCCATAGAATTCCTTGACGCTCTCCTTCATCAGAAGGCCGAGCGCGATGGTGGCGATGACGAGCGGCAGGGTGCCGTGCGGCAACATCGGCTCGACGATCAGCCGTTTGAAGGCGACACCCAGGATGAGAAGCGACAGTGCAAGACCGAAGATCACGGACGCCCATAGCGGCATGCCGAGCACGGTCATGCCGATCAGCACGAAGAAGGCCGGCAGCATGATGAATTCGCCCTGGGCGAAGTTGATCGTCTGCGAAGCCTGCCAGAGCAGGGTGAAGCCCACGGCGGCCAGGGCATAGATGGACCCGGCGGCCAGGCCGGAAACGAGAATTTGAAGAAGCTCGGCCATGGTATCGTCCTTAACGGCTATCGGTCGGCTTTACGAATAGGGATGAGACAGGCCGGCGGCACGCGTGCCGCCGGCCATGGGAATGGCCCTTCGGGCTCAGTTCGGCGGCAGGATGGCTTCCACGACCTGCTTGCCGTTCTCGACCTTCACGAAGAAGCTCTCGCGCGACATCTCGCCCGTTTCATCCCAGCTCACATCCATGAGGACGCCAGGATATTCCGAGGCCTTGAGGGTGAGGCCGTGCAGCTTTTCGGCGATTGCCTTGCTGTCGGGCGCACCGACCATTTCGGTCACGTATTTCAGGATCCAGGCCGCGGTATAGCCCTTGATGGCGTTGTGATCCGGCGTGTAGTTGTACTTCGCCTTGAAGCGCTCGACCATTTCCTTCAGCGCCGGGACATTGGCGTCCGGGGTCAGGCCGACATGGCCGGCAGCACCGTTCGCCGCCTCGCCGGCAAGCTCGATCACCTTGTGGCCGGTCAGCGTCGTTTCACCGAGCAGCGGCTTGGAGATGCCCTGCTTGCGTGCTTCGCGCAGGAAGCGGGCGCTTTCCTCTTCGGTGTAATAGACGAAGAAGGCATCCGCATCGGAGTTCTTGAGCTTCAGGACGTCGGCCGAGAAATCGGCCTGGGCCTGTTCGGAGGGAACGTCGACGACGATCTCCAGGCCTGCCTTCTGGGCTTCGTCGATGAAGGCCTGATGACCGCCCTTGCCGAATTCGGTGTTGGCCCAGGCGACACCCACCTTCTTCACGCCCATCTTCTCGACCATGTACTTCACGAGCTTCGGCACGCCCTTCTGCGAACCGAAGGCGGTGCGGAAGATGTAGGGATTGCCCTTGGCGGTGATCGACGGCGCTTCCGAGCCGGTAAACTGCGGGATCCCGTACTGCTTGGCGACCATCATGTTGACGACGGTGGAGGACGAGAACACCGTGCCCATGATGGCATAGACTTCCTCGTCGATCGCCTTCTGCACCAGCGCGCGCGACACCTGCGGGTCCGTCTGGCTGTCATACTCGAAGATCTTGACGGGTTCCTTGAGGATGCCGCCCTGGGCATTGATTTCCTCAAAGCCCATGTTCACGCCGTCGCGGAAATTGGTGCCGGCCGCAGCGCCGGGGCCGGACAGCTCCACGATGGAGCCGACCTTCAGCTCGGCCAGTGCGGGCATGGCGCCGAGCGCCAGAACCATTGCGGTTGCGGAAAGCAGTTTTTTGATCATCGAATTCCTCCCGTGAATGATCGTTCAAAAGCTCCGGACAGGTGACCCTTCGGGTCGTTTGTCAGGACGCGGGGCCCGGAGGTCTCCTCCCGCCGGGCGCGCGATTTCTGTATCAGTCAGTCTCATCCTCCCCGATGAGGGGCGGAAGCGGAACCCGTTCCGTTCTTCCGCCAAACGCTCAATGCTCTTCCGGACCTTCCTTTCACGATGGAAATGGCGCCGCTGCGACCCATGTCTTGATTATTGACAAAACCACGCAGCCCGCATCCGGGAAATGGACGATGGGGACTAAACATTGGATAATTCCTCTTCGCGCCCCGCCTTCAGTTCGGCGATGGCGCGTCCGATTCCGCCTCTGATGTCGGTGACCGGCTGAGCGCCCAGAACGGCCGGAACCGGGTCCGATGCGAGTTCGGAGGGAATGCGCAGCGGTACGCCGTTGATGGCGATTTCGCTCCAGCCGGACTGGCGGGCAAGTTCCGCCACGAAGTCTTCCATGTCCGCCGTGTCGCCTGCCATCGTGAGAACGGTGGCGCCCTCGAGCCGTGCCGTCATGGCCGAGGCCAGCATGCGCGCGACATCGTCGACATAGACGAACCCGACGCGGCCGGAAAAGCGGATTTCCGCCGGTTCCCGGCGCAGGGCCGCCGCAATTGCGATGGACGGGCCGGCTGCAATCCCGGCGCTTTCGCCCGGTCCGTAGACGATGTAGGGCCGCAGCCCGAGGCTCGGGACGCCGTGATCGAGGAAGTAGGCCCGGGCGGCCCCTTCGACGGCGAGTTTCGTGGCGCCGTAAATGGTCATCGGCTCGGGGTGAACGGCATCGGCAGGTCCAAACACACCGGCGGTGGACAGATAGGCGACCGGGAGACGGCGCGTCTTGGCCGCCTCGAACACGTTCAGGCTTCCGATCAGATTGACGCGTATACCCAGCACCGGATCACGGGCGCAATCCACCGTCATCAGTCCCACGAGATGGACAATTCCGTCGCAGTCTCCAGCGGCGTCGGCTACGGTCTTGGCATCGGTGATATCACCTGCGACTATCTCGACCGGAATGCCCGCGGGCAGGCGTTCGGGGCGGGGTGACAGATCCAGGATGCGGATTGTATGGCCCGCTTCATGAAGTGCCGCAACGGTGCGTGCCCCGACAAAGCCCGTGCCGCCGGTCAGCAGGATACGGCTCACCGCAGATGCTCCCGGCGCACGGCTCGCCCGTCGGGCGCGCCGGATCCGGAGCGGGATGGGCCAATCGATCCCGTTGGGTGCATGCCGTCCTCCTCATGTCTTCCTCGGGCAGACCATCGCAAAAAATGGAATGATGTTCAATAATAAACTTCAATTCCATTTTGATTTTTGTTTTGTTAGCCTCCGCAGAGGATCAGGAGGATTTCAATGACCGAAAACATCAGCGTGGCCGTCATCGGCGCCGGCGCCATCGGGCGTACCCATATCGACACCCTTGCGCGGCATGAGGGCCTGCGCCTTGGCGCCATCGTCGATCCGATGCCAGGCGGCGCCGCGCTGGCGCAGACACTCGGCGTACCCTGCCTGCCGGACGTTGCTTCGCTGATCGAAAAGGGCCTGGCGCAGGCCGCCATCGTCGCCACGCCGAACGAGACCCATCTGCCGATCTCGACTGCGCTTCTCGAAGCGGGAATGCCGGTTCTCCTCGAAAAGCCTGTGGCCGAAAGCCTGGACTCGGCTTTGCGCCTGATCTCGGTCGCGGAGAAGACCGGCGTTCCGCTCCTGGTCGGCCATCATCGCCGCCACAATCCGATCATCCGGGCGGCGCATGCCGCGATCCGCGGCGGGCGCATCGGTGCACTGGTCATGGCGACCGTCACCTGCGCGCTCGCCAAGCCGCCGTCCTATTTCGAGGCCGCCTGGCGCAAGACGCCGGGCGCGGGCGGACCCTTGCTGATCAACCTTGTCCACGAGATCGATCTCCTGCGCCATTTCTTCGGCGAGATCGCATGTGTGCAGGCAATGACCAGCCATACCCGCCGCGGCTTTCCGGTGGAGGATACCGCTGCCATCGCCTTGACCTTCGCGGATGGCGGGCTCGCCACCTTGTGCATCTCCGATGCAGCGACGGGCCCCTGGGCCTGGGATCTGTCGGCGGGCGAGAACCCGGTGCGTTTCCCCGCGCATCCGGTGACGGCCCATCACTACGCCGGAAGCCGTGCCGGGCTGTCCCTGCCGGATCTGATGCTATGGGAGCCGGAGGGCGAGCCGGACTGGACCCGCAGGCTGAAGCCGTCGATGCTGCCGGTCGCACCGGCAGACCCTTACGAAGCGCAGCTGCGTCATTTCGAGGCGCTGATCCGCAAGGGCGGCGCGCCCCTCGTTTCCGCCCGCGATGCGACCGCCAATCTCATCGTGCTCGACGCGATCCGCCTTGCCGCCGAACGCGGCACGGCGGTCGGCGTCGACCTAAGCCCGCTCGGTTAGCCGTCCGGACACGGGCAGAAGCCTTTTGCGCGGCCATGCGAAGCGGGCCGCTCATGGTGCCGTTTCGCCGTAGGTTCGGGGTGTCCGCGGGAATCCCGTCAGCGTGAACTGGAGCTTTCTGTTGGCGCTCTCTGCCTGGAAAGAAGCGGAGGCCTTCGATCACGGGCGGTCGGCTGTCGCGATCGTTCAAGACGGACGGGGATCTTGCGCCTTACAAGTGGTTGATCTCGAAAGAAAACGGAGACGCAGCATGATCCTTAGATACACCATCCTCTATGTCGACAACGTGGCCGACACGCTGGATTTCTATGAACGGGCCTTCGGTTTGACCCGGGCATTCCTGCATGACGCCGGCGATTATGGAGAGCTTTCCACCGGCGAGACGAAGCTCGCCTTCTCCTCGACCCGGCTGATGCGGGAGCTGGGTAAGGCGCCGGCGAGAGCTGATCCAGGGGCGCCCGTCTTCGAAATCGCGTTCGAGGTTGATGATGTCGACGCCGCCTATGCTCGTGCCGTCGCGGCGGGGGCCGGTTCGGTGCAGGCGGTTCGCAATGAGCCGTGGGGCCAGACCACCGCCTATGTCAGCGATCCCAATGGTTATCTCGTGGAGATCTGCTCGCCGGTCCAGTTGCCGAGCGCCGGCTGACGCAAGAGCGCAAGCACGCGGACATTCCGGCGCAACTGCGCCGGGGTGACGCCGAACCAGCGCACCAGATCGCGGGTCAGATGCGCTTGATCGCTGAAGCCGCAATCGGCCGCGATGTCGGCCAAAGAGACGGGCAGGTCGATCATGGCGGCTGCGCGCCGGGCGCGGGCAAGAAGCCGCCAGAAATCGGGTGGCGGCAGGGCGCGGGCGAGAAAATGCCGCTGCATCGTCCGGACCGATACGCCGAGGCGCCTTGCGACCAGCCTTGTTGTCGCTCCGGGCTCCGTCAGCGCGGCGATCGCGTCGTCCAGTTCGCTCCATGTCCCGCAGGCCTCGTCGAGAATGCATCCGATCCTGTCGGGATCCTGTGCAATCGCGTCGATGGTGGCGGCGGACAGGCTCGCGCCCGGGCGAAGGCGAAACCCGAGGATCGACAGGCCGGCTGACAATCCAACCCGGCGCGGCCCAAGATCAAAAGCGGTCAGTACGACGCGCACCGGTTGGTCAGGCGGGCGGATGAGCAGAACATCCCGGCAGCCGTCGGGAAACACGATCTGTTTCTCGTTCTCCCGTGCCTGATGGCACCATTGGTGAAATCCGCGCTCTGCCGGCATGCGACTATTCCTGACACGGTCACGAGCGCTGCGGGCTCCTCGATGCACAGCGTCGGTCGAACTCCGATTACATCGTCTTGGTCCCGAAGTCTTGCGGCGATGCCGACGGAGGGCGGAAATCCTGCACGGCGGCCGCTTCAGCCCGACCGAGCGGCCGGGGACCTGCGACGCGCCACGACCCTCCCGCCTTGCGCTTTTCGCCAATCCGGCTAGCATGGCCTTGCGTGGCAAGGTCGACCCCACCCCAGTTGGGCGACTGGCGCACTTCCCCCTACTTTCAGCAAGGCAAGACGAGGATGGCCCCATGGGTGACCATATGTTCGTCGTCACCGGTGGTCCCGGTAGCGGCAAGGCCAGTTTGATCGAAGCGATGGGCCGGCGCGGCTTCCAGAGCATGCCGGAAGCTGGCCGGGCGATCATACAAGCGCAGGTCCAGATCGGTGGAACGGCCTTGCCCTGGGCGGATCGCGCGCTCTACGCCGAGCTTATGCTCAGCTGGGAACTGCGCTCCCACCAGGAGGCTTCGGCGCGGGACGCGCCGGTCCTGATGGATCGCGGAATTCCGGATGTCATCGGCTATCTGATGCTCTCAGGTCTTCCGGTTCCGGCCCATATGGAAACGGCGGCAAAACGCTACACCTACAACAAGCGGGTGTTTCTTGCGCCCTATCGGGATGCCATCTTTGCCCAGGACGCCGAGCGCAAGCAGGACCGGCAGGAGGCTGAAGCGACGGCACGCGTCATGGCGCAGACCTATTCCCGGCTTGGCTATGAGCTCGTCGAGCTGCCCCTGGCAGGAGTGGAAGACCGAGCCGATTTCGTCGCAGCCCGGCTGGGCGTATGATAAGCGATCGCTTACGGATGTGGGGTCGGGTTCCGGTCCGGAACCGGACGTGGCAGCAACAGACTACCGGAGCGTTGGCCCGTCCTCGCGGCCCTGCATGCAGATCAAGGTCTGCTGGCCGATTGCCACGAGCGTTTGGGCGCCGTCTTTCTCGGCAAGGACCTCCAGCTGGCAGATGGTCAGCGTCCTGCCGGATCTGATCACTCTGCCGATCGCTTCCAGAGCGTCGCCCTCCGCCGGTTTCAGAAGATTGACCTTGAACTCCACGGTGAGGACGGAGCTTTTCGGCGGGAACAGGGTGAAGGCCGCATAACCGCCGGCGGAATCGGCGATGGCCGAGCTTGCGCCCGCATGAAAAAAGCCATGCTGCTGTGTCAGCAGGGGACTGAAGGGCATATGAATGGAAACCAGGCCGCGCCGAACCTGACCGATGGCCGCTCCCAGATGTTTCATCAGCGCCTGACGGGCGAAACTGTCGCGGACCCGCTGCTCACAGTGAGCGTCGACAGGTGCACCAAGATCAGTCGTCATGCGGTCTCCTCCCCGGACTGCGGACAGCCGGAGCGTAATGCGGCAGGCGCCCGCGCCAGAGTGAGAAGCGCTTGCCGGAGATTGAGAAAAAATCCGCCTTGAAGCGCGGCGATGACGCCATGCCCGGAGCGTGTCGTGGCCGGCGAAGGGATCGGCCCTGCGCTGCCGGCCTTCGGATCGCCCATGGCACCGGCACCTCAGCAGATGCACAGCCGGCCTCGCCACCCTTCGCGCCCCGCGGCCATGCCCGAAAACACCTCAGCCTGACATGACGAATTCTCAGCAGCCAGCGCGGCGTTTCCGTGTCAAGGATGCCGGAAATACCGGGCGGCAACCGCGGCCCGCGACAAGGTCTGGCCATGGAAACCACCACTCTGACGGCACTCGTCCTTTACGCCTTCGTCATGTCCATCACGCCGGGACCGAACAACGTGATGCTCACGACGTCCGGTCTCATCTTCGGAATGGCGCGAACCTGGCCGCACATTCTCGGCATTCCCTTCGGCGTCGCGGTTCAGCTGGTTGTCGTCGGGTCCGGTCTTGGCGCGGTCTTCGCACTTGAGCCTCGGATACAGACGGTCTTGAAGGTGGTCGGCACGCTTTATCTGCTCTGGATGGCGTGGAAACTCTGGCGCGCAGGCGAAATGCCTGACGCATCGCTTGCCAGGCCGGTGTCGTTCTTCCAGGCGGCTGCGTTCCAGTTCGTCAATCCGAAGGCATGGCTGATCGCCGTCACGGTCGTCGCCACCTTCGTATCGCCGGGCGACGGATATGTGACCCGGCTCGGGCTGGTCTGTGCCGCCTTCGCCGTCATTGGCACGCCGTGCATGGCCGTCTGGGCCGCCTTCGGCGCGGGCTTGAGGAAGATCCTTCACGATCCGTCGAAGCTTATTCTCGTCAATCGCATCATGGCCGCGCTGGCGGCGGTGACCGCCGGCCTGTTCTGGCTGTGACGCGCCGCTCACGCTCTATCTGGATGGAGAACCCGAGATGAAACCTGTCGTCGCCGACCAGCAGAACTTCTATTCCTGGGGAGACGGCTGTGCGGGCTGGAGACTGCTCGATCTGGACCATTTCCAGGTGCGGCAGGAAGCCATGCCGCCCGGGACAGCGGAAGAGCCGCATATGCACCGGCTTGCGCACCAGTTCTTCTACGTTCTCAGCGGGCACATGACCATCGTCACTCCGCAAGGGCGCGTGCGCCTTGCGCCCGGGCAGGGTCTGCATGTTCCCGCCGGGCTCGCCCACTGGGTGCGCAACGAGGATCCGTCCGAGCTGATCTTCATCCTGTCCTCGGCACCCGGAACGGCCGGAGACCGCTTTCCCTGCGATCCGGCAGGCTGGGCGACAGACAGGTAGGCGCCAGCGTCTCAGGGACGGCTCGGGAAACGGGTCGCTCCTGCCACGTCAGGACGGTCTAGGAAATCTGCCGATCCTGTGACCGGAGGCGCGATGGATCTGCCTGCGGGGAACAGGCGCTGGAGCCTTCTTCCCTTGCCTCAGCCCGCCATGGCAATCTGGTAGATCACGACCGGTCTGCGGTCGGCGATTGTCTCGTAGAGGCGCTGGGCAGCCGCGTTGTCGCTGTCGGTTTCCCAATACAGCCGGCGCCAGCCTTGCTGTTCTCCCCGTGCTTTGAGATGTGCGATGAGGCTGGTCGCCACACCCATCTTGCGGCAATGTGGCGACACCCAGAGGTCCTCGAGATAGCAGACCGAGCGGAGCGAGAAGGTGTGCGGATGCAGGATGGTGTGCGCCAGCCCGACCGGCTCTTGTTCACGGAAGGCAAGCCAGGCGTTCATCGCCGAGGCGGGGTCGACAAATCTTTGCCAAAGACCCTCGATGACGGCCGCGGTCATGCCATCGGCGCCGAAATGGGCGCAGTTTTCATCCCAGAGCGTTTGCCATGCCTGCCGATCCTGCGGCTCGGCACATTTTATCGTCAGCATGTCCGATCCTCCTCGGGAAGCCAGTGCGTCAGCAGTGAGCCCGGCGCGTTCTCAGGGATCCAGCCGGATTTGAGCCAGGCAAGGGCGAGCGGCCACAGGCTCTCCTTGAAGCGGTCGTGGAAGAAGGCGAAGTGCCCGATCGCCTCGGCATCGATGTCGGCGGGCGCGATGCGCCAATGGCGCCGCTCGCTGGAGGTGAAATAGCGCAGGAGACGGTCCAGTGCCGCAGGCGTTCCGTGGGGATCGTCCTCCAGGCCGATGGCGAGGATCGGTGCCGTCACATTCGCGAAGCGCTGCCGGAGCCAGTCGGACCCGCTCTTGCCGGCGGTGAAGCGGTCCTGCCGCACCGTTTCCTCAAAGCGCGCGCGCATCCGGCTCCAGTCGCGAACGACACCGGCGGGCGTGTCTTCCATCCAGCCCAGCCGCTTTGCGGGGAAGTAGCCGAACAGTCTCGTGAGCGCCGGCATGACGACGTGCCACCTGATATACATGCGCCGGCGCTGCCTGGCGCCGTAGTCGCGCCAGTAGGCAAACTGCGAACCCACGGTCAGGATGCGCCGGATGCCGCGATTGGATGGGGCAAGGCCGATGGCGAAGCCGCCGATCGAATGGCCGACGGCAAGCACCGGCTGGCGGGGAAAGGCGTCCCGCACATGAAGCAGTGCCGCTTCGAAATCGTGCTCGCCCCAGTCGCCCCAGTCGGCCCGGAAGCCCCGCAAGGATCGGGGCCGCGATTCCCCTATGCCGCGATAGTCGAAGGTCAGGACGTCAAAGCCATTCGAGAAGAGATAGTCGGAGAAGCGCGCATAATAGCGGCAGCGGACGGATGTGGCGGCGGCTACGATCACCACCGGCCGGCCGGGATCGGCGCCGGCGTGCTTCCACAGGAAGCCACCGAGCCTATACCCGTCAGGGGTCACAAACCGCACGGGTGCCGCCGCCAGAGGCGCCGATGGCGCCGTTTCGCTTGCGCAGTGGCTCACATTCCCACTCCTGCGGTTGCCGTTTCTCCGGCGACGCATTCTGCGGGGTTCGCGCGATCTGTCGAATGAGCATGTCTCGGTCTTGCATGAGCAGCATTCATTTGCCTCTGCCCGGTGCCCGCGCTTCTTCTTCGCTGAAGACAGAGGCAAGGCAGGAGGTGCGCCCATGGTTCCCGTCGTCAGACTTCAGCAGCTCTCGCTCAGCCTTCAGGCCCATGGCGAGACCTATTGCGCGCATATGGCACCGGTGGCGGGGCCGCTCGGGGCAAGTCAGATTGGCGCGCGCTATGTCGAGGTCTCGCCCGGCAAGCGCGCCTGGCCCTACCATTGCCACCACGGCAATGACGAACTCTTCGTCATCCTTGGTGGCGAGGGGCGGGTGCGATTTGGCGGCGAAGAGTATGCCGTAGCGGCCGGGGATGTCGTGGTCTGCCCCGCCGGCGGCCCGGAGACGGCGCATCAGCTCATCGCCTCGGGTGAGGAACCCCTGCGTTATCTGGCGATCAGCACGATGAAGGAGCCGGATGTTCTGGAGTATCCCGACAGCGGCAAGATCGCGATCTTCGCGGGCTCCGCGCCCGGAGGTGAAAAGGCGCTTCGCCGGCTGGACCTGACAGTGAAGGCGAGCGCCGCCGTCGGCTATTGGGAGGGGGAGGCGTGAGCCAGCCCAGACGGCATGGTCTTCTGTCTGCGAAGATCCGTGCCCTCCAGATCGCATGCGCATTGGCCGTATCGCTGACGCTCCCCATGGCAGCTTCGGCGATGGAGCTGAAAAGCACGTCCTTCGAGGACGGGGGGCGGATAGCTTTGAGTCAGGTCCGGAACGGCTCCGGCTGTTCAGGCCAGAACAGCTCTCCGGGCCTTCTCTGGACGGGCGCGCCGCCGGGGACCAAAAGCTTCGCGGTGACTCTTTTCGATGCGGATGCGTCGGGGGCAGGCGGTCGTTGGCACTGGGTGCTGGTTAACATTCCGGCGAAGGTCACGACGCTTGGCGAGCGGGCGCAGCCAGGTGAGGCCATCTCGACCAAAACCGACTTCGGCATCCCCGGATATCTCGGGCCGTGCCCTCCGGTGGGCGATCGACCGCATCGTTACGTGCTGACGATATACGCGCTCGATGTCGAGACGCTGCCGCTGAATGCGGCGTCATCGGCTGCGATGGCGAGTGCCCTGATCCAGGGCCATGTCCTCGCCAAGGCGAGTATCGCCGGATATTTTGGCCGCTGAGGCAGAAATGACGATCGACGAAATGGAGAGGGAGGAGCAATGGTGAAGGACGATCACGGTGCCGAAGGAGCGTTGCTCCTTCGGCATTTGACGAGTGACGATGCTGCCCAGTTCTCGGAACTGCTCCAGGCGTACCGAACCGAGATGTATCCTGCCGCGACAGTGGACAGCGAACGCGATGACGCAGCGGCCGCCTTGCTTGTCGATCCGAAGGCGGAGATCGTCGGCGGGTTCCTTGACGGCAAGCTTTCGACCTTTGCCGTCTTCTTCGATCTGCCGGAGGCGATCTCCGGAAGTCGCGCCGGACAATTGGACGATCTCTATGTCGCCAGCCATGCCCGCGGGCAGCGATTGGCCCAGCGCATGATCGAGGCCATTGCAGACATCGGAAGCGCGCGCGGCTGGGTGCATCTCAGATGGCTTGTTCCGGACGAGAACGAAAGCGCCCGCAAGACCTATGACCGCTTCGCCACGCCTGCCGCATGGAAAAGCTATGCGCTGTGGCTCGGCGACGGCGGTCCCTGGTAAGCCGGGGCGAGGCGGCCGTTGTCTGGGTCACCTGTCGTCGGGGAGTTCCACGCCATCGGCGCGCGCATATTGGATCAGCTTGTCTTCCAGTCCGCTCGCGCCCAGCGTGGCGATGTTCGGCATGATGAGACGCCGTACGGTTTTGTCTCGGTTTTTGTCGAAGAAGACGAGTGACCGACGCTTCGTATCGGAACGGAACTCCGGCTTTCGATAATCGACTTGGACCACGATCGGCCCTGACCACAAGAGTGACGAGGACGAAATCGAAACGTCGGCCCACGGCACCTGGGCGCCTGCGAGATGGCGTCCAACCACCAGGCCCTTCGCGGTGAAGACATACATCGGGCCTCGTCCGCGGCGATATCGGATCACCCAGGACAGCGACAGAAGCGTTGCGACCGCGAAGAAGCCGAGCGGGACGCCGATTGCCAGGAACTCCCCAAAGGAAGTGGCGCGGCCGGCGACGGCCAGAAGGCCCAGAGCGCCCCCCCAGAAACGGCAGCGTCAGGACGACCAGCACGGCGGCTCGCCAATACGACATGGAGACCGCCAAATCCGGGAGGGGGACCGGCTCCCGGCTTTCAGGCGGAGCGACCATGGTGCGCTTCGGAGCCGGTTTGGCCTCTGCTTGCCGCTTCCGCCAGCATCCACGTGCGAATGTTTCGCACCCGGCGATCGCGGGCGAGGGCTGGCGGGTAGCAGAGATAGTAGCCGGCATTGGCCGGTATCTTGTGGTCGAGGATCGGATGCAGCCGTCCGGCGGCGACGTCGCAGGCTGCGATCTCGATCCCGGCCAGCGTCATCCCGGCGCCGTCGATCGCTGCCTTGAGCGCAAGGCCCGACGTGTCGACGAGGGTGAGCGCCGCGGGTCGGACCGGACCACCCGGCAGGGTGTCGTTCCACCGCTGGAAATGCTCCCGGCGATGCTGGGAGAGAAACAGGTTCGTCCTCGAAATCGCCGCGCGTGCTTCGGCCTCACTGCGGGCATTCCAGTCGGCGTGCCGGCCGAACAGCGCGACATGCTCGTCAAACAGCAGTTCCGAATGAACGCCGTCCCAGCGTCCCCGGCCGTGACGCACGGCGACATCGGCAACGCCGGCGCTCAGATCGACGGCGGTCTGCGTGGTGGAGATCAGAAGTTCGAATCCGGATCTCGCAAACGGGTAGGACGCCAGCCGCGGCGACAGCCAGTGCGTGGCGAAGGTTGGCAGCATGGAGAGCCGCAGCGGGCCAAGCTTCCTGTCGCTTTTGAGGTTGCCGACGGCCTCGACGATCCGCGAGAAGCCGGCCGTGAGTTCGGGCGATAGCAGCTTTCCCGTCTCGGTCAGTTCGAGGCGCGGACCAATCCGACGCATCAGTTCGAGACCCAGTAGATCTTCGAGGATGCGAAGCTGGTGGCTGACGGCAGAGGGCGTCACGCCGATTTCTTCGGCGGCCGTCTTGATCGACATGTGGCGTGCCGCCGCCTCGAAGGCTCTGAGCGCGTTCAGCGGCACGGAGAGGCGGATTGCCTCGGTCATCTCACCACCTGCAAGGGATGATATCTCAGCCCGTTTTGAAGATTCCTCACTCGCGGCAAGCGCTCGTTCGGCGTCATTCTACGGGCGGGGCACAGCCTTTTGAAGCAAAGCGCGACAAACCCGTACTGATCACCCGCGATTGCGACCGCCTGTTCCGGCCGCGCAAGGTGCCGGTGCCTGGGGAACAGGTGCACATGGCCGCCCCCGGGCCACCGCTGCCTCATGCCGGGGCGGCATGGCGAGGCTTTGAGGCGGGGGAGGGAGACATGCCCGTGCCCGATGCGCATGGTGCTCGCCTTGGCCGGATCACCCAGCCCAGGCGGCGTCTCATGTCCTGATCCGGTCTTGCCTACGTCGGTTGCCGGCGGCAAGGCGAGAAGGAGCTCGGCCCTGCTGCTGTGGGATCTTTGCATGGTGCCCATCGTTTGCTTCAGTCATGCCCATCACGAAGGCAGATCCTACTGGCCATTACACTTCCATCAAAATACAAAAGTGTAACATGACACTATCGAGGAGTATCCATGCGCTTGCAGTCCCCATGGCGGCCCCGCCTTGCCGATGAGGAGGCGGGCTCTGCTTGTGATCGTCTGGTTGCAGCCCTGTCGGAAGACATTGTCACCGGTCAGCTGGACGTCGGAGCGCGGCTTCCGGCCCATCGCGATCTTGCCTGGCGGCTGGGCCTGGGCTTGGGCACGGTGACCAAGGCCTATGGCACACTGGAACGGCGTGGTCTCATTCGCTCCGTCAAGGGGCGGGGCACGTTCGTGGCGGTTGCCGAAGCGCGCAGGCATTCCTTCATCGACCTGTCTAGGAACGCACCGCCGGCCGCCCTGACCGAGCGGCTGCTCGCGCGCTCACTGTCGGCCGTCGCCAAGCGCATCGATGCGAATGTCTTCAATTCCTATCCGCCGGCCGCCGGCCACGCCCGGTATCGCCATGCGCTGGCGCGCTGGTTTCGCCGCATCGGCATGGACGCCGATCCGGAACGGCTGCTTCTGACCAATGGCGCGCAGCATGCGCTGTCGATCAGCCTGTCCGTGCTGTGTGGTCGTGGCGGGAGGCTGTTCGTCGAAGAACAGACCTATCCCGGTGCGATCACCCTCGCGCGACATCTGGGCATAGACCTCGTCGCCGTGGCCATGGATGCGGAAGGCATGATTCCCGCTGCCCTCGATCAGGCGCTTTGCGGGGCGAAGGGCGGCAACCGGGCGATCTATCTCACGCCAACCATGCAGAACCCGACGACGGGTTCGATGAGCAGGGCGCGCCGCGAGGCGATCGCCGGCATCAGCCGCCGTCGCGATGCGGTCGTGATCGAGGACGATATTTACGCGCTCTGTGTCGATGACGCCTTCCCGCCGATCGCCAGCATCGCGCCTGACCATGTCTTCTACATCAACAGCCTTTCAAAGACCCTCAATCCCGCGCTGCGGGTCGGCGGACTGGTCGTTCCGAGCCGATGGCTGGACCGGGTCGAGGCGGCCTTGCATGCGAGCGGGCTGATGATCAGCCCGCTCAGTTGCTCGGTGATGGAGCAATGGCTGCTCGATGACACGGCGGACGCCATCAGCGCCGCGATTCAGCAGGAGGCGCTCCGCCGCCGCAGGCTGGCCGGTGCGATCTTGGGAGACGCGATGCGCCGTCCGGTGCATTTGGGCTACCATGTCTGGCTTCCGCTTCCACGAATGGAGGCCGACGATCTGGAACATGCGGCAAAGGCGCTCGGGATCATTGTGACGCCGCCATCTGCGACCGCGGCCGGCGATGGGAATGCCGGCATTCGTCTTTGCATCGGAGCGCCGGCCGCAAGCGAGCTGGAGCGGGCGCTCGAAGGGGTGAGGACGATCCTGGACCGGATCGGTGCGCGGCCAGACGCGGTGTCTTCGGCGGTTCGCTAGCAGGGCTTGCGCCAGGCATGGTGGTCCGGCGCGGCCGCTCCGAATGTGATGATTGCCGACGACCGGCCCGCCTCATCCCCTCAAGCCGGCGCGGAACGCTTCGAGCAGCATGCGCCCTTGCGCCCATTCACCAAGATTGCTGGCTCCGTTTATGTGTCCGAGCGCACCCGCTTCGGCCAAGCCGGCATCCCATTCGTGGGCCTTCTCCCGGACATAGTCGACCGAGCCATAGGGATCGTCCGAACTCGCGACGATCAACACGGGAAACGGCATCGAGCGCCGGGACGGATCGGCAAAGCCGGTGGCTTCTTTGTGAAACGGTGGTGCATGGGGATCCGGCACGGCGACAAGAAAGGCGCCCTTCACGCGTCCCGCGATGTCTTCGGCGGCATGGGCGACCAGCAGGCAGGCAAGGCTATGCGCGACCAGGATCGGCGCTTCCGGCGCGCGATCGATGGCGCAATCCAGTGCCTTCAGCCAGTCGGAGAGAGCGGGGCGATCCCAGTCGCTGGGCCGGAAGCGGTCGAACGAGGGATCGACGGCCTCCCACCGGCTCTGCCAGTGACTTTCGCCCGATCCTCCGATACCGGGAAGAGTGACGAACGCGCTCATTGTCTCGACAGGTCCATCGCCGGATCGTAGGGCCGGTCCGGCACGTCCTTCGTGACCGCCTGTCCGCAGATGATCGCCTGACGGGCGACATCGTAGGTGAGGCTCGGCGGACCGTGCAGGCTCCAGCCAAGGCTGAGGGCTTCGGTAATCCCGTGACAGAACGCGGCATCATCCACGCCGGTCAGCAAACGATAGAGCAACATCCCGCATGCCTCCCGTTCACCGAAGATCATACCCGCCTGACCCCGGCGGAAACTGAAGCGATCTCACGCGATCGGCAGTTTTCCTCAATCGGCATGCCCGCGGCTTCCAATGGCTCTGCTGCGGTCCGGCCGGATCAGCCGGGCGCGAGCGCCAGCAGGGCACGGCGGAATTCAGGCTCGCTGAGCACCACTTCCCCGGCCTTCAGCGCCCGGGCATGAACCAGCGCGCGCGATGTCAGCCTCTGGGCGAGGTCGACGGCTCTGGGCAGTTCCAGTCCGCGCCCGAGCCCGGCGACGATCAGTCCGGCGAAGAGGTCGCCTGTGCCGGGGAGCGCAATCGGCAGATGCTCCACCGGGTGGCGGCTCGAGCCGTCCGGGCCGAGAATGACACTTTCGATATGACCCGGCCGCGTATCGTCAAGCGCGCAGCCGGTGACGACCAGCCGGGCATCGGGGGTGACAGGCAGGCGCTGGCGTGCCGTATGCAGATCGCCGAGGGATGCGAGGCTGTGGCCGGTCAACCAGCCAAGCTCGAACGGGTTGGGGGTGGCGATGTCGGCCATGGGGAGCTGCCGGTCGCGCATGATGCCGGCGACGGCTTCGGGGACATAGAGGCCAGGACCGGCATCGCCCATCACCGGGTCGCAGAGATAGAGGAGGCGCGGGTTGAGGGCCTTGGCCTCGGCAACGAAATCCGCCACCATCAGGGCTATGTCGGGCGAGCCGATATAGCCCGTCAGGATGAAGTCCGCGCGTTCCGGCAGGCCGCGCTCGCGCGCGCCCTGCAACAGATCGGAGAAGAATTCCGGCGGCAGGGCGCGGCCGCGCAGCGTCGGATAGTCCGGCGTGTTGGAGAAGACGACGGTCGGGATCGCTGCCACCTCCAGGCCTGCGGCCTGCATGGGGAACAGGGCCGCGGAATTTCCGACATGGCCATATACCACCTGGCTTTGGATCGAGATTACGAAAGGGGGTCTCGTCATGCTGTGCCGTCCAGTCTTCTGTTCCAGTCTTCGACCCGGCCGCTTTCGAGCCGGCGAACCGCGTATTTGCGCCAGCCTTCGGCGAGCACGTCGAGCGCCGCGATGCCTTCGAGTTCGTTACGGTTCAAGCGATCGACATAGAGGGCGTGCCACAGCCGGCGGAGCGTCCAGTCCGGAGCCAAACGGTCGATCAGTTCCAGGCGGTCTTGCGGGGCCACGGTCCCCGGCTGCAGGACGCGGTGGTACCAGCCGGTTCTGCCGGTCTGCTGCACCCGCCGCGCCATGTCCGGCACGGCGAAGCGGCGGTTGAGCTTCCAGCACGGTTGCCGCCCCTGGGACACCTGCAGAATGGCGGTGCCGAGCTGAAAGATGTCCCCGACGGCGACGGCGGATTCGGTCAGCCCGAGCGTCGACAGGTTCTCACCGAAGCCGCCGGCGGCCTCAAGCGCGGGCAGCGGGCCCAGCTCTTCGCGCCAGACCGCATAGTGATCAAGAGCATAGTGATGGACCGCCTTTTCCGGCCCGCCATGAACGCGCCGATCCGCCTGTTCATCACCTTCGAAACCGTCGGGGCCGAGCCACAGTGGATGCTCCACGGGGGTCTTTGCGATTGCGCTCAGCGTATCGCCATCTGCAAGCGGCCGCGCGGGGCCGGTCAGAAGCAGGATCGTCGTCATTGCGGCAGTTCCTTGAGCCATGCCCCAAGCATCGCCTGTCCGGCGCGTCTGAGGGCGGGGCCATGGATCGCGGCATCACGGCGCAGAGTCCCGGGCGATACCCCCGCCTGGGCCAGCTCGACGCTGTGGCCGATAAGCCAGCGTTCAAGGCCCGGGAGTTCGCCGGCTTCGGGGTGGAACTTCAATCCGAGGATCGAGGCACCCAGCGCGAAAGCCTGCGTCGGGCAGCCGTCCGTCGCGGCGAGATTTTCCGCACCGTCCGGAATGTCGAAGACCTCGCCATGCCAGTGAAGAACCGGTACCTCGGCGAGATGGCGCAAGGGGCCGCGGTTGCCGGCGTCTGTCAGCCTCAGGTGCGCAAAGCCGATTTCCTTGCGCGGCATCGCGGAGACCTTCCCGCCGAGTGCGGATGTCATGAGCTGTGCACCGAGACAGATGCCCAGGGTCGGCCGGCGGGCCTGCAGGCGCGGGATGAGCCAGTTCCGTTCTTCCGCCATGTACGGATAGTCGCGCGTGTCTTTCACGCCGATCGGTCCTCCCAGGACGACGACCAGATCGGCGCTCAGCGGGTCGGGCAAAGGGTCTATAGCTGCTTCGACCGGATCGAGCCGGTAGCCGGCATCTTCCAGGACGGGTGCGAAATTTCCAAGGTCTTCGAAGGCCAGGTGGCGCAGGATGAGGGCGGTTTTCGGCATGGGAACCTCTGCATTTTTCCACTGGTCTGGCAAAGGGCCGGCCTATAAGAAAGGTCCAGTTTTGACAATCTGGATAGGCCGGTTTGATGGCGCGCCGCCCTCTTGCCCTGGATATCGAGCGGAGCCCCCGTGGCCCCTTGTTTCTGGCGATCGCCGAGGCGATCGCGCGCGACATTGCCCGCGGCCGTCTTGCGGCCGGTGCCCGCCTGCCCGGAACCCGGGCGCTGGCGCGGGAGCTCGGGGTTCACCGCAATACGGTCGATGCGGCCTATCAGGAGCTCTTGACCCAGGGTTGGCTTCGGGCCGAGCCCGCCCGTGGCACCTTCGTCGCGCGGGACTTGCCGCAAGGCATGATGCTCGCATCGCCGGCACCGGTTGCGGATGTGCCGCCGCCCGTTCAGCCGGCTCTGGGTTTCAGCGACGGCGCGCCTGACCCCGGTCTCGTGCCGGACAAGGCGCTGGCGCGGTCCTTTCGTCGGGCGTTGATGTCGCCGGCGTTTCGGGCGGGATCCGATTACGGCGACGCGCGCGGCACCCTGTCCCTGCGGCAGGTTCTGGTGTCGTATCTGACCAGCGATCGCGGCGTGGTGGCCGAGCCGGAGCGGCTTTTGGTCACGCGGGGTAGCCAGATGGCGCTGTTTCTGGCGGCGAAGGCCGTGGTCGAGCCGGGTGCGGTCATTGCCGTGGAGGAGCCGGGCTATCCGCTTGCCTGGGAGGCGTTTCGCGCTGCCGGTGCCGGGGTGCACGGCGTCCCCGTCGATGCCGGCGGGCTGTCGATCGCCGCGCTAGAAGACGCCCTGGCGAGAAACCGGCGGATCCGCGCGGTCTATGTCACGCCGCATCACCAATATCCCACCACGGTCACCATGGGAGCCGGGCGGCGCCTGCAGCTCCTGGACCTGGCGCAACGTCACCGGCTCGCGGTAATCGAGGATGATTACGACCACGAATACCGGTTCGAGGGACGGCCCGTTCTGCCGCTGGCGGCGCGTGCGCCGGCAGGCCTGCCGCTGGTCTATGTCGGTTCGCTGTCGAAGCTGCTGTCTCCCGGCATCCGGCTCGGCTATGCGGTGGCTCCTGAAACGGTGCTGACGCGCATGGCCGCGGCGCGGGCCGCGATCGACCGGCAGGGGGATGCGCCGCTCGAAGCGGCGCTGGCGGAGCTGATCCGTGACGGCGACCTCGGCCGGCATGCGCGCAAGGCTCGCCGCGTCTATCGCGCCCGGCGCGACCTGCTCGCCTCGGCCCTTTCGGCTCTGTTGGGCGAAAGTGTATCCTTCGAACTGCCGGCTGGAGGGTTGGCGATCTGGCTGCAGGCAAACGGGGTTCCGGCGGAACTTTGGGCCAGGCGTGCCGGGGAGGCGGGGCTGGCCCTGCTGCCTGGCAGCCGCTTCGCCCTTCGTCGCCCCGCGCCCGAAGCCTTTCGCCTGGGTTACGCAGCGCTCAACGAAACGCAGATCCATCGGGCGGTCGAGATCCTCGCCCGCACTTGGCCGGGCTGAGCCAAATGGAAGGAGGCGGGCGGCGCCGGGATCAATATTCCGCGGGCCGGGCGCAGATGCTGGCGCAGCCGGGCTTCGGCCCATTCCAGCGACCGGCCCTCGAGACTTTTTCGTGAACGCCCTGGCGTTGTCGAGGGAATCGGTTGGACGCCGATCGTGGCCTTGCCGACTTGCGCTGGCACCGATGGCTCCGGCGGGGAGGGGCTGGCCACCCCTCCGATGAAGAAAAGCCGGAATGTTGCGGGGAACGGGCGTCTCGGCCTTCAGCCGTTCCGGATCATGCTTGCCGCCTTCTGGCCAATCATCATCGCCGGCGCATTGGTGTTGCCGCCGATCAGGGTCGGCATGATCGAGGCATCGGCAACCCTGAGATTGGCAAGGCCGCGCACCTTCAGGTCCTTCGGATCGACGACCGCCATCGGATCCGTGCCCATCTTCGCGGTGCCGACCGGATGATAGACGGTCAGGGCCTCGGCCCTCAGATAGGCAAGGATCTCGTCATCGGTGTTGACGTCCGGTCCGGGCAGGATCTCCGGCCCGCGAATGTCGCCGAAGACCGGTGCCGACAGAATGCTGCGGGCGATCTTGATGCCCTCAACCAGCGTCAGAGCGTCGTGCTCGTTGCTGAAGAAACGATGATCGATCGCCACATTGCGACGGCTTCCATCCCTGATGAGCGACAGTTCGCCGATGCTCCGCGGCCGCAGGACGCAGGTGTGAACGGCGTAGCCGTGGCCATATTCGACGAGCCGGCCGCGGTGGCTGCGGTAACCGGGCACGAAATGGAACTGGATGTCGGCGATGGCACCCGCATACTTGGTCTTGGCGAAGCCCCCCGCCTCGACATAGTTCGTGGTCAGCATGCCCTTGCGCTTCAGGAAGTACTGGAACGGCGCAGCGAGCATGGCCGGCAGATTGGAAACGGAGAGGCCCAGCGTCCTGGTGCTGCCGGAGCGCACCGTGATCATGCCGTCGACGTGGTCGCGCAGGTTCTTGCCGACACCGGGGACATCGGCAACCGGGTCGATCCCCGCCGCCTTCAGCTCCTGCGCCGGGCCGATGCCGGAGGCGAGCAGGATGCGCGGCGTCCCGATCGCCCCCGCACTCAACACCACTTCGCCGCGGCAGCCGAGGCGCTGCACGCCCCCGTTCCGGACGATATTGACCGCACGCACACGGCCGTTTTCAATCTGAAGGTCGAGCACCTCGGCCTCCGCCATGACCGTCAGGTTCGAACGGCCAAGCACCGGGCGCACGAAGGCGGTAAAGGCAGAGAAGCGCTCGCCCTTGTTCTGGGTGACGTTGTAGATCCCGAGGCCGAACTGGCTGTCGCCATTGAAGTCGCGGTTCTCCGGCAGGCCCGCCTGACGCCCGGCCTCGACCCACATCCGCGACACGGCGTTCGGATCGCGGGGGTTGTCGACCAGCAGTTCGCCGTCAAAGCCATGGTACCGCGGATCCTGGGAGAGCTGGTTGCGCTCGAGCGCCTTGAACACCGGCAACACGTCCTCGTAGGACCAGCCGTCGCAGCCAAGCCCGGCCCACTCGTCGTAATCCTCGGCTGCGCCGCGAATATAGACCATCGAATTGATGGTGCTCGAGCTACCCAGCGCCTTGCCGCGGTTGACGGGGATCCGGCGGTTGTCGAGATGCGGCTGCGGAACACCGACATAGCCATAGTCGAACTTCGGATTGCCGTAGAGCGACAGGATGCCGGCCGGCACGCGAACCTGCAGGCTCTGATCGCTGCCGCCGGCCTCGACGAGACAGACGCGATTTTTCGAATCTGCGCTCAGCCGGTTGGCGAGAACACAGCCGGCAGAGCCAGCCCCGATGACGATGTAGTCGAAATCTGCGCTTTCCAAGATCCTGATCCTCTTGCCCGTTCCGGCCTCGATCGCTCGGCACCCTCCGGCACCGTCGCGCCCGCCTCTCAGGTCAGTGGTTGTCGTCCTTGTCGTCCTCGTCGTTCTTCAGAAGCTCGAGGATCTCCCGCTTCATCGCGATGAAACTCGGCTCCATGACGAGGTCCATGCTGCGCGGCCGGGGAATGTCGACGCGGATCTCCTTCTTGATCTGGC
>FWPV01000605.1_pt1 | contig 71896 bp, 64 predicted proteins | sample 2228371 | NCBI WGS metagenome assembly FWPV01 (sample SAMEA103939776, study PRJEB20133) | metagenome
TGAATGTCATCCAGATCGAGGACAGCCCTTCGTGTAACGTGCAATGAATGGGCGTCAGTCGGAATCTCTGAAGTTCTTAATGCCCTTTTGCCAGTGTCTTCGCGTCCTGCTAGATATTGTGCATAATAGTATTTCTTGACGACTCCCGTTTCATCTACACGCTCTGATTCAATAAACTCAATTTTCAATGGCTCATCTGCATGCGAAATAGAGGCCATGCTTCTTTATCTTGCTGTACAGAGTGCTTCTACTGATACCCATCATTTTTGCTGCTTTGAACTTATTACCATTGCACTTCGTCAGCACAGCCAATACATGATTTCGCTCAATATTGTGAAGACTGGCAGGTGGCCCGGATTCAGGGTTCTTGACGGCATTGCCCCGGACAAGCTCCGGCAGGTCTTCGGGTTTGATAAGGCTTCCCTTGGCCAGAACCACTGCACGTTCAACTGCGTTTTCCAGTTCTCTAACGTTGCCCGGCCAATCGTGACTGAAAAGCATGTCCATGGCCTCTTTCGTAAAGCCTTGGATGTCCTTTCCTACCTCCTTACTGAACCGCTCTACAAAATTGCTCACCAGCTGGGGTATGTCTTCCTTGCGTGCCCTCAAGGGGGGTACGTGTATGGGGATCACATTTAGACGCCAGTAAAGATCTTCACGGAATGTCCCTTTTGCCATTGCATCCAAGAGATTTCGGTTTGTAGCCGCGATAATCCTTGCGTCTGTGGAGAGGGTTTCTTCCCCCCCAACTCGCTCAAATTTCCGGTCTTGTATCACTCGCAGTAGGACAACCTGGGTGGCAAGACTTATCTCGCCTATCTCGTCCAGGAAGATGGTTCCGCCGGCTGCCTGCTCGAATCGACCCGGTTTCCTCCGGATAGCGCCCGTGAATGCCCCTTTTTCATGACCAAACAGTTCTGATTGAAGCAGTGTCTCAGCATAGGCAGCGCAGTTGACTACTACGAAAGGTCCTTTCGAACGTTTGCTTTCTTTATGGATGACACGAGCGATAACTTCTTTACCCGTTCCAGACTCGCCCTGAATAAGGACATGGGACTCTGATGATGAGATGTCGAGAATAAGGTCTAAAATCTTGCGCATGGCCGGTGATCTTCCGAGGAGATCGCTTATTCGCTCTGAGCGATCCAGCGTTCGTGCCAGTTTCTGGTTTACCTGTCTTTCGTGTCTGAGATTGAGATAAAGCCTCCTAATTCGGAGCATTGCATTGACGCGAGCAATGAGTTCATCTGCTTCGTACGGCTTGGTGAGGTAATCGTCTCCGCCTTTGTTAAGCCCCTGGATTTTGTCCTCTAGGGAATCGTGCACCGTAAAAATGATGATGGGAATATATTGAAAATCAGGGTGGGCTTTCACTTTTTCAGCGAAAGTCATGCCATCCATGCCAGGGAGGTTGACATCCAGTAAAATTGTATCTGGGGATTGTTGTGATCTAGTTTCGAGGAGTTGCCAGGCATCTTCAGCTGATACGACTAGATCAGCTTTGTAACCAGCTGCCTGAAGCAGTTGCTGGGCATATGGACCATTAAACGGGTCATCCTCCACAATAAGAATGCGTTGCATGTCTTCAGCCACGCACCTACTCCTTTACACGAAGTGATACGCAAGCCCTTGGGCAGCGGCAATCTTGTCTCCTGCGGCGGTGTGCAATTCCACATTCCACAGGCTTATCCGTTTACGGACATCTACGGGGGTGGCTTCGGCTATCACTGTGTCGCCGACGCGAGCAGCCTGGAAGTAGTTTATTTTTACCTCTATGGAAAACGATTTGGTCTTTCTCGAGTGCGCTGCGACTGCCAATGCTTGATCGGCAAGGGCAAACAATACGGCTCCGTGAGACCTTGCCTCTGCATTGCAATAATCTTCGCGAATGACCAGGCTTACCCGCGCATAGCCCTCACGCACTTCATCCACCTTGATACCTAGAAACGTGGCGAACGGATCTTTACCCACTACTTCTGCGGCGTAACGCAGCGGGTCACTTGCGTGATCAATTTGCTTATCTTCCCTAGTCTTGTAACGCTTTTCGGCCACTTTACCGTCCTTAATCAAAATACATTATACCTGTCTCTAATTTCCTGTTACAAAGGATCTATTTTCTAACGGCATGCCCCTCGACCGGTCGTCTCACTTTCGATGGTCCGAGTAATGAGATTACCACGTCAGCTAACTCCTCCGGGCGACAAAAAAAACCAACTCGTGCTGTCCCCGCCCTGATGGAGGGTCCATCTTCCTGCATTCCCACTTTAGAGGGAATGACCCGGCAACCATGAACGTTATTCCCTTTTAATTTCCAAAAGTCCTTTGTTTACTCACCCCTGCTTTTCGTTTGTAACCTTTTTCCTCTCTTGGACATTCTGATGGCGCACCATTTGGTTATGCTCTCGAGCTATGGCCAAAAAGTTGCGTAACAACGTACCGCCATCCGGTCTGGACGGCAGCCAATACTCCGTGTGCGCCTGCACCCCATACGCAGGATAAATAGGATGCCTTATGATTTGATAATTACATAAATCGTTTTTCGCCAACGTAATAAAACCTGGTGGTAGCCGCTTCACCTCGTCGTAGTGGTTTTGAACCAAGTTTAAGCTCTTTCCCATGCTACGAAACAGTGGGTCGTCTTGAACGACATAAACATTGTGCCTACCCCGTTCCGTAGGATTCTGACCGTAAGGAAAGCAGTCGTCTTCTCCACCCCTTATAGGCCCCACTTTTCCGCCGAAAGCTAGAGCTAATGCTTGATGTCCACCGCAAATTCCCAACACTGGGACTTGAAATTCCTCAATGATCACCTTTAGCGATCTGAAAAAATTTTGGAGATCTGCACCGGCTTTCCCCTTGTATTTGCACCATGGTACCCCGTTTGGACTTAGGGCTATGAAAGTCGGTTTAATACGGGCAATATTCTCGACTGTGGCGTCTTTGTAAGGGATAATGATGCCGTGCCCCTCTGCGCCGGCGCGTACAAGTTTGTCGCGGACAATGACAGCCTGTTTGGATGTGGGACCAGAAAACAGGTTGACCACAACCCACACAGTCGAGACACCAAGCGGACCTCTCGTTGTTTGCTCACTGATTTGTTCCCGTAAGGTCTCTCGTTCCTGGGCTACCCCAGGGAGAGGGCTGAGCGTCACAATAAGAATAGCTAAGATCAGAGCAACTTGCCTACTAAGCACCATAACAGCGGAGGGCTCCTCCTACATCCAGAGGTAAATAACAAGTATAAAATGCCATATAATGCAGGCGAAAGTAAACAAAAAAGTTGTTTTATATGCCATAAGGTATTGCTATTACACATCTTCTATATGTGCCAAATACCCTCAACCAAAGGAATCTTCAGGGACCTTTGGGCAAGAGCTTAACTCAGCCCCGGAGCTGGATGACCTTCTTAGGTCGTATGATCACAGCACTCGGTTGTTCTTCGACAATTGTTATCACGAGACAGTCTCCATGGTCATTCCATACCTTGAAGATAGAGCCAGCGTATCCATCCTTTTGGTAAGTCCGTCTAGATGCTTTCCGTTGGCGAATTACCACGGCTCCATTCATAAGGTGCGCGACTTCTGACGCGGTTAAAGGCAAGGTAGGGATGTGGGCTAGCATCTCTTGAACAGACAATAGCCTTTCTAGTATTATTTCTTTTCCGCAATTTAGGATTTCGTTAACGGTGATAGCTTCCTCAACTTTGTAAGGGCCGGAAGTAATTCTGCGGAGCGAGTCGATTCGGCCTCCTATGCCAAGGTCTTTGCCTATGTCGTTGGCAACGGATCTTGCATATGTTCCGCGAGAGCAGCTCATACGGAGCCCCAGTAAGGGGTTGTTCCAGTACAATATTTCAAGGGAAAAGATTTCAACTTCACGGGGTTCGAGGTTGAGGAACACTCCTTTACGAGCTAGCTTGTACAGCGGAGTTCCTTGCTTTTTTATAGCCGAGAAGTGTGGGGGGATTTGTTTTACTACCCCGACGTATTTTCTGACCACCTTTTGTATGTCTTCCAAAGAGACACAAGAAGTATCTCTGACAGCAACGACCTTTCCTTCTCCGTCGCATGTATCGGTCTCTTCCCCCAGGCGCACTGCCATTAAATATGTCTTTGTTGCATCTTGAAGAAATTGGATGGCCCTGGTGGCTGACCCGATTGCTAGGATCAGTAGGCCTGAGGCAGCAGGATCGAGAGTGCCTGCATGGCCTACCTTCGCTGGCCGCACTAAATTCCTAATTATTCGCACGATGTCGTGGGATGTACAACCGACAGGTTTATCTACTAAGAGAAGACCATTCATGGAGCTTGACTAGGTAGCTTTAAGTTAAGCAGTTCTAAGGTGGCTTTAGTCATAGATTTTATCGAAATTAAACGCGAATTCCGAGCATCTTTCGGTATGTCATTCCGCCAACAGTGGTAATACAGGATGTTGGATATCCGATACAGTCAGGGCCGACATCAACGAATGTTGGTCATTACTAGGAGGCGAAGCCATAGTGGCAATCTCAGCCTTCCCTTGATTGAGAGTAAAATGACCTACCTAGGCTTATCCCCTTAGACAACAGATCCAATCGGTTAGAAATGTTGAGAAGAGCTATGATGTTACGACCTGAATTATCGACAATTCCTCCTTGAAAAGGCTGACCAAGGGCCCATGTCAAACGTTGGAGATGCCAGACCAATATTTGGAATGGGTTGCAATAATTTCGGACAGCCGCTTTCTAAAGCCAGGCTGCAAATTGTCTGGCGACGGCCGTGGAGGAAGACTTTCATTACGAGGGTCGTAGTGACAGAGCTGGAGTAATATCCTCTTAACCGAATTCCTCAATGCAGCCAGATTATATCCACCCTCTAGTGTAAGTACAAGCCTGCCTTCACACAATTCTTCGGCTAAGCTCATCAATATCTGTACCATTTGCTCATAACCGTTTTCAGTCAGATTCATCCCGCCCAGAGGGTCGCTTTCGTGAGCGTCAAATCCGGCAGACACGAGTATTATATCCGGGTGGTAGGCCTCAACAATAGGTGCAACTAGCGACTGAAATATAGTTACATATTCTGGGTCACCGGCTCCGGCGGCCAACGGGATATTCACAGTGTACCCCTCTCCTTTGTCAATACCCACCTCCCGTATCGCCCCGGAACCTGGATAGTGGGGGTATTGATGTGTGGAAATGAACAGAACTTTGTCACTTTCATAAAAAGCGTTTTGGGTACCATTTCCGTGGTGTAGGTCCCAGTCAACAATGGCTACACGCTGCATCCCCAGCTTATCGAGTGCATACCGAGCTGCCACCGCTATATTATTGAAAAAACAAAATCCCATGGCCCTCTTACGTTCAGCGTGATGGCCGGGAGGGCGTACCAAGGCAAATCCGTTACGGACTGTTCCAGCAGCCACTTCTTGCACGAGGGCTAGCAACCCTCCGACCGCACGAGAAGCAGCATCCCACGAGTAAGCGCAAGCAGTGGTATCCGGGTCAAGATAAGTGTTCCTTGCCCCTGCTGTGGCGGCAATGTACTCCACATAACGAACATCATGGTTAGCTGAGATTTCATCTACAGATGCTTGACGGACTGGAATTAGGCTTAGATTCAGGGTCGAGCCTAGTTCATCAAGCATTTCATAGATGACTTGAAGGCGGTCAGGACTCTCTGGGTGGTACATCCCCATATCGTGTTTTAGGTATGTTTCATCTCTCACTATTCCGCAGGGCTTCATGGCATCAGGGACCTCGTCCTTAGGACTAGTTAGGGGCTAAAAATCTTAAAGACCATCCCCCCTAGCTTAAGGAAACATATTTTCAAAAAAAACACTAACACTGGCAAAGGTTCCAGTCAAATCTTTTCCGTGCTGAGGCCTTTTGGATGGTTATAACTGGTAACGATGCACACCGTGATTGCAAAACAGGAGAACTCTATTCATAATGGAATCATGTGCCTCAAAAAGTTTGAGCATTACATGATGAAGCTTTATCAGGGACTTATTTCAAGAACATTGTTTTAGGAGGCGATCATGTTGTTGGCGATAGACGTAGGCAATACCAATACGGTCATTGGACTCTTTGACGGAAACAAAGGAAAGGCCTACTGGAGAATTCGAACGCTTGAAGACGCTACTGCAGACGAATATTGGCTTCTGTTGCACACCATGGCAGCGCTAGACTCGGTGCAACCACGTGATATAGACGGTGTTATCATCGCTTGCGTCGTACCTACAATTACTGGAGCCTTAGAAGAACTTTGCAAGCGGTTTCTTCATATAAGACCTCTTTTTGTGGGGCCTGGCATAAAAACTGGTATGCCCATACGATATGACAACCCCAGAGAGGTAGGAGCAGATCGGATCGTAAATGCGGTAGCGGCCTACGAGAAGCATCGGTGCAGTCTTATAGCAGTTGATTTCGGTACAGCTACAACCTTTGACTATATCAATGCTGCAGGCGAATACGAGGGAGGCGTTATTGCGCCAGGCGTGAAAATCGCCGCAGAGGCCTTGTTCCACGAGGCGAGCAGACTGTTTCGAGTGGAGCTAGCAGCCCCTGAAAAGGTCATAGCCAAAGACACCGCGTCAGCCATACAGTCTGGTATCATTTACGGATATGCTTCTCTCGTAGATGGGGTTTTGCGCAGGATGTTCGATGAACTTGGCTTTCGACCTAAGGTAATCGCTACAGGGGGGCTTGCCTCAGTCATAATGCCGCACACTGAATTTGTGGATGAGGTGGACGAAAACCTCACAATGGACGGGTTACGGATTCTGTATCAGAGGAATGCTCCTCCTAAGAAGTAAGAAAAAACGAAACAATTACTCTAAAGTTCAGTAAACAGAATGATTTGCGGTTCCAGCGTTTTTTTAAGTGATTATTATGGCTCTTTCTATTGTTTGTCAGAACAAATCGAAGCGTGTACACAGTTGGTATTAAGTTTCTATAATAGGTAGATAGGGCTAAATGTTGGCGTTGCTTCTGTGGCCCGCATTTTTTACGTTTAGACAAAACAGCTCCGCAGCGTTTAGCCCCAAGACGCGAGTGAGAGCAGCTGGATCCAATCCAGAATTGCAAAGTATTTTCAACTCCCTATCCCACGCATATGGTATATTTGGAAAGTCCGTTCCATACAAGAGTCTGTCCGATCTCATGTCCGCCAAAGGTAAAGGTTTCGCACCCGGAAGATAGTTGGCTATGGCCATCGCAACGTCCAGCCATAGATTGTCATATTCCCGAGTAAGTCTTTCATACTCTTCAAATTCATCCGCCCCGAGATGTGGGACGCATACTTTGAGTCGCGGATGCTCAGCGATGACTCGCTCAAGCTTATCGACCTTGCATATCAAATAGGGGTCAATTTGGTAATTCACCACGGGACTTTTTGGCTCCCGACCTACATGCATTACTAGGGGTTTATTATACTGAGCACATGCTTCGTATATTTCTTCCATTTCAGGACTGTTCATGTCGAAATATTGCACGTGCGCATGGAGCTTCACCGCGCATAGACCATTGGCAAAAGCCGCCTCAAGAATCTGCCTTGCGTGCCTTTCTCCAGGATACACCGTGGCGGCTCCGGAAACGTGGTCATGTCTGACACAATAGTCAACCATGAAATCATTGAGTTTTGACGATATCCCTGGTTTGTGAGCATAATGAAGGGCTACCACGTGACCAACTCCCCGCTGGATTAGGTAGTCCGTTATATCCTCGCAGTCCATGGTGTATCTGATATCCCACGCAAAGTCGTCAAACCACTTCCTGATAGCAGCAAAAAGCTCGTTTGGGAAAACATGAACGTGGGCGTCAACCACCAAGGGTAGAAAATCAGGCACCTTCAGGCCTTCCGTATCATGGACTCTAGGTAAGGAGCGACTGAGCAATGTTCACCTCTTACTTATACTTCTGCTACTCGTAACGGACTTGACGAAATCTCAAGAGCAAGAGTCTTATTGGCATTTTGCAGTATTATACGATCACGCTGGTGTTGCTTCAAGATTGCACATGGAGATGAGTCTGTCGAACAGCTTGATACATTTATAGTAATGCCCTATTATCCGAATAGGCATCTGACTAGATTATCCAAAAGGTTGCATTCATATGGCAGCGGAAGAAATAAGGCTCACTACATTGTCCAAGACATCCGGTTGAGCTGCCAAGATAGGTCCGGGTGACCTAGCTAGGGCGCTTTGCGGGTTAGATGTTCCGACAAATGAACATGTTCTTGCCGGACTTGAAGGTTCGGAGGATGCCGGAGTCTACCAACTCACGTCTGACTTGGCATTGGTACAGACAGTAGATTTCTTTACGCCCATAGTGGACGATCCCCGTACATTTGGACGGGCCGCTGCAACAAACAGCTTGAGCGATGTTTATGCCATGGGCGGCAGGCCGCTGACCGCTTTGAACATCGTGTGTTTTCCGACTGACAAACTTGGATTACAGCCCCTGAGAGAAATATTAGAGGGCGGCATAGAGGTAGTTAGGCAAGCCGGCGCAGTGTTGGTGGGCGGGCATAGCGTCCAAGACGACGAACCCAAGTACGGATTGGCCGTGACTGGCATAGTACATCCAGACAAAATCATGACAAATGCAGCGCTCAGACCAGGCGATCGATTGATTATCACAAAGAAAGTTGGGACTGGAATTATTGCAACCGCTATTAAGGGAGGGCTTGCGTCAGCCACCGAGGTACAGGAAATGATAACTACAATGTGTACATTAAATAAAGTAGCTTCAGAAATTGCTGTTTCACTTGGTGTTCGTGCATGCACTGATATCACTGGTTTCGGCCTTGCAGGTCATATAGTCGAGATGGCCGTCGCAAGTAGATGTAAGATACGCGTTAATGCGGATCGTGTTCCTCCTATTACCGGCGCCTTGCAGTGGGCATCAATGGGCTTTTTACCGGGTGGCGCCCACGCAAATAGGAAGCACTTTGGAGCATGGATAGAACTTTCGCCAGGGCTGTCTTTAGAAAGGATAGATCTAATGTTCGATCCCCAGACATCAGGAGGACTTGTATTGGGCATTCCACGCATTTTGGCGACAAAGGCCCTCGAGCTACTCCGTGAAGCAGGTGTAAGCGATGCCTCTGAGATCGGGGAGGTGCTTTGCGAAGATGCCTTGGGACGTGTTGAGATTGTGATGTAACCTAGTGCTGCCCTCTTTTAGGGTCATCCTAATAGCAAAAGCTTAAGAGTTGTTCGCAATTATTGCATTTATCGCCATTAAACAAGTTTTCCGAGTACGTTTCGGTCTGTAATTCCATCGAAAGCGAGAATCCAGTAAGATAAGAGTCTCGATCAATCCGGAGACGGCATTAATGATTTTTTTTCATTGCGAGGAGGTGCAACCGCCATCGCAATCGCAGCCTTCTTGCAATTGAAAGTGAATTAACCGATCAAGGATATCCACCCAAAAACCCGATCGTTTTTGACTGAACTTTTTGAGTTCGATAATAGACCTGACTTTTGGTTTCGTCCCCCCGTGGTCATGACTAAGCGCTGCCATGAGCCTCGCTTTGAGTGATTCCAACAGCCGGCATTGTAATACTGGCACATGTATAATGTTTACGCCGTTACCCAGGGACTTCTTTACGACATGGACGTGTGCTGAGATTGCTTCGTTTTGGTTAGATCCGCCCACGGTCTCAAGGCCAATTCTTTTGCCGTTGCGAACAGAGTGAAGCAATCTCATAGCAACATTCAAAGGCTAACCACCCTCGACACGTGCCACCCTGCCATTCGGTTCGATCATTATGAGCCCCAGCAGATTCGGCTTGGTTTCTAAAGTCTCAAGTCTCTCTACATTATTGGGCAAAAGACCCTACTAAGCTGCGTTTTCACCGTAACCATATTCGGTTTTGCACTTGTCCCATACAGGGTCAGCTATTGCCCTGAATCTTCTAGCGTAATCGTCTATATCTCCTTTGATCTTTGTAATGACATCCTCTGCTCCATCGTGGGTAGGATATGCACAACAAGATCTTACTACGTCTCGATACACCTCGGGGTTGTCAATGATCATGCAAGGGGTTAGGAGATTTTCCGAGTAAGGTTGTTTGGATCGAATTGTTCTAAAAAAGTCACTCTGCAAAACTTCGAGCAAGCTCTTGTTGTAAATGCTATCCACAGCGAAGTGTGTAAAGACACAGGGTTCGACATCGCCGTTGGCATTAATGTGTACGTAATTGCGGCCACCCGCTATGCACCCGCCTACGTATGGGGCATCATTCCAAAAGTCAGCTATGAAAATGGGATATTTGGCCCGCAATTCTGAATCTCGTTGACGCAGGTACTCCCTTTGTTCAGGTGTAGGCATTAGTGAAACGTCAGGGTCCTTGCCCACCGGCATGAATAGGAAAAACCAGCAAACCATAACGCCCTTATCGGTAAGATGGCTAAAGAAGGCGTCACTGGTGATTTCATTTATGTTTTTGCTGGTCACGGTCAGGGAGGTTCCGAATGGCACTCCTCTTTTCTTGAGCCGATCCATGGCATCCATTATCCTCTGATAAACTCCCTGACCTCTTCGTGCATCAGTTGCTTGCTCGAAACCTTCAAGACTAATGACCGCACCTGCGTTGCCAACGTCGTACAGCTGATCTGCAATTTTGTCGTTTATTAGAGTCCCATTCGTATAGAACATGAAGAATAGGTCTTCATACTTCCGAGCTAGGCGAAACAGATCATCCGCTCGGGTCAGTGGCTCTCCACCGCTAAAAACTATAAACAGGATCCCCATTTCTCTCGCTTCGTTGATCACCCTGTCTATAACATCATACGGAAGCCCTTTTTCGCGCACATATTTTCCAGAATAGCACCCGAGGCACTGTAGATTACATTGCATCGTGGGGCTTATCAGAAGGGTAAATGGCGGAGCAAATCCGTGCTTTTTCTCGAAAGAAGCTCTGATGTCTGAACTCCTCAGCAGACCATTTATGAATAGGGTGCGCGCAATTTTCTGAAGACAGTGGGGCGAAACTTCCGTCATGACTCTATGAAACATCCGTGTTGCCTGACCTTTCTCGCCTTCCTGTAAACTCTCTATAACGGCATCGATGGCACTCTTAGCCGTCTCTCCTTCAGCAAGACGACCAGCCATAAGGCTCATTTTCAGGAATGTATCTGGAGAAACATGAGGCAACAAAGCTATCATGGCGTTGGCAACTTGTTCCTTGGTCATGTTCTTGATTTTTTCCACGAATTCCATCTCAATCCTCCTCTCGTGTCCGACATCGAAAACCGTTAGCTAAACAAAAACCGCATGTGTCTACGCATAGGTTACGAGGATTACCGTGCCTCGATCACAGGTCCGTCTCGTATGGCCCTGAGTGAATTCGGAGCACCTGGGAAAAGAAAGGGAACTGTCTTTATTATTCTTGTGAATCGTCTGAAAGGATTTGTAGTTTCTGATTCTGGGGTACAAACAAGGTAATGTAACTTGTCGCTCTCATCTGGCTCAACCCAAGACCAGCAGCTTTGTTTCACCCTCAAGCACATTTCCGCGACCGCCCATTGGCTTACTACGAACGCTCAGGGATAAACACTTTCTTCCTCTTTTACCTCGGGTGAAATATATGCACTGTTTTTGCAATTGTCAACTTTTCGCCATGGATTACCATAAAAGCATAGCTATTTTGTCAAGTAACCTTAGGCTGTTATCTTTATAATAATCTTACACTAATTACCAGGCTTATAGTACTATCATTGAAATTAAACGCGCATTCAGAGCTCCTTTCGGTCTGCCATTCCCCACGAAATTGGAATCTAACAAGACCGGTCCACGATCAAACCTTGGAGCACATTAATGAGTGTTTATAAGTGCAAGGCGGCGGTAACCAACGTGGCATTCTCAGCCTTCGCGCGGTCAAAAATGAACTAATGTGTCAACGCACGTCCCGGGAGAAAACCACTCCGTTCAGACAGAAGATTCAACAACTGATAAACAGAGTTGCTTTAATGCATATAGAAGGGACTTCGAGACGGTTTGTGGCATTGTATCCCTCATTTCGCACCATGTAACCTTCTTAAATCTGGCGAGGTCTCCCCAGTCGAAGTTCCTAGGTGCGTTCTTGAGTCAGTGGGCATTAGTGCCCTCACGGATCTCGGATCAATACCATAGCCCAGGCGATTCGATTCCAGCGTAAAGATCGTGCCGGACAGTCTTTTTTCAAAATTTGTCACACTTTTAGGCTCAAATGTGATCCATGGACCGGCTTCTAGAGTACGGAGGTCAACCAGCTGTGCGCAAAATCTCATTTTGTCAAGGTGAGCATTTTCCCCGCATTCGTAAAAAATAGAGAGTTTCTGCGCTGCCGCCGAGAGCACATTTTCATTATCGGCCTTTAGTTTTTGAAGCCTACCAAGAACTACTATTCCGGAATCTTTATTGGGAGCAGAGTAAGTCAAGAAGAATACGTCTGGCGATTCATAGGTTATTGCTGAGTTTTTTTTAAACCTCAGGATTGGACATTGTCGGCCATCGTATTGTGATGTGTAACCGGCAAACACAGGTCTAGGTTGTGTATTATGGTGAAAATCTAGAATTGTTGGCTCCTCACCACGTCGCAACCAAGCAAACGCTGTTCCAAGGTCGAGGGTGCAGAGTCGGTCATCCATTTCCCACGCAACGGCTCGCACCACCTGCAGGCATAGTCCCGAGTGCATCTGATAAAAGGCTGGACTGTCCCATGGTCTTAGGGGAAGGTCGCAAATGAGGTACGATCCATGAGGCACTGATTCGAACAAACCATTTTTGAGCGCTGTCTCTATTAGGAGCCGCGGATGCAACTCAGCTTTCCGATAGTTATTAATTATGAACAAATTAGTCGCATAATTTAAAGTAAAGACAATAGAGACTATTGCTGCCGAGCCTGTTGCAATAATGATTCGAAGTCCGGGGATTTTGATCCCTATACGTCGGAGTAAGTCCATTCCGGCCAGGATCACCATCATTATACCGAAGTAGGAGACGTAAACGGGCAAGTAGGCCAATCCCCATCTAAGCTCCTGCTGGTATTTCACAGCCCCGGCAACTATGATGCAAGGGGTAAGCCATAATGAGAGCCCGAGGAACCCGAGTGCTGAGAGTCTTTTGAGATCGATATTTACCTCAAAATCAGCTTTGAACCATACCCATATCCAACGGCATAGGGCAACCGAAGCAAGGATTATAAAGGCCCAGGCGGTCACAGACATTTTGCCCAAGATGGTGCCAACAGTTTGAGGAAAACTAGCGAAATAGCTTAAGGGAAAGGCACCCAGGGCCTGTTTGGCAAACGTCAATGCCCACGTCCATAAATCAAGATTCAGCTGATTTCCTTCATATCGCACCGTGGAGAATAATCTAAGCACCAACACGATTAGAATGTTCCCCACGGCGAGACCTATGAACGGAAACAAGGTTTTGAATATATGGACAGAAATCCATTTATTCCACTTATGATAAGCCAACACGACATAGGCCACTAAAACCCCGTAAAAGGCTTCATAGGTTAAAAGACTTAAACCGTAAAAGGCTGCACTCCCTAGCAGCCAACCTCTTTTTTTGGTATCGAGATAGGAAACAAAAAATGAAAGCGATCCAAGGATCAAGGCTGTCTCTATTTGCATGAGGCCATAGTAAGAGAGAATTGGGTCGTGATAGAGGCGCAACTGAAAGAAGAGAGGCGGCATTAGCATGGCCATTATAGCCATTGTTTGAGACTTCGTAAGAGATCTCACCAGAGCCCCAAACTGAATAATGTTAATTATAATTAGTCCTATTATCAGGGCCTTGTAGGTTTCTCTACCCGCAAAATAGAACAACGGGTAGTAGTATGTCACAAAAGGATACCATCGGCCTGCCGTGATGTAATCCTTCTCTATAGCCCACCACAATTGTCCTAGGCTAGTATTGGTGAGTTCCATGTAGCCCCTTATTGTAGATTCGCACCACGAATCATCTCCTAAGTAAGGGGTCTCTATGAGAGGCAACAAGACTAGTAAGTTGAGAATCAACGCCCCAGCCGCGTAAATTAGTATATTGCGACCAGAAAGAAGTTCTGGGAATCTAGTAAGATTTTGGAGCATGCTCACCTTAGCCCTATCGAACATCGCGTGGTCTTCCCATGGACACAAACACTACCAGAGTTCGCTTCGTCCACAGGCAATTGGTGAGTCTAACGAATCCGCAGAATTGTTTTGCTTTTGATCTTTTTCCCAGGATTACTCTTGAGTGGCAACGGGGCAAGTACAGTTTCAGCCACGAGGTAAAGCTATAATCTTGAGGCAGAGCCACCTCCTTTGGCTGCGGGCTCCCATCTGCGGTGTTGGCCAGAGAGTCAGGTACCTGGTTTAGGAACACGCAACTCTTGTCTGGCAAGATAGAAGCTGATACGAGAAATTGTCGCAACAGGTTAGAGCTCAGCTCAGCGCTCTCACGCCAGGCACCGTATTGGCACACGATGGGTGAATACAGAGCCATGAGAGATACGACAAAGATGCTGGCAGCTATTGATAAGGCCTTGGGCAGCGTCTCAATAACAGGACGTCCTTTCCGTGAAAACCACCTCCCGTTCCAATGCGAATAAGTGGTCTGAATCCTGGCCGACGTCCACTGAAAATTTAATCCGATTAAACAAGCCAAAGCCATGGTAGGAATGTACATGCCCCTATGCCCAAATGTTAGCGTCAAACAATAAATACCCAGGGGCAGCAAAAGCCAGCACATGAAGAAAACGCGAATTTTCGGCAAGGCAAACGCAAAATCACACTCTTTTGTACTGCGCTTCCTCCAAGATAGTAAAATTTCAGTGGCCAACGGCAGAATGGTTATTACAAAGCCGAGGATCATAATTCCCCTAGCGGTCTTCAATGCAGGCTGCCACATATTGTCAACCGGACTTAGGAGGTCATATAGGTAAGATACAGCCATTTGGCCAATATAGCGTTCCTTATCCGTCCATGTGCCGTGGTTTACATCTGCGTATCCTCCAAGGCCTCCTAGAACATACAAGCGCCACAGCAAGTATATGAACGCCGAAAAAACATAAGGACTCCATGCATTCAAGATGGCAGTGCTACGAGACTCTTCGCCCTGTTGACGACAAAACAAAATCATAAATATGAACATCAGAGCCGGTAAGAAAAAGGCTGTTTCCTTGCTCGCCATGGCGCCGACCTGACAAAATACGGATAGCCACAGATATCGCCTACGTTGATTTTGCAGAAATAGATATTTCGCGCAAAATATCACACACAAGACTATAAACAGCCCCGCGATCATGTCGTGCCTTCGGTCAATTGATGGAACCGTTTCTATTAGAATTGGATGAATAGCAAAAGCTAACGCCCCTAATCCGGCGGGCATCGGACGGACATTAAAAGACGACCGCATCATCACGAATATGAATATGCAGGTAATGGAATGGAACAGTAAATTACCGAGGTGAAAGCCAAGGGGATTTAAGCCCCACAACCAGTAGTCTATGCTGTAGGATATCGTAGAAAGCGGTCTGTAAAACCTCGCTATACGAAGGAAATCGCTTCCAGCCATGAGCGGTTGGGAGACAATATGCCAGAAATCCTGAAAGTCATTGATTCGGCTAGTTTCAATTAAGGTAATGGTGTCAGTGCCGGTGAAGAACTGTCCGAGCATTGGGCCATAGGCCAGGAGGCAAGTGATACAAATAGCAGATATTATAATGAAAGAAACGGCTGGGCTATGCTCTGGATTGCCCTCACCTCTTCTTGGCCAACAAAGCGCGGTAGCCATATTACTCTCTCACCCCATATACCAGGGATGGATCTTCCTCTTGAGACAGAGTGGTTTTCGACGCTACGAAATTATGGTCAGGTCCTATGATGACATCACTCTGCGCCGAAGAAGCGAAGCGCTGCTTTCCTCTTTTTCGCTGGAAGGGACTTAAAGAAAGCGTTCAACGTTTCAGAGGAAAATTTTAGCGTCTTCCCTTCTTGATTCTCTGCGCTTATTACCCTGGGGGCACAACGGCCGCATGCTTCGAATAACATATCACCTATTTCAGAAGCGGGTATATGCTTTGTTAGCTTTTTGACGAGGCCAGGATCTTCAGACCAAGCTTCTATAAAAAAGTCTGGGAAAAAATCTGTTCCCATACATGCAAAAAATATAGCCTTGCGAATTTTTTCTCCTCCCTCTCTATATTCCCTTGCAAGACGTTTCAAACCATAGTCTTGAGGAGGTCGCACGGCCTTGAGGATATGTGTGACGCTTGCCGGGATGACTTCCACTAAAGAGGCCATCTCATCCAGTGAAAACGCCATGTTTGGCAATGCCTCCGCCAAAGCTGGATACATCAGCGTCACTACACGTGCATCCAATCCTTCAAGAAGATCTATGAGATCACCCGGAGTGAATGCCACAAACCGTACTTTGGGCGCACAAAGAATCTGTATGCGTTGGGATTCGTGAAAAATCCTTGTAATCTGACTCGCTGTTAGCTTGTCCCATTGAATACGATCTATTATTTTTGTGACTTCTCCATTAGGGCGACTAGTCAGTTGATCGACCAGGACCTCGAAATCGAATTCATCAAGCAAGCCAGATTGGCTCAATATCCTGTCCAACTCGTTAGGCACATCCGACAGAATAACCATCCGACTCCATCTCTTGAAGAGGCCCTCCGTACTTTGCCTTGGAGTATCCCAATCATTGTTTATAACGTTCAGCAGCTTCTCAAAGCTGTGCAGTATCTCTCGCGTCAGCTGCGAGACCTCCTGATCGTTCAAGCCTTCTCCCAATTCTTGTATAACATCGAGCACCGCCTCCTCTAACTCTTCCGGCAACATGTCCACAAGTTCCAGCTGCTCGAGTCTTTTGAGAAATTCTTCTACCTCTTTCAATGAAAGAGAGACAGGGTCACGTGCGTTGAGGTAGGTCGATATGACTAGAGTGTTACATAGCGCTTCCCTTATGGAGTCGATCTCGGCCAAATTCTCTGCCCGCACATGTGGTGAACGATTAAGAAGTTTGAATGGTAAGATATCCTTCAGCCTTAGAATAAATTCGTAATGGGTACACTCTGATTCATAATATTCCAGGGTTTCTAGAGTTGTGAAAAGTTCATCACCAAGCGTCAACGATTTTATGGTATATAATTCTGTCTCATTAAAAATACTTAGCTCAGCCAAACGTTGGCATGTGATTTCGTTGAGACAGCGGAATTCTTCTGGGCTCACCAGTATTTCGATACGATGATTGAGCAGTAATTGCTGCCACCGTGTTCGAAGTTTTTCGATGCGTGTATATGCCAAACGAAAGAGAAAAACAGGGGAGCTTTCCATTAGGATATGAACGGCCTCTTCGACATTGCCCTGGCTCTTGATATGCAGGCCTATCCCAATGAGTTGCAGGATTGTTTCCTGGACCTTGACAAGCTCATCTTCAGATCTGAAGTCGATTTCCTTGTCAAGCACATATTTATTCGCCATAGCCACCGATATGCGTATTATCTCATCGGCTCTATCTCGTGTGAATATGCCTTGCTCCATCCCAAGGTTGACGACCTTGCTTAGGAAAGTCTGGTCATCTTTCACCACCAGGCCAAACGAATCCATCGGATTTTACCCTTAATGTAGTTGGAGATTCAAAAGTTGTGACAACGCTACCGAACCCTTTCTAGATACTTTCCAGTTCGGGTGTCAATTTTTACTACATCGCCTTCGTTTATGAACAAAGGCACTTGAACAGTCAGGCCTGTCTCCAACACGGCCGGTTTTGTCGCTCCCCCAGCAGTGTCGCCTTTGACGCCAGGTTCCGTTGATGCGACGGCCAGTTCCACGAATATGGGTACCTCAACTCCGATGGGCTTGCCATTGTGGAAAAGCACGGTTACGTTGACGTTCTCTTGCAGGTAATTCCGAGCATCGCCTAGTTGGTCTTCCAATAGAAAAAGTTGCTCGTACGTTTCACTGTCCATGAAGTGAAATTCGTCTTCCGATTGGTATAAATACTGCATTTGTTTTTCCTGCAAATCAGGCTTATCGACTTTTTCTCCCGACCTGAATGTCTTTTCTAAAACGTTTCCCGTGGTCAAACTCTTTAGGGTAGTACGTACAAAAGCACCACCCTTGCCTGGTTTTACATGCAGAAAATCCACGATAACGAATGGTTCTCCATTGATTTCTATCTTCAGACCTTTGCGGAAATCAGGAGTAGAATACATACAATCCTCCCACCAAGTTGAGCGCTATAAATGATGGTATTTGCCTCTAAGGCTTTTATTTGTCATAAGCAACTTAACCTTTTAGCTTTACACCAATCAATCTACCGAAATCAAGTCCTTGCTCATCTGGGACAAAATTAAAGGCCCATTAACACCCATTAGTATAAGGCTTTCGAGTCTAACCCCTCCTACACCCTCGATGTAAATTCCGGGCTCAATGGTCATTATCATGCCTTCCTCCAACACCTCTTTGCCCCGCGGTATTAACCATGGAGGCTCATGTATCTCTAGACCTACCCCGTGTCCAAGGCCATGGACAAATTGTTTGCCAAAACCAGCTTCCGCAATGCACGAACGAGCTGCTCTGTCCACTTCGCTTGCTTTGACACCCGGACGCAGGGTTGCCAAGGCACTAAGCTGCGCTTCTCTGACAGCAGCGTGCATCTGCCTTTGGATAGGCGTCGGCTGTCTTCTCGCAATGCAGGTAACCGTTTCATCCGAATTATATCCCCCAACAGTACAGCCAAAATCTAATATTATTAATTCACCTTGTCCTATCTGCTTCGTTGTAGGAGCTGCATGGGGCAGGGCACTTCGCGGCCCAGAGGCAACAATAGTTGGAAACGAAGGACCGTCTGCTCCGAGCGTCCTGAAATAAAATTCCAGCTTCCCAGCTATCTCCAATTCAGTTTTTCCAACAAGACCTTCCTCGACTACCCGGCGGCATGCTTCGGAAGCAATTTCGGCTGCTTTTTTTACCAACTCAACTTCAGCAGCCTCTTTGGTGATACGGAGACGCTCCAAGAATTTCTTATCCATATCACGGACTATGAGCTTCGGAACCTTGTGCTTCAGTTTGGCTACCCACTCGTGAGTTAAACGAGCAGGCTCAATGGCAATTTCGAAGAGCCTTCTTGTCTCTAATAGTCTGGCTACAGCTGCTATCTTGTCTCTAGCCACATGTATTTTGTAGCCTGATATTTCCTGCTCCGCCTGAATTTTGTATCGTCCGTCAGTTACAAAATGGAGCTCATTAGGCGCGATCAACGCAGCCCCCTCGGTGCCACTGAATCCTGTGACGTATCTTAGATTGTGAGAAATGAGATGCTCGGAAGAATTAAGCAGCACTGCATCCAAATGTTTTCTTTTCACGTAATGTAGTAGGTGTTCAATTCCGAGGATCATGTGAAAGTCTTTCTCTGAGTCTTCAGTTTTTCTACTTTTTCGAGCCAAGTTTGCAAGACTCTCGTAATTGTTTCGCGTCGTTTGCTGTTCCTGGCCTTGGCCAACAGATTTTGGAGTTCAAGATCCATGGGATTTTGCAGCACTAGTTTCTCAAAAACTGCCGCTGCTAAATCAAAATGTCCCTGTGCGAGATACTGCTTGCCAATAGCCAGCGTCACTGGCATGACATCCGGAGTCAATTTCTTTGACTCCTCGTCATCGGACTCTTCTTCTTCGTCCATCAGCGATGAAAATTGATCACGCTGAAATCTAACAAAGTGCGAGGTCGGATACAATTGCTCCCCGTAATGTTCATGAATCAGCCCGACAGATTCTTGATCTAAAGATTCCAGAACTTTTGTCAGAATTTCGAATAGCGTCTTGTACCGGGCTGCTCGTTGAACGTCGCCTTTACTGAGAAATGCATCTCCCAAAAGGTCCACAAAGTAGGATGCACGTTTGTAGTCAGCTCCTATGGCTGACAACACTTCAAGGCAGGATTCTACCTGACCTTGTTCAAGAAGGCTTTTTGCACGTACTAGTTCACTGGACAATTCCAAAGCATCGCCCCCTAGAAAGGCTCTCATGATAAAAGCAAAAAAGGCGCCGCTGTGTAGCAAATGCTATTAGCAAACGCCTCTTTTTAATGCAGATTAAAATATTTAGTTTTTGCAGCTTAGCCTCTACCAGAGAGAGCTACCTTAGTTTTTGCTAGCGCCAACTTATCCATCAAACGCTTATGCTTCTCTGGATCTTCCGCTATGTTTGTCTGTGCCAAATCCTTTTCCAGGGAAGTCACCTCAGCTGAAGCCTCCGCCGGATCTATTTCTTCCGTTCCGTAAGCTTCTTCCACGAGGATTGTCATGGAATCCTTCAGCACCTCACAGAAACCTGACCCCACGGCAAACTTATGAAACGTATTGTTCTCTAGGTAAGAGAGTACACCAGGCTTAATGAACGTCAAAAGGGGCGTATGCCCTATGAGGACACCAAACTCCCCCATGATTCCTGGAGCGATAACCTCTTCCACCTCTTTATTGAGCACCACACCTTTTGGGGTGACTAACTCGACCTTAAACTTCTCGGCCATTAATCTCTCCTCACTAAGCGGCTGCGCTTGCGAGTTTTTCTGCCTTGGCCTTCACCTCGCTCAGGTCGCCAACCATGTAAAAAGCTTGCTCTGGGATGTCGTCGCATCTACCCTCGACAATTTCCTTGAACCCAGCTACAGTATCCTGGATTTTTACGTACTTCCCAGGCGTACCAGTAAATTCCTGGGCGACAAAGAATGGCTGAGACAGAAATCGCTGTATCTTTCTAGCTCTCGCAACAACCAGTTTGTCATCTTCGGACAATTCGTCCATACCAAGGATGGCGATAATGTCCTGAAGGTCTTTATACCTCTGCAGAACCAGCTGAACCTGTCTCGCTACTCTGTAATGCTCCTCCCCGAGTACCCTGGGGTCAAGGATTCTAGACGTCGAATCCAGGGGGTCAACAGCAGGATAAATTCCAAGTTCTGCCACCTGACGAGACAACACTACCGTTCCGTCCAGGTGGGCAAAGGTTGTAGCGGGAGCGGGGTCGGTCAGGTCGTCCGCAGGCACGTAAATACACTCAACAGCTGTGATGGAACCATTCTTGGTCGAGCAGATTCGCTCCTGCAATTCACCCATGTCAGTGCCCAAGGTAGGCTGGTAACCGACAGCCGATGGCATTCGACCGAGAAGAGCCGAGACTTCTGAGCCAGCCTGGGTGAAACGGAAGATGTTATCTATGAATAGCATAACGTCTAAGCCTTGCTCATCACGGAAATATTCTGCCACCGTCAAAGCGGTCAAAGCTACCCTTGCCCTGGCTCCCGGCGGTTCATTCATCTGACCATAGATCAGAGCAGCACGATCTATGACTCTCTCGCCTTCGGGCTTCTTCTGACCAGGCAAGACGCCTCCCATTTCAAGGTACAGGTCGTTGCCCTCTCGAGAACGCTCGCCAACACCAGCAAACACGGAAGTGCCGCCAAATTGCTTGGCGATGTTGTTGATGATCTCCATCATAAACACCGTCTTACCTACACCGGCACCACCAAAGAACCCAATCTTTCCGCCTCTCATGAACGGCGCTATCAAATCGACAACCTTGATCCCCGTTTCCTGAATGGATATCTGAGTTACTTGTTCCTCAAATGAAGGGGCCGGCTTATGAATGGGTCTGGTTTCTTCAGTGACGATGGGACCACCCTCGTCCACTGGCCGCCCCACGACGTTCATAATCCTACCGAGGACTCCTTTGCCCACGGGTACCTTAATAGGCGCGCCGGTATCTTTTACCTTCATCCCCCGAACAAGCCCGTCCGTACTGTCCATGGCAATGGTCCTCACCGTGTTGTCGCCAAGATGCTGAGCGACTTCTACGACAAGGTTGTCCGGCTCATCGCTGATCGCTGGATTCGAGATTAGCAAGCAGTTATAAATTGCTGGCAGGCAATGCTCTGGAAACTCCACGTCAACGACGGGTCCGATTACTTGTACAATTTTTCCCTCATTCATATTAGGATGTCCTCCTGAAACCACTTTCTAATGGTCTTATATACCTCACTTGTCTCGACTGGACTCAGCCTTTCAGCGCTTCTGCGCCACCGACAATCTCCATCAATTCGGTTGTTATGCTCTCTTGACGCATGCGGTTTGCCTTCAGAGTGAGTTTGTAAATCATCTCTTCCGCATTGGAGGTTGCAGCCTCCATAGCCGTCATTCTAGCGCCGTGTTCGCTGGCCACGGAATCTAGAAGCCCTGTATATACCTGCACCTGTACATATCGAGGAAGGATTTCTCTTAACAGCTCCTCCTCCGAAGGTTCGTACAGATACTCACGTCTCCTCTTTCCCCCCTCTTCAGGAGCAATGGGAAGCAGTTTCCTCAACGTAGCAATCTGCGTGACCGCTGTCTTGAAACTATTGTAAAGCAAATACACTTCCTGATATTCACCAGATACAAACTTCTCCGTGGCCACGTCTACGATTTGACCTGCTAGCTCGAAACTGACCTTATTCATCACATTGACAAATTTTTCGACTATTGTAACCTGCCGCCTTCTGAAATAATCGTTACCCTTGCGTCCCACATTGATAAGGTCTACTTCGATGCCTTTATCCCGCATCTCACGAATAAATGCTTCAGCCTTACGGTTCAGATTTACGTTAAATGCACCGCACAATCCCCTGTCTGCTGTGATCTGGATTAGGAGAATCTTCTTAGGTGGCGAAACAGTCAGCATAGGGTGAACACTCGGATTTGTCCTTGCCGCCAATGACTGAAGCACCTCTCTCATTTTGTCCGCGAAGGGACGGGCTGCTTTAATGGACTCTTCTGCACGCCGCAGCTTGGCCGCAGCTACCATCTTCATGGCGTTTGTTATCTTTTGCGTGTTTTTCACGCTTGCGATACGCTTACGTATGTCGCGGAGGCTTGCCATATCGACCTCTTTGTTTCTAAACTATGCGAAACTTGCTGTTCCGCCTGGAACTGTATCCGTGAAGGACTATTAGACTATGGACAGTTCAGGTGGATTGAACACTCCCTTAAACTCTACTAAAATGTTTTTCATCTTCGATTCTAGTTCTGCTGAAATAATCTTTTTTTCTCTAATTTCAGTGAGTACATCAGGGTGGTTGGACTCAAGATAGCTCAGATATTGCTTTTCGTATTCTGCTAAGGCCCTCACATCGTAATCATCAACAAAGCCGTTTGTCGCAGCGAAGATTATGGCTATCTGTTTTTCTACCGGCATTGGCTCATATTGTGGCTGTTTCAATATTTCAACGAGACGAGTCCCCCGTGCGAGCTGAGCCTGGGTAACCTTGTCCAAGTCAGAGCCAAACTGAGCAAACGCTTCCAACTCTCTAAATTGTGCTAGGTCGAGCCTCAGAGACCCAGCGACCTGTTTCATGGCCTTGACTTGTGCATTCCCACCGACACGCGAGACACTCAAACCGACGTTGACAGCCGGCCTGACCCCTGAGTAAAAAAGGTCTGTGGAAAGAAAGATTTGTCCGTCGGTAATTGAGATAACGTTGGTAGGGATGTAAGCAGAAACGTCGCCGGCCTGGGTTTCAATAATAGGCAGAGCCGTCAGGCTTCCGCCTCCGTGTGAGTCGCCTAACTTGGCCGCACGTTCCAGGAGACGCGAATGGAGATAGAAGACATCGCCGGGGAACGCTTCACGACCCGGAGGCCTGCGGAGTAGCAACGACAATTGTCGATATGCAACGGCTTGCTTGCTCAAGTCATCGTATATGATGAGAGCGTGCTGGGCATTGTCTCTATAATATTCGCCCATTGTAACGCCTGAATACGGGGCAATATACTGCATGGGTGCCGGATCTGACGCTGTTGCTGAAATGACTGTGGTGTATTCCATGGCACCGAATCGCTCTAATGTTGCCACCACCTGTGCCACCGTGGACCTCTTCTGCCCCACTGCAACATAGATACAAACGACGTCGCCATCCTTTTGATTGATTATGGTATCCACTGCGATGGCTGTTTTGCCAGTCTGACGGTCGCCAATGATGAGTTCTCGCTGCCCTCGACCAATTGGAATCATCGAATCTATGGCCTTGATGCCTGTTTGTAAAGGCTCCTTCACTGGTTGTCGCTTGATAATTCCTGGGGCAACAACCTCAACCACACGGTACTCGGTTGCCTCAATGGGGCCTTTTCCGTCTATGGGCTGACCGATTGCGTTTACTACCCTACCAAGGAGCGCCTTGCCCACCGGTACCTGAACGATACGATTGGTTCTCTTTACTGTATCGCCTTCTTTGATGTGTATGTCCTCGCCCAAAATGGCTGCGCCGACATTGTCAGCTTCGAGGTTCAATACCATGCCCATGATGTTCCCAGGGAATTCCAACAGCTCCCCTGCCATAGCGTTTTGCAGGCCATGAAGACGCGCAATTCCATCTCCGACACTGATCACAGTGCCTGTTTCACTCACTTCCACCTTCTTGTCATAATCTTGAATTTGCTGCTTGATAATTTGGCTGATTTCTTCTGCTCTGATCTGCATTGTCCTTATCCCTTCAAGCTTTCTTTAAGCTGGTTAAGCTGCGTACGGATTGTGCCATCAAATACCATGTCCCCCACCTTTGCCACTAGCCCACCGATAAGTGACGGATCCACCTTCCTAGTGACTATGACCTGTTTTTTGCTTATTCCCGACAGCGTTTCGGTCACACGATTTAGCATATCATCGCTCAGAGGCTCGGCACTCGTCACTTCACCCCTTGTAATCCCCTTTATTTCATCAACCTTCTCTCGGTATGCCTTTTCAATGCCAGCCAATTGGTCTATCCGCTTGCGGTCTATCAAGACATTTACAAAATTTATAACCATCGGGTCTGTACCCATCTTTTGCAGCACTTCTCCTGCTATTCGCTTCTTGTCCTCTTTGGTAAATACAGGATTCAGAAGAACCTCTCTTAAATCCAGCGACTGGTTCACAAGCTCGCACAGATTCGAGAGATCTTGTCCGTAACGCTCGAGCGCGTGATTTTCTTCCCCGATCTCTACCAAAGCCTTTGCATAACGTTTTGCCAAAGTGGTATCTATCACTTCATACCCCCGACCTTTACTAGGTAGTCCTCGACAATCCTTTTACGGTCATCCTCGTTGATTCGCTCACGTATTAGGGATTCTGCAAGCTGCACTGCCAACTCTACTGCCTCGTTTTTCAGAGCTATCTTTGCATTGCGCAGCTCTTGTTCGGCCGCGACTTTTGCTGACTCGATCATAGCGTTTGCCATCCTCTCAGCATTCGCCAAGACCTTTTCTTTTTCCGTTTCAGCCGACTTTCGTAGCTCTCCCCGCATTTTTTCGAGTTCAGCTTCCATTCCTGCCAACTTGACCTTGTACTCTTCGACAGTTTGCTGAGCTCTGTTACGCTGCTCCCTGGCCTCTTCAAGCTCTCTTTCTATGCGAACACGTCTCTCGAAAAAAAACTTTTTCAAAGGGTTCTTAAGTACGTAAACCAGGAGTATTATCAGCGCCAGGGTGTTTATGACCCGCCATAAAAGCATCCAAGAGTCCCAAGGGCTGGCGCCTTCACTGCCTGCTGCCGCGTAGACGTCCGGGGTTGTTACAGTAACCACGACGACAAAAAAAGTTAGTAACATCATTGCAAACATTAGACTGCCCTCCCAAGGATTTTTTCTGAAATCGACTTGGCAAGTGGCGTCATGTCTTCCTTCAGGGTTTTTCTCACCTCAGACGCTTCGCTCTGTATGGAAGCCCTCATTTCATCCACAATGGCTGATGCTCGGGCTCGGGCCTGCTCGAGTAGGTCTGTCTCAACTCTTTTGGCCTCTGCCATGAGGTCAGCCTTTTCCTGGGCGGCCGTTTGTCTGGCTCGCGCCAATTCTTCCTGGTGTTTTCTCTCTTGGTCCTCAATCTTTTTTTCCAGCTGAAGGGCCTCGTCCAAATCTCTCCTAATTTTGGACTCGCGCTCCTGCATTTTTGCCTTGATAGGTTTGTACAAAATCGCATTTAGGATAATGAGAAGAACCAGAAAATTCACGATTTGAACGAAAAGGGTGATGTTTACATTGATCACTGGCCTATTCTCCCGACTCAAAAATTGTGGTGTTTTCCATGAGCACCCCTGTCAGGGGCCCAGGGCTCCTCACTAGCAACTACACTTTTAAGTATAAGGATATTGTTAAGAATCCAAACTTAGGATGAGCTTGTAAATTAACACCTGAGTTAATGGGTGTCAACATTTTTTCGTCTCAGGTGTGTACTTTGGGAAAGACTAGCGAGTCTCTTTGTGGATGGGGGTTTTTTCCTCTTCGTGATCGGCGTTTTCTATTTCTTCGTAGGTAGGCGGCCAGGCTTGGGCAGATATAGCTTCTATGGATTCGTCCTCTACGACAACGTCTTCGTCCCTGGTATCCAACGATGGAATCTCGGCTTGCACAGATGACATGCTGCATCTGCCTTCAAATATGACACCTTCTTCCACCACGAGGCTCGGGGTGCGAATGTTTCCATACACGCGCGCAGGCGGGTACAGCTCTATTCGTTCTGTTGCAGTCAAATCCCCGTGGATTTCGCCTGCTATTTTTAAGACACTTGCGTGTACCTGGGCACGGACTACAGAAGCACTCCCTATTACAAGGGTCCCCCTGCTTATAATTTCCCCGTGGAAGGTACCATCCAAATGCACAACCCCTGAAAAGGACAATTTTCCCTCAAATTCCGTCTGGGATCCAAGAAACCCTGTTATTACATCTGCCTTGGGTTTTCTGAAACGGAGCATGCGTCCTCCTCATTTGCAAGGGCATTCTCTGACTGCCACATCAAGAGCCGACCGAACTCTGCATAGCATATACTTACGAGTGGTTCAAGGCATTATTCCAAAAATTGCTATACTTTTCGTAATTTTCTTAACACTAATAAACAAATCGCCTCATGCTCACGTTTACCAATATTGATATGGCGAGAAAGGAAGATAGAAGCGAAGAGCCCCCATAGCTCATGAAACTTAGCGGAACCCCTACAACGGGCAGCAAGCCAGACACCATACCGACATTAATTGTTACATGCCAGAATAGAAGAGCTACGCATCCGAAGGCTATTAACGCGCCGAAATTGTCACGGGCTCTGCCAGCTATGGCCAGTCCCCTCAAAAGAACCGCAGCAAAAAGCAAAAGAACGACCACGCAGCCTAAAAACCCCCATTCTTCTGCCAGCACCGCAAACACAAAATCAGTGTGCTTCACCGGAAGAAACATAAGCTGGTTTTGAGTCCCTTGCAAGAAACCTTTGCCAAAAAAGCCCCCTGAACCAATTGCGATTTGGGACTGAATTATATGGTACCCGGCTCCAATCGGATCGTATTCTGGGTTTAAGAAAGTTAGGATTCTTTTTTTTTGATAATCCAACAATGCATGCTGTCCAATAAGGTAGACGACGGGCGCAAATATCAGCGAAGCCCCCGTGATCCAGAGAAGCGTTCTTCTTTCGACACCAATGAAGGCTATCATCGACAAGGCCACAAGAATAGTAACTGCGGCTGTGCCTAGGTCAGGCTGAACCAATACGAGCAAAACTGGAACAAGGGTTAGTGCTATCGGCGTACCTAGATCATGAAAAGTCAAGCCCCCGTGCCCGACCTTGTTGTGAAAGTAGCGTGCCAAAACCACAATTATGGCTAGTTTTGCAAATTCCGACGGTTGAAGTCGCATTAAACCTAGGTCTATCCATCGCCTCGAACCAGAAGTGGCTCGCCCAAAAGACCACACGAAAACTAACATCAACACCACGAACACATAAAACCACAAGCCCCAGTTCTCGAGAAACTTGTAATCGTAGAAAAGCACACAGGCTGATATAGCAATACTCAGACTAATCCACGTGAGCTGACGAATGACAAATGACTTGCCAACTGCTCCCATCGGAGCAGTCGCACTGTAAATAATGCCTACCCCTATTGCACTAAGGATGAGACTCAACAATACAAGTTGCCATTCATACAAAATAGAAATGGGCTCACCTGAATATATTGACCAAGGGGTTGTTTGCATAAATTCCTGTCAGCCTATAACTCACGACAATCAGTCTTTGGATTCCTCTGGGTCTCTGATTCCGTAATATTTGCAGAGAATTTTTCTAGCGATGGGAGCAGCTGTATTTCCACCGCCTCCTCCATGCTCGACGACGACAACTATTGCGATCTTTTTGGGTCTATCGTCCACGAACGCCACGAATATCGCATGAGTACGTTCATGATATGGGATTTGATCTGGGGAGAGGCTTTCATCTCTAGTGCTGATAACCTGAGTGGTTCCGGTCTTACCTTTGACGTTTAGTCCAGGTATGAACGCTTTCTTCCCCGTTCCCCGTCGATCTTGCACCACGTGCGTCATGGCCGCTCGGATTATTTCACGGTTATCATCGGCAAGCGGCACCAGCCATCTTTCCACAGGCGTGTGCTCATAAATGACTTCACCCTCGCTGGATTTGATTTGTTTGACAATCGCGGGTCGAACGATCTTTCCGCCATTTGCAAAGGCTGCAGCCATAACCGCAAGTTGTATGGGGGTTGAGAGCAGAAATCCTTGTCCTATAGCAATGGACACAGTTTCTCCGTCTTTGATAGGTTCGCCATGTGTACGTATTTTCCAGCTATTTGTCGGCACAAGTCCAGGTAATTCTTGGGGCAGTCCAATCCCTGTAGGTTTCCCAAGGCCGAACAGAGCAGCCCATTTAGCCATTCGATCAGCGCCAAGACGTAGTCCTACCTCATAAAAATAGACATCGCAGGATTCTACTATGGCATTGTGGAGATTCATCGAACCATGACCATAGGTATTCCAACACCGAAATACAATACCACCTACATCCAGCTGTCCCCTACACAGGAATTTTTTGTCCGGTCCAATTATTCTTTCAGATAAGGCAGCCGCAGCAGTTACGATCTTGAAAGTGCTAGCCGGTGAATACAGGCCCCTTATTGCCCTGTTTTCTAGAGGATGGAGGGGATCACTATTCAGGTTTTTCCATTCTCTGTCGCTGATAGCGGGCGAAAAGAGGTTGAGATTAAAACTGGGTTTGCTCACAATGGCTAATATCTGACCACTATCTGGATCGATGGCCACAACAGACCCTGCTCGATGCCGAAAGATACTTTCTACATATTTTTGAAATCCCGAATTGACGGTTAGAACTATGTCAGCTCCCCTTTTTGGTGGATTTCTCACCACTTTAGCCAGTTGTCTGCCTCTAGCATCTATCTCTATGTGCTCCCAGCCTTCTTCACCTTTCAAATAATGCTCATACTCTTTCTCAAGACCCGATTTTCCTGTCGAATCTCCCGTCCGATATCCTGCTTTGCCAGAATGTACAAGTTCCTCAGGACTTACCTCGCCGACGGTACCTATGACGTGACAAAGAGTGTCCCCCAGGGGATATGACCTGTATGGCTTGACTTCTACCACCACTCCTTTCAAATCAGAAGTAAGAGATTCAAGGAGAGAGGCTTGCTCAAGACTGAGATTTTTCTTAAGAGGATAAGTACTAAAACGCGGAAGAGATCTGCTCTTTTCTACTAGTGAGCGCATCTTTTCAGGCGGAATACCTGTCACGGTGGAGCACCGATGTATAAGTTCTGTGGGATTGTCAAGTTCTTGTGCCACGAGTGAAAATTGGAAGCCTGGTCTGTTCTCGGCAAGCACCTGTCCATTGCAGTCCACGATACTGCCCCTCGCCGCTGGAAGCCGAATAAGTCGAACTTTGTTGTTCCGGGATTTCTCGTCGTAAATCTCTCCTTTTAGTACCTGCAGGTGCCAAAGGTTGATACATAGAAGGCCAAAAGTAAGCACTATTATCGTTCCAGCTATCCTCACGCGTTTCGAGAAGACGTTGCCGAGGATTCTCAAACCACCCACGTCTTTCATCGGTGTAGCCCCGAAAGTCGAGTGCGTCCTACCCACAGTCGGTCAACTATAGGAATAACTGCAGTGGCCGCAATGCCCGTGAAGAAACCTTTGGTGAGAATGGCAAAGCTTATGCTGAGGTCAACCTTAAACTGTGCGGCCATAAAACGAATTACGATGATAGATAAACTTTCAACTATGCATACAATAAATGCTACTAAGAAACGAATTGCATGGCTATCGAGATCGGTTGTCGAGTCAAGGTAACCACAAACCAGAAAGGTTACGCAGTAGAGGCAGGCGAAAAGGCCGGCGGGCGATCCGCTCAGGCTGTCCGTTAAAAGACCTGCGGAAAAGGAGAAAAGAAGACCTTCTTTGAAATCAAGTCTTGTTGAAGCCCATATCACAATCACCAAAACGATATCGGGTTTGTACGATGGATTGGAAACGAACAACTGGGTCGTAGTCTGTAAGAATAAAGCTATTACGACCATCAACAATCCAAATAGGTATCCTTTCAACGGTATTCCTCCGACCAGGTTTGAACGTCAAATCCCCCAAGAGAAGACAAAATGACAAGAACCTGATCTAAAGCAGAAAAATTTACGTTAGGCGTCACCAAGGCCTCGAGGAACAAGCCTTGTTCTCCAAGTCGGATCTCGCTTATTTTTCCTACAGGAAGCCCGGGAGGAAAAACGCCGTCCAACCCAGAGGTGATGACTTCATCACCCCTTGTAACATTAGCCCTCGGACTAATGTGCTTTAGTACACACCCTCCTTCTAGGGCACCTCTAAGTATCCCCCTGTCTCTTGTCCGAGCTACCCGACAATCAACTGCAAGAGCTGAATCTGTGATCAGTACTACCTGAGCCATATTGGCTGCACTCCTAGAAATCTTCCCAACAAGACCCTCAGTAGCCGTCACAGACATACCTGGGAAAACACCGTCGTCTGTACCTCTGTCGATAAAGAAAGTCCTGAACCAACCAGAAGCGTCTTCACCAATGATCTGAGCAACCACCGAGGGATATTCGAGGCGGGTTTTTATGTCGAGCAACTTCTTGAGCCGGATGTTTTCCTCCTCCCGAGTAGCCAGCGCCGCCTTTTCTCGTCTGAGCTGTTTTAATGTTTCTTTGAGTTCTAGGTTTTCTTTTTGAACGCCGACGAGGTATATGTAGTTGTACCAAACACTGGCTACGCGGTTTTTTAGACCAGAAATCGCATTTTCTATAGGCCGAAAAACCTTATACACTACCGCTTCGGTGAAACCTATATCCGACTTTTTCCCATGCGAAAAAATGAGGATAAGGCACAGGCCCAATAAAACCACAAACAGCGCAATATCGCGAATGGATCGAGGCATCTTCAGTGCTTTCCATCACTCGCTGTACCAGGGCTAGTCTTTGATGAGTATGTCTTTTAACTCGTTAAAATGTTCGAATACTGCACCAGATCCCACTACTACAGTAGAAAGGGGGTCGTCAGCGACAATTACAGGGAGGCTTGTCTCCCGGCGGATAATCTCATCAAGATTTTTTAGGAGCGAGCCTCCGCCAGTGAGTACGATGCCATTGTCAACTATGTCTGCGGCCAGTTCAGGTGGAGATAGTTCCAGAGCGGTTCGAATCGTTTCCACAATAGCCCTCACCGGCGCGGCTATGGCTTCTGTCACCTCGTGTGACCTTAACGCAATGACTTTTGGAACGCCTGCGATGAGGTCTCTGCCCTTAACTTCGATGACAGATTCCTCCCTCTCGTAGCATGCGCTTCCAATAAGCATTTTTATCATTTCTGCTGTTCGTTCACCTATTAGCAGACTATATTTTTGCTTAACGTACCTCATGATGGCCATGTCGATTTTGTCGCCTGCTACTCTTAACGACTTAGAGTACACGATATCAGACATGGAAATTACGGCCACCTCTGTTGTGCCGCCACCTATGTCCACTATCATGTTGCTGGTCGGCTCAGTGATGGGAAGACGAGCGCCCAGGGCTGCCGCAATGGGTTCTTCTACCAGGTAAACTTTTCTTGCGCCGGCACTTTCCGCTGCCTCTCTCACAGCTCTCATCTCGACCTGGGTAACACCAGAAGGCACGCATATAACAATGCGGGGTTTCACTAGGAAGCGTCTGTGATGAATCTTGTAGATAAAGTGCTTTAACATCGCCTCCGTAACTTCAAAATCCGCTATTACCCCGTCTTTCATGGGCCGTATGGCCTTGATATTGTCAGGAGTTCGCCCCAGCATTTTTTTTGCGTCAGAGCCTACAGCGACAATGCGTGGGCCACGCCTAAGGTCGGTCTTAACTGCCACAACTGAAGGTTCTGACAAAACGACCCCTTGGCCCCTTACATAAACGAGGGTATTGGCCGTGCCCAAATCTATGGCCATGTCATTGGAAAAAAAACCTGAGATCGGGTCGAGGAACATACTTTGAGAACCTACGTTCGAGAAACTCAAGAAGAGTGGCTGCTTACCTTTGTCACAAATTATCAGAAGCCTCAAAGTTGAGCAAGTGGGTGTTGTCAATGAGTATCAGGTTTGTCCGAGCTGTACATGTAGCCCACACCGGCTACGGTCAAAATTAACTTGGGTTGACCTGGGTCATCTTCGATCTTTTGTCTCAAATGTTGAATGTGGACGTCTATGGCCCTGCTATCCTCGTAAATGCGTCCTTCAGGCCACACCGCATGCCTCATTTCTCTCCTAGTCAGAGCCCGGTTTGCATTTTTAATCAAGAAAACAAGGAGCTCAAATTCCCTTCTGGTGAGTTCTATTTCATAACCCGTCTTGAAAACCTGCTTTCTCCCGAGATCGACCTTGAGTGGCCCCGCCTGTATGATCATTTTTTCGGCATCACACTTCCCCGTCCTTCTCAAACAAGCTCTAATTCGGGCGGCAACTTCTAAATAATCGAAAGGCTTCACCACGTAATCATCTGCCCCGCACTCAAGGCCAAGAACTTTGTCGCTGACCCTATCCCGGGCGGTGAGCATAATAATCGGAAGCTGTGATCGATTTCGTATGTAACGGCACACTTGGAGACCATCGGCATCTGGCAGCGATAAATCCAGAATCATCAACGCTAATTCCTTGTTTTTAACGATTTCAAGGGCTTCTCGCCCCGTGGATACCGTTATTACCTTGTAACCATCCATTTCTAAATGGTCTTTTAATATAGTGCAGATGTCTGGATCATCGTCCACAATGAGTATCCAATCGTTGCTCATGAACCCCTCCGGAGCGGGAGGGAAAATACAAAAGTGCTCCCAGCCCCAATACTACTATTTAGCCATATCTTGCCGCCGTGGGCCGCCACAATCCCTTTACAGATCGCTAGGCCTATGCCGGCGGATCCTTTGTGCAGCGGGTTATTCCCATCGTTGGGCACTTGAAAGAATTTTTCGAAAATTGCCTCGTGATATTTTGAGTCAATGCCTGGACCTTGGTCCGAGATCGATACCCAAACGCTTTCGTCCACGATCTGCGCCGCTACGACAATTTCACCATGGTCAGGAGAAAACCGGACAGCGTTCGAAAGGATATTGGTCAGAACTTGGTATATTCTCTCTTCGTCAAACTCGAATCTGATTTCTTCGCTGAGTTGTGCCCTGATTACCAGATTACGTGCTACTCCTTCCACATGTTGAGAACTGATTGCATCTCTTATAACTTCATTTAAACAGCCTTCCTTTAACTTCAAGTCGAACTGTCCTGATTCAATACGGGAATAGTCTAAAAAATCCAGCACTGATTTCATCAAGTGTTCGGTATTCCTTTTGATAATGTCTAAGTAAACAGGATCGCAAATTCCTCCTTTACGATGCATGAGGTCAGCAGCGCCTTTTATGCTTGTGAGGGGAGTCCGTAACTCGTGAGATATGCTAGAAAAGAAATCCGATTTGGCTTTGTTTAGTCTTCGAAGTTCTTCATTGGCTGCTTTGAGCCTCTTGTTGGTTTCAGAAAGGTCTTTGGTCGCATCGGCTATTCTTTTTTCAAGATCCGTATGATAATGTTGCATCTTGTCATTGATGACATTGCAGAGGTCTGAGATCTCTTTCAATTCGTCTCCACCACGGCGCTGGATCTCTCCAATTTCTCCTGTGGTCAAGCTGGCCATGGTCTTTCGTATCTCAGCTATCCTCTTAAAAACAAGGAACTTATAGGACAGGAACAGTAGCCCCAGTAGGGTGGCTCCCGTGAAGAGTCCCACCCCAATGAGTATCCACTGATTCCGGGAAGCAAAGTCTATGGCCTTATCCATAGGTATAAAGACGCTTAGACACCCTCCTACATCGCCAGACGAATACCCCTGTTGAAAATGGCATTTTTGACAACTATTTGTCACGTAAAGCGGCGCTGCATATCGCAATACAGTCTGACCATTCACCCTCTCTGTTCTAAAAAACTCTGTTTTCATACCTTCACGAAATTGTCGTAAAGCCTCCTTCTCAAACTCATCAGGCACATTCTCTGGATTAAGTTGAGTTGAGTTGGCTATTCGAAATGAATACAGACCATCTCGTGAAGCCAGTTCTGACAATTGCTTAGTTAACACAGATGGAGGAATGGTCACATACCTGTTGCCATCGGTATCTGTGATTTCCCACTTCTCTGACGGATTCGGTTCCTGTTTTTCAGATCTGTCCAATACCAAAACCGGACTATGGTTGGATACCCACTGCCTTGTCAAAACAATTTGTTTGTGCAGTATGACCGCTTGTTTTTCTACTTGCTCGCGAATCAGCCTCTCCTGGTGTCGAGCAAACCACAGGAAAGTGGAAACGAAAATAGCTGTCACCGTTATACCCGTGATGAAGAAAAACTTTAGCGAGAGCCTTTGTGCAAAGAGGGAAAACGTAAGTCCAGCCATGGTACTCACCTAAGAATTTACTACAATGACCATTGAACCCTCATGATGCAAGGAAATTTTTTTGTTTTCAAATGCTGGTTTGAGAGCGCGCTAATTTCATCTTGATAGAAGGGCGGCACCAATTTTTCGATAACGTAGGGCTTCCTTGGTGCCTAGTCAATCAATCACTTTAAGTTAGTTTTTTTGACCCCTTACATGCATAAATCCATCTGACATTGAATCAAAATTTACCGTATCTTTACATACTTTTACAGCACATTTACCCCATTCTGTGTGATTGTGTCTGTGTGGGGTTTTAGAATCTACACGTCACTTGTCTCAGTCTTCAACCGATTGTTCAGCTCACCTTGCATGAGCTGGAGGCTTGAAATGAACAGATGTGATTCATTCATCACTATGGGAGTTGGAACATGGCGAGACTAGTCTTCACGGCGGCGCTAATCTGGTTCGTGTGCCAGGGGCCGGCTATGTCTGCGGTGAAAGTTGATCCAAAGCTCTATGGAGCGCCTGAGGGTCAAGTGTGCATTAAATGTCATGAACTCAAGACTCCGGGGCTTTTCAAGCTGTGGCGTTCCGGCCGTATGGGTCAAGCAGGTGTCAACTGTTACGACTGCCATCGCGCTGAGAGAAAGACAGATAAAACACCGGACGATCCGGATGGTTTCGACCACAGAGGGTTTTGGATAGCCACCATTGTCTCACCCAAAGACTGCTCAAGGTGCCATAAGGAGCAATTTGAGCAGCAGCAGGCGTCGCACCATGCAAAAGGGGCAGATATTCTGAACTCATCGGACAATTATCTAGGGTCGGTTGTGGCTGGACCAGCTGCGGTGACTACAGGATGCCGGCAATGCCATGGGTCGAATGTCAAGGTACTGCCTAACGGAAAACTCGATCCAACCACCTGGCCCAATACAGGCATTGGGAGAATCAACCCTGATGGCAGCAAAGGTAGCTGCGCCGCGTGCCACACGCGCCACCGCTTTTCTAGGGAGCAGGCAAGGAGGCCGGATGCCTGCGGAAAGTGCCATCTAGGGCCGGACCACCCTCAAAAAGAGGTCTATGAGGAATCAAAACATGGAATCCTATATCAGGCATTCAGAGATAAGATGAACATGGACAAAGTTGAATGGATTGTGGGCGTCGACTACCAAGACACTGCTACGTGCGCTACATGCCACATAAGCGCCACTCCAAATCAGCCCGCTACCCATGAAGTTGGGGCTAGAATATCTTGGACCCTCAGACCTGCAATCTCCAAGAAATTGTCTCAATGGAAAGAGAGACGTGAGCGTATGCAGGACGTTTGCAAACAATGCCACGGCGATCTCATAATCAACTCCTTCTACGCACAGTTTGATGATCTAGTTAATCTTTACAACGATAAGTTTGCTATACCAGCCACCAACGTACGCCAAAAGCTGATCGCCCTGGGCAAACTAACACCGGCTGATTTCGACGACAAACTGGACTGGATATATTATGAATTATGGCACCATGAAGGGCGGCGCGCTCGCCATGGTGCGTCGATGATGGGCCCCGACTACGCGTGGTGGCATGGTCTATATGAGGTAGCCCAACATTTTTACCTAAAATTCTTACCTGAGGTTGAAAGGCTTATGGGAGGCAAAGAACAGGCCGCACCAATGCTCAACGAACTAGTGTTCAAAGACCCACTCCACAAGTGGTACAAGGAAGGCATGAGTAAAGAAGAACTGAAAAAGATTGAGTCCTATTACCAACAAAGATACGGCGGAAAAGAAGTTAAATAAACAGAGGCTGTCGCTCAAAGTTAGCGAAACGAGGGTCAACGCATGAACTCAATAAAATGGACACTCCTGATACCGGCAGTGATCTGCATTCTCGGGTTGTGCGTTAATGTGAACGGAGGGCTAAACGAGGCCGCAACGCAGGCGGTACAGGAGGACTCAGAGGCAGCCAAAGACATTCAGCCACCATCTTCAGACATAGAATTTCCGGTTCCCCTGCGGCCTCTGCCCAAGACCATAACACCTTGTAGAGCGTGTCATGGACCAGAAAAGGATTTCCCTGTAAATTTTCGGAGGCGAGAAAACCTACTTGTTCACACCAACATAAGGCTTAACCACGGCGGGATAAGGCTTTGGTGTCTGGACTGCCATCATCCAGAAAATAGAAACTATTTGCTGCCTTTAAGCGACGGGAAAAACATACCGTTTGAACAATCATATCTTTTGTGCGGAAAATGCCACGGCACCATTTACAGGGACTGGAGGCACGGAATACACGGGAAGAGGACCGGTCACTGGAATGGAGTGAAGAACTACTACCTGTGCGTTACGTGCCACGACCCTCATAACCCCAGGTTCAAACCATTAGTTCCCATGCCTGCGCCGAAGAAGCCCTGGACGCCTTCGGAAGTGCAAGCGAAGCATTAAGGGTGCTGGAATGTCCCACAATGTTAAATCGCAACTTAATGACCCGGACTTGACCCCAGCCGGACGTGGAGCATCGAACTCTCATGAAACCCCCGAAGACCGCCTCATGAATCGACGAACCTTCTTATTGGGTGCCGCCAGTGTCCTCGGTATGCTGGCAGTAAGCGCATGCTCGTGGGAGGAATTTGTTCAGAACAATTTCCAAAGGATGACCAAGGAAGAGATCGAGCAAACGATCGAGCGACTACGTAAAGAATATAAAGCCAAATATGGGAAAGATTTTGTAGTAGGAGTTGAAGGGCCACTGGATCATACACTTTTTGGATACGCATTAGACATTCAGAGGTGTATTGGCTGTCGCAGATGCGTTTATGCGTGCGTGGAAGAAAACAATCAGTCCCGCGATCCTCAAATACAGTACATAAGGGTGCTGAGATTCAAGGATGGAGATATGGATCTGGAGCACTCTACTATTTACTACGATCCCGAAGAAGTCCCACAAGAAGGGTATTACTATATGCCCGTGCAATGTCAGCACTGCGCTAATCCGCCTTGCACCAAAGTGTGCCCTGTCAGGGCTACATGGACAGAACCAGATGGCATTGTAGTTGTTGATTACAACTGGTGCATTGGATGCCGATATTGTATGGCTGCTTGTCCTTACATGGGACGATGGTTCAACTTCGCTGATCCAGTAATACCTCCTGACGAGATTAATACCATGACACATTATCTGGGCAACAGGCCTAGAATGAGAAATGTTGTCGAGAAGTGCACATTTTGCATCCAACGCGTACGGGTAGGCAAATACCCAGCGTGCGTAGAGGTCTGTCCGGTGGGTGCTAGAAAATTCGGCAATCTTCTAGATCCAGACAGTGAAATCAGCAGGATCATCAGAACTAAGAGAGTCTTCCGGTTGAAGTCCGAGTTGAATACTCAGCCAAAATTTTACTATTTCTTTGCCACCTGACAGAAGAGGGGCGAGATGAAACATTTTGCGACTCAGGCCATCAAAAGGGTAATCATAGGCTCACCGCTATATTATTCGTGGTTAGTGCTTCTGCTAATATTGGCAGGTCTGGGGATTGCGGCATATGTCAGACAGCTTCAGACGGGACTGATAGTTACAGGAATGACTAGTTACGTGTCATGGGGTTTTTACCTTGGCAACTTCACATTTCTAGTGGGCGTGGCTGCAGCCGCAGTACTTTTGATCATTCCGGCCTACCTCTATGATTTTGGCCCAATCAAAGAGATTGTCATTGTAGGCGAAATACTGGCAGTTACAGCCTTAGTTATGTGCATGATGTTCGTTACCGCCGACCTCGGACGCCCGGATCGGTTGTGGCATCTTTTTCCGGGCGTGGGAATTCTAAATCTGCCCAGATCTATGCTCGCCTGGGACATAGTGGTGTTGAACGGATATCTGTTTCTCAACATTTTTATCCCAGGTTACATCATTTATAAGGCGTACAACGAACAAGAGGTTAATTATAGATTCCTGTTGCCTTTTATTTTGCTGTCTATACCATGGGCTGTCAGCATCCATACCGTCACGGCATTTATATACAACGGGCTTGCTGCAAGACCTTTTTGGAATGCGTCTATTTTAGCTCCACGATTTTTGGCTTCTGCATTTTGTTCAGGACCGGCGCTAATCATACTGCTCTACCAAGTCGTTCGTCATTATACTACCTTTCATGTGAAGGACGAGGCGCTGTTCAAGATAGCGGAGATGATCTCGATCGCCATGGCCTTGAACTTGTTCCTTTTAGGAGCTGAGTTCTTTAAAGAACTCTATTCAGATACACATCATCTTTCTCCGCTGAAGTACCTATACGCAGGCATGGAGGGGAAAGGTCGTCTTGTGCCATGGATTTGGACTGCGTTTGCCTTCAACGTAGCAGCGTTTGTCATATTTCTAATTCCATTGACTCGCAAAAACTTCGCAACGTTAAATCTAGGTTGTGTGTTAATAATTATCGGAATATGGATTGAGAAAGGCATTGGTCTCATAGTTCCAGGATTTATTCCAGCTCCCTTAGGCGAGGTGTGGGAGTATGCACCCACAACTCTTGAGATAGTGGTGAGCATAGGGATATGGGCCATCGGTCTCTTGATTTTGACGATAGCTCTTAGGATCATACTTCCCATAGAAACTGGCGAACTGACAAAGCACACCCCGTCTGTGCATACAGTAGTAGCTGAAGGGGCGTGAAATGAAATCGCACAAGCCATCAAAGTTCCTCCCTGAACCCCAGTCTGTCGCCCGTATTATTTTGGTGGCAGCGATGACCGCAGGTCTTGGTCTGCTCTTGCATCAGACTGCCTGGTCCAGCAGTAACCACGCCAATCCTGATGTGCCTCAGGCATCAAGCCTCCTCGCTGATTTGAGCAGCCAAGACTCGGCGGTCGTTTCTCGAGCCCTCTCCAAACTTAAGCAAGTCCGTATTCCTGCCGCAGATGCCCTACCTCATCTGATAGTATGTGCCACCAATCCTTCTGAATTGGTTCGGATAGAGGCTATAAATGCTATTTCGGGTTACGGACCAGATGCCCGGGATGCCATGCCGATTGTGGTCAAAGCATTGAAGGACCCTGATCCTCTCGTGAGGGAGGCCTCTGCGCTCGCTCTGCTGGCAATCGGTTCCGCAGCTAAGGCTCAGGCTGCGAGACTACTTCCCCTTTTAGAGGACGATCATAGGAACGTTAGAGAGGCGGCTATTACTGCTCTTGCAGGTTTGGGCGAAGGCATGATCCCGGAGCTAATGCAGGTTTTGCAGACTGGCAGTCCCACTGCCTCCACAGCTGCTTCAGAGGCTCTTGCGCGAATTGGCGCTCCTGCAGTAGCGCCTCTCATAGAGGTTTTAAGCAGGCCAGGCCCAGGCTCTGATAACGCAGCTAAGGCATTACAGACCATAGGCAAGCCAGCAGTGCAGCCCTTGATCAAGCTATTGAGCGCAGCGAACCCTGCAGTATCCAAAAAAAGTGAGGAGATACTCATCGCTATTGGGCCACCAGCTACAGAAGCCTTAATAAAGGCTTTGCGATCCAAGCCCTAACTGAGTTTTGATCGGCGTCGAAGAAGAGTGGATAAATTAGGAATTACGAAAACTAACAGTCGAGAGGAACGGAATATGAAAAGCGCCCTCTACTTTCTCTTGATAATGGTAGTCGCGTCCTGCCTGTGTTTATCAGTCCATGCTCAGGGGCCTTTACAAGGAACGCCGAGTGAGAGCAAGAAACCTGGCGGATTGGACCCAAAATGGAGGGAATTTACAGCCCCTCCGTTAGCCCCTGGTGAAAAACCCGACGCACATCGCGTGCAATTCGGCAAACAGGATTGTATGGAGTGTCACAAGAAGGAGACACCCACGTCTTACAATCAGTGGCTGATATCCAGACATGGCTTAAACAACGTCAAATGTGGCATCTGTCACGGCGATGCCCTGAACTATCGTGCGAGACCGGACAGGACAGTTTGTATCGGCTGCCACTCTGAACAAGTGAACAACCTGCCACCTGCATCCCTGGTAACAAATTGCTCTTATTGTCATAAAGCTCATTGGTTCACAATCCACAAGATTCAGCAATACGAAAAATTCTCTCCTGGCCGCGCAAATCGTTTCAACGTGCCTGGGTTCTAGATTTGCCAAACTCTTATGACGCCTTGGAGGAAGCTTTAATGAAAATAACAAGAAGAGAGATGATAAAGTTGTCAGCGGCTGCGTTTGCTGCCTCGGCTTTGAACATACCTTTTTCGTCCTCGGCTGTCGCTCAGGACGAAATAGAAGTGGACAAATGGATAAAAGGAACCTGCCGATTCTGCGGCACTGGGTGCGGCGTTTTTGTGGGGGTGAGAGACGGTAGGATTGTTGGAATTCGCGGGAACCCCAAGGCTGCTACAAATTTCGGATTTCTGTGCGTCAAAGGTTTCAAGGGTTACACGAGCATGTATCACCCAGATCGACTAAAATATCCGATGGTGCGGGCTCAAGACGGCAAATTCAGACGAGTAACCTGGGATGAAGCACTAGACCTTGTGGCCAACAAATTCAAGGAGCTGCATCAAAAATTCGGCAAAGATTCAGTAGCCTACTATGGGTCAGGTCAGGCCATGACCGAGGAGAGTTATACTTTTAACAAGCTTTGGAAGGGCGGCTTTCGGTCAAATATGGTGGACGGAAATCCCAGACTCTGCATGGCATCCGCTGTAGGCGGTTACATGACCACATTCGGCACAGATGAGCCAGCCGGCTCCTACGCGGACATTGAAAAGGCAAAAACTATCTTTCTCGTAGGTACAAATACTGCCGAATGCCATCCTATTCTCTTTAGAAGGGTGGCAAGGCAAAAAGTGAAGGATCCGGAAAACATAAAGATAATAGTTTGTGAGCCTCGTTTGACCCCGACTGCACGAATAGCTGACGTCTGGCTGCCGGCCGATCCAGGCACAGACCTCGCAGTTTTCCATTGCATGGCAAGAGAACTAGTAATCAATGGGTGGATAGACAAATTCTTTATCGAGAATCTCTGCAGATTTCATACGGGAAAAGAGGTAGTGGACTTTGCTGCTTACAAAAAATTCCTGGAACAGTTTACCCCTGAGGCGGTTGAAAAAATAACGCGTTGTCCAGCTGCTAATATCAAGGAAGCCGCTAGATTGTTCGGAACACATGGTCCTACAATGAGCCTTTGGACTATGGGTTTGAACCAGAGGACGAGAGGCGTATGGGCGAACAATCTCATCCACAACCTCCACCTCATTTCCGGAAATATCTGCAAAGAAGGCGCTGACTCGTTCTCCATTACCGGCCAGCCTAACGCCTGTGGAGGCGTAAGAGAAACAGGATCACTGTGTCACCTGTTACCCGGAACGCGTTTGGTCGCAGACCCCGCGGCTCGGGCTGACTGCGAAAAGGCCTGGAAAATACCAGCAGGTTCTATAGATCCCAAGCCAGGTTTTCATACCATGGAGATGTTCGCCAAGCTAGGCGCGGAAAATGATCCCTCAAAACCTGTCAAAGCTGTCTTGATATGCACAACCAATCCCGCGCAGTCTTTACCCAATGCGCCAAAATATCATAAAGGCATGAAAGACGCTTTTATGGTTGTTTTGGACATCTTTCCCACAAGAACAGCTCAGTTGGCTGACGTCATACTCCCTGCAGCATTTATCTACGAAAAAGGCGGGGTGTACGGCTGCTCCGAGCGAAGGAGCCAGCTGACCCAGAAGTGTGTCGAACCCCCTGGAGAAGCGAAACCAGACCTCTGGATAGCGGCTCAAATAGCCAAGAGGATGGGATTGGAGCAACTTATCCCCTGGAACATGGATGATGCTCCCACCGCGTATAAGATGGCATGGGATGACTACAGAGAGTGTGTAAAAATGACTGAACATACGTTGTACGGGATGACGTATGAGCGACTCGCAGCCCTTGACGAGGGCCTGCAATGGCCATGTCCCAATGAAAAAAGCCCCGGAACAGCAAAACGTTACGTGAGAGGCCAGGATCCCATTATGGACATGCCTGAAATAGTCAAAGTCCCGACCACAGCCATGATTTACTTCTACGGCGATAAACAACACGAGGGAAAGGCAAACGTCTTTCTGAGACCCTACAAAGGCCCAGAAGAACCACCTGACAAGGACTACCCATTTTTCCTTACTACGGGTCGCACCATTGAACAATGGCATACTGGAACCATGACCATGCGCGTACCGGAAATCGCGCGGTCCAAGCCGAACGCCTATGTAGAAATTAACCCGTCAGACGCGGAAGCCTATGGGATCAACAACGGTGACATGGTTAAGATAACTAGTAGGCGGGGGTTTAATATACTGCCGGCGCACGTGGTTAAGAACTCACTACCAGGGATACTGTTTGTCCCATGGTTCGATCAAGAATGGGATAGAATGATAAACCGCGTCACCATTGATGCCTTTGACGAAGGCTCCAAACAACCTGAATTCAAAATATGCGCTGTAAAACTTGAGAGAATATCTGACCCTAAAGACGTTGCAGACATGAGGGTAATTCATGACGTAAACGAACCTTTCCCTGGCACCTTATGACCGACATCAGGGACTCTAAATCTGTTTGGGGTTGATTCTCACCCATGGGAATAGCAATTGGTAATAACAGGTAGTGTCATATACGTAAGTCCGCAAAATTCAGATTATGTGGTGAGTAAATTAGGAGACTATCCCCAAATTACTTTCCACGTGGGATCAGATGATGGTTCGGAACTCATTGTCAACTTCGAGCTGTCGAGTCAGGCTGAAATAGAGCCATTTTGTAACATGCTCAAAGCACATATCCCTGAAATTATAGATATAGGGCATGTTTACGTCAACTTTGAGGATGAGGTAGATTATCTGCTTGGTCTCAGTGACAGAGACGAGGCTGGTTAAACGGCTGAGGACCAAGCGGCACTGTAGGTGTGTGCCAAAACTTGATACGGATTTAGTAGAATCATTATAGTTGACATGATAAATTTACTTAAAAGTGTTGTGGATTATCTACGCTCTCCACCCCACGATGACTTCAAAATTAACCGCACCCGACCGCCTGGAGCCGTTGAGGAAAAACGCTTCATGGCCCTTTGTATTAGGTGCAATAGATGTCTTGAGGTTTGCCCGTACCACTCGATCAAAAGGGCCGGCTTAGGCGCAAAGATTGGCACGCCTTACATCTATGCAGAGTCCAAAGGCTGCTATTTGTGCATGGCGTGCTGCAGGTTATGCCCTACCGGCGCCCTGGATCGGGAGTTAAAAAATCCTGAGCAAGTCAGAATAGGAAAGGCTAAAATAGATCCGGGGCTCTGTTATAGTCTTTTATTCTTGGAACACGATGTACTCCCTGGAGAATCAACCACGAAAATCGGAGCCCTATGCAACACTTGTTATAATGTTTGCCCGCTAAAGGATACGGCGATCATACTCAAAGATAACCTGTATCCTCTGGTTACGGATGCTTGCGTTGGGTGTGGCGTGTGTGTGGAGAGATGTCCAACTAGGCCTAACCGCGCTGTTCAGATCATACCTGCTGGCATGGGGCGAATCGATGAAGCTGGCTTCTACTTTCGAAAGGCCAAGACTCACTTCTATAAGAGCCGGTCTAAGATTGAGCAACCACAGGAAAAGCCTTTTAGTGGCGAAAGGCTTTTGGACGAGAAATTTAAGATTGACGCCACAGGTAAACAACCAAGCTTTGAATTTCCGTATGAGAAGCCTTCCTCTTTAGAGGGTTGGGAGTGATGTATAAGCGATATCGTAGGCTGATGCAACTGCTAGTAGTGGTTTTCATATTTGCTGTCCCAATCTTGAATACCTACGAGGTCTATGTCATCACCGGGACACTTTACGCTCTTAATTTCGGAGGGCTAGGAGTCGCGGATCCGGCCGTCATTTTGCAAGCAGTTTTCGCAGCTAGCGAACTTACCATACCTCTTTTCACTACCGTATTGTTTCCCTTGTTTGTCGCTCTTTTATTTGGGCGAATATGGTGCGGATGGTTTTGTCCATTTCTTTTTTTGGCGGAAGGCGTTGACTGGCTTAGAAAGAAGATGGGTTCTAAATGGTTGCCAGGCATTTTTGGATGTGGTCTGTCGGTTAAAAATCCATTGGCTGCAAACGTTATTAGGTTCGGCTTTCTGCTTGGCGGCACTGCCCTGGCAGGCGCTATTTCGGTGCCTGTGCTCAATTATGTGAATGCACCAGGTGTCCTGAGCACAGAAGCCATGATATTTGTGAAGGAGAGGACAGTCTCCATAGAAATTGTATTCATAATCGTATTATTTATTCTCCAGTTAACCATTTTACCGAAGATGTGGTGCAGACTGTTCTGCCCGACCGGCGCTGTCATATCCTTTTTTAAGATTCCTTTCGGCCTGCGAGTTGTTTCACGGGCAAGGGACGCAAAGAGCCCTTGCTGCAAGCAGAACACCTGCACTGCTGTTTGCCCGATGGGCTTATCCCCTTTCCGTGATGCAGGGGACCTTTTGTGCGTCAATTGTGGCAAATGTATCGAATCATGCCCTTCGGGTAACCTTGTTTTTGGCGGTTTTAGCTTGCGGCCATTTCTTGGAGATAGTCATAAATAGGATAAATTACCCCGAGCGTTTTGGACACCCGTTAATTCAATGCGTTGCCATTTTTTGACAACGTTCACGGATGTGATCTTTTCGTATATGCGGTGAACATTGCATGGTCGTGATGTACGTAATTAGAATGAAGAGACAATCGAATAAAGTTTCGCCTCCTAAATGAACTGATCTCACATTGTTCTATTAATAAGGCCTGTGGTAGTTCCGTAATTCCCGTTCTAAATTTCTGTCAGAATATTTAGGTTTTCTAGCGCAATGTTCATTGACCGGCTTGTTCAATTTCAATGGAGCGACGGCTGGGATTGGCACTTCACTTTGAACCTCCTCGAAATGACGGAAACGCTAATGCCATCCCAGAGCTGGTGGGAATCCATATTCCCGGATTCTTACCTTCATTGAAATAACGGGTGAAAACATTCTCAGAATTGATGTTTAATTTGGACAACACCTATAGGTCTATCCAAAGGTCATCTAGGGTTGATTCAAATATTTGGTGCCCAACCTAGACCTGCTATAATAAAACGGCTGAGCAAGCTTCTAACAGTCTTGGTGCTTCATCCTCTATGCACCAGATCAAACCTCTGACTCAGAGAAAGATTTGGATGCTCAGGTGTAATTCGTACCATGTATCCGTAAAGGCCTGTATGATCCAGTGGTATGCTTCCTTGAAACACTACTTTCCCGTCTCCTTCCGGAGATTCATTTGGGCACAGCAGTGTAGAATATCGAATCTTGAAGTTGTCATTAAGATCGATGGGACCATGCAGCAACTCGACACGGAGTTCATTCGGGTTGTATCCTGCTGTTTCTACGACCACATTAACTTGAAGATTTTTGCCCTTCAATGGAACATCTTCGGTGGGGGCGCTGACGTCTAGGATCTTAATTTTAGCCCAGTCCTCTTTAATGCGTTTTTTCCATTCGACCATGTTTCTCAAGGCAGCGAAGTCATCAGCTTGCAAGTGCCTATAATTTCGGGCTGCTGGCACATAGCATGTCTCAACGTAGTCTGATACCATTCGATGAGAGTTAAAAAAAGGGCAGATGGTTTTAATGGAACGTTTCATCATACTAATCCAGTTTCTGGGTATGTCGTCTATAGCTCTATCGTAAAATAGCGGAACAACACTCTCCTCCAAGAGATCATATAGGGCCCGGCTTTCTATATCATCCTGATAATCAGGGTTATCGTATTGCTCTCTCCAGCCTATAGCCCACCCGTTGTCACCTTGGTATCCTTCATCCCACCATCCGTCCAGTACACTCAGATTCAAAGCCCCATTAGCTGAAGCCTTCATCCCAGATGTTCCGCAAGCTTCAAGGGGCCGACGAGGGGTATTGAGCCATACATCCGCTCCTTGGACCATGTATCTGGCAATATTGATGTCGTAATTCTCCAGGAACACAAGTCTGCCTCGGAAATCTCTCCTTTTGCTTAGTTCCACTATTCGCCTGATAAAATGTTTACCTGCGTCGTCAGCCGGATGCGCCTTGCCGGCAAAGATCAGCTGAACAGGTCGCTCGGGATGCGACAGAATAGTTGCTAATCTGTCCGGATCGCGAAATATCAGCGTAGCCCTTTTATAGGTGGCGAAACGCCGAGCAAAACAAATGGTAAGGGCTTCGGGATTGAGCGCATTCTCGGCCGCCTCTATCTGCTCGAAAGAAGCATTTTGCGCCTTGAGTTGTAGAACGAGACTTCTTCTAGCAAAGGACACAAGACGTGCACGACAACGTTCGTGGGTCCTCCATAATTCGGTGTCTGGGATTTTTTCAGCGCGCTGCCAAATCTTCTCGTTGTCGGGATCTTCTGTCCACCCAGGTCCGAGGTATCTGTCATATAATTTTCCCAGTTCACGTGAAAGATAGGAAGGTATATGGACACCGTTTGTTACCGACAGTATTGGTACATCCGTGTTATCAGCATTCGGCCAAACCTCATGCCACATCTCCTTCGTGACTTGTTCATGAAGTTTACTCACACCGTTGGCTCGCGAGGAGAGTCTAAGTCCCAGTACAGGCATCCAAAAGCCTTCAGATTTATCGGTCGGGTTTTTTCGCCCAAGTCCTAAAAAAGCTTCGAAGTCTATCCCTAGTCGTTGACACAGTCCCCCAAAATACTTTTGCATAAGTCCGCGATCAAAAACATCATTGCCCGCAGGTACTGGGGTATGTATGGTAAGGATGCTTTGGCTTCTTACCAACTCTAGGGATTCGTCTATGGACAATCCTTTTTCTTCCACGAAAAATCTTACCCGTTCGATCAGTGTGAAGGCTGCATGTCCTTCATTCAGGTGATATACGGCTGGATCCATGCCCATGAGTTTAAGTGCTCTTACACCTCCTATTCCAAGGAGAATTTCCTGTCTTATTCTCATCTCGACGTCTCCGCCATATAGACGCGCGGTGAGGGTTCGTAGCTGGGGGCTATTTTCTGGGATATCGGCATCAAGCAAGAAAAGCGAGACTCTGCCTACACTTATTTTGGCTACTCGGCACCAGACCGTTTCGCCGGCCAACTCCACCTGAATTAGAAGTGGCGTGCCCTTATCATCAGTGACCTTCTCCGTCGGAAGAGTATCGAATTCGGTAGTTGGATAATATTCTTGCTGCCAGCCGTCTGGCGTGAGGCGCTGACAAAAATAGCCCTGCCTATACATTAGTCCTACACCTACAACGGGTAGGTTAAGATCGCTGGCCGATTTAAGGTGATCTCCAGCCAGTACGCCCAATCCTCCCGAATAAAGGGGTAGGGATTCTGTAAGTCCGAATTCCAGCGAGAAGTAAGCAGTCAGAAAATCCACAGGCTTGGCCAGATGGTAGTCATAAGACCGCGTGCGCCCCATGTAGGCACGGAATTTGTTTCTAACTCTTTCAGCGTGCTCCAGATAGCCCTCGTCCTTGCTTATTTCAGCCAGCCGGGAACTGGACAGACGGACGAGTGTTTGTAATGGATTATGATTGCTATCGTGCCAAAGCTCTTCATCTAGATATTCGAAGAGTTCCAGTGCATCGGGATTCCAGCAAAACCAAAGGTTCCCGGCAATCTCCCTCAAACTTTCTAGGCTTCCTCCGCTGGGGGGCACCACAACATACTTCCTTAACGGCATGGTCACCTCTCTAAAGGTGCATTTCTGTCTATCTAGTCTCGAATATGCCAGTTTTTGAAATGGACATGAATAGGTTTATCATAGAGTATACGATTACTGGAAGCACTAGGTTTGAAGGAGAGACGTAGAGACCGATAAATTTTTGGACCAAGCTGATCGTTCCCTAAAATGGTCGCTTTACTGATAAGGCACATGAATTACATCGATCATAGAAATTGTAGCTATTGAACCTAAACTCGAAGTCCGAGCATGTTTCGACCTTTCATTCCTACAAAAGTGGGAATCTGTGAGAAGGATCCCCGGTCAAGCCAGAGACAACAGCAATAAGTGCTTTTCACACCGAGGAGGCTGAGCCGGCAAGGCAATCTAGGCCTTTGCTATGGTCAAAGCAAACTTAGCGCCCACGTACATCCCACTGGAAAACTGATCTAATGGCGCACAAACTTAGAGCATAGCTACAACCCTGCAAAACCGATCCATTCCAACAGAAATTTGGGTAAACATTATAATCTCGTATTGACGGAAAAAGTTGACTTCGAGCTCTTGTATAGGTAAGCATTGTATTAGACGCGTGATGAATCCGTGCAGTTTAAATTACATGACACACAGAACAGAATAAACAGGCACCGTTAAAAAGCTTAAGAGGTTTGTCTGCTTGACCTGAATGGCATCAACCACACCATCCCGGGGCACGCTTTTCAGCGTATCCCTAAAGAAAAGGATCTCCAATGGCACGCTCTGAAATTTTGAGAGACAAGCTGATATTGGCCGTTGACGATGAAGAAGATGTACTTGAAATCATCGAGGAAGAGTTGACGGATGCTGCAGATGTGACGCTACATACTGCTACTACCTTCGAAAAGGCCCAACAGTATTTAGTGTCTTACACCTATGACCTCGTGATATTGGACATCATGGGTGTTAGAGGATTCGATTTATTGCAAATAGCTGAGAATGCAGGTTTTCCTGTAGTCATGCTCACTGCCCACGCTTTCAGCCCGGAAGCATTGAAAAAGTCAATACAGTTGGGAGCCAGGGCCTTTTTACCCAAAGAAAAACTCGGATCGTTGGTACCGTTCCTAGAAGATGTCCTCAAATTGAGCTATAAGTCAGTCTGGAGCAAAGCTCTGGATCACGTTGGAACTCTGTTTAACAAGAAGTTCGGATCTGATTGGCGGAAATCCGAAGAGCAATTTTGGCAAGAGTTTGAGAAAAAGTTAGCCATTGAGGACGCAGCCATTATTAAGTAGGTTTGCGTACTCGTGAACATTATTTTTCCGACCCTAGCCTACTCTGCGAGGTGTCACCTGATTACCAGAACAGAAAGACTATAAGTGTTTTGGAATGTCACATATTCTATGGAAATTTCGCACATTTTTGTACTTTAAATTTTGATAGGAAGGATTTTGCATGTCTGATGTAGTTATTGTCTCTGCAGTTCGTACAGCCATAGGCGCCTTCGGAGGTACTCTGCGCGATGTCCACGCGTCAACCATAGCCAGCGTACCTATGAAGGCGGCCATCGAAAGGGCCGGTATCTCACCAGACGTAATAGATGATGTGAGATTTGGCTGCTGCCTCAACCCCACTGATGCCATGAATGTAACTAGAATAGCAGCCTTAATAGCCGGCGTGCCTGACAGTGTTCCAGCGGTCACTATCAATCGGGTGTGTATCTCTGGCATGGAGGCTACACTATCAGGAGCTGCTATGATACGCGCAGGCGTTGCCGATGTTATACTTGCCGGTGGTGTAGAACATATGTCCGGCGTACCTTACACGATAGAAAAAGCTCGGTGGGGCGTCCGGATGGGTAATGATGTGATTACAGATGCGATGCAAACTGGTTTGCACTGTGGGTCTCATATTCTTCCATATCCTCAGGATGGCCCTATCGAGTTTTTTAGAGGTAAGCCATATATAATGGGTCATACCGCCGAGTTTGTGGCGGCAAAATACGGTATTACAAGGCAAGAGCAGGACGAAATCGCTCTGAGAAGCCACAATAACGTAGAAAGGGCTACTAAAGACGGTTCGTTTGCGGATGAAATAGTGCCTATTTCTGTGCCTCAAAAAAAGGGAGACCCCAAAATTTTCGATAAGGACGAACACTTTAGACCAGGCCTTACTATGGAAGCCCTTGCAAGACTTAGTCCTGTCTTCATTCCCAAAACTGGTACAGTAACGGCAGGAAATTCGAGTGGGATAAACGACGGCGCAGCTGCGATGGTCATAATGTCTGAAGAGCGAGCCAAGGCCGACGGACTGAAGCCTCTAGCTAAGATCAAGGCAGTGGGAATGGGAGCATGCCACCCCACGGTCATGGGACTTAGTCCTGTACCAGCGGTAAAGAACTTGCTGAAGAATTCTGGATACAATTTAGCCGACTTTGAGCTCATTGAACTCAATGAGGCATTTGCTGCTCAGTATTTAGGGTGCGAGCGGGAACTGGGACTAAATAGAGAGATTACGAACGTCAATGGCTCTGGCATCGGACTCGGGCACCCTGTGGGATGCACCGGCGCTAGGATTATGGTCTCCCTGATTTATGCCCTCAGGAAGCGAGGAAAAACGTTGGGTCTGGCGACCCTCTGCGGTGGTGGAGGCGTGTCCATGGCTTGTGCCCTAGAGATCGTATAGGGTCGGTCTCTGGATACAAGATCTTTCCCTAGTTTCGTGGAATCCGCAATAAAAAAGTATGGCATGTACCCTTGCCCCTTAATTTTGCAGAGGCAAGGGTGCTTTTAAGCACTCGCTCTGTTGCAGTTGAACTTACTGTGAACGCAAGTCAGGCCAGAAAAAAGGTTTATTCTGAAAGAAATTTAGAGACTAGGTATAAAAGTATGACATCGCGATCTCCTATGGTAAGCGCTCTTACTGTCTAGAGCTCTTGAACCTCACCAGGAACGCAACAAGTAGATGCCGAGCCTTAGGAGATAGATACAAACTATGGTTGCAGCGATAACCCCCACGATGAAGTGTAGGCGGTTAACCCCAAGACGGATTTTCTGCCATAAATCAGGCAGTCGGGGATACTCTAATCCATAAGATGAGAACACTTTAATGGTGTATAAAAAACCCAATATGATAAGGACTCCAATAAGGAATTTGGTCACCGGAATTACCTGGAACACGAAATACGATCCTCTTTTCATTATGGCATGAGGATTCCGCTGTTTCAATTGGATTAGCATCGAGACATGGAGATCCATTTCCAAAAAATGCACGGAACACTCAACGATTTCGTGGTGTTCTCTGATATGGCAAACCGTATTGCCTTGAGTCAGAGCTCTGTGGCTAGGCTGTGCGACCGCAAAGCCGGGATTGGCGCAGATGGCCTGATAGTTGTTAGACCTTCATCAGTGGCTCACTTTTTCATGGACTATTATAATGCAGACGGTTCCATTGCCGAGATGTGCGGGAACGGCATACGATGTCTGGCAAAATATGTTTATGACAACGGGCTATTATTGGAAAAAGCCTTGCTCGTTGAAACGAGAGCCGGAATCAAGAACGTGTTCCTGTCCGTGGGAGAAGAGGGACTGGTTGAATCTGTAGAGGTAAATATGGGAGCGCCGATCTTTGAGCCCAGCCAAATACCTGTGTTAGTCTCAGCTGGACAGATTCCGATACTAAATCATCCTTTGGAGGTTCTCGGTCGCCGCTTCCTATGCGCTTTTGTATCAATGGGGAATCCTCATTGTGTTGTGTTCCTCGATGAAGATATTGAACGATCCCCGTCAGACTACGGACCTACTTTAGAAAACCACTCGCTTTTTCCACAGAAAACCAATGTGGAATTCGTACGGGTGATTTCCAGATCTCGGCTTTCCATGCGAGTTTGGGAACGAGGAAGCGGCGAAACACTATCATGTGGCACCGGGGCTTGTGCCGCTGCTGTAGTGGGTATATTGAAGCGGCTTGTTGAGTCACCAGTGGTTGTGGATATTCTTGGGGGCTCGCTCACCATTACCTGGGAAGGATTAAACTCAGCGGTCATGATGTCAGGACCTGCCAAGCTAGTTTATAAAGGCATTATAACTCTTTGAATATAGTGTTATTAATGTTGACATGACACACTAGTTGGTCTAAGGAGTGAACGTGGTAACATGGTTTGTTGTGGCGGAAATTTAGCCCGCCTTTATCGGAGGAAAGTGTTGTCATTCAGGTGCGTGGCTTCACGAAGATATCGGAACTCAGTAGGACTGTAAATCAAATGACCACGGTGATAAGCTCGAAAAAGGGTCTAACCACTATCGAGATGGTATTTGCAATTGTTACCATTGCGGTTTTGACAGGTATTTATCTTTATTTGGTGGATTCTTATAAATATAGACGTATGGGAGAACAAGCCGCCAAGGTTTTAATGCTAGCTGCCAAAGTTCAGGAGGACTTTTTTGCTCGTGAGCATTACTATTTTGATGCTGAGGTTTCTGGCAGCTCAGGGGAGAGTTACTTAGTGACCCCGGACGGTCAAAAGACCAATGTTCAGGTCCCTCAGTCAGTGGTATTGCGTATGAAAGCCAAAGGAAAAGATCGGGCAGCTTTTACCGGAACCGCCTATTATCAGGGGGGAAAGTTTGTCCATCATTACGATTCCACGACAGGTAAGATAACCACAAACGAGCGATCTGTGGATAAGCCATTATGAAAAAGGCCATATCTTCAGCATTTCGTCGGTACGAAATATATGTAGTTACTACGGTCATTGCTTTGGTATTTGTCAGTGCCATGGCCATTGTGGCCTGGCTTCTTCGGTCGTCTATTGTAACCCCACCATATGAGTCCCTTTCAGAAGCTGATTTACGCAAAGTGTTTGCCACTGCTTATCTCCGTTTCAGAGAGGATGATGGCACTCCATACCTCAAAGTAGAGCTACACAATGGTACCTTATGGTGGATTAAAAGAATCGAATTTGATTTTGAAGGCGCAAGATACGTCCTGCGTGAATCAGACGCGTTCAGGCCTCTGCACCTAGGCGCCGTGCGTTGTGTTCTTAAAAGACCTCCCAACGATAGAAACAAGATAGAATACGATTTGAAGATCGTAGCTGCTTATGGCTATTCACCTTCCCAATCCGGAAAAGAAAAAGCACCCGGACCTGTAGCGGGCAAAGCTACCAAGACTGATTGGTACTAACAGTTGTTTGCAACTATCATAGAAGGTGAGCTATGATAGTAGTGCGAGATTCTCTGGGGGATCGGTACATGCGTGTCTCTTCTGGACACTAAAATAATTGGTTTGTCCCCGTAATAACGAAGGGAGGAATTCACTATGAGCGATTACGAAAAGGCACTCTCAATAGGACGACCGCCCAATGTTGTTCGTCTATTTCCCAATTCTAAAGCTCTTATAGTCAGCGGTAAAGTCATTGATAGGGCAGCACTAGCCAAAGGGAAATCAATAGCCATTGCAGCTTCAGTAAGAAATTCCTTCGTGGCAAGAGGCGCGTTGAGGGCTGCTCAAAGGGCCAATGCGGCTATAATCATTGAGATAGCCAAATCAGAAGGTGGTGCAGATGCTTACTGCGACGTGAGTTTGTGGAACATGGCGCGACTAGTAGATGCCATTTGTAATGAGCTAGCCATCACTGTACCCGTTGCTATTCACGCTGATCACTATGGAATCAAGAAAACGGGCGACGTTAAAACTGCCCAGACCGAGATCCCGTCTCTTTTCGACGCAGGCATAACCAGCATCGCAATTGATGCATCCCATATGCCAGACGACGAGAACCTCCTCGCAAACATAACGCTCCACAAAATTATTCCCTCCTGGGCCGGCTATGAGACTGAAGTAGGTGAAATCAAAGGCAAGGCTGGCTTATCCACCGTTGAAGAAGCGCTTTTTCTCATTCAAGGACTCAATGCCCACAACATATTTCCTGATTGGATAGCACTCAACAACGGGACTACACATGGTATAGAGGCCAGCGACGCAGGCATACAGGTCGATTTGACAGCCAGAATTCATAAGGCTTTGGAGAAATATCATGTATCCGGTGCTCAGCATGGCACCTCTGGGAACAATTTTGACCGATTACGGGCTATTGCCGCTGAGACGCGCACTACAAAGGCAAACGTAGCCACTGCTCTCCAGATGGTCTCATGGGGACTTCAAGTAAACGAATATGGCAACGCAGTCCAGGACGAACAAGGAAATTTCATTAAATTGCCGGATCAAGGTGTCTCCGAGGAAATGTGGAATCAGATGGTGGCCTATGCCCAAGAAAAAGGTTGGAAAGGGGGAGATTATAAGAAGCTTAACCGCCCCTTCGAAAACAGATTGTTGGGACAAGCAAGGGAGATACGCGAACGAATGGTGAAGAATGTCGAGGACTTCGTATACAAACTTATCACGGAAGTCTTTAATGGGGCTGATACTGCCCCATTGGCTGTACAAGCCATACTCAAGGCAGGCTCCTTCGACCTCGGGCCAAAGGCGAGCCGCATTGAGGATCCCAATGAATGGACTGAAGAAAAGATACGCGAAAAAGCCAAAACCATTGGAGGCGACAAAGGGCCTCGTGGCAATTTCGACGATTAGCAAAGAAACCGTGGTCCCTAGGGAGGTCGCCTATGACTGATTCCAAATGGGGGATAACTCGCGACGAGGCTCTCAGTCTCATGGAGCAGCGTCTTCAGGCAGAAAATTTGAGAAAGCATTCGCTCGCTGCCGAGGCTATCATGAGGGCGTTAGCTCTCAAGTTTGGCGAGGATCCAGACCTCTGGGGGATCGCAGGACTGTTGCATGACCTTGATTACAATGAGACCCGAGACAACATGACTCAGCATGGACTCGTTACTGAGGGTATATTGCTGGGGCTGGGAGTAAATTCAGAAATCACAGAAGCGATCAAGTTCCACAATAGCGATCACCTGGGTTTGGAACCTTCCAAGCCCATACATCATGCCATCAGTGCTGCGGAGACAATTACGGGTCTCATTGTCGCTACTACCTTGGTTTACCCTGAAAAAAAGCTGGCCGTTGTTAAGGAGAAATCTGTCCTAAAACGCATGAAAGAGAAGGAATTCGCTCGGGCGGTGAGTCGGGATCGCATTAGGTTATGCGAGAAAATTGGTATCCCTTTGCCGGAGTTTGTACAAATTAGTTTGAAGGCCATGCGTGGAATAAGTGACCAGCTTGGTCTATAAAAGTTGATTCGAATGACTTTTGCGGTAAACGACCCATCATTAAAAGATCGGTCCTATCTCAAATAGGATAAACATGGTGTTCCCTGATCACAAGACCAAAATTGTTGCTACCATCGGACCAGCCTCCGAGGCACAGGACACTCTCAGACAGATGATCGAGGCCGGCATGAACATTGCCCGTTTGAACTTTTCACACGGAGATTTCGACTCACATACTAGGATGATAAACAATATTAGAGCTGCTGCTAAAGCTGCGGAGCGTCGGGTAGCTATCATGGCTGATTTACCCGGCCCGAAAATTCGCATTGGCGTGCTAAGAGAGGAGCCGATTTTCTTAAATCCGGGCGACTATTTCACGCTTACAGTTGATGAGGTACCAGGGACTACTGAGCGTGTGTCGGTAACATTTCCGCCCCTTCCTTACTCCGTCAACCCCGGGGACACGATCTTTTTGAACGACGGTCTAGTCGAACTGCGAGTTCAAAGCGTCGAGGGCACCAATGTCAATTGCGCAGTGATAGTGGGAGGTGAGTTGCGTTCCCGCAAGGGGCTTAATCTGCCCAATGTAGATCTTGGGATAAGCGCATTCACAGACAACGACAAAAAGTGGTTGTCCTTCGCCGTAGAAAATGGTGTTGATGCAGTAAGTCAGTCCTTTGTAAATCGGGCTCGCGACATCATCGCTGTCCGGTCAGCAGCGGCCTCTCTGGGTGCTAAACCGTTCATTATTGCAAAAATCGAACGAGCGACGGCCATAGATCACTTCACCGAGATTCTGGAAGCTGCAGACGGGATAATGATCGCACGGGGAGACCTTGGGGTAGAAACACCCATAGAAGAAATAGCCATCCTCCAAAAAAGGCTTATTCATACTACGAGGCAGGCAGGTAAGCCGGTGATTACTGCGACTCAAATGCTTGAATCCATGACAAACAACCGGCGTCCTACGCGAGCAGAATCTACTGATGTGGCCAACGCCATACTCGATGGATCGGACTGTGTTATGCTCTCTGAAGAGTCAGCACATGGATTGTTTCCCGTACAGGCGGTATCCATGCTGGCAAGGATCGCGACTCGAGTGGAACCCCATCTTTATGGCTCGACCATACTTCAGGAAAATGACGGACCCCACGCAGATGCCACAGCTGATCTCAGAGAGCTTATTTCAATGAGTGTGAAGACAGCTGCCCTTAAAGCTCAGCCCGCGGCAATCGTAGTGCCTACTCGCAGTGGTATTTCGGCGCGTAGAATTGCTCGCTACCGTCTCCCTGTTTGGGTGGCAGCCGTTAGTCCACTTGAAACCACGTGTCAAGAGCTGATGTTTTCCTACGGCGTGTATCCAATCCATTTTCGAGACCATCCACAGGATTGGACGCGATACGTACGACAGCTAGTATCCTCTTATCAACTAAAAGGAGACGTAGTTATTCTCACCGAGGGACCGTCTTTAGAACACCCGTCAACTTCCCATCGCATGGAAATAATAGGCGTTAGTTAGTTTAATGCGAATTGCCTAACTAAGTTCTTTATTATAATGGACAAAATTGAGATTGCTGTGGCGGCTTCCGCCTGCTCGGATTCACAAAAGCCGCAAATGTCATCTCCGAGCTGATCTGGGACCATGTACCTGGGTTACCAATGTCGTTAGAATGGCAGTGCAGAGATTGCTCAATAATAGCTTTTCATTTAGAGAAAAGCGAGCCCCCTCCAATATCTTGTATCTTGAAAGTCGCTTGGTCGTCCATGAGAAATCTTCTGATGGCAGTGGTATCGTCCGGCGGAGAGCCTGAGACGCATTATTACTGGCGTCAGTTGCTTTCTCTCTCTATCTTTTGAGCCATTTCACGTCGATAAGAGATGAGCTTCTCTTTCAAAGCGGGATCATGACTCGCCAAGACCTCGACCGCAAACAAAGCGGCATTTTTCGCTCCTGCGGCGCCGATTCCCATGCATGCTACTGGAATTCCACCCGGCATCTGAACTGTAGATAGCAAGGCATCGATACCGTTAAGAGGCGAGGAACTCATCGGAACTCCTACGACAGGTATTACAGTATGAGCGGCAAGGAATCCAGCTAAATGCGCTGCCATTCCGGCTCCCGCAATCAAGACTTTCCAACCTTCAGTTTCTGCTCGCCGTGCTATCTTAATAACCCTTTCAGGTGTTCTATGGGCCGATGCTACGGTCATAAAATAAGGCACGCCAAACTCTTCTAGTACATGAGCAGCAACATCCATGGTCTCTCTATCAGAAGAGCTACCCATTACAATGCCTACTTGCACGGTCGTCACAATCCTTCTCCGTTTGTCCTTTTATCGAGATAGTTGGCAATAGCCAAATCATAATTATGCGTCAGGCGAAACACCTTCTTTGCCAAGCTGAAGTTGGTTCCAACAGAAACGTAACCGCCAGATACACGAATTTCCTCTATAACCATTTTGTAATCGTTGGGGTCACAGATTACCGTAACGAATGGATAATTCTTGGCGGCTGCCCGGAGTAATGTTGGACCACCTATGTCAATGTTCTCGATGGCGTCTGCAAGGGTACATTCAGGTCTTTCAATGGTTTTTTCAAAGGCATATAGATTCACGACCACCATGTCTATAGGGAGAATCCCATGCTGCTCCATAGCCTTGCGATGGAGTGGATTTGACCTTATGCCTAAGATACCGCCATGGATCTTAGGATGAAGGGTCTTCACTCTACCATCCAACATTTCAGGAAATCCAGTAAAATCAGAAACTTCTTTTATATTGATCCCATAAGAGATTAGGGCTTTTGCGGTACCCCCAGTGGACAAAATTTCAACCCCCGTCGAAGCAAGGGTTTCTCCTAGCTCACCAATCCCTGTTTTGTCAGTTACGCTAATCAACGCCCGCTCAATCTTTGGCATTTACTACCTCCTGTAGCGACAACTCTTCCCTACTAAGGAATTTTTTTTCGGCCTTGCATTTGTCCCGAAGGTTTATTTATGAGATTTACTTGTGCCAACGCGTCCTTACCCCATTGACTTTCCGGATCCTGTTTAGCCAAGGCGTTTAAAAGCTTAAGTCCCTCCTCTGTTCGGCCCAACTTTATGAGCAGTGAACCGGCGTGAAATCGAGCTGCGGGATCGTCATTATCAATCTCTCTGATTTTATTCATCATTTCAAGGGCCTTTGGATATTCCTCTTGCTGGGTATATATCAGTCCAAGACGGAAGTAGGCTTCCTTAAACGAAGGCTCCGCTACAATGGCCTTTTTGTACAGCTCTATAGCCTTAAGCAGTTCTTTCCTTTCCTCATGGCAATAGGCTAGATTGTACAAGGCCTCCGGTAGATCCTCCTTTACCAGTACGGCCTTCTCATAATACTCAATGGCTTTGTCCAAGTCTTTCTTGTTAAAATAGGCTACGCCAAGATTGTATGCGGCCTTCTCAGGGGTTGAATAAGAAGAATCCGCAAGGCATTTTTGGAACTGGATTATGGCATCATCATAAGCCCCTTTTGCAAGATAAGCTGTCCCAAGATTGTTCACCGCTTCGGTCAGTTTTGGGTCCAATGCAAGTGCTTTCTTGTACTGAGCTATGGCTTCGTCATAGAGGCCTTTTCTTTGGTACGCCAGCCCTAGTGCGTGTTCTATGTCCGCGTTGTTGGGTTTTAGGGTTTGAGCGGCCAGTAGTTCTTTAATGGCTTGAGGAGTCTGTCCTTCAGCAAGATGATTGACGCCAAGTTGATAGTGAAGCTGATAACTGGCTTGCGCCGCCGGGGTCGTTTTACCTTTTGTGGGAACACATCCTGATAGGTATGAAGTGAGTATGAAGGACAAGGCCAGGCCAAAGGCCATCATCCCGCCTCTGCTCGAAGGTTTTCCCGATATTATAGATAGTTCCCTTAAAGCCATTCTTTTAGCAACATGCCATGACATATCCAAAAAGCTTATACTTCTTTACGCAAACGCCAATACATTAGTTCTTTAACGATCGATTGGAGAAAGCCTTTGAGATTGCCACTAGAGTCCCATTTTCTCACATGAGGTATTTCAACTTCTTGGATGGGATCGAAAATCTCCTGCTGTCTCACATATATTTCCCACCGACCATCAGAGGGGTCTGTTCCCACTCTCATTCTTTCGTCAAGCCTTTGACGCACTACCTCTACAGGTGCAGAGCACTCAACTATAATAAATACGGCGTCGTAGCGTCGAGCAATATCTGCGGCCCCTAGTCGGTGGGAAATCTTGAGAAACGATGCATCCAAGATAATGGTCTCTCCTCGGCTCAGATGCTTTTCCGCTTCAGCGAACATGGCCCCATAGATCGATTGTGTTGTGGTGGGTGTATAGATTCCTGTTCCGTAGTTGTCAAGCCTCTGGTCAGTTTCCAAAAGGCCATGATAGCGTTTTCGAAGCACGTCTGAACGGATCGTTCGGACCCCTAATCGTTTGGCCAACTTCGCTGCAAGATAGCTCTTGCCTGTACCAGTGAATCCGTAAGTTACGATAAGAGCAGGTGGAGGTGGTGGTTTGAGATAGGCAAGGGAAAGCTTGAAGTAATCTTTTGCGTTCTCTGCGTGTATGACCTTATTATCTATAGATATTTCTGGCTCATCGAGAGCGAAGCAATGAACCTTAGCGCGGACAAAGGCCCGATAGGACTTATAAAATGGGAGCACACTCATGATGTCATGATCCCCCGAAACTGCCGAGTAGCGCTCCTGAAGCCGATGCGAAAATCCTGGGTAAGCTCTGTAGTCGAGGTCCATTAACAAAAAACCTAGGTCCGATGCAGTGTCCCCAAATCGAAAACGATCGTTGAATTCAATACAATCAATAAGCATGATTCTTTCACCGAATACCACGTGCTCCAGACGCAGGTCTCCGTGACAGTCTCGAACGAATCCTTCTCGAACCCTCCTTGCAAAAAGGTCTGCATTTTGATCCAAAAATTCGTTGGATAGTCTCGCTGTATCTTCATGAAAATCTTTAGAGACTATCCGAGGAATAAATCGTTCCGTCTGCAAAAAATTTTCTCTTAAATTTTGATAAATAACCGGCATTTCTCCGTAGCTGGAAACAACAGGGCTCGTTTCCGCTTGCCGATGAATCTCTGATAAACGTTGGGCTAGCTGGTCTAGCATGTCGAAGGTTACCATGTCCTTTTCCAAAATGTTGAGCATTATCCTATCATCTGGAACCTTTCGCATGAGCACGGCTACCTCAACTTCCTCTCCTCGTCCCTCGATATTGAATACACCATGATCATCACAGATTGACACGACGCCTTGATATATACCTTCGGAGAACCGAGAATTGAGCAAAACTTCTTGGTGGCAATAATAACGGCGTTTTTTCAGGGAGCTGAAGTTTAAGAACCCAAAGTTTACTGGCTTTTTGACTTTATAGACTCGATCTCCTGCGATGAACACGGCCGATATGTGAGTTTGCACTACTTCAACTGAGGCCGGCTTGTGCGGATAGAAATCTGGGCAAGACATAGCGTCAAGGATCAGTTCAAAATTTCTCACGCCGCCACGTCCTTTGAGGCCCCAGCTAATTGACCACAAGCAGCTAAGATGTCCCGACCACGTGATTTACGAACAATTGCGGTAATGGATTTTGATAGCAGAATACTTTGAAATGCGGCCACCCTTTCAGGTCTTGGGGACTCATATTCCTCTGACAATTCTTGGTTAAAAGGTATGAGATTGACTTTTGCCTTGACACGGGATAGTAGTCTAACAAGTCTCCTGGCGTCCGCGTCTGAGTCGTTAAAGCCGTCAATTAGAACATACTCAATCGTTATCCGCATACCCCTAGGCAGAGGAAATCTTTCCAGCACAGGGATGATTTCATCTAGGCTGTGCTTCCTGTTTATGGGCATTATCTTGTTTCTCTGTTCATTGGTGGAGGCATTTAGACTAACTGCTAGCTTCACGCGAACCCTTTGACCGAGATGGACAATCTGTGCCGGCAACCCCACTGTGGATACAGTTAGTCTTCGCCATGAAATCTGTGGTCCCAACGGGTGCGTCAATATCTCTACAGCGGTAACTGTGTTTTCGAAATTGGCTAATGGCTCACCCATTCCCATGAAAACTACATTGGTGATATGCCTTCCAGGTTCCAGCCTCCTAATCGTATTCAACTGACCAACAATTTCACCTGCTGAAAGATTTCTACTAAAGCCGAGTTTGCCCGTGCGGCAAATTCGGCATCCCATAGCGCATCCTACTTGAGTGGAAAGGCAGACAGTATCATACCCTTCGTTGGGTATAAGTACAGACTCGATATGCAAACCGTCATGCATGGCCATCAAAAATTTCTTAGTCCCATCCATGGCGGTTTGGATCGCCTGGATATGAGGAACCGATATCCGGGCCTCTTCTTCGAGTTTCGCCCTGAGCGTTTTCGGCAGGTCCGTCATTTGTGAAAAGGACGTAGCTAGTTTCTGGTGAATCCATTTCATCACCTGGGACGCACGGTATTGCTTTTCTCCTAAAACCTCGAAGTAGGTTTGAAGATCTGAATGGGAGAGCCCTGTCAATTCTGGAGATTCAGCCAAAATCTGCTGGGAAGTGTTCATGACACCTCAGCAAATCTCTGTTTCACTAAAAAAGTAGCTGACTTCAAATGCAGCACTCTCAGGGGAATCCGAACCGTGGACTATGTTGTTTTGTTTGCTGTCTGCCCATTTCGCGCGAATGGTCCCAGGAGCCGCTTTGGCTGGATCCGTCGCACCCATTAACTCGCGGTTACGTGCGATGACATTGTCGGCTTCCAGAACCATCAACACCACTGGTCCTGAGATCATGAATGTTATTAAATCTGAGAAAAATGGCGCATTCTTGTGGACGTAATAAAAGCCTTCTGCCTCTGAGCGAGTGAGTTTTTTCATTTTCATCGCGGCAATGCGAATACCTGCTGCCTCAAAGGTTCCTATAATTTGCCCGATGAGACCCTTCTTAACACCATCAGGCTTTATAATAGATAAAGTTCTCTCCATCCGTTGCTCCCACATTGATAAGTGCCATCCTGGCCTTTCCCGTTCAATATTAAACTGTCAAGTGCCAGGCACCTCTTATGACACATAATCTTTATTATACGGAGAAAGTGTCATGTTTCAGACCCATCGTCAACACTCTCCATCCTTGATCAGGTTCCTTTATAGCCGTGCAATACAGATTTGGCGTAAAAAATGATTTTTTGTGGTAAGATCATTCGCAAGCTTTTATAGAAAACCAGAGGGAAGTTGTATGAGAAAATTTGGAGTCTTTGGTGTGTTAATCATTATAATCGCACTAGTCACAACTTTAGGGTGGGCTCAAACAACAATAAAACTCCCTAATCCGTCTCTAGATGGCAAAATGTCAGTTGAAAAGGCGATGGCCAAAAAGAAATCCGTGCGAGCATTTTCTGCGGCCGTGTTGAACAAGTTTGAAATCTCTCAAATGTTGTGGTCGGCCAACGGTAATATACCTCTGGACGCTATTTCGAGTGCCACTACAAAGGTTTTGCCTTCGGCTGGCGCGTTGTATCCTATTGAAATATTTCTAGTTGTAGGATCTAATACAGTAGAAGATATACCCGCCGGGACTTATCAATACGACCCATCGAATAATAGTCTCAAGCCCTTGGCTTCGGGGGACGTCAGGCTAGCGCTCGCCCAAGCTGCACTATCGCAAGTATGGCTCGCACGCGCTCCTGCCATTTTAATCATCGGTGCTGTTTTTTCGAGAACTACTGCTAAATACGGAAACAGAGGGGTCCAATATGTGTTTATGGAGGCCGGCAATTCTAATCAAAACATCTACCTCCAGGGTGAAGCGCTCGGACTAAAGATAGCCACTGTTGGAGCGTTTAACGAGGCCCAAGTCTCTTCCGTACTCAAATTGCCCTCGGAGGTCACTCCGTTATTGTTGATTGGAGTGGGAAAATAAGTGAAGTCGCTCAGCTATCAGTCTCAGCGACCAAAATTAATACAAGCTATCACGAACTTGCATTACCCATTATTTGAATGTTTATTAAGGACTTGAAATTCTTCTTTTCTTGGATGGTTGTCATCATCAACGTAGGTGGCAACCTGGTTGGATTCTTTCTAGTACAATTGTTGATTGAGTATGCCCAGCCTTTTGAAAATTGGCAGAGTATTGCTCGTCCATCACTTGAAGCTAACCTGGCTATACTCGCTGTTTTGGTACCTGCAGCGGTTTATTTTCTCGTAACCCTTGCTAGACCTGTTGACTCTGTGCTTAGTAGGTTGGGACGAAAAGAGGCAATAAATCAGCGATTGCTGGAATTAGCACGCAGGCGCGTGATCAACATCCCGTTCTATGCAGCCGCAATGAATCTTGTGGCGTGGATTGTTCCTGCCTTGATTTTTCCTTTCCTTTTTGGCCTCCATGCTGACAAATCGTGTTGGACATTAGCTATTTACGTAATATATGGTTTTTCAAATGCCACAATGATCACGTTGCTAGTTTTTGTGCTACTCGAACACGCATGCAGAAAAACCGTAATACCATTGATCTTCCCGGATGGACGCCTGCGTGATCAAAAGAAAACCTTCTGGCTTAGTATCCGTAAACGTTTGATGGTGATGTATGTGGCTATATGTTTTATTCCCATGTTTCAAGTGGCTCTGATGACTAGCTCTAGGTATGCATGGATTCGGGATGGGTTTCACGCCCACGAAGCTCTGGAGTCATTGGGATCATTTTCTTGGATTCTGTTTACTTTCAGCGCTATATACGGCCTGTGGTTAGCCACTCTCTTCTCTAAAAACCTCTCTCAACCAACTGAAAACATCATGAGCATCACGCAACGCATCAAAGAAGGTGATTATGATGCTCGCGTGACGGTCGTCAGCAACGATGAGATAGGTTTTCTAGGAGATAGGGTCAATGAGATGGCTGTGGGACTTAAAGAAAGGGAAGAGATACGCGAAGTGTTCAACCTCGTTACAAGTCCTGAAATAGGGCGTGAAATTCTTTCCATGAAGCCGTTCGAGGGAGGAGAAGTGCGGCGCGTCACCTTGCTGTTCGCTGACCTCCGTGGGTTCACTAGTTTAGCAGAGAGACTGCCACCTCGAGATGTCTTAAAGGCTATTAACAGCTACTTTTCGGCTATGACCACAGCTATTGTGATGCATAATGGTATTGTTCTGCAGTATGTGGGGGACGAAATAGAGGCGGTTTTTGGAGCCCCACTAGACAACCCACTACACGCCGATAGAGCAGTGGATGCCGCCTTGGAGATGCGCGCCGCATTGCAAAGACTCAATGAAAAGAGGGCGTCTGAGGGGGAAGAACCCCTTTCACACGGGATAGGAATTCATACAGGGTCTGCTCTCGCAGGAATTGTTGGCAGTCAGTATAAGATTTCTTATGCTTTAGTCGGCGATACCGTGAATGTTGCTTCCCGCATACAAGATTTGACCAAAGAGATGGGGGCAGACATCCTAATGAGTGGGGAAACTTTTCGCGCTCTCACCATATCCCGTAACGTGTCTTCCCCTGTGGAAGTTAATGTCAAGGGTAAGACAAACGCCCTGGACGTTTACCGCCTATGGTGAGAACGGCTATGAAGCAAGGGCAACAGAGGGATTTTACTTCGCCACAAAAGACAGGTCAGAATAAAAATCTAGGCGCATGCCCAAAAACAAGCTCTGTGCAATCCCACCCGTATTTGTCCTTGACATATGTGTTAAATCTACATAATCTGGACTCAATAATCGTCTTTTCCACCCTTTATATGTAGGTATGTAATTAAGGAGGTAGGTAGATGGACTGGGTTGTGTATTTGGCCCTTATCTGTGGGGCCGTTGGAGTGGCCTATAGCCTGATGACCGCAGGTTGGGTCTTCAAACAGGATGCTGGAAATCAGAGAATGCAGGAGATCTCGAGCTACGTGGCAGAAGGCGCAATGGCGTATCTGACACGTCAGTATAAGGTCGTGGCAATCATAGCCGTGATCCTGTTCATTATTCTCTGGTTGACTTTGGGTAAAATGCCCGCAGTAGGGTTCCTTATCGGCTTGATCGGGTCAGCTCTTGCAGGTTTTCTAGGAATGAAAGTCTCCGTCAACGCCAACGTGCGCGTAGCTGCGGCTGCAGGCAAGAGCCTCCCAGATGGACTCAATGTCGCTTTTAAAGGTGGTTCTGTAACTGGTATCGTGGTCACCGGTCTAGCCCTGTTGGGAGTCGCAGGTTTCTATCTCATAGCGCGGGCCGCGGATCCTGATGTGCACAAAATTTTTAGTGCTCTCGTTGGTCTGGGATTTGGGAGCTCCTTGATGAGTGTGTTTGCCCGTGTGGGTGGCGGAATTTATACCAAGGCAGCAGACGTTGGATCGGACCTTGTTGGTAAAGTTGAGGCTGACCTTCCCGAAGACGACCCAAGAAATGCCGGTGTTATAGCAGACAACGTAGGGGATAACGTGGGTGATTGCGCTGGCATGGCTGCAGACCTTTACGAAACTTACACCGTGACCATAGTAGCAGCTATGCTCTTAGGAAGCACCATCTATGGTGGAATAAATAATGCAGCTTTCCACCTACCCCTTTTTATTGGTGGTGTAGCCATCATTGCGTCCATTATCGGCACTTTCTTCGTTCGATTGAGCCGTACCAAACCAGAAAAAGATCTTTACATAATGGGAGCACTGTATCGAGGCCTAGCCGTATCCGGGATTCTCGCAGCAATAGCCTTCTATATCGTAGCTTTATATCTGCCCTTGGGCGCTCCCCCAAAAGGAACAGCGTATGTAATATCCCCGACCAATATATTCCTGATGGCTTTGCTTGGGTTGATTCTGACAGGGCTCATCGTGATCATTACTGAATACTTCACTGGTATGTATGGCCCAGTGAAATATGTGGCGAAGGCAAGCACTACTGGTCACGGCACCAACATCATAGCGGGTCTTGCAATTAGCATGATCTCCACAGTCCTGCCGGTAATAGTCCTGGCCATTGCAATCATGCTTGGATACGGATTGGGCGGAGGATTCTCAGGTAGCCCCGGCACCGGTCTTTACGGCATTGCGGTAACCGTTGTGTCCATGCTCTCGATGACTGGAGTTGTGGTTGCAATAGACTCATATGGTCCCATAACCGATAACGCCGGTGGTATCGCTGAGATGGCAGAGCTACCGGAAGAGGTTAGGAATCGAACTGACCCACTCGATGCAGTAGGAAACACTACAAAAGCAGTTACAAAAGGTTATGCCATTGGCTCCGCAGCCCTGGCAGCTCTTGTACTCTTCGCCGAGTACACTCGAGCGATCGAAGAGTTGGCAGGAAAGGCCATGAGTTTCGATCTGAGCAATCCCAAAATACTAATTGGTTTGCTAATTGGGGGAATCATTCCTTACTTCTTTGCTGCTCTTTGTATGCTCGCCGTGGGCAAAGCCGCCGGTGCCATTGTGGATGAGGTGCGCCGACAGTTCCGTGAAATCAAAGGACTTAGGGAAGGGCTACCGGGTGTAAAAGCCGAATACGGCAAGTGCGTGGAATTGGTTACCGCAGCGGCTCAGAAGGAAATGCTGATTCCGTCGCTATTGCCCGTGGTTATCCCACTTATAGTCGCATTCTTTCCAGGTCTGGGTAAAGAAGCCCTTGGAGGCGTGTTAATCGGGAGCATCGTGGTAGGTCTTTTCCTGGCCATCGCCATGACCACAGGTGGTGCAACCTGGGATAACGCCAAGAAATACATCGAAGATGGAAATTACGGAGGTAAGGGAAGCGATGCACACAAGGCGGCTGTCACCGGAGACACTGTCGGTGACCCCTACAAAGATACTGCTGGACCAGCCCTCAACCCTGTCATTAAGGTAGTAAACATGGTGGCTCTCCTTATCGTACCGTTCATCATCTAATTACCTAAAGAAGTAGGTAATTTTATATTGCCCGTGCTCTTTCAAACAGAGCACGGGTTTTTTTTGCGATAGGATAGCCAGAGCACACGATTGTGTATGGGCCCATGGGGAGCTTTGCGTGAACCGTATGTGGGATGATTGATACTGTGTTTGTCTAAAGTCCTGTCTGAATGTGGGCTTTTGTGAGACTTATTTATCACCAGTTACTTGACTTCCCATCAGGCCAAAATTGATATAGCCATGTCGCCTAAGTACCTTACAACGACAATGCGTTTTGTCCTTATTGCGAGTAGAGCGAAGTAAGGTCCGCTTGACTCGTCTGCCATAAGTCACGCTTTATCGCCAATGATCCCGTCGATTGTTTCTTGCAGCGGTTCTCGAAAGTAAACTACAAATCTAAGTATGTTTCGCTACAGTTCCTAGCTTAATCCAGATATACCCTCTATATGTGGGACAGGTTTAATATACGGAAAGTCTTATTAATTTAGCTATCGTTAAGTTTTGTTGCCCCATGCCCAAAATAATTGAATCGACCCCCTCGAACATAGGTTATGACATCAATGCCTGATTCTTTTGCCATGGCCACGGCCAGGGCGCTCGCACTTGATCTAGAGATAACAACGGGGAAGCCACCCCGGGCTGTCTTGGTGAGAACTTCTGATGTGATTCGTCCTGTGCTAAGAAGAAGCTTATTTCTAGTATTAATTTTCTTCATGAAACAATGACCTACTATTTTATCCACTGCGTTGTGACGCCCCAAATCCTCTCTGATAACCAACGTCCTTGATCTTGTAGCCATGGACGCAGCATGAACACCCCGCGTTATTTGATAGATGCCCTGGAATGTGTCGAGCTCTCTCATGCGAGCTATGACATCCAGACATGACATTTCAAGCAGCTTTCGCTTGGGATGGGGCCCTGCTGCAGCCCTTTCTACGGTGAAAACAAGTCCTCCCGCGCACCCTGACGTGAGCATGCCCTTGCCTTGGAGCTTTTCAATCCGAGCCTCGGGAACCGCCAGGTATATCCGGACCAGCTTATTGCCATGATCCACGAAACAGTCCTCAACTTCTTCGGGTGAAACAAGCACGCCTTCTGATACAAGAAATCCCAAAAACAAATCATCCAAGTGCGTAGGTAACACTGCTATGGATAATATTTCTCTGTCATTCACGAATAGTGTGTAGGGAACCTCCCTTGCTAAAGAGATGGTTCTCTGTTCCAAGCGACCTTCAGTAAACCTAGCTCCAGTAAATTCAACTGTGAGGTTTTCTTGCCTTTCTGTAACGCCCTTCACCAGTGGTTCATCAGAACGAATTGAGATCATGTTGCGTACCTGCGAGCATCTACCTAGTGATTAATTCGTAAGATGATATCCAGTCCCTTTTCAGTGCGATTGCAATTTTTCATTCCCGCCGAAGAGCTCTTGATATTGTGCGTCAGCATAATGGGTGCAACGATTCTTAAGCTGCGTGTAGGCCAAGACGAGGGCTATGCCTGCGTCTGTTAATTTTGAACCTTCGCTCGTAGTCTCAACCACCTTGAATCCACACCTTTGCTCTGTTGCTCTAATCTTCCCCCATACAGCCCGAAACGGTTGATGCAACTTCTGAGCTGCTTTATTCATCGATCCCAACTCCATAATCGCTTCCAGGATTTTCAGTCTCCCCGTGCCTATAACAAGCTCGCCTTGCTCGTTTTCAATCCATATCTTGGATCGAACTTTGAGTCTCATAGATGTGTTACCTCGTGCCATGATTGAGTGAAAATGGCCTAAGTAAACATGATACCTTTACGTGTCCTCTATTGCAAGCCGTCATAGCCCTATTTTAACTTTCTGGATAATGTGTTAAGGGGTTTGTTGATAGGAGGAGGTCAGGCCTTATGCACAAGCAGGTTTCACGCGTGGTACTCATCTATGGCGGACGATCAGCAGAACATGAAGTGTCGCTGCGTTCCGCTGGGTCTGTTTTTAATGCGCTGGTTCAGGCCGGTTACGACGTTATTCCAGTGTTAATAACTCGCCATGGTTCTTGGTTCTTGATGCCGTCAACGTCAGAATCTTTCTTAGCTGACGCAGAACCTGATAAATCAGATCGCGTTGTTTTGTCTCCGGATCCAACACACCCAGGTTTGCTACGAGTAGGCTCTAGATATTTAGAGCCAATTGAGTTCGATGTGGTATTTCCCATGGTACATGGCACCTATGGCGAAGATGGCACACTCCAAGGCCTTTTAGAGATGGCAAATGTCCCGTACGTGGGATGTGGAGTCCTAGCATCGGCAGTGGGCATGGACAAGGTGCTAATGAAAGCTGCTTTTTCCAATAATGGCCTAGAGGTAGCCTCTTATTTTTGGTTCCCCAAGCGCCAGTGGGAAAACGATAGAGAATCGATTTTAGAAAGAATTGACCAAAGGGGAGCTGTGTATGTGAAGCCCGCCAATCTTGGCTCCTCCGTTGGAATTAGTAGAGTTGAGAATCCCAAAGATTTTCCGCAAGCCGTTGAACTGGCTTTATCCTACGATCGGAAGGTGCTTGTGGAGGACAACGTTGTAGGTAGAGAGTTGGAGGTATCGGTGCTAGGAAATGACATACCAATTGCAAGTCTAGCAGGCGAGATAATTCCTCAGAACTCTTTTTATGATTACGAAGAAAAGTATGTGAGAGACACCGCCCAACTCATAATCCCAGCAAAACTTACATCAAAAGAACAGGCTCTTGCAGCTTCCACGGCCATCGAGGCTTTTAGAGCAGTTGATGGATGTGGCATGGCCAGGGTTGACATGTTCCTCTCCCCTAATGGACGTATGATCGTCAATGAAATAAATACCATTCCGGGTTTCACGTCCATCAGCATGTATCCAAAGCTATGGGAAGTCAGCGGCATACCTTTTGACGAGCTCGTCAACAGGCTAATTGAACTAGCTATAGAGCGCCATGAACAGAAGCAATTTCTGAAAACGGATCGATAAGAGCAATGAGAGCCATGCTACTCACTGCAGGTCTGGGGACTCGTTTAAGGCCCCTAACCTTTGAGCGAGCAAAGCCGTCTATTCCGCTAGTTGGGAAGCCGATTATTGTCCGATTGATCGATAAACTTTCTAGTTTGGGCGTCTCAGAATTTCGCATGAACCTCCATTACCTGCCACAGTCCATAAAATCAATATTTGCAGAACAAGCAAATGGACTTGTGCATAAAGTTAGTTTTTCTTTTGAGCCCTTTATATTGGGTACTGCCGGAGGACTTAAAGCAAATCAAGAATTTTTCCAGGACGAAACATTTCTTATGGTCAATGGTGATATAGTTTTTGACTTCGATCTATCGGATGCGTTCGAGTTTCATCGCTCTCAAAATGCCTTGGCCACCTTGGTCCTCTTGCCTCAAAATCAGCCTTACAAATTCTATCCAGTCTTTGCAGACAGTGAGGGACGTTTAGTGCATTTTAAAGAACCACTTCCTCATGATGTGTCGAATCGGCAAGCGTATATCTTCAGCGGTATTCATATTCTAGAGCCGGAAATATTCGAATACATACCCCCCGGAATCTTTTGCGAAATCAATGACACCGTATATCCCAACCTAATAAAAAAAGGTAAACGTGTCCTAGGCTTCGCCGTGCGTGGTTATTGGAATGATGTGGGTAACGCCGTGAGGTATTTGGAAGCGCACAGGCATATACTCTCTACGATGCAGCATAGCTTAAATTTAAAAACGAGATCGGACATTACTTTAGAAGCGGGAGCTAGCCTGGGATTAGACGTTTGGGCAGAAAAGGGGTGCATATTCAAATCCGGATCCCGTGCACAAGACTGCATCTTTTGGGAAAATGTCACTCTCGAAGAGGGGGTTAATCTTAAAAGTTGTATTATAGGATCAGGTGTAATTGTGAAAAAATCGTATGAGATGTGTGTTATAACGCGTGAAGGGAGCTTTCCTATTGAATGAATTCCCAGGCCACGTCGATTGGCAGCATATCCCTCTTCCAGAAGGTTGTGAAATACTCCACATAGAAAAAATCACTGGGGATGCTTCAACAAGGAAGTATTACCGCCTCTTCTTGACTAAGGGTAGCCCCATTGTATTGATGGTTATGGCAGACCCAGGCAGTAGCGAAGCAAGGCGTTTTTGGGAAGTTCAGCAATTCTTGTATGGCCTCGGAATACCGGTCCCTTGTATTCATTGGCATGACCTGAGCGAGGGGCTTATTGCTCTGCAAGACCTAGGAGGGTATCATTTGGAGGACGCAGCGAGAGATACAGGTAATCCGCAAACAAATTTTCTTTATGAAGAAGCTGTTGATATCCTTATACAACTCCATCAAGATACCAAGCCACTCCATCGATTATGCGCAGCATTTAACCCACCTTTCAGCCCAAGCAAATTTATGGAAGAATTCGATTTTTTTGTAACCCATTACGTTCATAACCTTGCCAAAAGCCGAATCTCAGCAAAAGCATTGAAAAATCTAACCCAACTGTTCGAGGAAATATGTGATCAGATAGACTTTGACTCTAGCCTGCTTTGTCATCG
>FWPV01001119.1_pt1 | contig 71881 bp, 79 predicted proteins | sample 2228371 | NCBI WGS metagenome assembly FWPV01 (sample SAMEA103939776, study PRJEB20133) | metagenome
TGGAGGGAAACGATATCCTCGAAAGGGTGGAGGAGTTTTATGAGAAAAAGAGAATCCAATCCCCTGGCGTCAGTTCCCAGGACATTACCAGGGCGATTTTAACTCCTTTCCAGGACTCTGAACCAGGATAAGGATAGAACGTCCTATGGCTTCACTGAGACAAATTTATTATGATCTTTTTCCAAAGGTCTATGACCTGGTCATCCGATTGCACTCACGAGATACAGAGGGTTCTCTTAGGAGATATCTTACAGAGAAGGCAAATCTATCCAAAGGGGAAAGGGCTTTAGACCTCTGCACCGGAACGGGCTCGGTAGCCATAGAATTAGCGAAAAGGGTGGAAGGAGAGGGTTTAGTCGTGGGGCTCGATTTTTCTCGAGGAATGCTTGGTAAGGCCCAACAGAAGGCCAAGGGTCAACATCTAAAACATTTCTATCCCATTCAAGGCAATGCAAGCCGATTGCCTTTTAAGAACTCATCCTTCGATGGGGTAACATGCTCTCATGCGTTTTATGAACTGAAGGAAAGTGAGCGTATGATGGCTATTGAGGAGGTAGCGAGGGTTCTTAAGGAAGGAGGACGGTTTTGTTTGATGGAGCATGCGATACCCAAGAAATTCGTCACCAAATTCTTTTTCTATATCCGCCTCCTCTTCCTGGGATCAAGCGACGCAAAGAGGTTCCTTATGGAAGAAGAGGCGGTTTTAGGAAAGAAGTTTAAAAATATTGTGGGAGAGTTGAGCCCAACGGGTCAATCAAAACTGATCTATGGAGAGAAAAAAGGATTTTCTTGTTGAGAACGAGAGATGAAGATACTCGACGATCTGATTCAGAGCCTTAAGGGAGATGATTTTTTAGTGAAGAGCGTCCACACCTGTGTCTACTGGACTGCTGTAGTGAGCAAACACTGTGGTCTTTCGTCAACGTTTAGAGAAGAAGGACCCTCCCACGAGAGAGGGGTTAGGGATGTGGGAAGGTTGACCCAGAAGAGGGCGCTTGAACTGGCAGAGTATGCCAGATCCAATAGTCTTCTTGAAGCCTCTATTGGGATGGCGACCATTAATTCACTGATCGAGATTGATGAATCGAGATGCCTGGAGAAAAATGCGTTTGATCTCCTCCTTGAGAAAGGGGAGGGGAAGAAGGTAGCCGTGGTAGGCCACTTCCCCTGGATTCCAAAATTGAGAGAGAGGATTAAAAACCTCTGGGTCCTTGAACAGAGGCTCCGGGAAGGAGATTTACCAGCAAAGGAAGCAGATCGAATTTTGCCCGAGTGTGATGTGGTCGGGATCACTGGCACCTCTTTTATTAACCATACCCTGGAAGGACTTTTGGAACTATGTAAGAAAGCCTATGTGGTGTTGATCGGACCCACTTCTCCCCTCTCTCCAATTCTATTCGATTATGGCATCGATGCAATTTGTGGCTCTAAGATTGTCGATCCTGATAAACTGATTCGTTCTATTAGCGAAGGCGCCACCTTTAAAGAAGTTATGGGAGTGAAACTTTTAACATTGATTAAAACCTGAGGAGTAAGACTTAAATGAATGGGTGGCCACGATTTTTCAGAAAGGATTTTTTTGGCCCTGTGAAAGGCGGTCAGAGTTTGATTTAAAAATCTCGTAAGGAGGAAGTATGGAGAAAGAAGGTTTATATTATTTCACTGATGGAAAATTTAATGAGGAGGTTCTTCAATCTGATCTTCCAGTTCTGGTGGACTTCTGGGCCCCCTGGTGTGGGCCCTGTCTATCGATTGGACCGATTGTAGAGGAGTTAGCCAGGGAGTATCGTGGAAGAATAAAGGTAGGGAAAATGAATGTGGATGAAAACCCCCAGACTCCCTCCCTTTATGGAATCAGGGGAATCCCAACGCTTATCCTTTTCAAAGATGGAAAGGCGGTTAATCAGATTATAGGGGCTGTTCCAATGGCCAAATTAAAGTCAATGATTGAGGAATCTATTAAATGAGTTAATCAGGGCTCCTCTTTTAATCCTTTTCTCCAGTGAGGAATGGCATAGGGAAGCAACCCATTTGGGACCATGTTAGATCCAAAGATAAAGGTGGGCATAGATTATAAGAGATGTAATCCTAAAAATTGTAAAAAAGGGATATGCCTTGTGGTCGCAGTATGCCCTGATAAATTGTGGAAACAATTGGGGGCTTATGAGTTCCCTTACCCGATTCAGGGGTTTTGTCAGGAGTGTGGAAAGTGCGTTGACTCTTGTCCCCAGGGAGCGATTCGGATGCTCTAAAGGAAGGCCTTTTATAAGGAGAATTGGAGAAAGAGCATGAGGTTAAATGAAGAGGAGAAAATTCTAAGATGGTAAGTTCAGAGACCGAAGTTTTGATTATCGGAGGTGGGGTATTAGGGGCGGCTGTAGCCAGGGAGCTTTCCCGGTACAAAGGAGAGGTGACTTTGGTGGAGAAAGAGGCTGACTTTGGCTGGGGGAGCACGAAAGCCAATATGTGTATCGTTTGCCAGGGAGGAGATGCCTTGGAGTTTCGTCCTGAATATCTCCGGAGCAGGCTCGTTTGGGATAGTCTTCCTCTCATGGAGCCTCTCTGTCAGGAACTGGACGTTCCTTTTGAAAGGGTTGGAGAACTTGCCCTCATTCGAAATAATGAGGAATTGGCCAAATTCCAAAAATTAAAATCAAGGGCAGAAAAGATCGGGCTTCCTCCTCATCATTTCATTGATCAGGATACACTGAGACGGATGGAGCCGAATGTAACTCGCAAAGCCATTGGTGCTCTGGTGGATCCCAATATTGCCGTGGTTGATCCAGTCAGGCTTACTCTTGGTCTCATTGAGAATGCTGTCCAAAATGGAGTGAAGGTCCAGAGGGAGACGGAAGTTCTAAGTATCCTCCAGAAGGAGGGGTCTTTTGAGGTAGAGACCAACCAGGGAAGGATTCGTTGTAGATTTATTGTGAATGCCTCAGGAACCTCAACGGTTCAGGTTGCCCGTTTACTTAAGGCCGACGATTTTGTTCTTTACCCGATCAGAGGATTTGTTAGCATTTTGGATAAAAATCTGAGGGGGTTGATCCAGCATGAAATCCATACCCGACCCGAAGCCCCTGGGCAGATGAATATTATCACCCCAAGCGTCCACGGGAATATTTTCTTTGGGACCACCATGCAACTGGCTCGTCAGGGGGATTACTCTACCACGAAAAAGGTGATGGAAATCGCTTTGAAAAATGTTCGCCAGATCATTCCTGAAATTTCTGAAAAAGACATCATTCATTCATTTAGTGGATTCCTCATGTTTCGAAACTGGGAGCTTGGCTGGCATGAGTGTATCGTTCAAGCCTCTCGTAGGGTTCCCCGTCTGATTAATGTGTGCATGGGATACCCTGGAGTAAGCGCTGCTCCTTCAACGGGGAAGAAAGTCGTGGAATTGCTCCAACAGGAAGGGTTAAGATTGGAGGGGAATCCAACCTTTAACCCCTTCAGAAAAGCCCCTCTTGCTTTTTTTAAACTTCCTGAGGCTCAACAAAGGGAGTGGATTGAAAGGGATACTCGATATGGCCACGTGGTTTGTCGCTGTGAGACCGTAACAGAGGGAGAAATTGTTGAGGCAATTCAAAGAGGGGCAACCACTCTCGATGGGGTCAAATTCAGAACCCGAGCTGGAATGGGAAGATGTCAGGGGGGATTCTGCTCACCCCGTGTGGTGAAGATCCTGGCGAGGGAACTAAGCCTTCCTGAGGAAAAGATTACTAAGAAAGGTCGAGACTCTCATTTATTGCTTTACAAATCCAAAGAATTGCTCGAGGGATAGCCATGAAACTTTCAGAAGTGGATGTTGCGGTGATTGGTTCGGGTCCTGCCGGAATGGCAGCAGCGATCAAAGCAAAGGAGGAAGGGGCAGAACATGTTCTGATCTTTGAACGTCAGGAGCAACTCGGCGGTCTCCTCCACCAATGTATTCATAATGGATTTGGCCTCTTCTATTTTGGGCAGGATCTCACAGGACCAGAATATGGTCGTCGTTTTGTCGAGAAGATTAAGGATTTAGGAATTGAGGTATTGCTGGAGACCATGGTCACCCATCTCTCTCAAGACCGGGAGCTTGTAGCCATCAATAAGCGTGAAGGGCCCATTCGTCTCAGACCCAAGGCAATTGTTCTGGCCATGGGGTGCCGGGAACGAACTCGGGGACAATTAAGGATTCCTGGAACACGGCCTGCCGGGATCTTCACTGCAGGGACTGCTCAAAGATTTGTCAATGTGGAAGGATTCCTTCCAGGAAAGAGAGTGGTCATTTTAGGCTCGGGGGATATTGGTTTGATTATGGCCCGTCGCCTCACCCTTGAAGGAGCAGAAGTGAAAGCAGTGGTAGAGATCCTTCCCTATGTAGGAGGATTGATTCGAAATGAGGTTCAGTGCCTCCATGATTTTCGTATTCCATTAATCTTGGAACATACAGTCACCCAGATCCATGGTGAAAAGCGAATTGAGGCCGTCACGATTGCCAAAGTGGACAAGGATAAAAACCCTATTGATTCAACGGAACAGGTCATCGAATGTGACACGTTGCTTCTTTCAGTGGGCTTGATACCTGAAAATGAGCTTTCGAGGATGGCAGGGGTGGAACTCGATCCATTGACCGGTGGCCCTGTGGTCGATGAAGAGAGGGAGACCAATGTGGCTGGGATCTTTGCAGGGGGAAATGTGGTTCATGTTCATGATTTGGTGGACCATGTTTCTTGGGAGGCAGAGATCGCGGGGACCTGGGCCGCAAGGTATGCTAAAAAAGATACTTTTGAGAAGAAACACAGATGGACCCTTCGCACGGGAAGAAATATCCGATCTGTTGTCCCTCAGATCATCCGTGGACAGGAGGATATCTCCCTCTATATTCGGGTCAAAGAGTTAGAGGAAGGGGTTCGGTTGAAGGTAGGAGAGATTCATTCACAGAAGTTTAGAATCGTAAAACCCAGTGAGATGATTAGAGTCACCCTCTCCAAAAATCAATTAGAGCCCTTGGTTGGAAAGACAGACGAGTTAACCATCCGTTGTGAAAAGGTGGGGAAAAATGAATAAGGAAAAGATTATCTGTGTGGGTTGTCCTATGGGTTGTGAGACCACTCTCCAGGTCGATGCTCGGGGAAAGGTCATTAAAATTGAAGGCTACAAATGTAAAGAAGGGCGTCAGTTTGTGCTGGAAGAATATAAGAACCCAGTTAGAGTTTTTACGACCACTCTTCTTACAGAAGATACTTCGCGGGCCCTTCTTCCTGTAAGGTCAAATAGACCTATTCTTAAAACAAAAATGAAGGAAGCAGTAAAAGCCCTTGCCCATTTGAGGGTAAAGCCGCCCATAAAAGGAGGTCAGGTCATTTTTACAAATTTACTCAATACGGGTGCCGACATCATCGCCTCTGATGATCTTATAGAGTAAGGAAGTACCCTGATGGAGAGATATTGGACATCCAAACTTCTTCATATATTTTATACCCTGAACTGAGTAGAGCCAGAAGCCGGGGAAAGGAGCGTGAGAGATGAAAGAATTAACCCTGGAGATGGCATTGAAGATGCTTGAGGCTGCCGAGAGGTGGGCCAGAGAGATTGCGGGGTTCCCATGCAGTATCGCTGTGGTAGATAAGTCTGGCACTCCCATCGCTGTCCATCGAATGGATGGAGCGGGCATGGCCACCACAGATATTGCGATTGAGAAGGCGTGGACCTCTGTGGCTTTTAAGATGCCTACCCTGATGGGGTCGCGGTGGCTTGACCCTCGCAATATGGGGAAGTTATTAGGTGACCATGCCATGGGAATGATCGGCAGGGGGAAGGGACGGCTTTGTTTCATCCCTGGAGGAATTCCCATTACAAACGAGGAAAATGAGATTATTGGTGCTATTGGTTGTAGTGGAGTTCCAGCAGGGGTAGGAGACATCAGTGACACCACCGTTAGCCAGGCTGGGATCACTGCTCTTTATGAGTAGGGAATGCGGACACCCTCCCTAAAGGTGGAAATTTTTAGGACCGACAGGGGTATCTCCGAAAATCTTAGAATTCGGATGGGTTAAAATCGGTTTTCTTCCTCACGAATGAAAGGGGTTGTAAGGGATAACCATTTTTATTAAAATAAAAAAACCCCTTGTTGACAAAGAGGGATTGGGAGATTTTTACGATGATGAATTTAGAGAGGGCCAAAAAATTGCTTGAGATAGGGATAAAGATGGCTGAAAAGAAAAAGATGTTTTGTAGCATTGCCATTGTTGACGAAAATGGTTGGTTGGTGGCCCTTCACCGGATGGATGGGGCTCCTATCCCCACGGCTGAAATAGCAAGAGATAAGGCATGGACTGCTGCAGTCTTTCGCCAGCCCAGTTCTGATATCTCTAATTTTGGGAATCCCAAAGCCCCTGGATTTGGTTTTAATACCCAGAATTGGAATGACCGTTTGACCTCCATCCCCGGAGGAATTCCAATCTGGCTTAATGGCCATGTAATTGGGGCGATAGGAGTATGTGGTGGATTTCCAGAGGAGGATGTCTCCCTATGCCAAAAATTAATCAAAAAGGTCAATGCAATACTTAGATAAAAGGATGAAAGATGACCTCACTGGATAAGGTTTTTGAAAACAAAAAAGCAAAGGTCATTGATATCCAAGGAGGACAAGGAATAAGACAGCGTCTTGGTCAAATGGGTATCCACCCAGGCGATATCATAACCATCCTAAGGTTTGGGGTCCTCCGGGGTCCCATTCTGATTGAAGTTCATGGAAGCCAAGTGGCCCTTGGTAGAGGGATTGCCTCTCGGATCATGGTAGAGGAAATCGAATGAGAATTGCCCTTGCTGGCCAGCCAAATTGTGGGAAAAGTACTATTTTTAATCATATTGCAGGTTATCGGGCCATCACCTCTAACTTCCCTGGAACCACTGTAAAATATACAGAGACCCATATCCATATCAATGGGCGCACCTGCCGTTGTATCGATCTTCCAGGCACCTACTCTCTTACCTCTGGGGATCCGGCTGAATTGGAGGCTCGAAATCATCTCCTCTCTGGAGACGTGGACGGGATTATTAATGTCGTGGATGCCTCCCTGTTGGGTCGAAGTTTGGAACTGACGCTTCAACTTCTTGAGCTTGAAGTTCCAATGGTTCTTTGTCTGAACATGGTGGATGAGGCTCGGAGAAAGGGAATTCAGATCAATGAGAAAAAACTTTCGGAAACTCTCGGTATCCCTGTGATCCCCACCATTGCAAAAACGGGAAAAGGGCTGAAAGAGTTGTTTTATAGGGCAATTGAGGTTTTTGAAGAAAAGAGAGTAGGTCGAAATCTGAAATTCAGTAAAGACATCGAAGAAATCATAGATCAGTTGGTCGCGATTTCAGACCGTCAGAAGATTCGAGAAAACGTCCCCTCTCGTTTTCTCGCCGTTCGGCTTCTCGAAAATGATCCCATTTTCATCAAGGAAGTTGACGAGCCCTGTTTTAGACAGATTAAGTCCTTTCAGGAGAAGTTAGAACAGGCCCATGGTGTTCCTTCTGATCAGGTCATCTCTTCTGAGCGTCATGCCCTTGCTATGAACCTTTTTGAACAAGTCGCAACGATTATCCACCCTCCTAAGAGGGATATTCGCACCACTATCGATCAGGTGGTGATGCATAAAATCTTTGGATATGTCATTCTGGCCCTGGTTTTTTATGGTTTTTTCAATTTCATCTTCGGGATTGGAGGTTATATAGAAAAACCCTTAATGGATTTTTTTGAACGATGGATAGAAGGGGTTGAGGGTTTTTGGGGAAAAGGGAGTTTACCTTTCTTCCTCTCAAAGGGGATCCTTCAAGGAATTTCAGGAGGGATCGCCATTGTCCTCCCCTACCTTGTTCCATTCCTCATCGGGCTCTCCCTTCTTGAAGATATTGGATACCTACCAAGGGTGGCATTCCTGATGGATGTCTTCATGCATCGGATTGGTCTTCATGGAAAATCAGTCATTCCTTTTATCCTCGGATATGGGTGTAGTGTCCCTGCCGTGATGGCCACTCGAATTCTCGAATTTCCTCAACACAGATTTATCGTCTCCATTCTTTCCACGATGATCCCGTGTGCTGCTCGAATTACCATTATATTTGGTCTGGTTGCCTTTTTTATCGGTCCAAATGCCGCTCTGGCGATATTCGCCCTCAACCTCCTTGTGGTGTCTGTTTCTGGGAAAATTCTATCTTCTCTCTATCCAGAGCCAGGGAGCCTTGGACTAATCATGGAAATACCTGCTTATCAGTGGCCACCCCTTCAAAATACGTTAAAGAAATCCTGGTTTCGGATAAGAGAATTTATTGTGATCGGATGGCCCATTCTGATTGTCGGGAGTGCCCTGTTAGCATGGTTAGAATATGGAGGTCTTGAAAAATATATCAACTGGTTTTTATCTCCTTTAACCCATCTTCTTGGCCTCCCAATTTCGGTCGGGACAACCCTTATTTTTGGACTAATGAGAAAAGAACTTTCTCTGATCATGTTAACCCAGGCTTTGGGGACCCCCCAAGTCCTTACGGTAATGACGAGAACTCAGGTCTTCGTTTTTACCATTTTTGTTACTTTTTACATCCCTTGTCTCGCGACCATTGCCTCACTTTGGAGAGAAGTCGGGAAAAAGGGAGCGGTTCTGGCAATCCTTTTCACCCTATCTGTGGCAATTCTTTTGGCGCTTATGGCCCGTATTTTTCTTGCCGTTTTTCCCTTATGGTAATTAAATGAGCTTTAAGATCTGTTTATCCATTGGAATAAAGTGGGTTCTATTTTGGGAGTGATTTTATGACCCAAAGGTTCCTCTTCTTAAGAAAAGTGCTCGACGCCTGGTCAAAGGTTTTAAGGGAGATCCTCTACGGGATGACCGTCCATGAGATGGACCTTGAACTGAGAAAAGAGAGAGGGAGTTTGGATCAACTTTTTATGCTGGTGGTCTTTGGAGACCTGGTCGGGTTGCCTCTTCTCCCTCCGTATTATTCCATGAGGCTTTTACCCTACATCATTCCCTCACTTGAAAAATGGAAAAGGAGCCTTTTACGGGAGAAAGACTTAACCGATCTTGTATCCACAGAGATTTGATTTTAAAGGAATAGAAGATGAGAAAGATTAGAATCGAAAAGGCAGTGGGGAGGATCCTTGGCCATGATGTGACCCAGATTATCCCTGGAGGGTATAAAGGGCCCCGGTTCAAAAAGGGTCATAAGATAAGAAAAGAGGACATTCCTGAGTTTCTCAGGATTGGTAAAGAGCATGTTTTTGTTATGGAACTAAAGCCAGGGATCCTCCATGAGGATGATGCTGCTGTTCGATTGGCAAAAGCCTTTGCGGGGAAGAATGTTAAAAGCACAGGTCCCTCCGAGGGGAAGGTCACCTTCCATTCGAAAGTAAAAGGCCTCCTTCGGATCAACCTAACCTTGCTTCACCGGATCAATCTTTCAAAAAATATCATTCTTTCGACAATTCACCGATATACCCCCTGCACCCCAGGAATGGCGGTAGGGGCAACCCGTATTATTTCTCTTACCGCACCGGAAAGGGAAATTGAAACGATTGAGAATTGGTGTGAGAAATATGGACCGGTCCTTGAGGTTATTCCCTATAGGAAGCTTAATATCGGGGTGGTCATCACAGGAAACGAAATTTTTTACGGAAGAATTCCCAATGGTTTTGACCATACCGTAGGTAAAAAGATCTCCTATTTTGGTTCTAAGGTCATAAAAAAAATAGTCGTTCCTGACGACCCTCATCAAATTTCTAAGGCCTTATCAGAATTAAATAATGCCGAGACTGACCTCCTGTTAATTACCGGAGGTCTCTCCGTGGATCCGGACGATGTGACCAGGACAGGAGTCAAAAAGGCAGGGACAAAAATCATCTTTTATGGAACTCCCGTTCTTCCAGGAGCGATGTTCCTTTATGGTAGGTTAGGCGAAAAGCCGATTCTTGGTCTTCCAGCCTGTGTGTTTTACCATAAAACCACTATATTTGATATCCTCTTCCCAAGAATCGTGGCTGGAGAATCTATTTCCCGAAAAGAGATTTCTCTTCTTGGACATGGAGGATTTTGTGCAAATTGCGATCCATGCCACTTTCCAATTTGTCCTTTTGGGAAAGGATAGCCTACGGTAATCATTTTAGCAGGAGGTGTCTATGGCTTTTGAAACTATATTAGTCGAGAAGAAGGATCAAATGGGCATCCTTACGCTGAATCGGCCCCAGAAATTTAACACCTTTAACACCACGTTAGCCGAAGAGTTAAATAGGGCATTGCTTGAATTGGATGAGGATGAAATAGTGCGGGTGGTCATCCTTAAAGGGGCGGGCAAGGTCTTCTCAACAGGGATCGATGTAAGCGAGTTTCAAGGAAAATCTCCCTTGGAATACCATCGGTGGCTTACCCTTATGGATCGGATGCACCTGACCATCGCTTCGATGGCAAAACCTGTGATTGCTATGGTTCATGGGTATGCAGTCGCCAATGGGGCAGGACTGGTTGCTGCGGCAGACTTTGCCATCATGGCAGAAGACGCTAAGCTTGGAACGACGGCCATCAACGTGGGTTTACTCTGCACAGGGCCCATCATTCCGATGAGTTATGGCCTTGGGAAGAAAAAGACCCTGGAAATGCTTTTAAGCGGAGAGATGATCGACGCCAAAGAGGCCGAACGTTTGGGACTGGTAAACAAAGTCGTGCCGGCAGAAAAACTTGAGGAAGAAACCTTTGCCTTTGCTCAAAAATTGATTTCCAAAAGCCCTGTTGCTCTCCGAATGGGAAAGAATTTTTACTACCAGATGATCGACCTGCCTTTCGGACAGAGGTTTGTCCTGAATAGTGAGATCATGACCAGGTTGGCAACAACCGAGGATGCCCACGAGGGGATCAAGGCCTTTATGGAAAAACGGGAGCCTGCATGGAAAGGAAAATAGTATTTTTAGTGGGATTATTTTAAGGTATAATTGTTTTATGAAGAGGGAAGATAAGCATGCCAGTGTTTGACCATATCCCGATGGGGGAAGAAGGGCTGAAAGAAGTTTATCAGTGGTTGGATGATTGGGTAGCCCAAAATAGAAAGATTGTCCGCAAAGAGGTCATCGGTCGGTCTCCTAACATTGTGGAATGCATTATCGCAAGCCGGTGATATTGCCTTGAGTGGGTTGGCCCCATGTAAAGCCCTTTTAGAAATGGGATGCACCCAATTCCCCTGGGAGAAGGAGAAGGGTTATCCTATCAATATCCTCCACGGCGATTTTCGCATTTCTATCAGACCCTTAGGTAAAAATATTACCAAACGTCGGGTATCAAGAATCAGAATATGGCGTGAAAGAAATCATTTTAACCTTCCCCAACGTGAAGTATTGGATCCTGAAACAACCATCGCAAGAGTTCGATATTTTGGGTGGGACCTTCCCATGGAATTTGCTCTTTGCTTACGTATGAGACAGAACACTATCAAGAGCGTCATTGCCCAGGGCAAGGAGATTCAATTTGAAACCTTTAAGGATAACTGTTCAACCTTTGTTTATATTCCCACCCTCTTGGAGAAAGCGGGAACCCTTGAATTTGTGGTTAAACATTCCCGCTGTTAAAAGATCATGGAGGAGTTTTAATGAGCTTAAAGGATAAGTATGCCATTGTTGGAGTAGGCTATACCCCGCAGGGGCATGTTTCCGGTCGTACCTCCTTGAGTTTTCACTTGGAAGCGTGTGTCAATGCCATCGCCGATGCGGGTCTCCGAAAAGAAGAGATTGACGGGCTGATCTGTTATCGGGTGTTTCCACCTGCATCCAATGAGCCCCCTGTTACCCCTTATCTGGTGGCTCAGCATCTGGGGCTTTCTCCCACCTATATGAGCCAGGATGCCAATTGATCCAGGAGCCATCTCCAGCACGCAGTTGGCGTGCTCGAGTCAGGTCTTTGTAAGTATGTTCTTTTATCCTATGGCCATAATGCTTCTTCGAGCGAGAGCATGAAGCGGATGCTTTTGGAAATGACTGCCGATGATGCGGTGTTTGGCCATTTTGGAGCCATAGGGGGTTATGCATTGGCTGCACGAAGAGCCATGCATACTTTCCACACGGGTCCTGAGACATGGAAGTATATTGCCGTTGGACAGAGAAAATGGGCCAACCTCAACCCTGCCGCTACCATGTATAACCGTCCGTTGAATTTTGAAGACTACTACAAGGCCAGGTGGGTTGTAGAACCATTTCGCCTTCTCGATAATTGTTTAATCACGGATGGGGGAAGGGCAATCATCATCACTTCCGCCGAAAGGGCACGCGATTTGAGACATCCTCCTGTCCTCATCATGGGAATGGGACAACATAACCCCTCCTCTGAAGTTCACCAGGCCACCTACTTGGCCGGTCCAACCGGAGCGAAAAAGGCGGGGGAGATGGCATTCAAGATGGCAGGTATTACCTTGAAGGATATCGACGCCTGTGAGCTCTATGACTGCTTTACTTACACTGTAGAAATCACGTTACAGGACTATGGTTTTTTTGAACCGGGTGAAGGTAAGGATTGGTTCAAAAACGGCACCATCGAACCTGGGGGAAGAATGCCGGTCAATACATCTGGGGGGCTACTCTCCGAAGCCTACTTTATGGGACTCACTCCCCTCTCCGAAGCGGCCATGCAGTTGATGGGGCGTTGTGGGGAGAGGCAACTTGGACCCTCTACTAAAACTAAGAGGCCAGAGATCATCCTTTGCAGTGATAATGGCGGAATCCTTCAGACCCATAGTTGCGTTATCCTCAGGAGGTCGTAAATGAGTAGTTATATCAAACCCCTTCCCAGGGTAAATGATGACAATAAAGAATTTTGGGCTGGTTCTAAAAGTCACCAATTGAGATTTCAGAGGTGTCAATCCTGCGGACATGTCCGTTGGCCTGCTTCTCTCTTCTGTCCCTTATGTTTGGGGAGGGAAGCGGAATGGATCGTCTCAAAAGGAAAGGGTCGTGTTTATACTTATGCGGTGTATCATGTGGCCTATTATCCTGGCTTTGAGAAAGAGATTCCTTATGTAGTGGCTATTGTGGAGTTGGAGGAGGGGCCCCGCCTCCTGACAAACATCGTGGGTTGCCAGCCTGATGAGGTTACCTGTGAAATGCCGGTAGAGGTAACATGGGAAGATATTACAGAGGAATTTAGTCTACCAAAATTTAGACCTCGTCGTTAATCTTAAGGAGATGCATTTAATGAGAAGCGTATTTAATGTCTCAATTTATCCCTGAAAAGTAATTTCTGTTGGTTCTTCTTGGGAGCCATAATTGAGCTATTGCGATAAGGAGTGCTTCCTTCTAAGAAATATTTTTGGTAAGATAATTCTATATGGGTGTAATGAAAATAAGAAATGAACTGCGGCGAATGAGGAAAGGAGACCTCATGGAGTTGGCTTCAAACCAGAGGATCTCAAAATGTCTCCTTGGGGATCGCATATGCAGTTTTTACTTTAAGTACAAAAATTTCAATTTTTGCGTTTCGGAAATATGTGGGGAAGGTTGTATCTATGAAAAAACAAGGGGAAGAGAGCCTCTTCTTCTGAGAAGGAAGGGAGACGAATTCAAAGTTTATTACCGAGATGAATTAACCCATTCCATAACCTTTCTTGGGAGAATCCTTGAAAGGAGAATGGAAGAGAGAAGGGATAACCTTAGAGACCTATTAGTCAAAGCCATCCAGGACTTTTCGAGCCTTGTTCCTGATCCTTCCTCAATATTTCTCTTAGGCCCATCATTGGAGTAATCGGTGGAGTAACCGGTGTTGCTCATCATCCATCCTTTGTGTTATTAAAAAATGTTTTTAATTTTTTGACTGTTAGGTGAAAGGAGGGAGGAGATGGCCCTTATCACTCCGGAACAGTATGAAGAGAGTTTAAGAAAGAGGAAGCCCCTTAGGATCTTCATGAATGGGAAGAAGGTGAACGATATTTTTGATAACCCGAATACTCGGACGGTGATCGAGGCCAACAGGGCAAGCTATCAGTGGGCGTTAGATCCTCAATATCAAGAGATCATGACCGTCCTCTCTCCACTCACTCGCGACCGAGTGAATCGCTATGTCTATGTCTGTCAAAGCAGAGAGGATTTGGTAGCCAAGGCCCTTGCCGGAACATTTACTGCGGAAAGGTTGGGAACCTGCATCTATCGATGTCCGGGTTTGGATGCCTTTCATGCCCTTGCGAGCACCACCTGGGAGATGGATAAAAACCTTGGAACAGAATATCATGGTCGATTGACCAAATATCTTAAAACGGTTCAGGAACAGGATCTTGCTGTGGCAGGCGCACTGACCGAGCCGAGAGGAGATCGAAAAAAACGGGCTCTGGATTGGCCTGATCCATATCTCTCTTTGAAAATCGTGGAGAAAAAATCCGATGGGATTGTGGTCAGAGGGGCCAAAATCAACATCAGTGGAGCCTATGCGAGTAATGAAATTGTGGTCCTTCCCCAATCCGCAAAGAAGAAGGATGAGGCGGATTATGCCCTGTCCTTTGCCCTCCCCACCGATACGGAAGGAATTACCTATATTTGTCAATACTCTCCCTACTCCGCAGAAAGAGAGTTGGCCGATGACCCTTATGAACTGGGGAATCCGATCTTCGGTCAAAGAGAGACCTCAATGGTCATCTTTGATAATGTCTTTGTCCCATGGGAGAGGGTATTTCATTGCGGAGAGACCGACTATTCGATTAAACTCGTCGAGCGGTTTGCGAAGACTCACCGAATGACCTGTGGGGGCACCTGTAAGGTAGGATTCATGAATTTAATGATCGGAGCCTGTAAACTGATTCAGGAGTATAAAGGGTTGGAAAAGGCTCAGCATATCCATGACGAGTTAATGGAGATGGTGGTTCTTCGCGAAACGGGGAGAGCCTGTGGACTGGCATCTGCCAATCTCGGGAAGGAGGAGCCAGAGGGGTCAGGAGTGTTTCTCCCAGATGAGTTGATGGGAAATGTTTCAAAACTCAATATCTGTAATGCCTTCTGGAGGGTGATGGCCTTAGCCGGAGATATCGGCGGAGGACTGATTGCGACCCTCCCCTCCCTGAAAGAATTGAAAAATCCTGAGACAAGAGAATATGTCAAAGAATTTTTGGGATTTGGATCGGATACCTCTGCCGAAGAGATCATGAGGGTAACCAAGCTTCTTCAGAATTGGACGGCTGGTCAACACGGAGTGGGCACCTGGCATGGGGCAGGACCGGTGATGGCTCAAAAGATCATGATTCAGCGGGTGGTTGATTATGAATATGAAAAGAATCTGGTTCGCGAGGTCTTAGGGATGAAAAAGGGAAATAGGAGTTAATAGGTGGATACCCCTATTAATAAAATCAGAAAGGAGGATGAACCATGGCAGTGATTGTGGATCAAGAGAAGTGTACAGGATGCGGTACCTGTGTGGAGGCCTGTCCCGTGGAGGCTATTAAAGTGGAAAATGATAAGGCCATCGTGGATGAAGAGGCCTGCGTGGATTGCGGAACCTGTATTGAAGAATGTCCTGAGAAGGCGATCCGCGAGGGGTAATCCCTCAATAGGGAGGGGTAGCTTATGGAAAAGCAAAAAATTTCGGAGTTGGCTGAAAAGGCCTATCACTTAGGAAAGGAATATGAGAGGACCTACAGGGGTTGTGCTCAGTGTGTGATGGCTGCAATCCAGGATACCTTAGAGATCAGGAATGACCTCCTATTTAAATCAGCCACTGCTCTGGCGGGAGGGACAGCACTGATGGGCGATAGTGGATGTGGGGCCTATATGGGCGCCATTCTGGTATTGGGCTCATTGGTAGGGAGAGAGAGGAATAACTTCTCTGATCCTGAGGGCATTCGCCATAAGACCTATCAACTCGCCAGAAAGTTTCGAGAGAAGTTTATCCAAGATTTTGGTTCGGTGATCTGTTTTTATATACAAAACCGGATCCTGGGTCGATATTATTATCTCCCTGACCCTCAAGAGTATGAGAAGTTTCATAAAGCTGGAGCCCACGACCTCTATTGTCCCGAGGTCGTAGGGAAGTCTGCCAGATGGATGACCGAAATTATTTTGGAAGAAGGATTAATATCAAAATAAACAGTTTCACATTAGGTGTAGAACGCTCTCTTGCAATTGGGGAATTTAAATAAGAAAAGGAGGTAAATCCTATGCTTTCTAAAATACCATTGGATCTCAGTCAAATCAAAAAAGAGGACGTTGACAAAGAGATATTGAGAGCGGGGATAATCGCCGAATTGGATGCAATCAATCTTTATGAACAGATGGCTGCCTTAACCCGAAATGAGAATATTAAGAAGATTCTTTTAGATATTGCTAAAGAAGAAAAGACCCATGTTGGGGAGTTTCAGGCCCTCCTTCTGATGGAGGATAAAGAGCAGAAGAAGGAATTGGAGGAGGGCCAAAAAGAGGTTGAAGAGATCATCGGAAGATGATGAGGTCCGAAGAAGCGTAATGTTAATCTAACTGTAGTTTAGCAAATTTTTATCATGCCTGCGAAAGCAGGCATCCAGAATTTATTGATTTTATCCGACAGAATCAGCTCCGCCTTTGGCGGAAATGATTTTTACTGGATTTCCGTTTCCATCGGAATAACAAATTGTGGTTTAAAAATATTTTATATTTCAATAACTTATAAATTTTTGCTAAACTTCAGTAATCTAAGATCCTTCCTTCAGAAAGGGTTGCCTCCTTTTTAAGATCGATTTAAAATTATAGTTAAAAGGAGTAAGCCATGGGAAAGATTTCCACTCGTTTATCGGATGGGGATTTGGATTTCCTGATCGAGACCGTCCACCCTGAAGTCATCGATAAAATTAAACTCAAACAAATCTTACGGGAGGACGAGGGGTTTAGAAATACGTTTATCGCTGACGAGAAGGTGTTCAAGAAGGTGATGAACGATGAGGAGATTTTTCTAAAAATTTCTCCCGTCCTATTTTTCGAAATCCTTCTAAGAAGGGTGGCCCTTGACCTGAAGGGGACAAGTTATACCTTGGAACGGACCAGGTCCATGAAGATCCCGGTCTTCGATGCGAAGGATGTGGTGGAACTTTTAAACCGGGAATCCCTTCTCGATTACCTTGCTCACATGCTTTCCTCATTCACAAAGATAGAGAATTATATTGTTTGGTTCAAGACAGTAAAAGGAGATTGGGAAAAGATTCAATTCAATGACATGGATATTTTTAGCCTGATGGAGTTATGCGAGGTCGTGGAGGATGAGCATCGACTTGGGTTTTATAAAAAGATCGCCGATATCTGCCTTTTCATCTTAGGGATATTCCCTGACTATGCGGAGCGAGAATATCGTTATCCCTTATCGGGGCAGCTACGGCCTTCCTTTAGAGGGAAGCTAAGGATCAGTCCAGAGGAATATGAGAGGGAGGGGCGAAGGTTTTATAAATTGGCTGCAGAACATAAATCAGCAAAAGAGCTGGATTTATCAGAGGTCTTCTGGGCCCTCCATGAAAATTTCCAACAGGCCAAGAAACCGTTAAATTTTATTGCGGATTTTTACCTCCAATCCAAAAGACATAAATTGTTTGGTTAGAAAAAATTAACCCTTGCCCTAAAAATTCCTTAGGGCCGAATCAACCGATCGGCCTCAAGTAGGGATTGAGCGATATCGAACATATTGGAAATTACCCCAACCTTCAATTTCTCTTTCAGTCCGTAAAAATCCAGACAGGTTCCACAGGAGAGGATGGCCACCCCTTTTCCCGATAGGGCCTTTAAAGATTCGAGAACTTCTGACCCTTCAGTCGTGAGTCGAACACCGGCATTCACAAAGATCAGTTTTGAAGGAATGGGTTTTAAGTCCAAGAGTGTCTTTAAAAAAGATCTCATGAGAATGGTCCCCAGGGCCTCGTCCCCAACACCCATTACATTCGAATTGATGTAAACCACAATCTTTTCGGCCTTTGTGGCCAATTCCATTTTTTCTTCGAGCTCCCCTTTCTGGATATGAAGATAAAAGTCATTTCCCCGCTGATCCACTCTCACCTTCGCCCCTTGACTCTGTGCGAACCGCTCCACATTGTCCCGTGCAGAGGGATTGTCCACGATGAGAATAAACTCCTTATCCGGAGACTCCTCCATTGCTTTTTTCGTTGTAAGGACCGGCTGAGGACACGCCAATCCCCGACAATCAATCTCTTTCATTGTGATTCTCCTGTATTCGTTATTTGTCTTTTTGAAAAGTTCATAGAGGGATTACTTCTTCTAAGTCCAAGAGAAGTCGGTCGAGATTCAACCGATACTTTTCGGCCATCTCCGCAAGGGTGTTGAAAAGAGCCTGACAACAAAGGCAGACACCTGTCTGTTCGTCATATTTTTTAAAAACAGTCTCGGTTTCTCGATAACGGTCGATCACTTCGAGAATGGTCATCTCAGGCGTGATTTGGCGTGCCTTATTCATTTCAGATTCCTTCATCATCTCCGCTTTCCCTATTTAGGATAACCTGAAGTGCTTTTGGGATATGCTGGATGATTTCGCCAACCTGAGTCTTAGGAGATGGATGGGTATAATGTCCAGCAAGCCGATTGACCTTAGCAGCAGAAATGGCAGCCTGACCAATATCCATACCCGTTACTATAAGGGCGGAAACAATACCGGTCAGCGTATCTCCAGTTCCCCCAATAGCTTCCATTGCCTCTTCCATTGGAGTATCAATGACGGCCTGAATTCCATCCTTGTTCGCTAGATAATCCTTTCTTCCCTTCACTAAAAGATATCGGGCCGCATTTCCATGTTGATAGGCCCTTGCAATCAAGTCTGGGACATGATTTTCTTCATGGAGTAAGAACCCTCTTGTATAGAACGGATGAGGTGCCAGTTCATCGGCCAGAAAGGCAAGTTCTCCAAGGTCAGGAGTAAAAAGGTCATAATGTATTGCCTTTCCACTCATTTTGGCCACGTACATAAATCCAGCATCTGCAATGAGAATGGGTTTAAAAGGCATCTTCTGAAGGAAAGATAATATCCGACTATGCCATCCAATATGAGGCTGAAGGTAATGAAACACAATCGCTTGGAAATGTTTTTCTTTCAAATCCTTGGTAAGATAATGATATACCTTTTGGCTCCCATCTCCACGGCCCGTATCTCCAATCAGGTATCCAAAGGGGGCTTTATGACCGAGAGTTTCTATGGTTTTAATTGCAGAAGCGAGTAAGGCTGGAGTTCCTCTTTTTACAGGAATCTCCTTTCCTTCGATCCGGAGGTCTCCGTTCTTGAGAGCAACTTCTCCTGCCACTAATGGAAACTCGGGATTTGGCACCGTGCCTACGACTGCAAGCATCTCCGCTTCATTTCCTCGTAAGCCAACTGAAGAGCGTAGCCACAGAGGGTATGACCAATTTCTCTTGGGCTTGGAGCTTCCTGGAGCCTCTTTCCTACCATCTGCTCGGCCAGATAGGGGACATCCGGGCAACCCCCTCCAGAAATGTTCACAATGATTAAAGATTCTTTCTCCACCGTGAGTTTCATATTCGCCGTCTGAACCATTAAATATTTCCCAAAATCTTTCCATTGAAAGAGATTGACGGGTTCAAGCAAAGGACTACTGACTGGAACCACTTGGAGAGGAGGGATCCCTGCCTCTTGTAAAGTCTTTGTAATTCTTAACTCTTCAATCAAAGGAAACTCAATCACCAGGTCACACCCTTTTCTGATCTCAGGGGGAGGCCCCATGACCTTAACCTCCCACCCTCTTTTCTTGAGCAGGCTCTCAGCCTGAATGACCTCACTCGTATTGTCGAAAAGCAGGAACCCCCGATCCCCATTGGGGTTCTTTATATGATTTTCCGAATCCTTTTTTAGAAACTTGAACCCTACCATTTTTATTCCTTAGAGAGAATCACTTTATACCCCATTCCTTCTGGCTCAATGCTTTTGACTTGCCACCCTTGGGCTGTGGCTGCCCTGGAGACATTTTCTTTAGAAGTGTCCGTATCGACTAAAACAACAATCTCTCCTTTATTCAGTTTTTTCATCTCACTCAGTGTCATCAAAACAGGTTGAGGACATGAGAGCCCTCTTGCATCAACGATATTGCTCATCTTTTTCCCTCCTATTTAACAAATTTTTCATGATGGGTAGGACACCCTCCTCACCCTTGCCCTCTCCCACCTGGGGAGAGGGGATAGTCATGTTACTTCTTTTCTCATGGTGAACCCAATAAACAGACAGGTGAGAAGCCCTATCACCACGGCATGAATCCCATAGGGCCCGATTCCATCCGGAGAACTGGCTAAACCAAAATTATGGGCAAAAGCAGCTCCCACGATCATCCCTAATACAAAAACAGCCGCATCTCCATCGCCTTCACCTGCGAGGAAGAGCTGACGGCCTGGACATCCCCCTGCCAAACAGAAAGCCAATCCTGCCAGAAACATCCCGGCAAAGTTCCAGAAGCTCATGGTGTGAGCGACAGGTTGTTTGGCAAAACCAGGGTGAAATTGCCCTAAGATGAAATTGACAATGAAGGCTACTATCACAAGGGTAATGAACCCTAAGAGGAGATGGGGTTGTCTAAAGAGGACAAAATCTCGAATGGCCCCCATGGTACAGAACCGGCTCCTCTGTGCCAGGAATCCAATCAAGAGGCCCACTATCAGTGATACAAAAAGTGGGGCGTGCATCGCCCCTGGACCTTTGACGCTGTAGAATAGAACCCCGCTTTTTTCCTGCCCTGGAATCTGGGGAAAGATTAACATCAGAACAAGGAAACCAAGCATGATCAATGGCAATAACCAGCCCACAGAGGTATGAGTCTTTTGAGATCGTCCCAGGTTGTAACCCCCTTTCAGGAAGAACGTCCCCACCCATATGCCTCCAATCAATCCGAGTAGCCCGAAAATCGCATTTCCATCTCCTCCCGCCAGGCGAAGCGCTGCCCGCCAAGGACATCCCAAAAAGACCAGAGCTCCGATCATGGCAAAAGCACCCAGGACAAATCTCACAATGGGAGCAGAACCAGCCCTTGGACGGAATTCCTTAAATACATAAGCAGCAATCAACGAACCCAGAACAAACCCAATAATCTCTGGCCGCATATATTGGACCACGGCCGCCCGATGAAGACCAAGTGCCCCTGCAATGTCCCGATCGAAACAGGCCACACAGATCCCCATGTTTGCAGGGTTACCCCACTTCTGTAAAAGAGGGGCAAGAATCCCAATAACTCCTCCCACCGAAATGATCCCCCAACGTGTTGCAAAAAAGTTTTTTATGGTGGTCATCGATTATCCTCCTTCCAAAATAGGGTTTAGGTTAAGGGCAAGGCCAAGGGGATGAACCCAAAACTTTTTTAATGGTGACGCCTTTCATCGATGAAGATGTCAAGGAGGGAGAAAAGAGGATAAATACTCAAGAGGGAAGAGGAGAGGTATGAGTTGGGAGTTCTCCTTTTCTCTCACTCCTAAACGAGAGACCTTCCCGAGGCCTCTTTGGGCCAATAAAGGCCCTTCATCGCAGAGAAAAGGGCGTTGTGGGTCTATCCACCTTAAAGCCTCCTATTCCAAAATTCAAAATATTAATAAATTGGTAATTCAAATATGTCAAATTGAAATTTTCGATAGATAAAATTTATTTTATTAAGTTTTTCTATGGAATTTTGTAACGGCTTCGAGATCCATGTTTATCTGGTCAGGATCATTGAAAGGCTTTCAATAACTGGCTGGTATTGTATTCGAAGAGGTCTTCAAGGGTCTCTGTATTTTCAATTCCAGGGAAATTGATTACCTGGAGGTATCTGCTTTTTGAATTCTCTGCGATCACCTTAGCATTAGGGAAATGTAAAATATCGACGACCAATTCAGGTTTCTTCATCACAGCCTCTGCGATGACCTTTGGCGTCAACTCCCCGGGGCTAATCGTCTGGAGAAGATAAAGCTCCGCCCATCGGGCAAAGGGGAGAGCAAAACGATGGACCACCGCTTTCCTTTTAGAAGCAAATGAGATTCTTTTTTTCAGAAGATTTAACTTTTGGGAAAAACCTATCTCCCACGATTGGGCCTCCTTTTGGGTCCCCAATATCTTAGAGATTTTTCGAACCTGACTTATTAGATTTTCTGGAGAGGTCTCGGTTTCGATTGGAATAGCATAGATATTTTTATTTTTTGAAGTTTCTAAAAGTTTCTGAACCATCCTCTCATAACCACCGTAAATGACGATATCCGCCCCTTCAAATTTTAATAGATCAGAGGGCCTTAAATCGTATTCGGGAGGATGCCTCATGTCCCCAGGGGTGAGGACGCGCACTTCTTTTGCTCCCCCGGCCTTTGCAATCGCTCCTGCGAGGGAGGTCGAAGCCACGACCACGCCTTTCGCCAGGAGTTCGGTTGGGAAACAAAGGGCCAAAACAATGAGAAGAGGCCATAATTTTTGGCTGGATTTCATCTCGTTAGTAGAGTTTCTCCTTGTGGAGGAATCGTCTTTTAGAAAGAAAACAAAAAGCGATGATCAATGAGGCGACAAGAATGATCATCGAACTTGTTGGGATATCGAAGAAAAAAGAGAGGACGAGGCCTGCCATTCCCGAAATAACTCCAATCAGAGAGGAGAAGAAAAAGGTCTGTTTCAAACTTCTTGAGATGAGGGTTGCGGCCATCGCCGGTAGAAGAACGAAGGCATCGATGAGCAGGGCACCGATCATCCGCATTGAAACCGCAATCGTTAACCCCAGCATAAAGATGATCATATAATAAAATCCTTTTTCAGGAAGGCCAACCGCCATCGCAATTTCACGATCGTAAAGGATCGCCTGGATCTCCTTAAAGAAGAGGATGACCATCATCAGGATCATCAGGCTGATCAGGCCCACGATGATGAGGTCCAAGACCGTCAAGGAAAGAATATTTCCCCACAGGATATTAAAGGCTTCAAGGACATGGATGTCAGCCTTATAGATGAGGATGAAGGCAAGGGCAAGGGTCAGGGTCATGAAATATCCCGAGAGAATTCCAACTCCCAATCTCATTTTCTCCGAAAGAGGGCCCAAGGCCATGGATGAAAGGATGCAAAAGAGAAGCCCTAAAAGCATAGGATCTATTTTTAGGAAAAGCCCGACTGCTCCCCCAAGTAAGGCGACATGCATCATTGCAAAGCGAAGAGGAATGAGATTGAGGGAGAGGATGAATACCCCAATCATCGGAAAGGCAATTCCTCCAAAAAGAATAGCCACAAGGGCATGTTGCATAAAAGGAAAGTTCAGGATTTCTATCCCGTTCATCTTTTTTATTTGATGAGGTGACTTCTTCCCTCCCTGAGGAGATAAACCTTATCGCTATACTGTTCGACTAATTGAACATCGTGGGAAACCAGCACTGTCGTTAATTCCCTCTGATGGTGAAGGGTGTGGATGATTTCCATGATCTCGGATTGGGCAGGGTGATCCAGATAGGTCGTAGGTTCATCAAGAAGGAGGATCAGGGGTTCTTGGGCCAAAGCCCTGGCAAGGGCCACTTTCTGTTGTTCTCCGCCTGAAAGTTCATGAACCAATTTTTTGGAAAAAGGTTTAATTCCGACCGCTTCCATGATTTCAAAGGTTTTATCCCAGTCCTCTTTCCTTGGTCTATGGATCAATCCAATCTTTCCATACCGCCCCATCAGCACCGCCTCTTCAACCCGGAGAGGAAACCGAACAGAGTTAGCCCGTTGAGGAACGACCCCAATCTCTTTCCTCAAGAAATTAAGACTTCGATATCGGGAGAGGTCGTAGCCTAAAACAGAGACTCGACCTCGAAAGGGTTTGAGGGTTCCATTGATGACTTTGAGGAGGGTGGTTTTTCCGGCGCCGTTGGCTCCTATGATCGAGATAAATTCACAAGGTCTTGCCTCGATGTCAACCCCTGATAGAATGTGAAGGGTTCCCAACCGAACATGGACATTCATCAACTCCACTGAATGGTGCATTAAACCTTCCTTCCCTTTGCTAAAAACTTTTTAGGTTGATTGACAAGGTTCACCTCCGTGAGCCCAACGTCTTTCATCATTTTTTTAAGGGTTTGAGGAGGGGGAAGAAGATCATTGGAGACGGGTTCTCCTAAACTCTGGTGAAATCGGTTGAGTTCTTCTACACTCTTCAGATGAGCAATAAAAAGAAGCCCTCCCCTTTTGAGAACCCTCGTCATTTCTTTGAGGGCATTGAGTTTATCTGAAAAATGGGGAAAGGCGGAGAAGCAAATCACCCGATCGAAGAGATCAGATTGAATGGGGATGGAGTGGGTGTCTGCGGTCAGGAGAATCTTCTTCCCCGAGTATTCTCTGAGTTTTGCCCTCTCAATCATCTTCAAAGAGAAATCGAACCCAACAAGCATTCCTTCAGGGCCAATGGCTTGCTGGATGAGAGGGAGGAGAATCCCCGTCCCTGTCCCAACATCCAAGACTCGATGCCTCTCTTCTAATCCAAACCAGCCTATCGCCTCTACAAGTTCAGGAGTTCTTTCATCATATTTGAGCATTTGATCCCATGAGGAGGCGTTCCGATCAAAATAAGCCCTTAGGGATTCCATGTCCACTCCAAAAAAATACCATGAAAGGGAAGGGTCTTCAGACCCATTGGCCTTCATGGCTAATCCCAATTTAACTTTTTTGATCAGGGATGTCAACTTGGAAATTTCTGGACTTTTTCAGAAATCTCACAAATTTTTCTTGACAAATAGATTAAAATCCTTTAAAAAGTAACCGATTGAAAGCCACGAAGGCATTGGTCAGAAGACCATTTCTGAGTGGCTTTTTATTTAGGCGAAACTTAAACCACGGAGGTTTGAAGTTCTGTAGAAACAGAACCCTTCGTGGTTTTTTATTAAAAAGGGGGATTGAAAAAATGAGGAAGAGGGGATTGGGGCTTACCCTGGGGATTCTCATCGTGATTTTGGTTTATCCCATCAAAGGGGGTTGGTCAGAAGAACAAAAGGAGATTACCTTAGAAGAAGTGCAGGTGGTTGCCACCCCGATCATCGAAGGTAATTGGGTTAACGATTATGCTTCTCGTGTGACCACCGTGAGTGAGAGGCAGATCGAAGACCTCAATGCCATGGATTTCCCATCAGCCCTACGAAGAGTTCCTGGAGTGACGATTTCCCGATATAATTTGGTCGGAAGTTATGGAGGGGCCCAAGGAGGGGCCATTTATATTCGGGGCATGGGCGCTGAGAGACCGGGGGCAGAGATCTCCACCCTTATTGATGGAAGGCCCAGTTTTGTTGGAATCTGGACCCATCCATTGATGGATATGTTGGGGGTCAATCAACTGGATCATATTGATATCTATAAGGGGGCTCAACCTGTCCTCTTTGGAAATATGGCCAATGGAGCGGTCAATTTGGTGACAAAGCGGAAGACAGAAGAGGGTTTCATAACAAAAATTCGCACGGCCTATGGGACCTATAAAACATTTGATCAATGGATCGAACATGGAGGGAAAAAAGGAGGGTTTGATTATTATCTCACAGGAAATTATAAGAGCAGTGATGGGCATCGAAGAGATGCAGATGGAGTGGTCCAGAATTATTTTGGACGATTGGGATACCAATTCCTTGGCCATTGGGATCTCTCCTTCACCACAAGTCGCACCTCGAGTTGGGCGGATGACCCAGGGGTAAAAGGAGCGACCCGTCTTCCTGTCACCTCACGGTTTGGTCTACGGGATCAAACCTTTGACCTTACCCTTTCAAATCAATATCCATTCGCTGAAGGATTTATAAAACTTTATTACGATGATGGTCAGATCCGTTGGAAGGAACAGTGGGATTCTACAAGAAGGGAGCCCTTTGACAGCAATACAGATTGGAATAATTATGGAATTCGTATCCAGCAGAAGTTAAGGCCATGGCCTTCAGGAGAGGTTATGGTGGGATACGATTATGACGTCTATGGAGGTAAGTTCGAAGAGGTTCGGCCAAGGACGATTCGATCCTTGGATAAGACCCATTTCTATAATTCTGCTCCTTACCTTGCGGTGCGCCATACCTTTGGCAAGGAGTTAAAAATCACTCCCTCTTTTGGCTTTCGATACAATATGAGCAAATACTTTGGAAAAGACCTTGGGTTCCAAGGAGGATTGGTAGTAAAATACAGAGATACAGAATTTTATGCTCAGTATTCAAAGGGGTTCAACCTCCCTGGGGTTTACACAGTCTATAATTATACTAAAGTTTGGAATCGAGGGGATTTATGGAGAGATCTTAAACCTGAAAAGATTGACCATTTTGAGTTGGGTTTCTCTCAAAAATTCACGAAATGGTTGAAAGGAGATATTGCCCTTTTTTATGATTCCGGAGAGAACAGGCTTGTTTTTAAATCTCCTCCTCCAAGGTTTGAGAATTTAGAGGTTTATCGAACAAGAGGGGTTGAACTGACAGCCACCCTGACCCCATTACGAAATCTTGAATTTTTTATAGGAGGAACCTACCTTTCTCCCTCTCCCTATGATCTTCCCTATGCTCCTCGAAAAACGTTAAGTGCAGGCCTCTCTTATTCGTTGTGGGAAAAATTCTTTTTCAATTTAGATACGCAATATGTGGACCACCGCTTTACCTCCAATCCACGTTATCCCACTGCAACGCCTGGAAAGGTTGGCAGTTATTACCTGGTCAATGGAAAGATCGCCTATCGTTACAAGCCGTCTTCGGGAAAATGGGAAGGTGAGATTTTTGTTGCTGGAGAGAACCTGACCGATGTGAATTATGAATTCTTAAAGGGTTACCCCATGCCTGGTGCAACGGCCATGTTAGGAACCAGCATAAAATTTTAACGAGGATCAATTCCCATTTTACTTAGAATGGAGGGAGGAACAATATCCTTGACAAAATATAAGGGTTTTCTATAAGATGAGAATCAAATGGTAGGGAAAATCACCGTTATTTTCTTTATCTTTTTGGTTTCTCATATCACCCTGATCATTCCTAAAAACGAATTCGAATGTGACTGCGAAAATAGACCTGAGAGAATGAGTTGTTGTTGTAACTGCCCTCATTGCGTGGCCAAACGAGGAGGATTTTTATCCGCCTGTGGTTGTCATGAAAGAACAGAAAGACCTTTGGGCGGCATACCCCTCATCGAAAGAGATAAATGCTTTTGTGGTTATCATAGCGATTTTGATCTTCCTGGTGTAAAATACCCTATTCTTGCAGTAGAAAATCCATTTTCACTTCCTGTATTGGAAATCCATCACTTTTTTCCGGTTCTCCCTACTTTATCTTCTCAAGCCTATATAAGTCCGCCAGAACATCCCTCGTGATCCTCCTTCTTATTCGGTAAATAGTCCTATTCTTTTGAGTCAAGAAATCTTTTCATCATTAGGTTAATTCATTAGGCATCCTTTTGGGTTCCTAATGAATGGCTTTATACTTTGGAGGGATTAAATATGGAAAGGGATAAAAAATTTTATTTGATTTCAATAGGGTTTATTGTATTATGCATTTACTTTACCCTTTGGTTTTCTCATGGGGGGGTATCTTTTGGGGCCCAAGAGGAACCCAAATGGTGTCCCCTTTGTGGGATGAATCTTAAGATGTATCATCAGACCAGTAATCGGCTCACTTATTCAGATGGGAAGAAGGACCAGACCTGTAGCATCTTTTGTGCCGCCCAACTCTATGAAAAAAGACCTACGGAAATCGAACGGTGGGAGGTCGTGGATTACGAAACGAAAGGATGGATTGATGCTAAAAAAGCCCATTGGTTGATTGGAAGTGATATCCCGGGAGTGATGACTGCAGTGAGCAAACTTGCCTTCGCCTCCCTCGAAGAGGCCAAAAAATATCAGAAGAAACATGGCGGGACCATTGGCACTTTTGATGATGCCCTGAATCGCACCCTATCCGATATGGGATCAGACAGGAAGATGATTATGGTCAGGGTGGCCGAAAGGGCAAAGATGGGTAAAGAATTAGCAGGAAAGCAGGGATGTTACAAATGCCATGGGGAGGAAGGCAAAGGTGGAACGGCACCGGGATGGAATACCCTGGAGTTTGCGAAGAAGATGGACAGTCGGGTCAAAATTAAAGAGGCCATTACCAAAGGGTGCCCTGGGATGCATGGTTATGAAGGAAAGATCGATGAAAAAGACCTTCACTCCATCACCCTCTACATCTGGAGTCTGAGGCCGACAAAATAAACGATGAAAACCGAGGCACTGATGTGTTCCCTCCACCTTCCCCTCTTCCCACTGAGGCTGTGTGGCAATCCCCTTTTCGTCATTGCGAGCGACCGGAGGGAGCGTGGTAATCTCTGGATTATCAATACATTATGAGATTGCTTCGGTCGTTTCACTCCCTCGCCGGCCTGCGGTAGGCAGGCAATGACATTCCGACAAAGTCTCACTGAGGAGAGGGATAGGGTGAGGGGATTCAAAGGAGATGGGAGATGAAAAAATCGATTTATTTATTGACGTTGATTTTTGTGTCTATTTTAATGATGAATCCCTTTTCATGGGCTGGGGAGGTCAAGCGATGTATGGTTTGTGGAATGGATGTTTCGAAATATCCTCATACAAGATATGTGGTGACGACAACCGATGGCAAAGAGTTTCAAACCTGTGGGGTTCAGTGTGGGCTGACCCTGCATCTTAGGCTGAAAGAGAAATTTAAATCGGCTACAGCCACTGATCTCTTAAGCAATCGATCCTTCGATGCTCAAAAGGGTTTCTATGTTTATAAGAGTTCGGTCATCACCGATATGGCTCCTGGTTTCATTTCCTTTGTCACACGAGCCAATGCTGAAAAATTTCAAAAGGGATTTGGGGGAAAGGTGGTGACCTATCAAGAGGCTCTGGAGATTTGGAAAGAACAGATGAAACAATAAAGAGTTATGGGTCAAAGGGTTAAGGTAGAGGCGCCAGTTTCGTTGGCGGGTTATGTTTTTGGTCTTTAAGCCTTTACCCTAACCCGTTGACCCTAAACCAAACGGATCTCTTAACCTTGGCCTAATACCCATTTTTTATTTATGGGCAGAAAAATCCAAATCTATTTACTCTTTTTAATTGTTTTGATCATCCTGACCCTCTCAGCCATCCTATGGGATCAGTATACCTGGGAGAAGGTTCAAGCAGATCAGATGGTCACCTTTCAGAGAATGGTGGGAGGGGTGGGAATGGGAGCGATCAGCACTCCCATCTGGAACTTTATTAATTTTGATCCTCGAATTCAACCCGTGGACGATTCTATCACTTGGCCAATTCCAGGGGGGTACTCCTATGGTCCAGACAGAACTGCAACGGTTTCCTACTTTGAGGAGATCCCGGTCAATCAACTATTACTGGAGAGGTAAATGAATAAACACCTCAATCTTCTTTTGACCGCCATTGGGAATATCCTCAGGAATAGAGTTCGGAGCCTTGTCCTGATCCTCTGCTTGATTGCTGTTCTCTTTCCATTTGTGACTGCCATTTCCATCTCTGAGGGAATTAAATTCCAATCTCTTATCTCCGTTGAGGAGGGGGCCGATATTTATGTCACTTCAGATTATTTTGGAAGCAACGCCCCAATCTCCCTTGATTATCTCGAACATTTCAGAAGGATGGATGGAGTGACGAAAGTCTTTCCTCGAATTGTCGGAAGAACCTATTTTGCCAATCGTCTGGCAACGATTGTGGGTATCCTTCCCGAGAATATCCCTCAATCGGTCCGCCTTGCCGAAGGAAGAATGTTCAAGGAAAAGGGGGAGGTGGTGATGGGAAAAGGGTTGGCAAAAGAATTCCTTTTGCAGTTAGGTGTTCGTTTTTCTCTTTCTATCAATCCTTCAAAACTTTTACGAGTCGCAGGAATATTCGATTCCGATGTAACGATTTGGAGCGCCAACCTCATTTTGATGTCCTTTGAGGATGCCTCGGAGTTCTTTAGAATGAGAGGGAGAGCAACCGATATTCTGATTTATACCCGGCCAGGTTATGCTCCTATATTGGCAGCCTCGATTCAAGAGGATAGAAGTCTTTCCAATCCCTCTGAACCCCCTTTAAGAGTTCAAGATAAAGCCTTGGTCAAGAGATATTTTCAAAGGGGATTTAATTATAAGGCAGGGGTATTTACGGCTCTCTATACGATTGCCTTCGCCCTTGCCATTCCTGCCTTGCTGGTTGTTTCGGGGTTTGGTCAAACTGAGAGAAGGAAAGAGATTGGAATCCTCAAAGCCACTGGATGGCAGACCCAAGAGGTGATGGAAATGGTTGCCCTGGAGAACTTCATCATTAGCCTCACGAGTGCTCCATTGGCTCTCCTTTTTTCCATGGCTTGGTTGAAATGGTTTAACGGGGCTTTTATTGCACAGTTCTTCATTGCAGAGATTGGGTTGATGGCGCCCTTTCCAGTTCCCTCTCGGTTCCTTCCGCTCCCGTGTCTCTTTGCTTTCCTTTTCGCCATTGTTCTCACAATGGTGGGAAGCCTTTATTCCACCTGGAGGACGGCAACGGTTCCCCCTGTTGAGGCGATGCGGTAATGGAAACGATCATTCGGACAGAAAAGGTAGATAAGATTTATTACCCAGGAAGACCTGAAGAGGTTCGAGCCCTCCAACAGATTGATTTAGAGATTCCAAAGAATCGTCTCATTCTTATTCGTGGTCCTTCAGGGTCTGGGAAGACGACCCTTCTTAATGTCATTAGCACGATTGACCGTCCAACCCAGGGACGTATTTTTCTGTATGGAGAGGATGTCTCGAAGTATTCGGATGTGCAGTTGTCCCGGATTCGCCAAAAGACCATTGGGTTGATTTTCCAGAACTTCAACCTCCTGCCTCGACTCCCCGCATGGGAAAATGTGTCCTTTCCCCTCATCCCCCTCGGGATAAGAGAAAGGGTGAGGAGAGAAAGATCTGAAGAATTGTTGACCCAGTTGAAACTGGAAAAGAGGGTGGATCATCCCCCTGAGCAAATGTCAGGAGGGGAACAGCAGAGGGTAGCCATTGCCAGGGCCTTGATCAATGATCCTCAGATTGTGATTGCCGATGAACCCACTTCCAACATTGATGCCGAATCGATTCAAATTCTTTTGGAGATTCTGACAGACCTTAGGAACAAAGGGAAAACGATCATCATTTCCAGTCATGATCCTCTCTTCCTCGATTATTGTGAAACAATTTTCTTCTTGAAGGATGGAAGACTCATCGATATCAAGGAGAGAGAATCCCGATGATTTTAAATGCCCTGAGCATTACGATTATGTTCATTGGGGTTATTTCTGCTGTTTTGGTTACCTGGGGTGGCATTTCATCTTTCTCCCTTTATCGGAAATGGAAAAAGTCCACCGCACTTGAAGAAAAATCCGCCCTTGAAGATCGCGCCTATTTGGTTCTCTTAATTATGGCGGTCCTATTATTAATCAGGCTGATTAACTGGCCTCTTTTTTACGCCACGCTTCAGAGCTTTATTCACGATATTGAAGGGGCCATGTGCATCTTTGGGGTGACTCAGGTAAAACCAGGACTTACCCTTTTTTTAGAATACCTCAAACCGATCAACTTTTTCTTGATCGGGGGGTGGCTTATCCTTCATGCGCTCGATCGAGCAACCAAGACGGCTCCTCTGATGGGGAGAAAACTGCTCCTTCTTGCTATTCTCTCCATCTTTGTATTCGTGGATTCCATAGGGGATATTCTCTTGATGATAGGGATTTCGCCTGGAACCCTTGTGTCCTGTTGTACTACGGTTACTGATATTTTAGATCGACCCACTCGAACTACCCCTGAATCCATTTTAGGGCCCCAATATGCTCAGTCCCTGAAGGTGCTCTATTTCATGACGCATCTTCTTCTCATTGGGATGATGGGTTTGGTTTTAAAACTGAAGAAACTTGAAACCCCTTCTTCTTGGCGAAGGGCGATATTAGCCTTTTTGTTTCTTTTTGCTCTTGGGAATGGCATCCTTTTCGTCTTATCTCAAATTGAAGTTTTTGCTCCTCAGATGATGCACCTCCCCTTTCATCACTGTCTTTACTGCCTCTGGCAATATGTTCCGGATAGCATTGTCCTCTACCTCCTCTTTATCTTGGGAACTTTCTCAGTGGGGTGGGGCTTCACCACCGAACTCTTTGGGAAAATCGGTGAGGCCTCTGAGTTACTCCCTCAATATTTAAGAAAGATTTATTGGTTTGGCTTTTCCTTTCTATCGGCCTCTTTGGCGATGCTTGTTATCCATTTGATAGTGGATTAAACTGAAAGCAAAAATAAATTTATCATAGAAAAAGAGGCTTGTCATTCCCGCGTAGGCGAGAATCCAGATAAGGACCAATACATCTGGATTCCTGCTTTCGCAGGAATGACGTAAAAATGGAAAGACAATTATTGCCCTTAGTTTAGTATGAGATCGATCTGCAAAAACCCAGTTTTTTTAATTATATTTTTAACCCTTTGTTTAGGATTGGGTTGTAAAGGAGAAAGGAAATCCGAAGCGGATCGTTGTGATTACGATGGGGTGAGGATTGAACCCATCTATGCGGTCTATTTTATCCTTCAGGATGGCAGTGAGAAGAAGTTTTGCTCAATGGTCTGCGCCTCCATGAGCTTTTCAGAACTGAAAGGGAAGGTTCAAGAAGTGTGGGTGGTGGATGAAATCTCAGGGAGAAAGATCAAAGCTCCCCAAGCCTTTTTTGTCGAAAGTGAAGTGGTCACAGTTCCCCATAATAAAAACCGAATCCATATATTTGGAAACCGGGAAGATGCCCTAAGGCATCTTAAAAAATTTAAGGGGAGATGGATGGAGAATCCATTTCAATAAAATGTGAACTTGCATAACTCATTCGTCTTATGATATAAAAAAACCAAGTCATAAAAATTTGGGAGGGGAAAATGTCAACGATGACGCTTAAAGAGAGATTTATGAATCGATTGATGGGAAAAGAAGTGGATATGACCCCTGTGGGTTCGACCACAACCTATCGGGTAGTGGATTTTATGAAGAAATGCGGTTATGAGCGACCCCTTGCTGATACGGATCCTGTGGCCATGACCGAACTTGCCTATGCAGGACACCAATATGGTGGGTTTGAGTGGGTCAAGGCGATGGGATGGGATATCACCGCAATGAGCGAAGCCTTGGGTTGCGAACTTGGGACTCCTAAGATCGATATTCAATATTCAATCAAAACGCATCCTTATGCTGAGAACCTGGATAAACTCACTTTTCCCCCAGACTTTTTACAAAGGGGAAGGTTCCCCGTATATAAAGAACACTTTAAACTCCTAAAGGAGAAGGTTGGCGATAAGATGGTTATTTTTGGGGAGACAGAAGGGGCCTTTACCTGTGCGGCCAATCTTGTTGGTACAGAACAGTTCATGAAATGGTGTATGAAAAGGCCAGACGATGTTTTTAAGGTGTTGGAAATTACCAAACTGGCAGCGATTGCTACCGCAAATTTCGCATTTGACCATGGGGCAGATTATTTTGTTTTTGCTGAACCCTCCTCAGGGCCTGCTTTACTAAGCCCAAGATTGTGGGAGAAATTTGTTTTGCCTCTTGAGAAAGAGATTATCAGCAAGGTCAAGGGTCCGGTCGTTCTCCATATCTGTGCGAATACAGATCCCATCATCGAGATGATGTGCGAAACTGGGGCTGCAGGGATCAGCATTGAAGAGAAGGCGGATCTGAAGAGGGCAGTCGAGATCGCCCACAAGAAAGGGGTAAAGGTTTTTGGGAATGTGGCCACTGCGACTACCCTGTTTAGCGGGACTCCAGAACAGGCTTATCAGGAGGCCATCAAAGCCTTGGAGAATGGGACAGATTTCCTTTGCCCTGGATGTGGGATTGCCCCACGTTCCCCGCTTGAGAATATCATTCAGTTGAAAAAGGCAAGAGATGATTTTTTTAAATGAACCCCTTCATGTTTTCTTCAGTATCCCTGTTGGTCCTGTTTAAAGCCCATTCCCTGAGGGCATGGCTCTCCATTAAAGATGGTTGAAAAGCCTTTCCAGAGAAAAGTCGTATTCTTTGGTTGTCCGCTGGATGGAGATGAGAGGCATGAATCAATTCAAGAGAAGTTGGCTTTGATAGGGAATCCAAAAGGACCGGATGATCCCTATGAAGGAGTAATGGAGATCCTCCGAAAGGAGATCGATCCAAAATTCTTTTCAGAGAGAGGTTCCATCGATATCCCCAGTTGGCTTCGTCCCATTCCCTCCTCCCAAGATAAAGAAAAAATTAGTACCGAATCCTTTGTGTCATTTATCGATGAAGGCGGTTTTGAGGTTTATTCTCAAAAGGTAGGAGATTTTGTTGCCCAACATATCTTCCCAGATCTTCCATGTATGATTGCGGTCGACCACTCCCTTACTGGAGGGGTCTTTAAAAAACTAACCCAGTTATATGCTCCAGAAGAGATCTCTTTAATTGTCCTGGACAGCCATACCGATGGCATCCCGATCTCCATCCTCTCTAAAATCATCCAGTATGACCTCGATACGAATCCCGAGACGGTTTATGATCGGAATGATCCCTACCTCTATCAACGGCCAGATTCCTATAATGCGAGTTCTTTCCTCTACCATTTATTGGAGGAAGAAGTCTTGAAACCCCAAAACCTTTTTATCATTGGGGTAAGCGACTTTCCTCCCAGGCATGCCTTTCGGATTAAAGACCCAAGGGTAGAGAGTTATGTTCAACTCTTCTCTGAATTAAGAAAAAAAGGAGTCACCCTCCTCACCAAAAATGATTTTCTTCTTTCTCCTTCGAAATTGAAAAATATTCTGAGGCACCTCAAAGATTCATACGTCTATATTTCTATCGACTTAGACATTGGGGCAAGGAATGGGATCGAAGGGGTTCGATTTCTTGAAAGACAGGGTCTCAATGAAAGACAGATTTATCGGATTGCCGAATATCTTAAGGATGGCTTATCGAAGAAAGTTCAGTTAGTGGGGATGGATTTAACAGAGATTAATGTTCGGAAAGCAGGGAAGCAGCATCCCTCTGGAGATGACCCAACCTATCGAATTGGAGCCAATCTTATTAAAACCCTCCTGTTTTAACTTCGGCCATTTTCGAATCAGTCCAAGATGATGGAGGTCTTTTTTGCCAGGGAGTTTTCAAGTGGAGAATGTCTTTACCGAGATGTTATTATTAAATAAAGGGTTTTAAAAAGGAGGGCGAGCCTCTGGCTAAGGGGGATTTCCAAAAGGCTCACTCAATTTAAGATATTCTATGATGGAGTCAAGTAGCCTTCAAGAGAAAATAGAACGTATCGATCTTCCGATTCGCGGGATGTCGTGCGCCAGTTGTGCGGCAAGGATTGAAAAAGGGTTAAATTCGGTTTTAGGGGTTAACCAGGCCACCGTCAACTTTGCCTTAGAACACGCCACCATATTATTCCGTCCTAATCAGACAGATATTTCTCACCTGATCAAAGAGATTCGGTCTCTGGGGTACGACGTAAGATCAGAAAATGTGATTCTCCCTATTCAGGGAATGTCTTGTGCCTCCTGTGTCCATAAGGTGGAGAAGGCAATCCAGTCCTTAAAAGGAGTGATCCAGGTCAGTGTCAATCTTGCTACAGAAAGGGCCTCTATCGAATATCTCCCTAATATTGTCTCTCCAAATGAGTTCAAATCAGCTATTCGAAATGCAGGTTATCAGGTTCTTGAGGTGAAAGAAGAGGATGTGGTCGAGAAGGAGAGGATAGCCAGGGAGGCTGAGCTCAATCAGTTGAAGTTAAAATTTATAATAGGGGCACTTCTCCTCACCCCCATCCTCCTTCTTATGTATGGAGCAGGACTGCTCGAGAGCAAGTTTGGAGTTCGAAGGGAAATAAATTTTTTAGTTCAATTCTTATTGGCCACCCCGGTCCAGTTCTGGGCGGGATGGCAGTTTTATGTTGGATTCTGGAAAGCGGCCCGACATAAGACCAGTGATATGAATACGTTGATCGCCGTCGGGACATCTGCTGCTTACTTCTATAGCCTGATCGTTACTTTCCTCCCCCACCTGATCATGGTCAAGGGCCTCATGCTGGATGTCTATTTCGATACCTCAGCAGCCATTATTGTCCTCATTCTCCTCGGAAGATTCCTTGAGGCAAAGGCCAAGGGAAGAACCTCAGAGGCGATTAAGAAACTGATTGGACTTCAACCCAAAAGGGCCAGAGTCCTCCGAAATGGAACTGAGATAGAGATTCCAGTCAGTGAAGTCTTGCCTGGAGACCTTGTCATTGTCCGGCCCGGAGAAAAGATTCCAGTGGATGGAGTGGTGAAAGAAGGCTATTCCTCTGTGGATGAGTCTATGGTTACAGGAGAATCGTTTCCTGTGGAGAAGAGGCCTGGGGATGGAGTGATTGGAGCAACGATTAACAAGGCAGGGACATTCAAATTTGAAGCGACGAGGGTAGGAAAGGACACAGTTTTAGCCCAGATCATTCGTCTGGTTCAAGAAGCCCAAGGCTCCAAACCGCCCATTGCCCGGATGGTCGACGTGGTTGCCAGTTATTTTGTCCCCACAGTGATTGGAATCGCTATCGTCACCTTTATCATCTGGTTCCTTTTCGGCCCTCCCCCTTCGTTCACCTATGCCTTTCTTAATTTCATTGCGGTGCTGATCATTGCCTGTCCCTGCGCTCTGGGATTGGCCACGCCAACCTCCATTATGGTAGGGACAGGAAAGGGCGCAGAGCATGGGATCTTAATTCGTGGAGCCGAGGCCCTGGAGACAGCCCATCAACTCAACACCATTGTCCTGGATAAGACCGGAACCTTGACCAAGGGAGAGCCCTCGGTCACAGAGGTCATTGAATCTGAGGGATTTACAAAAGAGGAGGTATTATTTTTAGCCGCCTCAGCCGAGAAGGGGTCAGAACACCCCCTCGGGGAGGCCATTCTGAAGAAGGCGAAGGAGGAGAAATTAGATCTCATCGATCCATTCAATTTTCAAGCCATCCCAGGGTACGGGATCGAGGCAAGGATTGACCAGAGAGAAGTTCTCCTTGGAAATTTAAGCCTGATGGAGGGCAGAGGGGTTAACCTTAACGGATTACTTCAAAAGGCAGAGGAACTCTCCAGCCAGGGAAAGACCCCGATGTTTTTAGCAGTCAATGGAAAAGCGGCAGGTCTTATTGGCGTTGCGGATACCTTGAAGGAGAATTCAAAGGAGGCGGTGAAAGCCCTTCACCAATTGGGGCTGGAGGTCGTGATGATTACTGGTGACAATGAACGAACCGCTAAAGCCATTGCCCATCAGATTGGAATTAATCGAATCCAGGCAGAAGTCCTTCCAGAAAAAAAAGCGGAAGAGATCAAACGACTTCAAGGCGAAGGCAAAAAGGTTGGAATGGTTGGAGACGGCATCAACGATGCTCCTGCACTTGCTCAGGCCGATGTAGGAATCGCCATAGGGACAGGGACAGATGTGGCCATAGAGTCTTCTGACATCACCCTCATCGGTGGGGATTTGAGAGGGGTCGTCACTGCCATTGCCCTAAGCAAAGCAACGATCCGCAATATCAAACAGAACCTCTTTTGGGCCTTTGCTTACAACAGCCTCCTCATCCCTGTGGCAGCGGGTGTTCTTTACCCATTTTTTGGGATTCTTCTTAACCCTATTTTGGCTGCAGGGGCCATGGCCTTTTCATCGGTGACTGTCGTTTCAAATGCCTTGAGGCTGAGGAGGTTTAAGCCCCCCTTGAATTAAATTCGAAAGGAGGCTTTCACGACTTTCAAAGGAGCCTTTGACGAACCTGGTCCTCCAAGGATATAGTCTCTGTGACTCTGATTCTCAGGGCTAAAGCCCTGAGTTACAGTGTATAGTGTTGCGGCTGAAGTCTTGAGGTACGTGATCAGCCTTTTATGGCTGATGAAGTTTGTAACTCAACCCTTGAGGGTTGACTTTCTCAGGGCTGAAGCCCTGAGTTACTGAAAGGGGGAATTGGAAATGGCCTCAAAAAAAATATTCCTTGTGAGCCTCGTTTCTTTTGTGATCCTCTGGAGCACCCTTGCCTTCTCCGTTACCGAGGACGAAAAAAACAATATTTCCGTCTATCAAAAAGTAGCCGATGGGGTGGTCAATATCACAAGCATTGCAATCCAGATGGACTTTTTCTTCAATATTTTCCCTTCGCAGGGGTCAGGATCTGGATCCATCATCGATTCGAAGGGTCATATCTTGACCAATCATCATGTGGTTGCCAATGCCCAAAAATTAGAGGTGACCCTGGCTGATGGTTCGAAATGGCCTGCGAAGTTGGTGGGGTCTGATCCGGATAACGATCTTGCGGTGATCAAGATTGAAGCCCCAAGGGAAAAACTGAAGGTCATCCCGATGGGCGATTCGAGGAATTTGAGGATTGGGCAGAAAGTGTTAGCCATCGGAAATCCCTTTGGATTGGAAAGGACATTGACCACGGGGGTGATCAGTTCATTGGGGAGAACGATTCGTTCTGAAGGGGGATATTTAATTGAGGATGTGATTCAAACGGATGCAGCCATCAACCCGGGAAACTCAGGAGGTCCACTCCTTAACTCTGAGGGAGAGATCATCGGCATCAATAGTGCCATCATCAGCCCCTCGGGGGGAAGTGTGGGAATTGGGTTTGCCATTCCGGTCAATACCGCAAAAAGGGTGATTCCAGAATTGATCGCCAAGGGTTATGTGACTTATCCTTGGATTGGCGCAACCATTCAACCTTTGCTTCCGGAAGTGGCCAGGTACTTAAAATTAAAGATAGAGCGGGGAGCCATGATTGCAGAAACTGTTAAGGGAGGTCCTGCGGATAGGGCAGGGCTTAAGGGTGGGAACCAAAGAATTCAGGTGGGCAATATGATCGTGATTGTCGGGGGAGACATTGTGGTGAAGGTCGACCAGCACGAGGTGAAGAGCCACGATGATTTGATTCGATATATTCGTGAGAAAAAACCAGGGGATTCCATCCTGCTCAAAATCTTTCGGAAAGGAAAAGTGGAAGAAGTCAAGGTGACCTTAGGGGAACGTCCAAGAAAGCGATAATCGGATCCTGGTGATCCGTTTGGCTTAAGGGGAAAAGGATCAAGAGGGATCTTAACAAATAAATTTAATGTAGTTTACCAAAAATTTATAATTTATTGAAATAGAAAATATTTTTAAACCCACATTTTGTCATTCCCGCGGAAGGAGGAATCCAGTAAAAATCATTTCCGCCAAAGGCGGAGCTGATTCTGTCGGATAAAATCAATAAATTCTGGATGCCTGCTTTCGCAGGCATGAGAAAAATTTACTAAACTACAGTAAATTTAGTGTAATCCGATTCATTTTTGTGAAACCCGTTTTCCACATCCAATGGCATCTTACTCATCGTTGTAACCTTCGATGCGAGCACTGTTATCAAGAGGATTTCTCAAGAGAGAAAGACCTTGATTGGACAGGTCTCAAAGGAATTGCCCAGAACATACTCACCACCCTCCAGGGTTGGGATCAGATAGCCTCCATTCATCTCACCGGGGGCGAACCTCTTCTCAGATTGGAATTGTATTCCCTCTTGGACTATCTCAACCGGAATTCGCTGGTGGAAGAATTGGGGATCATTACGAATGGCCTTCTCTTTGACAAAGAGGTGGTAGAGAGACTTTCTATGTTCCCCAAGCTCAGAAAGATCAAGCTCTCTCTGGATGGAGCCGATGCGGAGGTGAATGATTCGATCCGTGGGAAAGGGGTATTTAAGAGAGTCATTGAAAATATTCTGTGGATTAAAAAAGAGCATCCATTCGAGATCATTTTGATGTTCACCGTTATGAGAAGAAATTATAAGAGTCTTCCTTCTTTTTTAAGGCTCGCTCAAGAATTGGGGGTCCATGGATTTATCCTTGAGCGGTTCATCCCGTGGGGAAAGGGGAGAGCGCGAAGGGATGAGGTATTGAAAAAAGAGGAATGGGGAGAGTTGATGGACCTCCTTCAAGAATTGTTTTCAATCGAGGAGAAGAATGCCCTTCTTTCTTATCAGGCATTTCAAATCCAAATCAAAGGAAACGAGCCTGAACTTCTTGGCGCTCCCTGTATCATTGGAAGAGAGGGTCTCTGCGTGATGCCAGAGGGAGATGTTTTTCCTTGCCGTAGGTTTCCTATCTCGATTGGAAATCTATTGGAGACTCCCTTGAAAAAGATATGGGAGGAATCAGACGTCTTAAAAAAATTGAGGGGAAAAGGCAACCTGAAAGGCAAATGCAAGACCTGTGACATCGAGGGTTGTCGAGGCTGCCGGAGTTTAACTTTCGCCTTGAGAGGCGACTATCTCGAAGAGGATCCCCATTGTTGGTATGATCAGGCATGTTTTGGAAAACGGATCGTCTAAGAGAAGGGTTGAAAAAAAGGGTTCCAAGAGGAGTGAGACCCTGCGAGAGGTAGGGAAAATCCGTTGTTTTATTTATTTTTTTATGGTAAGATTTTGACCTAAAAAATTAAGGAGGTGGGTTACAGATGGACATCAAAAAGATTTTAAAAAAGATTAATGACACTCCAACCCCTCAGGTGAATAAAGTCGCAGTGGCTTACTCCGGAGGGTTAGATTCCTCCCTTTCCATTGAATTGCTCAGAAGAAAGTATAAGGCCAAAAAGATTCTTCCTATTACCATTGATGTTGGCCAGGGAGAGGAGGAGATCCTCGAAAGTCAAAGAAAGGCTAAAGTTCTAAAAATTAAACCTCTCTTCTTCGATCTTCGAAAGGAGTTTACCGAGGTCTGGATTGCTCGGGCGATTCAGGCCAACTCCGATTATTTAGGCTACCCTGTTTCGACCTCCATGACCCGACAGATCGTAGCCAGAAAAGTAGCCGAAGTGGCCCTGGCGGAGGGATGCGATGCGATCCTCGAAGGCTCCAGTGGAAAAGGCAACGATCAATATCGCATGCACAATGTGTTTAAGATGTTTGCCCCCGGTCTGAAAATTTTAGTCCCGGTGAGGGATTTTGATTTAACCCGGTTGGAGGAGGAACACCTCTGCAGGGCATGGGGAATCCCTGTGACGGAGATGATCTCCGGTGGAGACGATAAGACCATGTGGTGTCGCTCCATTGCCAGTGGCGCCATCGATCTCAACCAACCCCTTCCGGATGGAATCTGGATGTGGTATCGACCTCCAGAAAAGGCGCCAGATCAGCCTGCCTACCTGACCATAGAGTTTGAAAAGGGAATTCCTGTCAAATTGAATGGGAAGAGGAGACCTCTTGGTGAGATCATCCCAGAACTCAACGTCATCGGAGGGACCCATTCCATCGGGAAGATCGATATGTTTGAGGACGGGATTATGGATCTTAAGAGCCGGGAGATCTATGAAGCTCCGGCTGCTACGATCATTCTAAAACTTCATCGAGATTTGGAACAATTGTGTCTGACCAAGGATGAGATTCAATTCAAAAAGGGAGTCGATCAGAAGTGGGCCTATTTGATCTACCATGGAATGGCCTATCATCCCTTAAGATACGATCTCGATGCGTTTATTGAAACCTCTCAAAAGGTGGTAAACGGAAAGTATAAGATTAAACTTTACAAGGGGAATATCGATATCCTCTATCGAGAGTCGAAGACAAGTCTTTTTACTCCGGAGATTCGCTCCATTAAAGCCACTGGGTTTGATCAAAGGCGGTGTGCGGATGCTGCCTTCATCCGAGGACTTCCCTTTGAGATTTTAGCCAAGAGGAAAACAAAGTAGGAGAGAGGGAGATGAAGATTGAAAAACTATGGGGAGGGCGTTTTAAAGAGATGCCTTCTCGGGAGATGATCGATTTTCTTTCGGGAAGAGATATGAAGGTGAGCCCTCCCAGCGATGAACGATTGATTCCCTATGATCTCTGGGGAAGTCGAGCCCATGTCCTGATGCTTTGCAAACAGAAGATCGTTTCCAAACAGGACGGGAAGAAGATTCTTAAGGGGATCAAAAAGATCGAGACGCTTTATCGCCAAGGGAAGTTTCGGTTGGACCCTTCGAAAGAGGATGTTCATACCAATATCGAGAGTTTTCTTATCGAACAGATAGGAATTGAAATTGGTGGGAAGATTCATACCGGAAGGAGCCGAAATGACCAGATCGTTCTTGATATGAGGCTCTACCTTCGGGATCAAGTCTTGGGGTTTGTAGAGGGTTTGCTTTCCCTGATAGGAGTACTCCTCCAGCGGGCAGAAGAGCACCGTTTGACCGTGATGCGGGGTTATACCCATCATCAACCAGCGATGATCACAACCTTTGGTCATTTACTGGTCTCTTTCGGGGAAGCCCTGGAGCGGGATATCCAGAGATTTGTGCAATGGTTTCCCCTTTTTAATAAAAACCCATTGGGAAGTGCCGCAGGATATGGCACCTCTCTGCCTCTGGATCGAAAGATGACTTCGAAACTCCTGGGTTTTGATGGACCCACATCGAATGTGACCGATCCGATCACCCAGCGTTGGGAGCCGGAGGCAGAATTGGCCTATGATATCGCCGTGATGATGGATCATCTTTCCACCATGGCTCAGACCTTGATCCTTTTATCCACTCATGAGTTTCATATGATCCATCTCCATGATCGGCATTGTACGGGAAGTTCCATCATGCCGCAGAAGCGAAACCCTTGTTCTTTGGAGGTGATTAAGGCCAAAGCCTCATTGGCCCATGGAATGTTGGTGAGCCTTCTCTCTTTGGGGAAGGCCCTCTTCATGGGATATAATCGTGATAGCCAATGGACGAAGTATTGGGTGATGGATTTGGTCGAGGAATGTCATCCTGCGCTTCTCGTAATGAAAGATGTAATTAGGTTTCTTCAAGTGAATAAGGATCAGATGAGGAAATGGGCTCTGGGAGGATTCAGTGGGGCTACTGCGTTAATGGAATGGATGGTTCAGAGTCGGTCTTTGCCTCTCCGGAAGGCGAAGATGGTGATGGAAAGGGCAGTCCGATACTCTGAGAGAGAAAAGGAGGAGAGGGTGTCTTATTCAAGTTTGAAAAAAGCCCTCGACGAGATGAAGATTCAAATCCCGATTACAGAGAGAGAGGTGGAGGAGGTTCAGAGCCCGGAGAGGATTTTGACTCAACCCTCAGCCATTGGAACTCCCTCAGAAAAGAGATTGAGAGAGAATATTGCGTCTCTTCGGGCAAAGTCCACCCGTCATCAGATTTGGCTAAAGCGAGAAGGGAATAAGATATTTAAGGCCAAGCAATTGATTTTAAAGATGGAGAAGCAATTAGGGGTTTAATGGAGGGGGATTAAACACCCAGCGACGGATTTTAGCCATTGGAATTGGGCCAAACTGAGATCCTTCATGAAATACAGGAAGGTCACGCGGAAGGTAATAGACGAGATCCGTTCCCTCGTAGGGGATGAAAGGGTCTCCACCGGGGAGTCCATTCTGGACCTTCATAGCAAGGATGAATCCTTTCACCCAAGCCGGAGGCCTGAATTAGTGGTGTGGCCCCATACGGCAGAGGAGATCAGTCGGATTCTTAGAATAGCCAATGAGGAAAGAATCCCGGTCACCCCATGGGGTGCGGGAACAAGTTTGGAGGGGAACCCCATTCCTGTAGAAGGGGGAATGGTGCTCAACCTTCAACAAATGAACCGTATCCTTGGGTTGATGAAGGAGGATCTTCAAGTTCGTGTGGAGGTTGGGGTAATCTATAAAGAATTGAATCAGTATCTTTCGCACCAGGGTCTTTTTTTTCCTCCAGACCCTGGAGCTGCTGCCACGATCGGAGGAATGGTGGCCAACAATGCCAGTGGAATTCGGACGATCAAATATGGGGCGACCAAAGATTTTGTTCTCAATATGACGGTTGTTCTCCCTTCCGGAGAGATCATCCGAACAGGGACCAATGCAATCAAAAGCTCATCAGGCTACGACCTTTGCCGTCTCTTTATCGGATCAGAAGGGACCCTTGGGGTCTTCACGGAGGTGACCCTTCGCCTGGTGGGATTACCTGCTGAGTTTATGGCTGCGGTATCCCAATTTGAATCCATTCGCGATGCCACCCAGGCCGTTTTTGAAATCATGTGTTCGGGCCTATCACCCGCCGCCTTGGAATTACTGGATGCACCGACCCTCCAAGTAGTGAACCAATTTAAGAAACTTACTTACGAGGAAAGCCCCACCCTTTTCATTGAATTTCATGGAACAAGTATCTCCGGTTTAAAAGAGGAATTGGAATTGGTCAAAGGGATCTGTGAAGAGAACCGGGCGCTTCGATTCATTTCGGGAATGGGGAGGGAAGAGCGGAATCGTCTCTGGGAGGCTCGATACGAGGTCCATGAGGCTATTAAGTCGCACCATCCTGGCCTTTCTCCTCTTGTGATCGATACGGCTGTTCCGATCTCAAAGTATCCAGAGATGGTTCAGTGGAGCCAGAAGATCGTGGAGAAAAGGGGATTGAAAGGATATGCCTTTGGCCATGCGGGGAGTGGAAATCTTCATATGGAGATTTTAGGAAATCCAGAGGACTCTGCGAATTGGCGAAAGGTTGAGGAGACTGCAGAACAGATTGTGGCTTTTGCCTTAGAATGTCATGGGACCGCTACAGGAGAACATGGAATTGGAATCGGGAAGAGAAAATTTATGAAGCGGGAGCATGGGGAAAGCCTCAAATTGATGAGGCAGATCAAGGACCTTTTAGACCCCAATGGCATCATGAATCCCGGAAAGATCTTTGATTAGACCATCATCGTCAGAGAGTGACTTGGTCCCATGGTCATGTCGTTTCATATAGGACAATGAGCTTAACGACTCAAGGACTTTCTGACGAAGGGAAGAAAGGAGGAGAAAATGGCTAAGTTCGAATCGATCATCAAGTCTGAGATTGTTCGGTTGGCAAAAAGAGAGGTCCGGAAGATTGCCGTTCCATTAAAGAGGGAGTTTCGTTTGATGAGAGGAACCCTCTCCCAACTTCGCAAGGCGGTCTTATCCCTCCAACGGATCACCTCTGCCCAGCAAAAAGAGATCGAGAAAAGGAGAGTCCCTTTGGAGGCTGAACCGGAGGAGGTAAAGGCCGCACGATTTTCACCCCGTTTGATCCGAAGCCTCCGCAGACGTTTAAGAATTACCCAGAAGGAATTGGCCCTTCTCACAGGGGTTACGGTTGGGGCCGTTCATCAATGGGAGAGCGGGCAATTTAAACCCGCCCCTCAGAAGAGAGCAATCATGGTGGGGCTTCGAAGACTTGGACGCCGTGAGGTGAGAAAACTCCTCGAAGAAAAAAAGCCCCAGAGGGGAGAAAAGGAGGCCTCCTCAAGGAAGCGAAAACCTTTGAAAAAGGCCCGCAGGAGATAATCTTTTTACTCTCCCATGATTCAACTTAATCCGCTATTTTTTGTTTTCCTTGCCGTTTTTCTATTACGGTCTGGGATTCAATTCTATCTCAACTGGCTTAATCTTTTCCACTTACGCCAACAGGGGGCAAGTGTCCCAGAGATTTTTAAGGAGACCATCGATCCTGAGGGACTCAAAAGAATTTCTGCCTATCATATCGATTCCCATCATTTCACCATGGCTACCCACCTAATGAGCGAAGGGATTTTTCTGGCCATTTTACTCTCCGGATTTTTGCCCTGGCTGGTCAAGACAATCCATGGATTAGGAGAAAAGCCTATTACAAATGGCTTGATCTTCTTTGCTGTCCTTTTTATCCTGGGAAGCCTCCTTCGCATCCCTTTCAATCTCTATGAAACTTTTGTTATTGAAGAACGTCATGGGTTCAACGTGATGAGTTTTAGGTTATGGGTATCGGACTTCCTGAAACAGATGGCCATCACAGTGGTTCTCGGTGGTTTTCTCCTTTGGCTCCTTTTCGTCCTGGTGGTTTATGGGGGAAAGTGGTGGTGGGTGTGGGCGTGGATGGGGGTGGGTGGGTTTGAAGTGTTGATGTTATGGTTATACCCAACCGTCATTGCTCCCCTCTTTAATAAATTCGAACCCATTCAGGATGAGTCCTTGGAGCATCGAATCAGAATGTTCATGGAAAGGGTGGGGCTCAGGCCCCACGGCATATTTAAGATGGATGCCGGGAAACGAACCAAACATACCAATGCCTATTTCACTGGAATTGGAAAGGCAAAAAGAATCGTCCTCTTTGATACCCTTCTTGGTGCTCATCCAGAGGATGAGATTTTGGCTATATTGGGCCACGAGATTGGACACTGGAAGAAGAGGCATCTCCTCAAACAAATCCTTTTGATTGAATTTATATCCCTGGCCATTTTTTATGGGGCAGAAAAATTTCTAAATTGGTCATTGGTTTATCAAACCTTTGGGTTTTCTGGACCTATCTATTATGTCGGGTTATTTCTCTTTGGGGTTTTCCTAAATCTTCTTGGTTATTTTGCTCAACCCTTGGAATCGGCCATTTCGAGAAAATTTGAACAACAGGCTGACGATTTTGTAGTGGGGCTGATGGGAACAGCAAACCCTTTGTGCTCTGCGTTGAAACGACTTGCTTCTGACAACCTAACTAACTTGAAGCCCCATCCACTCTATGCATGGTTCTACTATTCCCATCCTCCATTGATTGAACGAATTGAACGATTGAGAGAAAGGGGGAGAAATGGACCTCCAAATTTTTGAAAAGATGGATTCCCAAGGATTAAAGAGTTACGTGGAATTCTTACTCTGGCATTATCGGGTGATCGATGCCTTCTGGTTTCTCTATGTGGCAGAGAGGTTCGATCAACCTACAGCCGAACGGATTAATGAACGGGTCTGGAGCAGGGTGGCCAGTATGGCGGCAAAGGATCTGATCAAACGATTTGATATCAGGGAGAAAGGTCTCAAGGGGTTTGTCAAAGCCCTGAGGTATTTCCCCTGGGCCATTCTCATTGGTTATCAGATCGAAGAGAAAGAGGATGAAGTCCTCATCACGGTTCCAAGCTGTGCAACCCAAGAGGCCCGCCTCAGAAGGGGCCTTGGAGAATTTGTCTGCAAGGAGATGCATCGAGGTGAATTTGAAAGTTTTGCCAAGGAGATTGACGATCGGATTCAAACAGAGTGTCTCTTTGCTCCACCCGATCCCCATCCCAAGGAGATGTTTTGCAAATGGCGATTTACGCTCAAGGGTTAAGGTCAATAACCATTCTAATCGAGATGTTCCCAGTGAGTTTTCTTTTCTTCTTTATGATTGACACTTTCGAAAGGATTCGGTAGATTCCTATCAGAATTTTTTCAACCAATCCATCACACAGGGAGGATGGCCAATATGAACACCAAAGAGATCTTTGCCGAGATGCAGAAGAGGATGGATGCCAATCCTGACAAGGTCTCAGGGATCAAGGCGGTCTTCCAGTTTGAGATCACTGGGGCAGATCCAGGGAATTACTCTGTAGCCATTGGGGGTGGCAGTGCCAAGGTGATGGAGGGCCTTTCCGAGTCGCCAAACGTCACGATTACCATGGACTCCAGTGATTTTACGGATATGGTGGAGGGAAGGCTGGATAGTGTTACCGCTTTTATGGGGGGTAAGCTGAAGATAAAGGGTGATATGATGCTGGCCATGCAACTCCAGAACTTACTCAAATGAAGTCGATTGGGAAAAGGAGACGTTCCGATGGCGGGGTTAAAGGAAGTGGTGGTCATCGATGCAGTCCGCTCTGCAATTGGGAAGTCCGGATGGAAGGGGATGGAGAAAGGCGGTCAGCTCTGCCAGGCTTCTGCTCAGGACCTTATGGCCAATACTCTGCGGGGATTACTGAATAGGATCCATTCCCGATGTCCCAAATTTAATGAAGCCGAGATAGAAAATGTCCTAATTGGATGTCTAAGCCAGATTGGAGAGCAAGGGGCTAACATTGCCCGCATCGCCTCTCTGCTAGCCGGGATTCCAAAAGAGGTGGCGGCCTGTACTGTAAATCAATACTGCAATAGTGGGCTCAAGGCCATTGCCATTGCTGCCCATGAGATCATGGTGGGAGAGGGAGAGATGATCCTCTGTGGAGGAGTGGAGATCATGTCCCATTATGGGATGCTGTCGGATATTCAAGTTGCCATTCAGGCAAACTATCCAGTTCGAATGTCCCCTCGCCTTACAGAGATCGGGATGGCCGTGCCTCAGGGAGTTTGCGCCGAAATGATCTCCGAAGCCCAGGGGCACACCCGTGAGGATTTGGAGCGCTTTGGCATGTGGAGTATGCAGAAGGCGATTGAGGCTGAGCGGAAGGGGTGGTTTTCAGACCATATCATTCCATTCGAGTTCACCTATGAGGGGGTTACCCGGAAAGTAGAAAAGGATGAGGTCCTGAGGCCAAAGGCAGTGGAAGACCCTGATGCTTATTTCCGAGACCTCATGGCACTTCCAACCCCCTTCAAGCCAAATGGCCTTGTTAGCCCGGGAAGTTCCTCGCAAATTGTGGATGGAGCTGCAGCTGTTCTTCTGATGAGCGGAGCCAAAGCTGAGGCACTGGGGCTTGACCCCCTTTGCAGGATCGTTGCCTGTGCGGTTGCAGGAGGGGACCCCGTCCCTATGCTTCTTGCACCTATCCCTGCTGTAAGGAAAGCCCTCAAAAGGGCGGGTAAGACCATGGATGAGATGGATATCCTCGAACCTAATGAGGCCTTTGCTTCTCCCCTGTTCCAGTATGCAGACGAGTTAGGTTATGACCGATTTGATCCAAGGATTAATCCCACTGGGGGTGCTATTGCCTTGGGGCATCCCATTGGGGCTACCGGTGCCCTTTACTTCGGAGAGATGGTTCACCATTTGAAGCGCATCCGTGGAAAAGCAGGCCTTCAGATGCTCTGTGGTGGAGGAGGCGTGGGGATTGCCATTGTGGTTGAGGCCGTTTGATTCGGAAATGGGTTGAAAGGCCTATCCTTCAACGAACAGAAAGATCTTCCGATTAAAGGTTGGATGTCCCACGAGGTTGGTGGTCAATGGCTGTGATTTATAAGATTACAATTTCAATAACCTGATCCATTGGAGAGGCCTGTCAAAATTCAACTCTGCCTTCCGTTTCTCAATGATTCTTTCGAAACCCGGATTGTTTTGGGAAGGATTTCTCCCCAACCGCCTCTGATTTTTCTTTTTTCAAGAATCTCCTTTTCAATTTCAATGGGATCCCCAAAATAGATACAGTGGGCGAGGCAGATGTTATCCGCACAGGCTGGATAGAGGCCATGGAGCACTCTCTCATAACAGAGGTTGCACTTCTGTATGGTACCGCTTTTTACGTCGAAAGTGATGGCATCGTAGGGGCAAGCCTGGATACAGCAGGTCCCGCAGGAGAGACACCGCCGTGCCTCTTGAGAGACCATCTTCTTTGAAAGTCCCCTTTGAACCTCTTTAAAGTTTCTGACCCGACCTTTAGGTTTAAGGCGTGGCATCGGCACTCGAGAAGAAGGATCATACTTCTCTTTCTGTGGATTCGTGATGGGTTTCAGTTCAACCTCTCTATCCAATCGAAGATCCTGACCTCGGAGATAGCGATCGATGGAAATCGCTGCCTCTCTTCCATCCGCAATTGCCTCAATCACACTCTGAGGACCTCGCACAGCGTCCCCTCCAGCAAAGATATCCGGATCATCACTCTGTAAGGTAATCGGATCGACACGAATTGTCCCTTCTTTAGTCAAGGTGCAGGCGCACTCAGGGGTCAAGCAGGTCCAATCCACTTCCTGTCCCAAGGCGGTAATCACAGCCTCTACTTCGATGAGATATTCTGAGCCAGGAATGGGCACCGGGCTTGGTCGACCGCTCTCATCGGGTTCTCCCAAACGCATTTTTATACATTGAATTGCTTTAATTCTGCCCCCTTCACCAATGAATTGCACAGGTTGTGTTAAAGGGTATATAGAGATCCCCTCCTCTTTACATTCTTCGATCTCCTCTGGTCTTGAGGGCATTTCTTCCAGACCTCGCCGATAAAGGACAAAGGCGTTTTGAGCTCCCAATCGGCGTGCTGATCGGACAGCATCCATGGCAGTATTTCCGCCTCCGATGACAGCCACATTTCTCCCCAGATTAGGTCGTTCTCCGAGATTGACCCTTTGAAGGTACTCCAGCCCTCCATAAATCCCCTGAAGGTCTTCGCCAGGAATACCCAATTTTATACATTTCTGTGCACCAATGGCAATAAAAAAGGCTTTAAACCCCTCTTTTCGAAGTTGACCAATACTGATATCCTTGCCTACTTCCACATGGGTCTTCATAATCACGCCCATATTGCGAACAAGTTGAATCTCTGCCTCCACCACCTCCCGAGGAAGACGGTAGGCAGGAATACCCAAGGAAAGCATGCCTCCCAGGACCGAAGCCTTTTCAAAGATCGTTACCGGATAGCCTTCCCGGGCGAGATAGTAAGCACAGGTGAGTCCTGCAGGGCCTGATCCCACAATGGCCACCTTCTCTTCTTTTCTGGCCCTGAGGGTTGGCTTGAAACGCTGATCTGCTTTTTTCAGATCCAAATCCGCAATAAACCGTTCAATGGAGCGAATCGAAACTGGTTCGTCAATCTGAGACCGACTGCAATTTGTTTCACAGGGGTGATGGCAAACCCTTCCACAGATGGATGGGAAGGGACTCGATTCTTTGATGAGCTGAAGGGCCTCTTCATACTTTCCTTTGATCGCAAGGCTTACGTATCCCTGAACATTGATATGGGCCGGACACCCAACCTTGCAGGAAGAAGTTTCCTGTTTTTCGATTCCAGATTTTCCCTGAATGGCGTTACAGCCATTACATTTGTCTTTGTTATGGAGCACAATGCCTGTCTTAGAATCTGGTGTGATGGCACCTTCTGGACAGGCCTTAGCACAGATGGGATCATCGCAATGCTTACATACACTGACCCGCCATAGAAAGTCGAGTTTTCCATTCATCAATTTCGGGCCATCCGGCCAGACAGACAGATACTTGACTCCATTGTCTGAGTCAACGGGATTGTACTCTTGTTTACAGGCCAATTCGCAGGCTCTACATCCCCAACAGGCAAACTCTTCAATAATCAATGCATACCTGCTCATGGCTGGCCTCCTTCCTGCTTCTCAGGATAAATCTTACAGAGGAGTGTCCTAATGTTGGAGGCCCCCATCGCAGGATCGCAACCCTCCAATGCGTTATCGGTTAGAATGTTGATATTAGACTCCTGCCAACCATGTCCTGGATCTTTGTTCTCAGGGAACCACCAGGCATGCTGGGCAGCAACAATTCGAGGATCACGTCCGAGGACAAGTCTTGCCCTCTGCCTCACCCTCCCTCGACGGGATTCAATGATAACCCAATCACCCTCTTTAATGCCTTCCTTGGCTGCTGTATCCGGATGGATTTCAACCATCGGGTCTTGATTCAACTCTCTAAGCCTTCTGATCTGTCTGTTTTCCGTATGAAAGAACCCAGGCGGTCGCGCACCCGTAATCAGGATATAGGGGTATTCCTTATAGAGTTCAGGGGTGCTCACCGGACTTTCAGGGGGTTCTCGGTGTTGCGGAAGAGGATCATATCCCATCTTTTCGAGGACAGTCGAGTAGAGTTCGAACTTACGTGTGGGGGTTGAAAAGCCTGATTCTTTATACTTGTAATATTTCACCTCTCCCCGGATGTAATTCATCTTCTTAAAATCGTTCCAGGTGATTCCCATGGGATGAAGGATATAGTCGAGGGCCTGTTCGAAGTTATTCCACCAGTATTGTCCCTGTCCGATTCGATGAGCAAGGTCATTGAGCATCTCATGATCAGAACGGCATTCTCCCACTTGGATCACTTTTCTCCGTGGAAGGATATACCCGTGGCGCTTCCAGAAATCCCCCACATAGTCCATTTCAAGCCAGGTGGCAGAAGGCAAGACGATGTCTGCAAGTTCAGCCGTCGGAGTGAGGAAGAAGTCAGCCACCGCCATGAATTCCACTTTTTCAAGGGCACGATAAACCTCTTTGGCATTGGCCCGTGTGATCAGGGGATTGGAACTGATGAAAAAGAGCATTTTTACTGGGTAGGGTTTCTCTTCGAGGATGGCATCCCAGACGCATTTGGGTTGAATGATTCCGAACCGTGCAGCCAATCGGAAACGCTCTCCTCCCAATCGCTTTGCAAACTGCTCTCTTGGAAGCATGCCATGGGCCCCAAATTGACCGACATTGACCACATTGGGGGGTCGGTTGAGCACCTGCCCCCCTGGGGCATCGATGTTCCCGGTGATTCCCATGAGGAACATGAGCAGGCGGTCATTGTCAGCACAGTTGATCTGCTGTTCAATGGCGACTCCCCATTGGATAGCCGCGGGTTTGGTGGTGGCAAAGAGACGGGCAGCCTCTCGGATCTTCTCTTTTGGAACCCAGGTGATCTCTTCCACTCGGTCAAGAGGGTATTCGTTGACCCTCTTGACAAATGGCTCCCAACCATAGGTGTATTTTTCAACAAACTCTTTGTCGTAGAGTTCCTCATTGACAATCACATTGAGCATTCCCAGGGCAAGGGCAGCGTCGGTGCCAGGTCTCAGTTGGAGCCAGACATTGGCCCGTGCAGCCGGACGGGTCAATCTTGGATCCACCACAATGAGTTTGGCTCCTTTGTCCAGGGCAACGGAGAAGGGTTCTCCTTTGTATTCGTCGGGGTTACTGATCGTCACATTATTTCCCCACATCATGATACACTTAGGAAAATTCTCATAATCGACGATAGGATTTGTCCCGCAGGTGATGATGCTGGTACAAATGCGAGGTCCGTAACAGAAATGACCTGCAGTCAGTACATTGGGAGTTCCCAGAAGATTGGCGATCCGGTAGATCACGGCCTCATTTTCCCTGCCAGTTCCATAACCAAAGACAATCGATTCAGGGCCATACTTTTCGCTGTAGGTCAGGATCCGCTCTGCAATGGTGTCCAGGGCTTCGTCCCATGAAATTCGTTCCCATTGTCCGCTCGCCTTTGGACCGATCCTTTTCACGGGGTAGGTGAGCCGGTCTTTGTGATAGGCAAGCTGGGCCGAAGCCAAGCCTTTGGCACAGAGCGTTCCGTGGGCAATCGGGCACTCAGGGTCGCCAGCAATTTTAGCGATTTTCCCATTTTTTAAATAGACGATTACCCCGCAACCGCCATGGCACATGCGGCAGTGGCTTTTTACATAGGAGTCGTATCCATAAACCTCCATCTCGCGTTCAATATTCGAATATCGAAACTCCCCCATATTGACCTCCTGACTATTCTGTAGACATCAATTTTGGGTTCTTTATTTAGGGCACGGATAGTAATCTAAAATCCCAAAGGCCTTTTGTCAATCATTTTAAGAGAGATCTGAAACACTATGAAACGCTTTCTTGATTACGTTGATTTCAAAAAAGATAACAAAGGTATTTCTTCATTTTTCAAAGTGGTTCTAATCGGGAGTTTCATTTGATCCTCAATGTCATCAGAGATTTCTGGACTTTTTTCGAACTCTTAAAAGAGATCTCTGAAAAACTCATCAATAGTCTGGGAGGTGGGGTTCCAAATCCTTCGAATGCGGGCGTTTACAACTTATTTGTTAACAATCTAACTCATGAAAATTCAGTCATATTGGGGAATGAGGCTTGAGTGCTAAAACATTTAGAAGTATCCGCTCGAAGGCTTTTTCACCCCACCTCCCAGTCCAAAAAATCCTTTTTAATACTTTTTCAGAGGTCTCTAAAATGTCACTTGACATTAGTAGGTTCGGCCAATAAAATTGAATATAAAATTCGGGAAGAGGACTTCGTGGGGATTACACTCTTTGTTCTTCCAGAGGTTAGGGGTTTAAAATTTGTCACTTCTGTCAGAGGGGGAGGGGTTTCTCTTGGGGAAGAGGGTGTTTTATAAGTAATGCGTATTTCAAAATGGGATGAATTTAGAGGGGAAGATGAACTTTGAAAGAAGAAAAATATTGGTGGTGGACGATAATACAGAATTTGTTGATTTAGCCAGAAAAATTTTGGAAAGCAACAATTTTCAAGTCTCGGTTGCCTTAGATGGAAAGACAGCCATAGAAAAGGCCCTATTGGATGCTCCCGAATGTGTTCTTCTCGACCTCAAACTGCCGGATATTTCCGGGGAGGAGGTCTTAAGTAAAGTTAAAGAAATTGACAAAGATATTGCGATTGTCGTGATCACAGGATATGGAGGGGAACAGGTAGCCGTCGAAATGATGAGGAAAGGCGCCATCGATTTTTTATCTAAGCCCATCGACAATGAGGTTCTGTTATCGTCCATCAAGAATGCGTTAGAAATCCGCGATGCGCAAATTGAGGATCGACAATTTCTTCGATATCCTGGATTGGAAAGGTTCTTCCCATTTCTGGCACACGAAATTCGAAATCCACTCCATGCCATTTCAGGAGCCTTGGCCATTATTCAAAGGAGATCGGATTTGAAGGATGAGATCTTGGGGCGGTCCATCAAGATTATCTATGAAGAAGTAAAACACCTAAATGGGTTCGTCCAGGAGTGCCTAAATTTTGTAAGGCCTCCCAATATCGTTCGATTTGTTGAGGTGGAAATCAGTGAGATCATTTCTGTTGTGATGAATATTATCTCCCACATGTTTGAGTCGGAAGCAAAAAAAATAAAAGTCGTGACGCAGTTGGATCCTCAACTCCCAAAGATTTACGCTAATTATGAAGAGATCAAGCAGGCCTTCCTGAATATCGTGAGAAACGCCTTTGAAGCCATGCCCCAAGGGGGACAACTGACTATTCAAACCTACACCCGGTCTGACTCTCCCCAATATATCTGTGTTACGTTTACGGACACAGGGATGGGCATTAAAAAAGAAAACTTAGGCAACCTCTTTAGCCCCTTTTTTACCACCAAACCGAGAGGAACTGGATTAGGGTTGGCCCTCTGCCGAAGAATTATTTATGAACGGCATCATGGAAAAATTCATATCGAGAGCGAAGAAGACATCGGAACGACCGTTAAAGTTGAATTACCTGTCGGTCGTCGCATTGCCGATCTGGTCGGGGTCAAATAATGGCAATTCCTCATTCGATCTTAGTAGTTGATGACGAACCCCATGCCCTTTTTGGGATATGTCAGATTCTCAACGATGAAGGATTCCATACCATTCAGGCTCATCATGGAAAGGAGGCCTTAGAAAAACTTAAAAACAATTCCATCCATCTCATCGTTACGGATGAAAAAATGCCCGAGATGAGCGGAATGGATCTCCTGTTAGAGGTCAAGAAGAATTATCCCCAGATTCCGGTCATCTTCCTCACCGCCTATGGCTCCATTTCCTTGGCCGTGGAAGCCTTGAAAAAGGGTGCCTTCTATTTCTTTGAAAAACCAATTTTTAATCACTTAGAGGGATTCATCACCATCGTCCGGCAAGCCATTAAGACCTCTGAGATGGAGAGGCAGATTGATTATCTTCGAAAAGAGGTCGAGGAGAAGTATTCTTTCCCTAATCTGGTTGGGGATCATCCTAAAATGCAAGAGATCCTTGAGATAATTCATAAAGTCGCAAAAAGTGATATCACCGTTCTGATTCAGGGGGAAACTGGAACCGGGAAAGACCTCCTTGCCAAAACCATCCATTACCATAGTCTGAGGAAGGATAAACCTTTACTCACTATCAATTGTGGGGCGTTGACTGAAAGCCTTTTGACCGATGAATTATTTGGCCATCGAAAAGGATCATTTACCGGGGCGATCCGGGATACCATTGGTCGGTTCCAAGCCGCAGACGGGGGGACATTGGTCTTAGATGAGATCAGCGAGATTCCAATCCACCTTCAGAAAACTCTCTTAAAAGTGATTGAGGAAAAGGAATTCGAACGGATTGGAGATACCCAACCCATCAAAGTAGATGTCCGGATCATTGCGACCACCAATCGAAATCTTCAGGAGAGTATAGCCAGAGGCCATTTCAGAGAGGATCTCTATTATAGGTTGAGTGTGGTTCCGATCAGGCTTCCCCCTCTCCGAGAACGAGTTTCAGATCTTCCTTTACTGGTCAACCATTTTCTTACGAAATTTTGTAGGGAGAAAAGTCCAAAGAAGATCGATCCGGAAGCGATGGAACAGTTAAAAAATTACTCCTGGCCTGGAAACGTGAGGGAACTGGCCAATGTGATTCAGCAAATGGTGATGTTCTCTCGAGGGAATGTCATTACCTCGGATGACCTTCCACCCTATCTTTCCCTGAAGGGGGGGGACTCCCAGAATAAAGAGGGGGGGGAGGTCCATTTGGAGAAGATGGTGGCTGACCTGGAAAAAAAGTGGATTCTCAGCAAACTCATTGAGACGAATTGGAACCAAGAAAAAGCCGCAAAACTTCTTGGAATTACCCGAAAGATGCTTACCCACAGAATCAACAAGTACCATCTTAAAAAGAAAAAACAATATTCCTATAAGAATTTAATATAAATTTACAAAGATACCTCTCATGGCCGATCACTGGATTCTCTTAATAGACCCCTTTAAAAATCTCCTGAATGCTTACCATATGATTTTAGAAGAGGAGCATTATGGAGTCGAAACCGTATTAAATATAACGGAGGCCTATAAACTTTTTCAGAAAAGGAAATATTCAATCCTCATCACTGAATATATTCCTCCTTTTGATATCACGGAGGAGATGATTCAATGGATGAAAAAAAATTCTCCTGAAACTTATATCCTAATGGTGACCAACGCTTTCGTCGATGAGAAGACGTATGAAAAACTTTTTACGATTGGGGTGGATGATTTTATCCTAAAACCCTATTCCCCTAATAAGATTCTTGTCCATCTTAGAAAGGGCTTAAAACAAAGGGAGATCCTCCTCAAGATGCAAGAATTGGAAAGGCTTACCCTCCTTGAGCCCATCCCCGGAGAGACTCGTGGGTTTATATTCAATACAAGGTTTTTTAGAGCCTGCCTTCGACAGGAAATAAAGAAATCGAAACGTCACCACCACCCATTTTCCCTGCTACTATTCCAAATGCCTGTTAAGGAACAGACGGGAGATCGATTCGACCGTTTCTACATGGAACTTGTGAAAATTATCAGAGGAGATACGAGGGAAGAGGATATTGTGGGTAGAAATAATGGAGAGATAGGGATCATTCTTCCTGAAACAGACCAAATTGGATGTCAGGCTTTAATTCAAAGGCTCTTAAATCTGATTTCCACCCATCCTCAATTTGTGTCAGATGAGATGATGGCCTCCTTCCTTCAAGGCTTATCGTTTCAATCCTTTACCTATCCCGATTTATTTCGCATTCCAGAATCTCTGAAAATGGTCTTGGAAGATATTGAAGATCCTCTTCCGTTGTCCCATTAAAGATAAGTCCAGAGATTGCCCCTATTGGTAATATAAGATTCCAAGACATCCTAACCCCTTAATAAACCATAGATTTTCCATCGGGGTCATGATGTTTTTTAAATTTTTGGCCCAAGGCATCAAACTATTTGAAATAATTGAATTCCTTCCTGGCTTCTGAACCTTTTTGCTCACCCACTGCGCCAAAAGGGTCATTCAGAGAAGCCAAATGATTTTCTTATTCCATATTCCTTTTAAATAATCTTTAAAAATCCACGCATTAAATGATGGGATAAATTATTTTTCATTTGGTATGGGAATTGCTAATTTTTTATTAATTCTCAAAAAGGAAATCGATATGGCCAAAGAAACCATTCTTATATTGGATAAAGAACTTCATACCCAATGGACATTAAAAACGATCCTGGAAGCCGAGAGGTATATCGTTTTGGCTGTCGATACTATTGAAAGGGCTTTACAAAATTTCAATGAATTTGAAGTCTCGGGTCTCATTACCGAATATCGAATCGACCAGACGCCAATGGCAGAGGTTATTCGAGAATTGAAACGGGGATTTCCCGAACTCTATGTGATGATGCTCACTTCTGAAAACATAGAGGAGAAGGAATATAAAAAGATTATAAATGCAGGGATAGATGATTTCTTTCTTAAGCCCCTTTCCAGCGAAAAAATTCTTCTCCATCTCAAAAAGGGATTGAGGCAACGGAAGATATTAATTCAGAAAAGAAAATTGGAACAGCGATTGAATCAATTGAACCAAAATCGGACACCCCCCCACTTATGAGGAGAGGAGGCGGGTCGAATAGACCTCTCTCATTCGACCCTCTATGGTGAAATATAAAATTTTGCCTCAGGAGTAACAGAATGGAAGCCAGTGTACATTTCAAGAGTTCTGAGACCCCCATCGATTCCCTTTTAGCAGACAAAAAGAATAAGGTTTACCTGCTTTTTCAGAGGGTCCAGGGCGCAATGCGTTATGTTCCAGATTTTGGTCAAACCTGTAAAGCCATCTTGGATGCAATCATTGACGAAATGGATGTGGAAAACTGTTCGGTGATGCTGGAAGACCCCATCTCGGGTTATTTAACCGTCTTCGCCGCTCGCGGAAAGAATGAAGAAAAAAGCATCTTTTACCCAGAGCCCTCTAAGAATGGGAAAAAATTCAAATCCGGAGAGGGAATTGCGGGTTGGGTATTGAAAGAAGGTCAGGCAGTCATGCTCCATGATGTCCACCAGGAACCACGTTTTGTTAAGGTATCAGGTTTCAATGATAATATTCATTCCCTCATCTGTTATCCCATTCGAGAGAAAGATCAGGTGGTCGGGGTTTTCAACATCAGCCATTCTAAGAAGGGGGCATTTACCGAAGCCGATAAAATGGCTTTTTCTTATATCTCCAATCAGATGGGGGCTGCCTTAACCTCCGCCCGTTTCTTCTTGAAAATTAAAGAGATCGATCGCCTGAGGAAGGATTCCGGGGAAGATCTTTCCAAGTCCAAAGATGTCCTGATGGGCTCCCATGCTCCTTCTACTTTGATGGAAGTGGGTGAATTGACTCGAGAGAACGGAATCTTTATCTATGCCTCTGATCAGATGCGTCGCATCAAGGAGACCTTGGATCAAATTGCGAATACCGATGTCACCGTACTGATTCAAGGTGAAAGCGGGGTAGGAAAGGAGGTGATCGCACGTTCGATTCACCTCAATTCGTTTCGACAAGAGAAACCTTTCATCAAGGTGAATTGTGCAGCCTTACCCTCTGAACTTCTGGAAAGTGAGCTTTTCGGATATGAAAGGGGGGCTTTTACAGGGGCTTATCGACAGAAAGCGGGTAAATTTGAATTGGCCAATGGAGGCACCATTCTTTTGGATGAGATTTCAGAGATGAACCTATCCCTGCAGGGAAAACTCCTTCAGGTACTCCAAGACCATGAGTTTACAAGATTAGGAGGCAAGAAGGATATTCGGGTAGATGTGCGTGTGTTGGTGGCCACCAATAAAAATATAGAGGGGAGCGTCAAACAGGGACAATTTCGCGAAGACCTCTACTACCGGCTCAATGTCGTCAATATTACTGTTCCTCCCTTACGTGAGAGGAAGGAAGAGATCCCTATTTTTGTAGAGTATTTTTTGGAAAAATTTAGCAAGAAATACCAAAAAAAGGTGAAACCTATCTCTGAAAAGTTGATGAAGGCTTTTCTCAGACACCCCTGGCCAGGAAATGTGAGAGAATTGGAAAATATGATTCAGAGACTGGTGGTTCTTGGAGACGAAGAAACCATCCTTGAAGAATTGACTTCGCTGAAAGAAAAAGAGTTATCTGGTGAGAAAAGGAAGCCAATTTCAATTCCCAAACATAAGCTTTCCTTAAAAGAGGTGAACCGTAGGGCTTTAGAAAGAGCCGAATCTGAGATCATCTTGAAAGCCTTAGAGATGACTAATTGGAACCGGAAAAGGGCAGCCCAGAAATTAAGGATTAGTTATAAAGCCTTCCTCTATAAATTCAAAAAACTGGGACTTGATAAACGTTTGATCTCCCAAGAGGTTTAATATTTCTAATTCTTTTTTAACAAACCAGGGGAAAACGGAAGGAGAAATATTTACTTTTTTTAGGAAATTGGTCAGGGAAAATGGGAATAAAGTTCCATTTTTTATGGAAATGAGAAGAGTGGAAAAGTTTTTCCACTTTTTCCTAAAGTTTTTCCACTTTTTCCCTAAAATTTAAAAATGGTTAAAAAATATTTTTTCACGATGATAAAAGAAACATTTTTAATTTCAATGGATTAATCCGTGAAGGGTGAATCTCTATTGGATGGCATGTAGATTGCCTATTATCCAACTGATATGAATGACATTTTTAAAATTATTTTTTCATATAACTCTAAGATGAAAAAGATTAAAGCCATCATTGATGAAGTGGCCAATACCGATATTACAGTTTTGATCAAGGGGGAAAGCGGGACAGGAAAGGAATTAATCGCTCACGCCATCCATCTAAATTCTGATCGGAGAGACAAGCCGTTTGTAAAGGTAAATTGTGCCGTCATTCCAAAGGGTCTCCTCGAGAGCGAACTATTTGGGTTCGAAAAAGGTGCCTTTACAGGCGCCCACATTAAAAAACCTGGTAAATTTGAATTGGCCAATGGTGGGACGATTTTATTGAATGATATTGGTGAACTCGATATTTCCATCCAAGGAAAATTGTTACAGGTCCTGCAAGATGGAATATTTTCTCGATTGGGAGGAGAGGGAGATTTGAAGGTAGATACTCGTGTCATAGCCACGACTAGAGACCACTTAGAGAGAAGTATGAAGGCAGGTCAGTTCCGGGAGGACCTTTTTTATCGGATCAACGTCATCAACATTACCATCCCCCCTTTAAAGGAAAGGAAAGAGCAAATCCTTCCCCTCTCCCAATATTTTTTAAATATCTATCAAAAGAAATATGGCAAGGAGGTCCAACCTCTTTCTTCAAAGCTGATTCATGCCCTCCAAGAGTATTCCTGGCCTGGAAACATCCGTGAGTTGGAAAATATGATGAAGCGGATGGTCCTCTTTGGGGATGGAAATGAGATCCTGGAGAAACTTTCCGATGAAAACGCCCGAAGGGAGGAGATCCATCCAGTCCCTTATAACCCTTTATCAACGACTCTCTTCAAAGGGAAGAGGTTTTTAACCCTGAAAGAGGCGGGAAAAAGAGCCGCTGAAGAGGCGGAGAGGGAGATGATCCTCAATGCATTGCAGGAGTCCCATTGGAACCGGAAAAAAGCGGCTAAAATGCTTCACGTGAGTTATAAGGCATTGCTTTATAAAATCCAGAAGTATCAATTGAATAAATAAAAATAAAAAGAAGAAAGGGATGGAAAATTTAGGAGAACAATCCTCAAAGGAAGCAGGTTTTCAAATTGGCAGAATTCTGAATCGCGATTTATTCCTTTTTCTTTTAGACCTTGAAGTAAAACGCGCACGGCGTTATCAGAACTTCCTCTGCCTCCTCCTCTTCAAAATTAAACCTGCCTTCCCAGAGGATTGTGGAGAGAGCCTGGAATCCTGTTATCGGAGATTGAGTGGTCTCTTAATCGAAGAGATCCGTGAAAGCGATATCCTCGGGGCTCTGGATATAGATAAGTTGGCTTTATTGCTTCCCTATGCAGATGTGAAAGCCGGTGGCGATGTTCAATCCCGACTTGAAGAGGCCCTGAAGTATTATGGTCTTAAGAATAAAGGGGTTGAGGTCATCATTGACCAAATCTGTTTCCCAACCCACGGGACCGATCTGATGGGACGGATCAGGAGTCCTGAGGTTTATCAGCAGAATCAACCAAAGGAAGAAAAGGAAGGAGAGTGAGATGAGAAAATGGATGACTGTGGGAGGCATTGGGTTAATCCTCCTCTGTGGATCAACCCCCGTCGTTTACACCCAAACCGAAAAGGAGATTCTCTTAAAAAAAGAATCCCAGGCAGAGGTTCTGGCGGATAGCTCCAATTATGTCATTGGTCCAGAGGATATCCTCTATATCCATGTTTGGAAGGAAGAGCATTTATCCAAGACGGTCCCTGTGAGAATGGATGGGAAGATCTCGCTCCCCCTTATTGATGAGGTTCAGGCCGCAGGGCTCACCCCCCTCCAATTAAAAGAATTGTTGATGAAAAAACTAAAAGAATTTGTCGACATTCCCAATATTTCAGTCATGGTCATGGAGGCCAATAGCTTCAAGGTCTATGTTTCCGGTCAGGTAAAAAATCCAGGGGTATATCGTTTGCGAAGTGAAACCTCCCTTCTTCAGATCATTCCCATGGCAGGAGGATTTACAGATTGGGCGAATCCAAAAAAGATTTTAATCATCCGAAAGGAAGATGGAAAGGAGAAGCGAATCACGGTGAACTATAAAAAAATCGTGAAAGGGGAGGATCCTCAGTCCAACATTATCCTCAAAGCAGGGGATACGATTATTGTGCCGGATTAAGAGGTCGGGTGTCCTCCTGTCAGCAGAAAGGGAACAAGGAGGGGTGAGGGAGAATGAATATGATGAAAGGGCTGATCTTAGGGATAGTTTTTCTGATGTTTCCGATGTGGGTTTATGCCTGGTCAATGGATGAAATCTTTTCACATTTTAAGGCTTACATTACGCTCCAGGAGGAATACAACAGTAATATTGATCTATCCCCGAACCGATACAAAAGAGATGATTTCATGACCACCATCTCTCCGGGGATCAAGTTTTCTACTGCGACCAAATCGCCCATTACAGGTGAATTTAGGACAACCCCCACTGCTGAGGAAAAGTATGGGGTCGATTTGGACTTTCGTGCAGGATTTGTGTTCTATGCCCAGGAACATCAGGAGAATTATACCAGCCTCCACGGGACGCTCAACGCCTGGTATGCGGTCACCCCAAGACTGAATTTTCGTTTAAGGGATTATCTCATCCGATCGGATGAGATCAGAGAAGCAGAGTATTCTCCTACCTCGATCGAGGGCCAATACCTTCCCTCAAGAACGAGGAAAAGAGAGCCCTATATTCGAAATGTTTTTGAACCCTCAGTTCAATATCAGTTTGGTAGGGAAAACATGATTGGCCTCAATTATCGGAATAACATTTACCGGATTGATAGTCGGACCGCTCAAGACAGTACAGAAAATTTCATCAATCCCAAATTCACTTATTGGTTCAATATTCGAAATGGTGTCTCGATTGAATATGGGCTCACCCTTGGAAATTTCCAGAGATCCCCGGATTTAGTTGGCCATATGGGCCGGGGGCGCTACATCCACCGATTTAGCCCGAAGACATCGATCTTTGGAGAATATTTTCAATTGTGGCGGAGTGTTGATCACCCTGGTATCGATTATGTGGTCTATAGGCCAAGCCTGGGGATTGAACATACATTTAGCCCTACCTTGAGTGCGAAAGCTCAGGGTGGATATTATTGGTCAGATCCTGATAGGGGGGATACATGGGGAGGGCCTTTTTACGATGTTCTTCTCACCCAGCGATTGAAAAGGACAACCTATACCCTTTCTCTTCAAGGGGGATATATCGAGGATTATTTTTCTTCTGAAAATAAGGGTCTTTCGAGATACCACCGAGTCCTGGGAAGGGTGACCTATCAACTTCTTCAAAAGATGAACGTTGGGCTGTTTGGAAGTTACGAATGGGCTAAATTTCCTGGGGTTGTGATTGCGGGGGAAAAAGAGACAAATCGAATATGGGGTGTTGGAGGAAACGCCTCCTATACACTTTTCAGATGGTTAAAAATAGAGTTGGAGGTTTCTCATAGAGAAAATCATTCCAACCTTGACCAGAACGATTATAGTGAGTATCGCGGGATCCTTAAGGTCACCGCAAGTTATTAAAACCCAAACCCTTCCCCTCTCCTCCTGGCCACCGTCAAGCAGGCGCTGGGGAGAGTGAGGGGGTGAGGGGAAAATTTCAAATATTTTTGGATAGATTTTATTGCGAGGCGCAGAGCGACAAGGCAATCTCTTAAGTTGAAATGATCATTCGTTGTTGGATTCTTAAAAACACTTGAACCCTTGAATGCTTGACCCCTTTAATTTGGGAGGGAATCTATGATCAATCCAGAAAAATCCTTTAATATTCACGATTATATTGAAATTTTCTTAAGGCGGATTTGGTATATCCTCATTCCTTTCGTTCTCATCGTCATTGGTGCCTTCGTCTATGCCATGACCTCCCCTAAGGAATATCGTGCGAGCACTCTGGTTCTGGTGACGCCCCAGAAAGTTCCGGAGGCATTGGTCAGGCCCACCGTGACCTCAAGGATTGAAGACCGTCTCCAATCCATCGGTCAGGAGATTATGAGCCGGACGCGTCTGGAACAGGTGATCTCCGAGTTAAATCTCTTTTCTGAGGAGGCAAAGTCAATGTCTCGAGAAAGGGTGGTTGAGTTAATGCGAAAAAATATCCAGGTGGAACTGAAAGGGAAGGAAGGGTTTTTCACGATTTCCTATATCGGGAAGGATCCAAGGATGGTTACGACGGTTGCCAATAAGTTAACCTCCCTCTTTATTGAAGAGAATCTTAAGTTACGTGAGCAACAAGCCCAGGGGACTTCGGAATTCCTCTCCGTTGAGTTGAATGCAACCAAGGCGAAACTGGATGAACAGGAGAAGGCCATCACCAATTTCAGAAGGCGGTATTTTGGTGAACTTCCAGAACAACGGGATGCGAATCTCAAAGTCCTTGAACAACTTCAACTTCTTTACCAGAGGATTGGTGAAAGCCTGAGGTCAGCCCAGGATCGGAGATTGGTGATTCAGAAACAACTCTCCGATACGGAACTCCTCTTGACCCCACCTTCCAATATCAAGGAAAGCAGCCCCCCATCTCTTCCCCCCTTAAAACCCCCTAAGGACCCTCAGGAGGTCCAACTGGAACAATTAAAGAATCAACTGGCAGACCTTCTAACCAAATACACAGAAAAACATCCTGACATTATGGTGGTCAAAAAAAGGATTGCCGAGTTGGAAGCAAAAATCGAAAAAGAGAAATCAGCGACCAAGACCGAAGAGGGTAAAATTTCTGTAACCGAATTACCCGCTCCCCAGCCTAAAACAGAAGGGTCAAAGGGAGATGAAAAATCTATGCTTCGCCTCAATCCCCGCTACAAGGAGATGGAAAGTCAATTGATTGCCACAGAATTGGAGATTGAGAGGTTAAGGGAGGAAGAAGCCAAGGTCAAGGCGCAAATTAATCTCTACAGGGGAAGGGTTGAAAATACACCCATCAGAGAACAGGAGTTGGCTCTTATCTCAAGAGATTATCAGAACACCAAGGAGACCTATCAGACCCTTTTAAAGAAATTTCAGGAAGCCCAGCAAGCCGAGAATTTAGAACGGCGTCAAAAGGGAGAACAGTTCAAAGTGATAGACCCAGCCAGAATTCCTGAAAAACCCTTTCGGCCGGATATTCCCAAAATTCTCTTATTTGGAGTTCTGTTGGGGATGGCCTCGGGGTTTGGGTTGGCCTTCTTCAGGGAACAGATGGACCGTTCTTTCAGAGATGCTGAAGATTTAGAGGCAACCCTTGGGTTTAAGGTATTAACGAATATCCCAAGGATCGAAAAGAAAGCAGCCTGAGAATATGTATAATAAATTTTACGGGTTTAAAGAGAAACCCTTTGAGATCACCCCGGACCCCAAGTTCCTCTTTCTGAGTGAGAACCATAAAGAGGCATTGGCTCATCTCACCTATGCGGTTAGGGAAAGAAAGGGGTTTACCGTGGTGACCGGAGAGGTGGGGACCGGAAAAACCACTCTGGTTCAGACGCTTCTCAGCCGATTGGATGGGAATACACGCACCGCTTATCTTTTCAATCCGATGATGGGTTCTACTGACTTCCTCCACTATATCTGTCAAGACCTGGGGCTAAAGAGTCAGAAGAGGTCAAAAGGGCAGTACCTCTCTCAACTTCACAAATTTCTGATGAGTTGCTACACCAGAAATGAGACAGTCGTTTTGATCATCGATGAAGCCCACAAGTTGGATCCCAAACTCCTTGAAGAGGTCCGTTTGCTCACCAATCTGGAGACTTCCAAGAATAAACTCCTTCAAGTCATCCTGATCGGACAACCGGAATTGAATGAGGTCTTGGAGGATCCCCAATTTCGACAATTGAAACAGAGGGTAAGCCTCCGTTACCATATCCACCCCCTCAGCAAAGAAGACACCCAAAGATATATTAAAAGGAGGTTATGGATAGCTGGAGCCATGGATCCCAATATTTTTACCCCAAGGGCCATTCAGGCGATCTATAAATATACGAAAGGGATTCCCAGGCTGATTAATATCGTCTGTGATAATTCACTGCTCATGGGTTATGCCACGGACCAAAAGGTAATCGGTCGTAAGATCATCAATGAGACGATTAAGAATCTCGATGGATTTGGGCTCCAGAAGAGAGGGAAAAAATTTGTTCAATTTCGAGTGGTCTTCCTCATAGGCCTGCTCGGTCTGATTGGTTTCATTGGATTGGGATTTCTTCTGAACCCTAAGTGGGAGATTGCGGAGGTGATGATATCCTTTTTTAAAACCCATTTTTTAAAGTTTTATCATTCGATTTTTTAAAACGATTTGGAAACCTTCGTGAAGGAGGAGTGGAGGAAAAATGAGCAAAATCTATAAGGCATTGGAAAAGGCGGAGAGAGAAAGAGGAGAAGAATTAAGCAGAAAGGCTTTTTCTGTCTTGGAGGAAAGGGAGGAGAAAAAAGGCATTCCTCCAAAGGAATCCCTTCCTCTTCCAGAGGTCCCTGAGAGGAATTTGGATCAATCTTTGATTTATTTTTTCCAACCGGGGTCTCTGGCTGCTGAACAGATCCGGAAGCTGAGGACCTATCTCCTCAGGCGTCAAGGCATAGAATTTCCAAGGACCATTTTGGTGACCAGTGCGACGAGCAGGGAAGGAAAGTCCTTTTTGGCCGCAAACCTTGCGATTAGCATTGCTCACGACTTCCACACCCATGCCCTGCTGGTGGATTGTGACCTTCGCAATCCCACCCTTGCTCAATGGTTTGGTCTGGAGGGGAGTAAAGGATTATCAGATTATCTTACGGGGGATGGACATCTCTCTGAATTCATCGTGAAAACAGGGGTAGAAAGGTTATCCATTTTGCCAGGGGGAAGGCCTCAGGAAAACCCGACAGAACTGATTGGATCCAAAAAAATGGAAACCCTGATTCAGGAGCTAAAGTCTCGCTATCCGGACAGGTATATCCTCTTAGATTCAACTCCTCTCCTTCCGACCTCTGAATCAGAAGTTCTGGCTAAAATGGTAGATAAGATTTTACTCGTTGTCCGGGCTGGAACTACTCCCAGAGAAATGGTAAAACAGGCGATGGCTTCATTGGAGAAAAAGAATATCTTGGGATTGGTGCTAAACGAGGTGGAATTTAAATCCTCCGGGCTTTTTGCGCGATACTTTGGCTCTGATGGGTATTATTATGGATATGGCTATGGATATGGGTATAGAAAAAGGGAGGCGAAGCCTCCCAGTCGATGGGAGAAAATCATTCCATTTGTACGAAAACGTTCTTAAGTGCAAGCGTGGTGCAGTTCTGCTGTGTTGCGGTAATAAATAACTGCAGGACTGCAACCCCCAATAACATCAGCACTTTATTTTATTAAAAATGATCCTTAAAATTTTTGAGCAATATATCCCGATACGAAAATTCGCTTTCTTTTTCCTCGAAAGCGCCTTCATCTTAGGAATGGTGATCCTCGGGGCCTATCTGCGTTTTCTGGGTGATCCTGCAAGCTTCTATACCTATGAATACCTGATCCCAAAGGCATTACTCATAGTGGCCTGTATCCAGCTCTCTCTCTATTATTTTGACCTTTACGACCTTAAAGTCTTTCGAAGCAATATCGAATTGGGCATCCGACTCCTTCAATCCTTGGGGGCCTCCACGATCCTATTAGCCCTCCTCTATTATCTCTTCCCTTTCCTCCTCATCGGCAGAGGAATCTTCTTCATCAGCCTTGGATTCATGGGCGCCATCATTGTATTGTGGAGAATCCTTTATAATCATTTTTTAAAGATGAAACAGTTAGACCAGAAGATAATGATCATCGGCTCTGGCCTCTTAGCAAAGAATATTGCGAAGGAGATTGTGGAAAGGGTGGATTCGGGTTTTAAAGTGGTTGGGTTTATTACTGAAGACCCAGAGCGAGTGGGAGAGAAATTGGTCAACCCTTCCATCATTGGAGATCATTCTCAGATCCTCGACATCGCCCTTCGAGAAAGGGTGGACCGAATCATTGTGGCCCTCGAAGAAAGAAGAGGAAGGTTTCCCGAGGCCCAGCTTTTGGAATGTAAGATGAGGGGGATTGTCATAGAGGATGGCATCAATTTTTATGAACATCTCACGGGGAGGCTTCAGGTGGAAAGCCTTCGGCCGAGTTTTCTCATCTTTTCCGATGGGTTTAAAAAATCAAAAATATCCATGGGAGTCAAGCAAGTAATTGAATTTATCCTCTCGATGGTGGGGTTAATCCTTTTTACCCCCATCCTTTTGATCCTCTCTTTTTTAATCAAGATAGATTCACCTGGTCCGGTTTTCTATAAGCAGGAGAGGGTGGGAAAAGGAGGGAAGATATTCAGGCTTCTTAAATTTAGGTCTATGGTCGAAAATGCCGAGGCCCATGGTCCTGTATGGGCTGAGAAGGAGGATAAACGAATAACCCGGGTGGGTCGCTGGATCAGAAAATGGCGGTTGGATGAGATTCCTCAACTCTTCAATGTGCTCAAGGGAGATATGTCCTTTGTCGGTCCAAGGCCTGAGAGACCTTACTTCGTAGAACAACTTCGGAAGGAAATCCCATTTTATGATCAGAGGCACACGGTTAAACCTGGAGTGACCGGGTGGGCTCAGATTAAGTATCGCTATGGGGCATCGAAAGAGGATGCCCTGGAAAAACTGAAATATGATCTTTATTATATCAAGAACTTTTCGCCCTTATTTGATTTACTGATCATCTTCGAGACGATCAAGGTGGTATTATTTAGAAAAGGATCAAGGTAACAGGGTTAATTGAGTTGATTGGGTTTATTGGGTTCACTCAAGTAACCCAAGTAACTCAAGTAACCCAGGTAACCCGGGTAACTTGCTAATGAACTGGTACGTCATACAAACCAAACCAAAGAAGGAAGGGGAGGCAGCCTCTTACCTCTCACTCAATGGGATTGAGGTCTTCAATCCCCTCATGGAGACATTTCGCTTAAGGAATGGTAGGATGAACAAAGAACTCCATCCTCTCTTTCCAAGTTATATCTTTGGAAAGTTTGATATTGACCTGAATTACAATCTGGTCAGGTGGGCAAGAGGGGTCAAGAAGATCTTGGGTTTTGGAGGTGAGTTTATCCCTGTTTCTGAAGAGGTGGTCGAACTGATTAAAAAAAGAACGGATGGCAATGGGGTTGTGAAGAGGAACTCCCATTTCAAACCAAACGATTTAGTGAGATTCAAGTCAGGCCCATTAAAAGACCTTTTGGGAATTTTTGAGCGGTGGGTCTCAGATAGCGAAAGGGTTAGAATCCTTCTAAACTTGATTGGATACCAACCCATTGTCGAAACCCATTGTTCGTTGATCGAAAAAGTCGCCTGAAATTTGAGGTTATAACCACTAACCCACATTCTGTGTGGCCTTTACGTCAAAAAAGATTCACACCCATCGTAGAATTTGCCAAAATTCGAAAGGGCGGTAGCCTATCTACCCGCAGCACAGCAGCACCGCAGCACCGCAGCACAGCAGCACAGCAGCACCGCAGCACTTTTTAACTTATTCCCTCATTAACTTGTATTTAACCGCAGCACCGCAGCACTTATTAACTCATTACCTTATTAACTTGTATTTAACCGCAGCACCGCAGCACCGCAGCACTTATTAAATCATTACCTCATTAACTTATATTTAACCGCAGCACCGCAGCACTTATTAACTCATTAACTCTACGAACCCAACTAACCCACTAACCCAAGTAACCCACTCATCGAGGTGTAAACCATGATCATCAAAACCTGTTTGAGATGTGAATTTCATGAAGTTGTAAAAGAAGAAAATAAGAAGAGAAGCCGCTGCATTAAAGAGAATTGTTACTCTGAGTTCACCAAATGCATTGCTGTGAAGGCGCTTCATCATTTTCTCGAAGAGGAAAATAACCAATCAAAAAGTTCCTTTTCTGCAGTCGACCGATTTTATCCCCTCGAGTAATAATCACCTGTTCAACGGAGCCCTTTATGGACTTGCAATTTCTACCCGCACCACTCATTAACTTATTAACTCATTACCTCATTAACTTATATTTAACCTCAGCACCGCAGCACCGCAGCACTGCAGCACCGCAGCACTGCAGCACCGCAGCACTTATTAACTTGTATTTAACCGCAGCACAGCAGCACCGCAGCACCGCAACACTTATTAACTCATTACCTCATTAACCCATCAACCCAACTAACCCATTAATTTTTTTCATGAAATTATTCCGCCGCAAGCGAAGGTTCATTACTATTTTGGTCCTCCTTCTATTCTTCTTTGGTGTCAAGGCTTATTACGATACAAATACCCTCGAAGTGAGGCATTATCAAATCAAGCATTCAAAATTAGGGTGGGTATTGAATGGTTTAAAAGTAGCCCTCCTTTCCGATTTGCATATTAGGACCATTGGCTTGATGGAGGAAAAGATATTAGAAGTTCTCAAAAATGAGAAGCCCGATCTGATTTTCGTAACAGGGGATATGGTCAGTTTCAAAGGCCCTTATGAGCCAGTCCTTTCATTTTTCCAAAAAATAAGCGCACCTTATGGGATTTATGGGGTGCTTGGAAATACGGAGTATTCGAATGAAAACGGTTCCTGTATTCTCTGTCATGAAAAAAACTCCAAGGCCTTGAAAGAGAGTCCACATCCTATTTTTTTAAGGAACTCTTCCTCTCCTTTAAATATAAATGGAAGAACACTCCATATCCTTGGTAGTGACGATCCGGTTGAAAAAAGAAGTCAGTTGAATGAAACGCTTAAAGGGATTCCTTCTCAGACCCCATCCATCCTCCTGGCCCATTCTCCAGAGTTATTCGAGGAGGCATCCCATTTTGATATCGATCTTATGCTCTCTGGTCATACCCATGGGGGTCAGATCTTTCTCGCCAAGTATCTAAGAAAGGTCCTCCCACTTGATGCCTCCCTTGAATTCCTTGAAGGGTTCTTCCAGAGGGGGAAAATGCTGATGTATGTCAGTCGTGGCGTTGGAACCAGTTACCTTCCTTTTCGGTTTGGCGTAAAACCCGAAATCACCTTCTTCACTTTCTCAACTCACCCAATCAACCCGTCTAACTCAATCAACCCAATCAACTCAAGTAACCCCAGCACCGCAGCACCGCAGCACGGCAGCACCGCAGCACCGCAGCACGGCAGCACCGCAGCACCTAATAACCCAATCAACTCAATAAGAATCACCAACTCTCCACCCATGAACTTTTTTACTGGTTTGACCCTATCCAACTTGAAAGAGACTTTTAACTTCTTTAGAATCTTCGAGTCTCTCGGTATAAAAGAGACCCCAAAACCTATTAACACTTTATCTAAACCCATTAACCCAAGTAACCCAAGTAACCCTCTCAACCCTCTCACCCTCTACGACTTTGAAACCGAGGATGAATTAAATCAATTGAACTGGGAATGCCATAAATGGTTTGAACGTTCAAAGGAAAACGCAACTTCAGGGGAATATAGCCTCAAGGTTTATCTTCCTCCGGGTCAATATCCGGGTATTCTTTTTAGGGGGATTAGAACCGACTGGTCTAAATTCCGTTACTTAAAAATGGATGTATTTAACCCTTCGGAGGAAGAATATAATTTCCATATCCGGATAGACGACCAACAGAGCGGATGGGAATATGCTAATCGTTTCGATGCTGATTTCCTTTTAAAACCAGGCCTCAATCATATTTCGATACCGACGAGTTTGATGAAAACCAATCTCGGTCATCGCTCGTTAGACCTGAAGCAAGTTAAAGGAATGATGGTCTTTCTAATTAACAGCCCAAAACCCAGACAATTTTTCCTCGACCACATCCGATTGGAATAACAAGTCGCTTAAGGTTAGAGGTCTTAGGCAGAGGTCTTAGACAAAAATATGGACAGATACCTTTTCCCATTTGAAAAACTTGACGTCTGGCAATTGGCGATAGACTTAGTTTCAACATCGGGGATGGTGGAAACCCCTCGCCTTGAGGCGAAGGGAAAATAGGCGAAATATGAACAAGGTGA
>FWPV01001259.1_pt1 | contig 71827 bp, 51 predicted proteins | sample 2228371 | NCBI WGS metagenome assembly FWPV01 (sample SAMEA103939776, study PRJEB20133) | metagenome
GTGGGCACCGGGCTGTCGTTGATGATGCCGATCTTCACGCGTGATCCTCCGAGGGGGGGGGAGTCGCCTCCCCCCCCTCTTTAGGAGACTATGGGAGGGCGATGAAGCCCTGCTCCATGAGGCACTTCGTTTCTTCGCGAGCCTTCTTGATGGTGGCTGATGCCTTCGCGAGCAGTTCCTCCCGCGTCATCGTGACCCGAGCCACGCCCTGCTCGATGGCCTTCATGCCGACCGCGGCGGCCTCGCGCGGGAACACCTCCCACTCATCCATCGTGGGGATCAGGTAGTCCTCCGTAATGCCCTTGTCCTCTGCCACCCTCGCGAGCTCCCGCGCGGCTTCGATGCACATCTCGTCCGTGATGGTCTTCGCCATCACATCGAGTGTCCCGCGGAAGATCCCCGGGAATCCGAGGGAGTTGTTCACCTGGTTGGGGAAGTCGGACCGACCGGTGGCGACGATGCGCGCTCCGGCCTCTTTCGCCTCCCAGGGCCAAATCTCCGGCACCGGGTTCGCACAGGCGAAGACGATGGCATCGTTCGCCATGCGCTTGATCCACTCGGGCTTGATCACCCCAGGTCCAGGCTTGGAGAGCGCGATGACCACATCGGCCCCCTCCATGGCCTCGGGGATCCCTCCCTTCACGCGCCGGGCATTGCTGATCTCGCACATGTGCCACTTCTCTTTGAAGTTCACACGGAGTTCCTCACGGTCCTCGCGATCAACGTGGAGGGTCCCTTTCGTGTCAACCATGATGATATTGGCCGGATTCACCCCGCCTGCGATGATCACGCGGGAGATGGCGATGTTGGACGCCCCGGCTCCGATCATCGCGATGTTCACGGAGGAGAGTTCCTTGCCAACGTACTTCACCGCATTGATGAGCCCTGCCAAGGTCACCGCCGCGGTCCCCTGTTGGTCGTCGTGCCAGACGGGGATCTCGCACTCCGCCCGCAGCGTGTCCAAGATGCGGAAGCACTTCGGCTGCGCGATATCTTCGAGGTTGTAGCCACCAAAAGACGGCTGAAGTACCTTGCAGATCTCAATGAAAAAGTCCGGATCTTTCGTCTTGAGACAAATCGGGAAGGCATCAACACCACCGAGGTACTTGAAGAGGAGGGCCTTCCCCTCCATCACTGGTAGGGCCGCCTCTGGACCAATATCCCCCAAACCAAGAACCCTGGTGCCGTCAGAGATGACCGCCACGAAGTTCGCCTTGTTCGTGTGCTCGAACACTTTCTCCGGGTTCTTCGCGATATCCCTGCATGGTGCGGCGACGCCGGGCGTGTACCAAATCGCGAAGTCGTCAAAGTTCCTGATACAACACTTGGGAACGACTTCGACCTTTCCCCTGTAGAACGGGTGGAGCTGCATCGCATCCGCCGAAGGCTTCTGGGCCTTGGCGAGGAGTTCTTCGACTGAGGGCGTGTGATGGCTCATCCTGGTCCTCCATGCACGCGTGCGGGTAGAAGCGAAGGGTGGCCCCTCGAACGAGAGGTCGAACATCTTATCCGGGGCACCTAACCCCGTCAACCAGGAGCGTGCACGGCTCGTTTGTCTTGACCCTGTTGGGTCTTCGGGCGTGCTTCCCTCCGCTCACACCGTTCTAGGTGGTACACCGAGGAGAGATCGTGCGTTGGGTAGCGTTTGCGTCGTTGCTCACGACCTTGGTAGTGGCAACCGCTGTCTTCGGGGTCCTCGCCCGGTTCTCGTCGGACCTCCCTCCGGTGTCTGCCCTCGAGCGACCCCCGCAGGTGAAGACCACGAAGATCTTCTCGGCTGACGGCGAGCTGCTGTACGAGTTCTACACGGAGAACAGGGTCCCGGTGCGGCTCGAGGAGGTCTCGCCCTGGCTCGTGAGGGGATTCCTCGCCATGGAGGACACCGACTTCTCTCGCCACTGGGGCCTGAATCTCAGGCGGCTCTTCGGCGCGCTCCTCGTCGATATCAAGGAGATGAAACCTGCACAGGGCGCCTCCACGCTCACCCAGCAGCTGGCCCGTAGCCTCTACCTCTCCAACGAGAAGATCATCCCGAGGAAGATCAAGGAGGCACTCCTCGCGCTCCGTATCGAACGGATGTACACGAAAGAGGAGATCCTCACGATGTACCTGAACCAGATCTACCTCGGGGAGGGTGCGTATGGTGTCGAGGCGGCGGCACAGGAGTACTTCGGCAAGCACGCCTCTGAGCTCAACCCCGAGGAGGCAGCGACCCTCGTGGCGGTTGCGGCGAACTCATCGTTGTACTCTCCTCGTCGGAAGCCCGAGAACTGCCTGGCACGGCGCAACCGAGTCCTGAAGCGGATGGCAACCATAGGGATGCTCAGCATGGCGAGGGCGGAGAGCCTCATGGCGCTGCCCCTGTCCCTTGGGCCGGACCGGACGCGTCCCACTAAGGCGCCCTACTTCGTGGACTACGTGCGGCGTCTCCTCGTGCGGCTCGTTGGATCCCAGGCGCTGATGAAAGAGGGCCTCACGGTGAGGACCTCCCTCGACTACCGGCTCCAGATGGTCGCGGAACAAGAAGTGGAACGGTTCTTGACCGAGAAGGAGCGCAGCCAGCGCTACCCCTTCAAGCGTTCCGCGGGAGACACGGCAGGCTACGTCCAGGGCGCCTGCATCCTGATGGAGACCTCCACCGGGCTCGTCCGCGCACTGGTGGGGGGGAGGGATTTCTGGCAGAGCCAGTTCAACCGGGCCATCGACGCGCCCCGCCAGCCGGGGAGTGCCTTCAAGCCCATCGTGTATGCCGCGGCGCTAGACAATGGCTTCTACCCCTCCAGCTTCGTCATGGACTCGCCGATCGTGCTGCCTCTCCACAACGACGTGTGGCGTCCGCGAAACTTCGACGGGGAGTTCAAGGGCAGGATCACCCTGCGCCAAGCCTTGCGTGAGTCTCGAAACGTGTGCTCCGTACGCCTGTTGGAGAGCGTCGGCGTGGACAGGGTGATCGAGTACGCGCGACGCTTCGGCCTCACGACGCCGTTGCCGCCAGTCCCCTCGATCGCCATCGGCAGTGCCGAGGTGAAGATCCTCGAGATGGTGAGGGCCTACTCCGTGTTCGCAAACAACGGCCTCATGGTAGAGCCCGTGTTCATCACCTCCGTCGAACGTGATGGGAAACCCATCTTCACGGCCTCTCGTGAGGTTCGCGAGGTGATCGATCCGCGCACGGCGTACATCATGACGAGTCTCCTGGAGAGTGTGGTGAAGTCAGGCACCGCCTCATCCATCGTCACGAGTGGCTTCAAGCGGCCTTCCGCCGGAAAGACCGGCACAACGAACGACTGTACCGACGCGTGGTTCATTGGGTTCACCCCAGACTACGTCTGTGGCGTGTGGACGGGGTTCGACCTGAAGGTGTCGCTGGGGGTCAAGCAGACCGGCGCCGTGGCGGCAATGCCGATGTGGATCGCAGTGATGAAGGCCGCGCACGAGGGGCTGCCCCCGAGGAGTTTCTCCGTACCCCCGGGCATCGTGTGGGTGCCGGTGTGCCCCGAGTCTGGCGAACTGGCCGGGCCGCGCTGCCCGGAGGTGGTCGAGGAGGTGTTCCGCAGCGGAGACGAGCCGACGGTGCGCTGCCGGATCCACCACGCACCAGACCGCGATTCGTCCGACCTCCCGAGCTGATGACCGACCCTTGACGAATGGAGATCACTCCGCGGTATTGAGGCGGTGGTTTGGGGGCGAATGGATTCGACGGGGCTGGATGACGCCCGGGTTGCGTGCCGAGGTCCCCGCAGCCTCGTAAAAAAGCGGGAAAGAAACAACTGCCAACGAGCAGTATCTCCTGGCTGCCTAAGGGCAACCACGTCTGATCCGGCTTGTGCCTGCGGGGCCGGAATCAGACGTCGACCACGCGGGCTGGCTCAGCCCGGGGCCCCAACGGCGCTGAGCGAGACGCAGGGGCTGGTCGACTGACGATCCTGCCTGCCGGAGCGTCGGTCGGCGAGATCCCATAGACAGGACACGCACGTAGAGCCTTGGCCGAGGCAGTTCCGGACGCGGGTTCGATTCCCGCCGCCTCCACCAAACTCCTCGAACCCAGGTGCCCAACAAAGGCTCCGTGGAAACCCTGCAGTTACCCCCCCGACTGCAGGGTTTTCTGTTTCTGTGCTCCCGACAGGATCCCTTCAATTAGTCCGCCTGGAGTCACATCCTCGCCGACCGGGGCACGACTGCCGCGCTCCTTGACCGGCTTGTGTACCGGTCGATCACCCTCGACATCCAGGGAGAGGGCCTCCTCGAGGGGCATCGCGAGGCGGGCCTCATCCCCTCTCCCCAGCCTCGGCCCAAGGGGGCGATTCCCCCCACGAACCGTCGCATCGTGACCGGCGTTTCTGCCCAAGATGAGGACGGTGTCGACACAAGGGACCGTTTGAGGGAGGTCGGTGCCGGAAGGCGAATGAGTGGGGTTGGGGGCGACGCCTGGGTCACGACGATCTTGGGGTCCAGGGGGGTCATCCGCAGCGAGGCTCCCCATGGCTTGACACGGTCGGAAGGGGATCTTCCTTGCGGGAACCCGCCTGGTTGAGCGTGTCGTGTGGGTGGATTGGCCGAGCGTCCCCAGTCGGCCCACGACCGATGTGTGGAGGTCATGTTCGGGTGCGCATCCTCATCGCGGACGACGACCCTAATGCGCGGAGTCTCCTCGTGAGCGTCCTCACCCGGGACGGGCACGAGGTCGTCGAGACGAAGACGGGGGCCGAGGCCTGGGCGGTACTCGAGAAGCCGGACGCACCTCGCCTCGTGGTCTTGGACTGGATGATGCCAGAGATGGATGGGCTGGAAGTCCTCGGGCGAGTGCGGAGCCAGGAGACGGAGCACCCACCCTACGTCATCATGCTCACCGCGAAGGATCGGAAGCAGGACATCGTGGCCGCCCTTGACGCAGGGGCGAACGACTACCTCGCCAAGCCGTTCAACCTCGCCGAACTCCGCGCGCGGATCGAGGCGGGAAGGCGGGTCGTGGAGATGCAGGCGGCGCTCATCGAGAGCAAGAGGAAGCTCGAGCACTTGGCCACACACGACCCCTTGACCGGCCTCCTCAACCGACGTGCCATTCTCGAGGCGCTCTCCGCCGAGTTGTCGAGGGCATCCCGCCTCGGACACGAGGTGGCGGTGGGCATGTGTGACCTCGACCACTTCAAGGAGATCAACGACCGACACGGCCACCAGACCGGCGACGATGTGCTGCGGGAAGTGTCGCGTGTCCTGAGCGCGAGCGTACGGGAGTACGACCTCGTGGGACGCCTCGGAGGGGAAGAGTTCCTCGTGGTGATGCCGATCGAGGCGACCACCGATCCGGCGGCCGTATTCGACCGGCTCAGACGGCAGGTCGCTTCGAGCAGCATATCCATAAGGTCGGGGAGGTTCTCTGTCACGATCAGCATTGGGGTGGTAGCGGTCAGAGGCGGGACCCCGGTCGACGACATCCTCACTCAGGCCGACGCCGCGCTCTACGAGGCGAAGCGCCAAGGCCGGGATCGCGTCGTGTTCAGGCCGCGTGGCGCCGGAGTGGAAGAGAGGACACTCCCCAAAGCCGAATGACGGCGCACGCGCGGGGGATGAAACCATCCCCCGCGCACGAGTCGTTCCTACCTGAGGAGCACAAGGAGCGTGCTCGCGGTCTGGCCACAGGCCACGAGCTGGCAATGGTAGGTGCCGTTGGGCACAGGTTTGCCCTCGATATCCCTCCCTCGCCAGACGACGCGGTGCTCCCCAGCGGGAAGGATCCCCTGGTCCAGCTCCGCGACGATCCGGCCCGTGAGGTCCCTGATCACGACCGAGGTCCTCGAGGCGCGAGGGAGCGCAAACCCGATGGCCACCTCGCCATGGGCAGGGTTGGGGAGTGGGGGGTGCAGGACGAGTGCCGGTTTTCTCGCCGGGTCGGCCCCTTGACCGGTGCCAAACACGCCGGTATCCCGGAAGTCAACCGGGATCTCGAAGCCCGTCGTGTCCCACGCGGTGGCGGTACTGAATGCGAGTCTCGTCGCGCACGCGGTGTCTGCGCTCGCGTCCAGCGTGAAGAGCACCGTGCAGATGGGGCCGACTCCGGGGGCGAGGGGAGTCTGCCCCCTCCGCAACGAGACGAACAACGAGCATGATGGCGCGTACGTCTCGTCGACCCGGTAGGTGACGGACCACCCCTGTGTCCTGGTCTCCGGCTCGAGGCCTCCCTCGGGGGGCACGTGCACCCCGTGCTCGGCGGAGTACGTGAGGACGAACGAGAGGGAATCTAGGGCGAGGGGTTGGTAGGTCTGATTGTCCAGCGCGATCACGACCGGATTCCCCACGGAGCCAGGGTGTCCGGCACCATCCCCCACCGTGAGGAGCACGGGGAGCTGGGCGATGAAGTCTTGGTTGCTGAGATCGCCCACGAGGTTCCCCACGGAGATGTGCGGGGGCGTGAAGCCCCAGCCGACGCTGTCATCGTAGGCGAGGGATGGGACGATCGTGTAGGCCAGGCCCCCGGGAACGTCGGCGAACCCGTACTGGCCCGAGGCGTTCGTCAGGGTCGAGTCGGACATGCCTCCCACGAGGCGGACCCGTACGCCAGGAAGGGGGCTGCGGTCCCGTTGGAGCACCGACCCCCCGATGGCGTACCGGGGCCGGACGGCGACGAAGTCACGCCCCTGCTGAGGACCCAACAAGGGGTCAAACGAGTACGACGGGGGCTGGAAACTCCATGCGCCCTCGGGTCCGAGGTAGGAGGGCGTGACCGTGTACGAACGCCCACCCGGGAGTCCACCGAAGGCGTACGAGCCGTTCACCCCGGTGACCGTCGTATCTGCGGCGTCCCCGGAGAGCACGACCGTCACGCCTTGCCGTGGGTGGCCCTCCTCGGTCCTGACCGTTCCGGATATCGGATAGAACGGCGGCGTGCCGACGAAGTCCTCACCCCACCTATCCCCGTTCAGGAGCTGGATGGTCCTGATCGAGGGATTGAACGACCACGCCCCCTCCGGTGGCGCGTAGGAGGGAGTGAGCGTGTAGCTCTCTGCCCCGAGCAGGTCAACGAACTGGAACCACCCCTGGGCGTTCGTGACGGCTTGACCTTGCTGGAAGCCCCCAAGGAGGATCGTTACGCCCTCCATGGGAGTCCCAAGGTAGCTGGTCACCGTGCCCCCGACGCTGTAGCGGGGCACACGACCGACGAAGTCCTGGCCCCACTGGTCACTCTGGAGGTTCTCAAACGTCCGGCTCTCCGGCGTGAAGGTCCACGCACCCGCGATGTCGGAGTAGGAAGGCGTCACGGTGTAGGTCCCTCCTGCCGTCAAATCGAAAAACGCGTACGTCCCGTCACTGCCCGTCGTGACCTGGCCTGTCGCCGATCCCGTGAGACGCACCACCGCTCCCGCCAGCGGGGCTCCGGTCTCGGTACGGATCGTGCCCCCGATCGCGTACGTGGCGGCCACGGTCATCTGTCCCAGGTATGGGTAGTACCCAGGGTGAGTCACGGTGACGTCGATGCTCCCCGGACCGGCGGGGGTCACCTGGAACCACGCCATCCCTGCCTCGTTCGCGTACGTCGCCTCGTAGACGCCGGAACCCCGCAGGCACACGAGGGCTCCACTGACGCCCGTGCTCACCTGCACGGTCGTGGTGCCCGTGGGTACGGTCGAGGGGTGGTTCACGGTCATGGTGAGAGGCTCTCGAGTCCAAAGAGGGATCTCCGGGTCTCCCAGTAGGTTGTACTGGCGGAGCGTCACGGTGACCGTGTCGCTGAACGGGTAGTTGTACGCGAGGTAGTACAACCCCGCATCGGTGATTGGGCCGATGCGGCTCAAGCCCTGCTGCGTGAGGCCATCGTAGATGCCTCGATCGAGCGTGTTGTTCGCGAACGTGTGGGTGATCTGGGAGGCACCGAAAAACGCGATAGCCCCGCCTGCGGCGCGCATGAAGCTCTCGCCGAGGCACTCGCCGTAGATGCCCCCCGAGTAGGTGAAGTTGCCCGTGTGGCAGATGACGCTTGTCACCAAGGGACGGCGTGGGCCGTTCTGCATGTAGTAGCAGTAGTCCTGCGTCCAGCCGATCTCGGCCCACCTCTCGGGGTCGGCCACGCCTCCGCGGTAGTTAAGGATGGTTCGTCCCTCGTTCAGCTTGAGGAGGAGCTGAACCGCCGTGCCGGTGGGGGCGAACACGGAGTCGACGTCATCGAATCCAAAGCCAAGGAGCCAATCCCTCACGAGTCTCTTTGTCCCCTTCTGCGAGGGATGCTCCGCTCCCGCGCACACCACACCCCTCCTCATCCATGGACCCGCCCCGGTCCCGGCTTCGTACTCGAGGATCTTGTTGACCATGATCTGGAGGTCGGCAGTGGACGCCGCGGGAAGCCTCCCGATGAACACGTCCGGGAGGTCATCACCCCCCACGATCGTCGCGTAGTACCGATCTGACTTCAGGTAGCCGCCGACGATCGGGTTGTAGTAGTCGTGCGTCGGCAGCGCCGGGACGTCCCCGACGAGGAGGACGTACTCGAGCGTGCCCGTCGCATTGTAGAGGTCTCGAATGTACTGACGTATGAGGTAATCCGTCGTTCCGGTCTGACTCAAGGTCGCAAGCTGCGGCGCGAGGCCCTTGCGCTCCTTCCAGTCGACCAGAGCCCCGAGCGAGCCCGCGAGCGCATCGGTGGAGACGATGAGGTAGCGCAGGCCAGGGCTCCTGGCTTCAAGCTGAAGCTGATCCCAATTCAGGATGTGTGGCCGCACGAGCCCTGCGAACGAAGGGGGGAGATACCCGCGGAAGGGAGGACTGCCCTCGTCACGGCCGTGGATGTCGAGCTCGATCCTGGCCTCAACCTCCCCCTCGGGGAATTCGGGCCCGAATCGCAGCCACACCGGCACCACGCACAGCTCCCTGATCATCGACGCATCCCCGACCTCGAGGGTCACGCCCGTGTTGGGCGCACCGACCACGACGAGACGCCCGCTGACGATGCCTCCCTCGGGGATCGCCACCAGACCCAAGGGCACGGTCGTCCCAGGAGTCGTCTGGCCCCGAGCCTCGATCACGAGTGACCGGGGCTTCGAGGAAACAACGGTTCTCTCCCACGGCTCGAGACCAGCAAGGGCAGCCTGGGTCACGATTCCGAACGCGAGGAAGAAGAGGACAACACGCCGCATCACACGCTCCTTGTGGGGAATGGGGTGGATGAAGGAGGCGAACCCCACGCCTGCGGCATCACGTGGGGCCCACCCTGGTGAGCGAGGAGAACGAACGACGGATTCGATCGCGGCAGAGGTCGGCACACGGAGGAACACAAACGACCTTTCCACGTCTGCTCCTGTCTGATGTCGGTGCTGGGCCCGTCCATGGTCACGACTACCACTCGAGGATCACTAAGCCATTCCGCGTCGTGCCGACATAGATGTAGTTGTCATCGGCCGCAACGGAAACGCAACTGTTGACGATGTACTGCCCAAGAATGCACGGCCGGTCGGGCCGGCTCACCTCAAGGACGAGGAGCCCCTCGTAGCTGTCGGCGACGAGGAGGCGATCCCTGTGGAGGAACAGCTTCTTCGCGTTCCCCGGGGTACGGTGCCACCCCACCTGAATGAGGTTGGCGGGGTCGGTCGCATCGATGACCCAGATCCCACGGGCGTTGTCCGCCACGAAGGCGATCACCTGGTCGCCGAACCTTCCGGCGGCGACGTCATTCGCATAGTCCTCGGTGTCAAAGGAATCGAGGGGCTCCAGGACACCGGAAAAATTCCCTGGTTTGCGGTGCGCCGTCATGACGCCTGCCTCACCCTGGGCGATGAAAATGACCGTGTCGTACACGCACACGCCCCGGGCCCACCCGTCCGTCCTCAGCCGATGAACGAGGTGCGGGTCAGGGACCTCCTCGATCTCCTTGATCGTGAAGCTGGCGAGGCCACCGGAGCGATCGGCGACGTAGAGCATGGTGTCCACCACGGCCACGTCTTCGAAGGACTCCACCACGTCGACGATCCCGCCTCCGATGGCTCCCCAGAAGGACGGCCGCGCCGGATCCGTGATGTCGGCCACGAGTGCGCCCAAGAATGAGCCTGCGGCCACAAACGCGAAGGAACGATGGGCACCGTTGAGGGTAGCGATGGCCTTCGCGTAGCCGTTCGGCACGTCGAGGTGACCGACCCTCACCGGGGCCCGGGGATCCCGCACATCCACCGTCGTGAGACCGAGCTCCCCCGCGGCGATGAAGGCCCACCCATCCCTCACCTCCACGTCGTTCACCGGTCCGATGGTGGTCACCCACCCCACGATCTTGAATGCGTCCTTTGGTTCGATGGGCCCTTCCCGCTGTGCGCACGCAAGAAAGAGGGCGATGCCCAAGAGGATCATGAGCTTCTTCATTGGATCCTACCTCCCAGTCGTCCCGATCAGGGACCGCGTGAGTGAAACCGCGAGGGTCACGGTGTTAGATCTGAAGTTCTTCTCTTCGCCGAGATCGTCTTTCGCGTAGGAGTCGACGTCACGCTTCTGCCATTTGTAGCTCAAACTGGCGGACGCTCCCTTCCCGAGGCCCATGCTGAGCCCGGTCTCGACTGCGACCTTCGTGTCCGCCCGGCCGGCATGGTAGGGGTCTTCCATCGAGCTGCGCTCCGTCGTGAACGCCTTCTTGTTGAGACTCCCTCCGAAACTGACAGAGGGGCTTGAACCAAGAATGCGAAAAGGGAGCTCATAGGAGCCCGAGATCTCAAAGGTGTTCTCGTGGTATGAACCATCAGTGTCATCCGATGTCTCGGCTGTCTCCCATGGCTCATCGTACGCCTTTGCGCTGATCCTTCGATAGTTCGCAATGATGCCCGCGGTGAAACGCGTGGTGAGTGCGTACCTCACCTCAGCCTCGGTCGCGAAGCCGTGAAAATCAGACTCCTGGAAGCTGTCAGGGTACTTCTCCCGCTCGTACCTGCCATGGCCCCTCAGGGAGAGCCTCCCTTTCAGCAACCCCTTCCTCGCTTCGAGAGCGAGGTAGTGCTTCTGGTAGTGATACGACTCGTAGTCCATGGTGTCGACATCGTAGATCTGGCGAATGTAGTAGCGAGGGGTGTACCGGTATGTGAGATAGGTGTAGAAGGCGTTGCCAACACGCTGCCTGAGATCGATAGAATAGTTGTGGAAACCCTTGACAACATTCCGATAGTTGCTGTTCTGCTTGACGGTCAAGGTGATGCGGGTATCGCCCTTGTACGCCTGGAGACCCAAGGATTGCGCGACGGTCAGGTCGTCCGTCGTCTCGACGGTCGAGTACTGGTCGGTTTGAGGGAGGTGTTTCAGGAGCTTTATCTCGTCGGGCGCGTACCGGAAGACGTTGTCGTCGTACGTGAAGGAGAGCCCGGTCACGAGATCAAGCCTGATCGATGGTTCCCGCACCGGGGGTTTCCTCGGTTTCGTCTTGGCATGAGCCGGGGCCATGGCACATGCCACCAGCACGAGGGCGAGCAGTCTCTTCCTCACTCTGTCTCCTCCTCTAGTGTTGCTAACGAAGCCTCTCCGTGAGGCTCCATCGTGACAGCCGTGAACCGAGCGGGGTCAGGTGCCCCGTCGGACTCCTCGAATCCCGTGCGGCGACATGCGCGTTCGCACGGCGTGCGAGACGAGCGCGTGGCGAGAGAGGAGGTGTTTCCCCCTTCCCCCGCCACTCCCCCCAGCCGGTCTGGTGTGCCCCGCGCCTGAGGCGTCCAGACGCGAGTGTCTGCCCGGTGCGCTAGATGTCCTTCTCCGGAATGAAAAACCTCAGGAGAAGGGAGTGGAGTGCGCTGCCCGGCTTGAAACTCCACCGGTGTACGCCCGGCGAAACCCTCACCACGCACCGTTTCCCGCCCGAAGGGACGAGATCCTCACCCTCGAGGTAGCGCGTGACGTCCGACCTGCTCGCGCTCCAGGTGAAGGAGTGGATCACTTGGCTGTTCTCCACGATCTGCACCTGATAGTTCTGCACGCCTTTCATGTCGTACGTGAATTCGAGGCGCGAGTAGAACACGAGGGTCGTCGGGCCGATCAGCTCGATCTCGACCGGAGTGTTCGCCGTGGCGCGGTAGTACTTCACCTCAGTCTCCTTCCGCTCTAGCCGCACGATGTCGGCATAGCGGTCAGGTGACTTCGGAGTCAGTTTCCCCAATAATCGTGGCTTCTGCGAGAACTGAACCTTCACGAACACGTTCTTGTCAGGGCAGGTGAGAACGAGCTGGGTAGTCCTTGGAGGGATAGAGACGTAGGTCGTCCTGCTCTTGCTCACCCAGAGGCGGCGTCCGATGACCCCCGCGATACTTGACTTCCTGGAGGTGTACGTCTTGACGACCTTCCTCGTTCCTCCGACCACGGTGAGGGTGTAGGAGGTATCGCGTTGGGTGGGCCTGGGTCCGATCCATCGCGAGATGATCCGCACGCCGCCCGGGCCCGTCACGGTCACGCGAAGACCCCCTGCACGGTAGTACGTGGTCGGCTTCCCCTTGATGGTGACTGTCAGTTCCTCTGTGGTACCACGGATTGGCGAGAGTGTCCGCCACTCCTCAGCTCCGACGCTCACGAAGAGGATCGTGATCACGAGCAGCACTTGGGATATCATGCGTGACCTCCGTGAGGAGACGGCTCCCGACTCGTCTTTCGCAGGAGGCTGTGTGCGAGGTCCACCCGAATGGTGACCAACAGCACGAGACTGAGAACGAGGAGGAAGAACGCGGCGACCCCAGTGTTCAGCTTCTCGGTGAAGTAGATCGGCCCCACCCCGATCTCGGGATCGGGCCCAGGCGGCACCGGGAGGCCATACTGCCGGGCGAGGCGCTCGACCTGCAGGACATGGATCACGGGGATGCCGCGCTCCGCGAGGAGCAGGGTGGTGCCTTTGAGGGGGAAGTTTCGTCGGGCGAGGGTGAGGCTCAAGCCAGATGGTATGAGACGACCATTGATGCTCGCGCCGAGCGAGGCAACTCCCCCACCGATGTTCACGGCGGCGCGGATGGGCCGGTCCCCTGCGGCCTTCTCGAAGAGCTCCATACGGTGGCGGATCGAGGCCTCGAGGGTCTTCTCGTTGATGAACGTGACCCCGTTCCTGATGATCGCATCCTCGATGAGCCGTCGGCCTTTGGTACTCAAGCCTCGCCCACGATCCTCACCCCCCCCGATCGAAGCGGCGATGGATCTGTGCCGGAGGATGCCCTTGCGCTGAAGGAGCGTTTCCATGTCGAGCCAGGTGAACTCTGGATCGTTCGCGCCCCAGGTGGACGAACCCACGCTCGTGATGGTGATCGGGCGCAAGTCCATCGTTTCGGCCGCGACGAGGAACGCGATGTTCAAGGCGGGGAGGGACCCGGTGACCGAGACGGCGATGACATCGTTTGGCTTGAGCCCGGCCTTGCCGAGCATGTCAACGAACACGGCGGCGAAGTTCGGGTTCGTGGAGGTGAGCTTCGCGCGCAGCACGCCTCGATCCGTGGTGATGAGGGTGTACTGCTGGCCGATCATGCCGGTGGCATGGGGATCGTTCACGAGGTCGATGACGAGCCCCTTGGGGAGACGATGGTCGCGAATGGCCTGCTGGGCGAGCATGGTGGTGCGCGAAGCTCGGAGCTTCTCTTCGTAGTAGGGGCCGTGGTGGACCACCTGGGAGTGCTGCGCCACGACGAAGCACAAGGCGGAGGCGATCGAGACGCCGATGAGCACGCCGCTGGAGACGGTCCGGTAGGCACCCATCAGACGACCTCCGTGAGGCCGAAGAAGGAGCCACCGGACACGATGATGAGGATGAGCCGCACGAGCACCGATGCAATGAGGAGTGTCGTGAGGGTGGGGAGGATACCCTGCTTGTCCATGTGCATGCCCACGAGCCCGGGGATGATGTACCCCACCGGCGCGAGGTCCAATGGGAAGCTCGCGATCGTCGGGCCGTGGAATGAGCGCAGGGCCCAGCCCGCCATGAATCCGATGATGATGGTGAGCACCATGCGCCTTCGGCCAAAGATGAACATGAAGTACGAGAGGAACTTGAGGACGCCCAGGGTGGCAAAGCTCGCAAGAGCGGTGGCCGCCAACATCACTGGCTTGTCGAGGTAGAGCGCCACGTAGCCCGGGACCACAAGCCCTCCGGCCACGAGGCCGAAGAGCTCCGAAAAGACGAGGCTAATGACTAAGCCGAGACCGATCGATTCCAGTACCAAGGGGCTTCCCTCTGTTCTGAAAGTAGGTTGCGACCTCTTCCCCCAGACCCACGATGTTCCCCACCGCCACGACGAGCGCCGTCGAAGCGGTGAGTGCGAGCACCTTCTCAAAGACCTCCGCGGGCTCTGCCTGGCCCAGGTTGACGATCTTCTCGGGAGGCAGGCCCATCCTGACTGCCTCATCCTCAACCGCTTTGGTGAGCTGGCCGATGAGGAGGTAGTGATCCGAGGGCCAGCTCGTCGCGAGGAACTTGCCAAACTGTTGTGCGCGGGAGAGGCGGTCACCCCGGTTGTTGAACAGGACGATCGTCTTGTCCATCTCGGGAACCGCCTTTCGCGCCCGCTCGCACGCGAGAAACGTCGACTCGGGGTCGTTCGCCGCGAGGGCGTTCACGAAGACGAGCCGTCTCTCGAAGAACGAGATCTCCCAGGCCTGGAGTACGCCGATGTCTGGCCGTGCTCCCCACATCCCGCGCAACGCGACGTCCCGTTCCACGCCCAACGAGGCACACACCGCGAGTGCCAGGGCCACGTTCTCGGGGTGCTCGAGGTACGAGAACCCCCGGAGGGCCTCGTGGTCCCGCTCAGTCGGTTCCACGACGGAGAGCGTCGTCCCGCGAGCCCTTGCGGTTTCCTCGAACGGCGCAAGGACCCTCCGTTCGGCGGTGAAGGCCTTTCCACGGGTCGGGATGGTGCTCGCGAGGGCCCACGCCACGTGGTAGACCGTGGGCCCCATCTCGTCCAGGTGGTCTTCCCTGGCGTTCGTGATCACCCCGTGGGTGGCCTTCACGACCTCACGCTCGGTGAAGCGCTGGTACTCCGGGCGCACGGCCATGCACTCGAGCACGAGCGCCTCGACGTTGCGCTCGGCAGCGTGGACCACGATCCTGATCTGCTCACGTACCGAGGGAGGACCATGGCGGACGACTGGCGTCTCGCTCCCATCCTCCCAGATCATGCGAGCCGCGGATCCGGTGGTCTTGGCCACCGTGCGGATTCCCCCCGCGCGCAACCCCGCGGCAATGAGCCTCGTCACGCTTGACTTCCCTCGAGTTCCGTTCACATGGATGCGGATCGGGATCTTCGCGAGTGCCTTCGCATGACGGCGTCGCTCGGCCACCCCCACGGCGGTCAAGAACGCCAGAAGTGCGCCTAGGACGAGGAGCGAGTGAGCGCCTACGAGCTCGGGCCCCATCGCTCCCACTCCTTCTCCACGAACGCAGGCACGTCGATCACCATCGCCTCTGCGAGGCCATGTGCGGCCTCGCGGCCTTTGAGACACGCAACCATCGTCACGCCACACCACAGGGCCGTGCCTGGGCCCCTGCTCGTGATGAAAGGCCGGTCGACCACCACCGGTGACTCGTCGTACACGCACCCCTCGAAGGCGTCACGGCACGAGGGATGGGATGTCACCCTCCGGCCCAGAAGGATTCCGACCTCCTGGAGCACGCGCGGGGCGGCACAGATCGCCGCGATGAGCAGCCCGCGCCGCCAGGCCTCGCGTACCACCTCGCGCACCTCGCGTGAGGCGAGCAGGTGGTTCGTTCCCGGCATGCCACCCGGCAAGAACACGCCCTCGACCTCGTCCAATGACACGTCTGCGAGGGAACGACTCGCCTCAAGCACCAACGCGTGGCTGCCCCTCACCGCACGGGCACACCCAGGCAGGTGCGCGAGGATAGGCTCGATGCCGGCGCGCGACAACACGTCCGCCGGTGCGATCGCCTCGGTCTCCTCGAACCCGTTTGCCAGAGGAATCAAGACTCGACTCCTGGACATCGCACGGTCACCGTAGGGGGAAGGCACCTTCACCCTTCGAACCCAGGAGGCGAATCCCATCCATGGAGGACCCGCCGACGGACCACCGGTCTCCGGTGGGCACGAACTCAAAGAACATCGGTTGCCCGCGGTCGGACGGGCAGCCCGGCACCCCCGGCCGCGGAGAGGTCCCCCTCACTCCTGCCGCCTCACCGGGGCCCCGCCGAAGGGACGGGGCCATGGGGGCATCACCGCGCCCCTGATGCTGCAGCTCGAGCACCGCGCCCACCCCTTCCCCTCGTGCGGCACTCGTCGCAGGAGGGGAAGAGCCACGTGTGCCGTGAGTGTCGCTCACGACGAACACCCTCGTCACCCGTGGCTATTCTTCTCGCCCCGCGCCGTACAGGACAGTGTCGTACTCGCCGACGGTCGGCGAGGGGGGCGACTCGTTGTTCACCGCATCGAGGGCCGTCACGGCGTAGAAGAAGTTCACCCCCGGGTCACCGATTCCCTCGGTGAGCTGCAGGCTCGTGCCCGACGTGAAGGCGAACGGACTCATCGCTCCGACGGTGAAGTAGGCCGTCGCACTCCGGTATACCCGATAGCCGACGACTCCCACGTTGTCGCTCGCGGGAGCCCAGGTGAGGAGCCCCGAGGGGGTCATCGACGACCACGACGGGGCCGAAGGGGCCTGAACATCAGGCCCGCCGGCCCTCAGCCACGCGAGACACCGGGCGATCACGCCACGGATGGTGTTGTCGCCAGTCCCCGTAGTGGCGAGCCCCTCCAGGGGAGTCGCGAAGTAGACCACACGGTAAGGCGCATTCCCGGTCGCGGGGTACCGGATCACCGTCGACTTCCCGTTGTTCGCCATGCGGAAGACCGTGGCCGCCGTAGGATCTGGCCCTATCGTGTCCGGGGCGTCCGAGAGGTCGCTGGGGAGGGAGATCGCCACCTGCAACCCGTCGCCGATCGGATCCCCCGTGACGCCTACGATGCTCGTCACGCCCGTGACGTTCGTCTGGTACGAGGCCACGTGGAGGTACTGCGACGTGAAGGGATCGTTCGCGTAGGACGTAAGGTAGTTCTCCGCGGAGAAGAGGAGCCTCCCCCCGCTCTCGAGGTAGGCCGCGAGATCGAGCCGATCCTGCGCGTTCGAGGAGGACTGGTTCTGGTCTCCTGCTGCCCACAGCACGACCTCGTAGCGGAGGAGTTGCTGCAGCCCAGGGGAGCCCACGTTGTACCACAGCCACGTGTCGTACGTCTCACCCAAAGCGGTGAGCGCCTGCGGTATCCGGTCACCGTGGCTCTCATTGTCCGTGTCCACGAAGAGGAGCGGCTTCTGGCCGACGCAGACCGTGAAGCTCACCGCCGAGGCATACCCACCCGCGGCCTGGAGATTCACCGTGAAATCCACCAGGTGAGCGAGCGGGGTCGAAGGGGAGAACTCCACCACGTACGAGGCGACGCTCGGGCCCGAGGCCGAAGGCACGAGGTCAGGGTAGGACGCCGTCGCCTGTGAGACAGACGTGTACCCGTCGACCGTGCTCAGGACACCCGTGACGTTCCACGCGGTGCCGTGTCCGTTGTTCTTGAGGGTGGGTGTGATCGCCACCACCTCGCCAGGATCCGGCTTTCCATTCCCGTTGCCCGAGATCTCGGTCACCGTGAAGCCGCTGAGCGCCAAGACAGGCGCGTGTACGAGGAGGGATCTGAACGAATCCCACGAGTCACTCCCTGACATCGCGCGCACGAGGATCGAGATGCCCTGCTGATCAGGGCAGTTGTTGCCGACGAGGAACACGTAGTCACCGGGCGACCACACCTCCGCTCCTGCCGGGATCGTCCCGTAGTTCTGCGTGTCCTGTGTGAACTGAAGGAACGGGGACGTGGACGAGGCCGTCGTCGAGACCAAGAAGGCGGGCTGGACGCCCACGTTCTTGAGCTGGATGCGGAGCTGGACCGTCTCGCCTAGCTCCACTTGACCGTCGCCATCCCCGAAACTCGGACCAATGAGGTCGTCATCGATCGTGTGCGCGATCGAGACCACGTACGGACCAGAGGGCGAGATCACCTCCACCGTGCCGTGGTACTCGAGGAAGTTGTGCGCCGTCACGTAGAGGTCCATGGGACCCGGGATCTGCGGTGGGGAGTCGAACTCCACGACCGCGGTTCCCATCCCGTCGGTGAACGCCCGGCCGAGGAGCACCCCGTCCCTCGACAGCGCCACGCGTGCCCCCGACACACCGGGCACAGACACCGTGAACGTCGCCTCGCCTATCACGTAGGTCGGCAAGTGATTCACGACCAAAGGCGTCGGCTGAGCGGTCCAGATGTCCAAGAGTGCGTCACCGAACACGTTGAGCTCGTAGTAGCACCACCGATTCTGTTCGAAATTGATGAAGGGAATGTTATCCTCTTTGGAGTCTTGATTTGCCTCAGCGATATTGGTGATCCCTTCTCCGAAGATTGCATCGAAGAACTGCCTATCGTAGTACTGGCTCGACCCATTCGTGCTGTTGTAGGCACCCCATCCGTAGCGCGAGTTGGAGACATTCGCGACGGCACCGTGCGAGAGTTCGAACGCGATACGTTCGTTAATGCAGTCGGACGTGTAGCTGCCGGAAGAGGTTCGATTATCAAAAGAGCCACAATAGCATCCCTGAGAGTACGTGATATAGAACGAGTGGTTCACCCCATCGTTCGTGAAGTTGGCGTCGGTAAGGTCGGAGTTGTAGAGCTTCATGTAGTAGGTCACATCCGCGTGACCGAGATGATTGACGAGGTGAACGCCGTTGTTGAGAAGGGGCCTCAGGTCGTTCATCCCGCTCCAGGTTCCCTGACTGTCGTAGAGCACGTTCACATTGAAGTACGACGGGAACCCGACCGTGGTGTAGCCATGGGTCGAGGCGCCGAGGCGGATTTCTTCCTTGTAGGTATCGCCGTACGTGGGAGGCGTCGTGTTCCAAAGGAGTTCCCCGACCATGAGCGCCTTGGTACACTCCGCAACAACCGGTGAACTCTGATAGGCCACCGTCTTGTTGAAGAAGTTCGCGAACTCAAACGCATTGTCGGCACATACCCGAGCGACGAACACCTCGGCGATCAGGTCTGCCTCGTTGCTCTCGCCCCAGTAGCCATCGCCGTCCGTGTTCCAGTTTCCATCCAACCCTGCGTAGTAAAGGTCGGCAGGGATGTTGCTGTCCGCATAACCACCGCCTGGGTCATTGTACAGGCCTCGGTGCGGGACGGCCTCATCGTCTCCTGCCAAGAGGACGTGCTGGATGTAGTGGTTGGTAAAGTAGTCTTTGATGCAGTTGCGGATCTTGTCGGGATTGTCGACGCCAGGGTACGTCGCATAGATGGACTCGACGGTCTCGACCGCGATGCGCCAGCCGCGCACCGTCCTGTACGTGACGTAGGGAGCGAGGTGTGCCTGATTGGCCGAACTCGTGATGACGAGCAGGTCGTACGGTACATCTCGTAGCAGCCGTTCTTCGGGATATGCGGTCATGGCGGAGGCGTCGAGGACCGTACTCGCGACCCTGGCCCTGTCGCCTGCCGTGCCTCGGTACATCGAGGCGAGCGCCTCGGTCGCGCGCGAGGATGGGCTGGTGACGACATGGACCGTCATTCGAGGAACGTACCGCACCTCTCCGGTCCCCGGGGTGTACGTCACGGGATGCAAGGTGAACGACCCCACAGAGTAGCCGGTCATGAGGTGCGTGGCGACGTTCGCGGCCCTATATGGGGGGAACTCCGCCCTGCTCCCCACGAGCTCGGGGAGCAAGGGGGTGGGCTCCCACGGGCCCTGGAAGGAGAATGGATACTGCCGCTGGACGACCTCCACCGTGTACGAGCCGGGAAGGATGATCGGTTCGGCCGCCTCAACCTCCAACGAGGACACCTCGTGGCCGGGAGGCAGGAGGACTATCACGCCGTGCACCGGCAGGAGAGGTTCCCCTGCCTGCCCGATGCTGTGGCACCCAGGGATCTCGAGGTGAGCTCCCCCTTCGAGGTAGGTCACGGTGGGCTGCTCATAGTCGAAGGTGAACGTGAGCACGTCTGCCCCGGCCGGGACGATGAAGAGGGCGAGAGTCAAGGGGAGGAAGGCCTGGGTGCGCATGGTCTACTCCTGGTCCAGGTGGGATGATGACGGGGAACGGGCGGCCGTCGGATTCACGAGCAGGAAGTCAACCTCTCCCACAGGGGGAGAAGGGGACGACTCGTTGAGCGCTGCATCCACCGCGGTGATGCGGAAGGTGTAGTTCACCGCCACGTCGCCGAGGGATCCAGACACGTCGACCGACGTCCCCGTGGTCGTGGTGAGCAAGAGCGGGAGGGTTGGCACAAAGTACGAGGAGGTGGACCGGTAGACCCGGTAGAAGGCGACCCCGACGTTGTCCGTGGCGGGCGCCCAGGTGAGGGTCCCCGAGGCATCGAGGGAGGCCCACGCGGGGGAAGTGGGAGGTTCAGTATCGGTTCCCCCGGTCACGGTGATGGTACCGAGGAAGGCGATCCCATTGTACGCCGTGGCCGTCACGTGCATCGTCCCGGCGGTCGAGGCGGACACGGACAGGGTCGCTTGGCCCAAAGCGTTCGTGTAGGCCGCCTGGTGGACTTCCCCCGCCTTGTACAGGCACACGAGCGCCCCCTCACACGGGACCCCGGACTTCGTGACGGTCACCGTGACCTGGTGGGGAGAACCTGCAGGGACCGTGGGGGGGAACGATGCCTCAAGCGGTGTGGGCGCGAGGGTATACAGGAGGAGGGCAGGATCCCCGAAGAGGTTGTACTGCTCGAAGTACCCGCGCTTGCGGTTCTGGGTCTGGCCGTACCCGGCCAAGTAGCGGAGCTTCCCTTCGAGCACGAAGGCCCCGGCCCAGGTGTACCCATCGTCGAAGAGGGCATCCCACATCCGGCGCTGCAGGTAGTCATCGTCGCCCCAGAAGCTCTCGACAGACGATCCATATGAGGCGAGTGCCCCCTTGTTCGGCGGCCTGATCCACCGCTCCATGAAGCAGGCATCCTGCGACGGCCATGCGTAGTTGCCCGTGAGGCAGGCGAAGCTCAACACCATCGGGTACTTGTCGAGGTTCGTGAGCTGGTCCACGTACCATCCGTTGAAAATGACGCTCGTCCATCCCTGCCACGAACTCTCGAGGCCGTGCCCCGAGTAGGTCACCATGGCCCTGCCTCCGTTCACCGCGTCCGGGATGGTCGTGCCGGTGTCCGTGCCGTACGTCCACAGGGAATCGCAGGTGACGCCGTGGGCACGGGCCTTCGCCATGCAGTAGAGGTGCGTAGCTTCGGTGATGCCGTGGTAGGTGGGATCGTCCGAGGAGATGAAGTACTGACGTCCGGTCCAGAGAGAATCGACCGACCAGGCCGTCTGCTCGTAGTCCACCGTCTTCTCCACCAAGCCCGCGATGTGCTCGGCGGTGCGAAGCGAGAACCGACCGAGGTACACGTCAGGCACCCAATCCGCATTGTCCATGCAGCTGTAGTAGAGGTCCGTGGGAGGGTTCTGATAGCCTGAACCGTTCCAGGCGGGTATGGTGTTCGTGTCGCCCACGAGCAGGACGTACTCGGGCGGGGGATCCCAGGTCTGGTACGCGGTGCGGATGTACGCCTGGATGTTGGATGCCGTGGCACCCCCTGGGATCTGGCTCGTCTTCACGACGGTCGTGGGGAACCCCTTGCGGCTCTTCCACTCCGCCAGGGGGAGGATCGCGTCGTAAAGCGCGTCCGCAGTCACGATGAGGTAGGCGGCAGGGAGGGGCATGAGTGCGCGCGTGGTCGGATTCAGCACGCCCTCCTGGATCTGCCGCGCGAGCTGTCCACGGGAGAGCCGCGGGTCAGGGTCCTCGAGTGGCCGCTCGAACGAAACCGTGATCCTGGCGGATTCGACGATATCCACCGTGCCGTTCGGATCGTAGCAGCCAACGTACAGCGTGAGGAGGGCCAGCCGCACCCCCCGCATGATCCCAATCGGCGTGACGAGTGCCGTGCCAGCTTCCACCGTGCGCGAGAGGTAGGCGGTCTTGTCCACGACCCAGCCGTCGTCGAGCGACGAGCCAGGTCTCTTGGGCACCGGCCGCGGGACCGGCGCCAGACGCGTGGCTCCCCACGCGCGCAGATCCACCGTGCGCACGGAGAGGTCGGTCACCCGCACGGTGACCCCTCCATCTGGCACCCGGATGAGGGCACGCGCCACCGGAACCGCGGGGCTCCCAGGTTCCTCGGGCGAGCCTCCATCCGGAAGGCTCAGCCGCGCGTAGGACACTCCGTCCCGTTCGAAGACATCGGTCGTGAGACCAGGCGAGGTCCACACGAGGTCGAGAGAGGTGGGCTCTTCTCCGACACGGGACCAGCTCGATGAGGAGCCGGCCACGCTGAGCGGACAGAAGGCCATGAGGAACGCGAGAGCGGACACGAGCCTGAGGCGGGATGCGGGGGACATGGCGACCTGAACAATCCTCCAATGGCGCTGCCGGTGGACAGGCAGGCGAAAGGGGTCGAGCCGACGGGGTCCGCGATGAGTGTCCGCCCGGGGCTCGCCGAGGGGTGGACGCACTGCACGTCGAACGTATCTTCTCCTTCCAGTCCTGTCAAGCGGTCCCCCTGTGCGACGGCCGCAGCACGTTGACGCCCCCTCGTTTGCGCCCGTGCCTGCGTCCGCCGTCCTCACGCCGGGGACACGGTCCTTCGCATCCGTGTGAGGAGACACCCGGTGGCGAGATCTCGGCGCCTTGCGTATGCGATCGTGCTCGTGGCGGTCGCGGTGGCGGTGGCCCTGCTGGTGTTTCGGCCGAAGCAGCAGGCGTGGCCACCAGCCCCCTCCGAAACGATCCCCACACCCCTGCTCCCACCCCTTCCCCAACTCCCGCACGTCTCCGGCTGGTTCAGTGGCGCCCTGAGCGCCGTGTACCAGGAACCCTACCGCAAGACGTGGCGGTTCGGGAACAACCTCGAGCAGCTCATCGTCGAGGTGATCGAGGGCGCCCAGCACACGGTGGATGTTGCCGTCCAGGAGCTCAACCTCCCGCTCGTCGCGCAGGCCTTGTGCCGAGCGCACGCCTCAGGCGTCAGGGTTCGGGTGATCCTTGAGAACGCATACAACCGCGTGCCTAGCGCTCTCACCGACCAGGAGATACGGCGACTCCCGCCCTACCACCGGGCGAAGTACGACGAGTTCGTTCGCCTCGCCGACCTCGACGGGGACGGGAGGATCTCTCGCGCGGAGGCCTCGCAGCGAGACGCGGTGTTCATGCTGCGCGAGGCGCGCATTCCCATCGTCGACGACACCGAGGATGGGAGCAAGGGCAGCGGCATCATGCACCACAAGTTCGTCGTGGTCGACAACACGACCGTGCTCTTCGGCTCAGCGAACTTCACCATGAGCTGTGTCCACGGCGACTTCGCAAACCCGGCGACCCGAGGCAATGCGAACCACCTCCTCAGGTTCGACAGCCCGGATCTCGCAAAGTATTTCACAGAAGAGTTTGAAATAATGTGGGGAGATGGGCCAGGAGGACTCAAGAACGGGAGATTCGGGAAAAAGAAACCGTACCGAGGCGAGCGGATGGTCGCGATCGATGGGTGTCCGGTGATGGTGAAGTTCTCCCCAACTCCAGGCATACTTCCGTACGAGCAGACGACGAATGCGCTCATCGCGAGCGTCATCCGCAAGGCGACACGGTCGGTGGACATGGCGCTGTTCGTGTTCAGTTCCCAGGAGATCGTGGATGCCCTCGCGGAGGCCTGTGTGCGCCACCCGGAGCTCGAGGTGCGGGGCGTGTTCGACGCGGGGTTTGCGACGAGGTACTACAGCGAGACGCTCGACATGTGGCAGATGGCGCTCATGAATCGGGGAGCCTACGAGGTGAGTGCGGAGACAGGTGCACCGAATCGACCGTGGGACTTCCGGCGCGGCATGATTGGGATCGCGCGTCTGCCTGAGGGGGACAAGCTCCACCACAAGTTCGCGGTCGTGGATTCCGAGCTCGTGATCACGGGGAGCCACAACTGGAGCGCGGCGGCGAATACGAACAACGACGAGGCCCTCGTCATCATCCACAGCGAGGTGATCGCCGCCCACTTCCTGCGGGAGATGGACCGCCTCTGTGCCTCACTGCACGTGGGGCCCACCCGCAGGCTCCTCCGGAGGGTCGCGGAGCGGGGCGGGGTATCGCCGCCCTCGCACCGGGCCAAGGGGGGCAAGGCATGGCCTCCGACGTCGAATGACTGAGGAGGGGGTCTCCCCGGGTGGTTGGGTGTCGGTTGGCCTTCGGGGAGCGTTCCCTCCGTCGTGGAGCGGTGTGTTCCCCGCCGGAGGAAACCCCGGGTTCGGTTGAGCCACGCCACCTCCACGCGGGCCGATGGTGACGATTCGCAGGCGAGGGATCGTGGCGTACGCCGCAACGTTTGGGGGAGACGGCGTCACCTCCGGTGCAAGGTTGCGGGCTCGTGGCTAGCCAGGAGGCTCCTCTCCCCGCGTCCGTCATCGTGGTGAACCACAACGGCGTCTCCTTCCTTGGCCCGTGCCTTGAGAGCCTGCGGGCCTTGGACCCGCCTGCGGCAGAGGTGATCGTCGTCGACAACGCCTCGGACGACGGGAGCGTGCCCTTCGTTCGCTCGCATCACCCGTGGGTGCGGCTCGTGGAGGCAGGGGAGAACCTCGGCTACTGTGGGGGGAACAACCTCGGGATCCTGCACGCGACCCAACCCTACGTTGCCCTCCTCAACAACGACACGACGGTCGAGCCTGGGTGGCTCGCGCAGCTCCTCGCGGAGTTGGAGGCCCACCCGGAGGCCGCGGCCTGCTCCTCCCTCGTCTTGCTCCCGGGCGATCCGCCGCGTGTCCACTACGCCGGGTCCGAGGCTCACGTGCTGGGACACATCGCCAACCTCCACTACCTCCGCCCGTTGGCCTCGGTGGAGCGAGAGCTTCGGCCGTGCGAAACGGGGGTGTACGTCGGGTCGTCGGTGCTGTTCAGGCGGGGGGCGCTCGATGACGTCGGATTGCTCGAGGAGAGGTTCTTCATCTACGAGGACGAACTCGACCTGAGCCTCAGGCTCAGGATGAAGGGCTGGACCATACGCTGGACACCTCGGTCCGTCGTGTGGCACTTCACGGGCACACCGGGGCTGGCCGTGCGCACGAGGCAGGCCTACCCGCCTCGCCGTGCGTTCTTGGTCACGAGGAACCGCTGGTTGGTGATCGCACGGCTCTACCAGGTTCGCACCATACTCCTCTTGCTCCCCTTGCTCGTGGGATACGAAGGGGCGTGGTGGGTGGCCATGCTGAGACGGAAATGCGGACGGCAAGTCATCGAAGCTCTCGGGTGGAACTGGCGAAACAGGCGGTGGGTACTCCATCAGCGGAGAATGATTCAGGCCACCAGGACGGTTGGCGATCCCGCACTCATGTCATCGCCGACGCTCTCCCCGGTACCTGGGCTCGCCGATAAGGGAGTGGGCTACGGGTTCCGCCGCGCCGGAGAATCGCTCGTTGCATTGTACTGGTCGTTCGTCCGCAGATTGCTCTGACGCATTCGGGAGGAGGGTATGACCCCACTGCTCATGGTCCTCTTGGTCGCCGGTTCTTCCGCCGATTTGCTGAAGGTCGTCTCGAGCACCCGTGACAGGACCGTGGTGCACATCGACGTTCCTGAGCCGACGTGGGAGACCTCGACGAGCGGAGGCCGGGCGTATCGGGTCCCCCGCCTCGCGGGCGGGTTTCCTCGGGGCGTGCCCGGGGAGCCTGATCTGCCCGTCATGCGCTTCGTGGTCGCCGTTCCTCCAGGCACACGCCCTTCGGTGGAGGTGACCACGTCGGACAGGGTGAGCTACCGAGGGGTGGACCTGCCACCGGCGGCGCGTGAGGCACTCTTGCCCGTGGCGGGAAGGGGCATGGAACCCGTGATCGTGCAGGTGCCCCCATCCCTGGTGTCCGAACCGTATCCGCAGGTGCGGGCGAGGGTGGTGCAGACAGGGAGGATCCGCTCACTCGACGTCGCCTACGTCGAGGTCTGCCCCTTCCAGTACTATCCTTCGCAGCGCCTCCTCTGCCTGGATCGGGACCTCACGGTCACCGTGACGACGCCTCCGGCTCCTCATGCCATTGCCCGACGGGCAGTGTCCCACGACTTCATGGAGCCCGTGCTTCGCCGTCTCGTGCTGAACTGGGAGGAGGCGAGCGCCTGGCGGGAGGGACCTCCCGTGACGGCGACCCGTGAGATAGCCCGATGGGACCCCCCGTCCCCTGCCCTCAAGCTCCTCGTCGATCATGAGGGATTCTACTCGGTGACCGGGGAGGAGCTCGCCGCCGCAGGCATGCCGATCTGGGCCGTGGATCCAGCTTCGCTGCGGCTGGTGTGCAGGGGGGTGGACGTGCCCTTCCACGTCATCGGCGATGCCGACGGCAGGCTCGACCCCTCGGATCGGCTCGAGTTCTTGGGCGAGCCCGTGTATCGGGAGGATCAGGGGCATCGCCTTGGCATGGTCGGGGGGGTGTTCGCCGAGACAAACGTGTATTGGCTCACGTGGGGAGGGACCCCTGGGGTGAGGATGCAGAGGAGGACGGTGGGGACCCAGGGGGGAGTCCGTCCGCTGTTCTTCCGGGAGCGAGCCCACATCGAGCGCGACCTGAACCCGTTCGTTCCCAACGTGGCGGCGATCAGCGGGGACCGGTATGGGACCGAGTGGTTTTGGGGCCCACCCCTCACCCCCGCCGACGGCATGGTCTCCTACTCGTTCACCCTGCGCGGCGTGGCGAACGTCTCCAACGGGATCCACCAGCGGGTGAGCCTTCGTGGCTATACCCATCCCGATCTCATGCAGAACCCCCACCACCACGCCATCGTATACCTCAACAACGTGCAGCTCACCCACCTGCTCTGGTACGCGAACGACGAGGCGTTCTACGATTCCCGCTTCGACCCGTACTATGTGCCGAGCCAGTGGCCGAACGGCACTGCCCTCCGTGAAGGGCAGAATGAGTTTGCGGTCCAGCTCTCGGGTGACACGGAGTACGGGTGGATGGACGGCGCCTACACCGACTGGTTCGAGCTCGACTACTGGCGCACGTATGAGGCGTGGAACGACTCACTCGCGTTCTGGAGTCCGCAGCACCTCGGTCCAGGGACGTACCAGTACGTGGTGTCGCGGTTCACGTTCTCCGGACAGGTGCTCATCGATGTGACCCACCGGCAGATCCTTGAAGGGTACGAGGAGCTCTACCAGGGGGTTCTCGGCGGATGGACCGTGCGGTTCACCGACGCGACCGCAGACTCCACTCGATACCTCGCCCTGGCCTCCTCCAGGAAGGAGTCTGTACTCGGGATCGTCGCGGAGAGACCCTCGAATCTCCACGACGCGCCGGGTGCGGAGTTCGTCATCATCACCCACGAGGACCTCCTGCCCGAGGCTTCCCGCCTCGCGGTGGAGCGGACGTTCGGGGACACCCCCCTCTCGACCATGGTGGTCGACGTGCAGGACGTCTACGACGAGTACGCCTTCGGGGTGTTTGACCCTCGGGCGATACGCGACTTCCTCGTGGACGCCTACGTGACTTGGCCTGTCCCGCCCTCGTTCGTCCTCCTCTTCGGCGATGCCTCGTGGGACTACAAGCTGAACAGTCCCACCTCGGACCCTTCGCATCGGAACTTCGTCCCCTCGATGGCCAATCCGGTGTTGGACGACTACTTCGCGAACGTGGACGATCAGGGGGGCGCCGACAGCCTGCTCCCCGACCTGTACCTCTCTCGGATCGCCGTGGAGAACGCCGACACCGCGCGCACGGTGGTGGACAAGCTCCTGGGGTACGCCTCGCGCGATTGGGCTGAGGGTCCGTGGCGCGAGAACGTGCTGCTCATCGCCGGGGGGTACCGCCGTTCCAATGGGGCGGATGACCGCGGCATCTTCAAGAGCCAGTGCCAGACGCTCATCAACCAGTGGGTCCTTCCAGAGCCTGCCCACTATCGGGCCATCCTCTTTGCCCGGCCAGAGAGCCTCCACTTCGACAATGAGTTCGAGACGACCGAGGACGAGTCGCTCCAGCACTACTTCAACGAGGTGGGCGTCGCGCACGCGACCTACCTGGGCCATGGGGCGAGCTGGACCTGGGAGACGATGTTCTGGGCCGACGACGTGGAGAACGACCTCACCAACACGCGGATGCTCCCGATGGTGAACAGCCTGACGTGCCACACGGGCAGGTTCGCCAACCCCGAGATCGACTCCTTCGGGGAGATCTGGATGTGGCAGCCTCATGGCGCAATGGGGTTCTGGGGGACCACTGGGTGGGGCTACACGACGGCTGACTACTACCTCGCCTCACGCCAGTTCGAGTCGATCTTCCGGTACCAGGAGCGTACGCCGATCGTGGCGCTCACCTACGCGAAGCTCGCGCCAGAGATGTACCGGTGGTGGAACGACCCCATGATCTCGCCGCTGCTCTACACGTGGCTTGGCGATCCCCTCATCCGCCTTGGGTTGGCCGAGCGACCGGATTGGGCCATCGACTCGATGTGGGTGGAGCCACAGCCTGTCATATCGGGCGACACGATCAGGGTGTGTGTCCGGGTGAGGAACAAGGGGATCGACCCGGGGCCCCCAACGACGCTACGTCTCTTCGACGCGGATCCGGACAGCGGTGGGACGGCGCTCACCGAGCTCGGCGTTCCCCCACTCGGGAAGGACGGGAGCTCGACCGTCATGTGGGAGGAGGTTGCGAGCGGTGCAGCTGGCGTGCGATTCGTGTTCGGATGGGTGAACCCGGACACCGCGCAGCAGGAAGCGTATCGAGGCGACAACCGAGGCTCGACGAGCTACCTCGTCTCCGACCCGATCCCCGACCTTGCGACCGCCGATTCTCTCCTCACGATCACCCCGTCGAGCCCTCAGGTCCTCGACAGCGTCCTCACCATGACGCTCCAGGTCGCCAACATCGGGACCGGGCCCGCGGGGGCATTCAGGGTGCTGTTCCGTGACTCCTCGCTCACGGACGCGGTGGTGCAGGAGCTCGCGGACGTGGCAGTCGCCGGCGTGGCCCGCGGAGCAACGACCACGGTGTCGGCGCGGTGGGCATTCACCGACGTGGATGCCGGGGACCACGAGATCAAGGTGCTCGTCGACTCACGCGATGAGGTGGTCGAGCTCGACGAGACGAACAACGTCGCCAAGGCGTTCGTGCACATCGCCACGCGGGCCGAGCTCGTGGCCCACTCGCTGGAGGCGTCGAACGACCGTCCTCCGGAAGGGGACCCGGTCTTCCTCACGGGGGTCTGGTACAACGCGGGTGAGTCACCGACCCCCCCGTACGACGTGGCCATCTTCCGTGGGCATCCTGACAGTGCCACGAGCTCCCTCCTCGTCCTGGGAGCGAGACCGAGCCTGTCGGGTGGCACCTGGGATTCGCTCACCGTGGCGTGGGAGACGCTCGGCAACGTCGGCCCGCACACCTTCTACCTCGTGGTCGACCGGGGCGGCACCGTGCCGGAGTTGGACGAGGGGAACAACGTGCGCGCTTTGACCTTGGAGGTGGCAAGCGGCACCGACCTGAGGATCGTGGACTTCTCGATGGTTCCTCCCGCGCCGATCGAGGGCGACAGCGCGAGGGTTCTCTTCTCGGTGCGCAACGGCGGCATGATTCCGGCCGACTCTTTCACCGTGAGGTTGAGACTCGACGGAGCCACGATCCGCGAGTGGAGGGTCGAGGCAGACGCACGCGCCTCTCAGGTCTTTGCTCACGCATGGCAGTGGGCGAGGGGTGCGTCCGCGGGAGATCACGTGATCGAGGTCATCGTCGACGTGTTTGACGAGGTGGCCGAGACGAACGAGGACAACAACACCCTGACGTGGCCGGTCCACGTGATGGCGCTCGCGGACGTTGCGGTGATCCTCACGCCGTCGGCCGTCTCGCTCGTGGAGGGGGACCGGCTCACCTTGACGACCATGGTGCGCAACCTCGGGGAGGCGTCGGCGCACACGGTGAGGGTCGGGTGGGAATGGAGTCGGGACGAGGGGTGGGTCCCCCTGGACAGCCTCGTGATCCCTACCCTCGACGGCGGGGAGCACTGTACTGCGGCGACCTCTCTCATCGTCCATCCTGGGACGCACACCTTCCGGACCTGGGCGCGCGCCCCGGTGGAGGAGCAGCGCCTCGACAACAACGAGGCGTACTGCACGGTGATGGTGAGGGAGCTGACGCCCCCGGACCTGTTCCTCACCGGGGTCGTGCTCCTGGCGGACACGGTCAAGGTTGGAGATCGCGCCACGGTGGAGGTGCGGGTGGGCAACGCCGGTGAGGCCGCGCCCGAGAGCGCCTGGGTGGAGCTGCGGCCCCTGCAGGGGGACTCGGTCGTGGTCTCGTCTCCCCTCCAGCCTCCGCCGGCCCCGGGTGCGACCTCGTCGGTGCTGCTATCCTGGGTGCCCCCTCACGGTCCTTCGTCCTGGCGCATCGTGGCGTCGTGTCTGCCACAGGATGCGGTCATGGGCAATGAGGCGGACACCGTACGGGTCACCACCGTGTGGCCTGCCGACCTCACGCCTTTGGGCGGGCTCGTCCTTGAGCCGTCCCGGCCTCTGACCGGAGATACCCTCCAGGCGATCCTCAGGGTGTGCAACGTCGGCGAACGCCCTGCCCCCCTCTACACCGTCGCACTGTTCCGGGGCAACCCCTCGCCAGGACAGCCAGGGGTCGCGAGGCTCCTCGCGACCGTGACGCCCGGGCGGTTGGATCCCGGGGACAGCACGACCGTCGTGCTCACGTGGGTCGTGCCGGACGAGCCTGGCCTCCTCGACCTGTACGCGTGGATCGATGCGGCCCAGCTCGTGCCCGAGAGGAACGAGGCGGACAACCTCGTCTCGTCGACGGTCGAGATCCTCTCGCGGGAGTTCGTGGTCGACAGAGTTCTCCCCGTCCCCTCACCGGCGCCTGGGAAGACGAGTTTCCTCGTGCGCGCCAGTCACGAGGCGCACGTGGAGATCCGTCTGTACACCCTCTCGGGACGTCTCGTGCAGGTCTTGGGGCCGGTGTACACCCCGCCGGCTCGCCACGTGGCAATCCCCTGGGAGTGCGATGACCGCGACGGCCACCGCGTCGCCAACGGTGTGTACCTCTACCGCGCCGAGCTGCGGAGCGAACGCACGGGGGAGGAGGCGAGGTTCGAGGGGAAGGTCACCGTCGTGCGCTGATCGACATCATGCGGGGCGCCGGAGGGCTCCGACCCTGAGCTGGACCCTCCGGGCCCCTGGTTCATTCCTCCTCGAGGACCCAGGAGACCCACTGTCCGTATCGCCCGATGGTCACCAGACCCCAGATGCCTCCCATGACGCCCGCGGCCACGGTGGGGAGCGCAGGCTGGACGACGAAGGGAAAGGGCCGCTCGATCTCGGTGAGGGGCAGGGCCCGCACGGCGAAGTAGATCCCCATCGAGAGCACCCCCACGGCGACTAAGGACCTCAGGCACGCGAGGTATCGAGGGGGGCTGAGCCTGAAGACCCACGCGAGGACCGTTGGATCGAGGCTCTTGAAGGGACTCCCCGTGCGAAAGAGCACCGTGAGCATCATGGGGACGAGGAGGAGGAGCACGACGGACACCACGAGGCCCAGAATCCCCAGCGTACCGAGTCGGGCGGAGGAAGGCGATCCCTCGAGTGGTCGGGAGGTAAGCAGGGCCCAGCACAGGAGGCAGGGGAGTCCGGGGGAGATGAGCGATTTGAGCCAGCGGCCAATGACGTCCCACATCCCGGTGCCCATCTTCCAGACGCCCGGGATTCGGGATGCGCCTCGTTCCACGGAGAGGTAGAGGGACCACGAGTACGCAACGAGGAGCATGACCCCCACCGGCCACGCCGCGAACGTGACGAGGCACCAGGTGAGCACCCAGACCGATCCGAACCCCTTGAAGGGGTGCAGGAGGATGGAGGGGAGTTGGCGGTCAGGTGGAGGGGGTTCGGGGCGTGGTGGCGGGGGTGGCGCGGGGCGACGCAGGGGGAGCGTCGAGGGTGCGGCTGAGGCGGATGGAGGGGATGCGGCGGTGCTCGCCTCCTCCCCAGTGACCTCCACGCACACCCCGCCACAGACGGTGCAGAACCTCACGAGTTCACCGCTGAGGAGCTTCTCCGGGGCGCACTCGTCGCACCACAGGCGTTCGCAGCCCGCACACTTGGATGTCGCCATTGTCTGGGGGTGGGCGTGGCACCCCCCGGCGGAAGCGACGCGAGCTGGTGGTTCCGGGGTCAACCTAACGGTCTGTCGCTCCCAGTCTTCGAGGCCTTCGTCGGTCACAGGGTGTCCCTCCGGGTCGTGGTGGATGCCCTCAAGACGCGCACGACGAGCCTCAATGTACACGAATCCTCATCCTCGCACACCGGTTGCGGGCGATCCTGTAGGTCGGACCTAGGCGACACACCGGCGCCGCTTTGACAAGGTGAGGCGTCGCACTCCTTATTCCTGAAGCGAGTGTCCCGGGTGGGGAGGCGTGTCCTGTGGCCGCAGACGAGGGAGGAGTGAGACCGTGCCAAGGTTCAAGGTCGCCTACGTTCACCCCGCACCCCACGGGAGGGCCTCGAGGTCTCACATCCCCCTCGACGGCTTCCAGAACATCCCGGCGGGGCTCCCCGGGGCACTCAACGCCGTCCGCGCGGGCTCGGTGGAGCTCGTGGGGGTGAACGAGGCGATCGAGCTGCGCCTCGATCCGTCCTTCTCCTTGGCGGCGTGGCTTCGTGCCCAGGCCCCCGATCTCGTGCTCGTGGAGCTCCACTGGTACGTCCACACCCACGGCGCCCGCCACGCGGTGGTCACCGCACGGGAAACGTTGCCGGGGGTGCCGATCCTCCTCGGTGGGCTCACCGCCACGGCCTTCGCACCCGAGATCCTCCAGCGCTGGCACGGTGCAGACATGGTCCTCGAGGGAGAGGCCGAGGTCCCCCTCGTTCAGGTCGTGGATCACCTGCGGCGCAAGCTCCCCATGCGCGGGATCCCAAACCTGTGGGTGCGGGCAGAAGGGAAGGTGACACCGCCTGCGGCGCGGTGGTCGGCGCGCGACCTGGAAGGGTTGGACCACGTCGACATCTCTTGGCTCCAGCATCGTGAAGAGTTTGAACGCTCCGACTTCCCCTACCGGAACCGCTGGCTCCTGGTGGGCAGGGGCTGCCCACACGCCTGCTTCTTCTGTGGCGGCTCTGGGCCCTCGTTGGCCCGCTCGTTCGGCCGCGACGACGTGCTCATCCGACCCGCGCACTCCGTCGTGGCGGACATCGTCCGCCTCGCCTGCTCAGGCGTGGAAGCCGTGCACCTCACCCACGATCTCTTCAGCCTCGGGAGGGCCTACTGGGAGGAGTTGTTCCGTGGGGTCCGGCGCGCGGGCGTGCACGTGGGGCTGGGCAACGAATCCTGGGGGCCCATCCCCGATGACGAGGTCCTCGAGGCGTGGGCACAGACCTTCGATGTCACTCGCTCGTACATCGCGCTGTCACCAACCTCCGCGTGGTCCGGCCTCGCGGCCCTCGCGTCCAAGAAGCCCGACGCCTCCGCCCTGTTTCGCGCATTGGAGCGGATGGCTTCGCACCGGTTCCCCTTGCACGTGTTCTTCCTCCTCAACATCCCGGGGGAGACGACCGAGACCTTCCAGAAGACGATCGACTTTGCCTCCGCGATCCTCGAGCGCTACCCTCGCGATCTCCTCAGGCTTGAGATACAGCCTGCCCCGATCGATCCCCGCAGCCCGGCCGCCCTCGGGTTGACCCGAGGGTTCCGATTCCGTCAGCCGACCTTGGACGACTACCTTGCCGTCTCCCGTGGGGACTACGTCCCAGACTTGAGCTGGCCCGTCGAATGTGGGGCCGTGGACCCCGGCGTCCCCGTCGAGGTGCCTCCCGCACGGCCACGCCAGATCATGGCCCTGAGTGCGCGGTGCCCTTCCTTCGCGGATCGGTGGCGCGACCTCGTCCGGCTCGAACGGCGGGGGCAGGACCGCCAGACCGAGCAGCCTCACCCTGCAACCGGCCCTTGACCCACCCAGACGTGTCGGAGTGGAACACCCTCGACTCTGGAGGGTCCAACACAGGGCCGGTGCGCATGGTCACCGTGTCGAATCGGAGAGCCTCGATGCCGAGTGCGCGCGTGCAGCGATCGAACCACCCCGCACCCACGTTGGTGATCCCAGCATCGAATCCGGAACCCGGCATCGTGGAAGAAGGGGAGAAGGATCAGTCGCTCTGGCTTTTCCCCGCGGGATCCGAGCCCGTCGAGCGCCCGTGAGACGAGTCCGAGGGCCAGTCCCCTCATCGTGACGGCACGCACAAGGAACCCAACGAGGTACCTCGTCATTGACGAGCCCTGGCTCCGAACCCGTTGCTTCCTAACTTGACGCGGTGGTCGTTCAGTGGTGACCCCGCCGGAACAAGGAGTGCAACGTGAGCAGGATCGTGATCGACATCGAGACCGTACCGACCGAGTGGGAGGGGCTCGACGAGGAGGAGCGGGCGTACCTCCTCCAGAGCGCCCGCACCGAGGAGGAGCGCGACAAGATCCGTGAGGGGTTAGGCCTCTACCCGCTCACCGGCAGGGTGATTGCGATAGGGATGCTCAACCCCGACAGCGGCAAGGCCCTCGTGCTCGCGGAGGGGGTCCCAGGTGAAGGCTCCGCATGGGCGCACGAGGAGGGGGTGGAGTTCTGGACCGGGAACGAATCGGAGATGCTCGAGAGGTTCTGGGACGTGGTGAAGCGCTACCAGCAGGTGGTGACCTTCAACGGGCGTTCCTTCGATGGCCCCTACCTCATGCTGCGGAGCCTCGTCCTTGGGGTGCCCGCGAGTCGGAACCTCGTGCCGAGCAGGTACCGCCTAGCGGATCACCTCGACCTCTTGGACGTGCTCACCCTCTGGGGCAGCCTGCGTCGGTCCTCGCTCGAGTTCTTCTGTCGTCGCCTCGGCATCGCAAGCCCTAAGGGCACGATGCGGGGCAAGGACGTGGCGGAGGCCTACCGCGCTGGGAGGATGGAGGACATCGCGCGGTACTGCCTCGAGGACGTGCGCGCGACCGCGGAGTTGCTCCGCCGCACCGAGGAGACCCTCGGCGTACTCCTTCAGGCGACACTGTGACCCTCTGAGGGGGGAGTCACCCGTGGGGGCGGGAGTGACTCTGGACCGGGTGCGCGAGGCCGGGCTCGGCGCCGGTTTCCAAGACGTGGGCGCGTGGATCCCTGAGCCATTGGCGCAGGAGCGTGAGATCCTGCGGACGTGGCTCGAGGCGGGCTTCGGCGCGACCATGACCTCCCTGAGGAGGGGGCTTCAACCGGTGAGGTCCCACCCGAACCTCTCCTGGGCGAAGGCCTTGCTCGTATTCGTGGTCAGGTGGGACCACCTCCACGCCGGCTGCGCGCCTCGGTGGGCAGCATGGGCCGCGTCGTACGCGAGGGGACCGGACTACCACCGTACTGTGGCGGAGAAGCTCGCACGAGTGGCCTCGGAGCTGGGATTCCGTCGCTCCTCTGCCCACGTCGACGCCACGCCCCTCCCGGAGCGAGCGATCGCGCGGAGGGCAGGGCTGGGGTGGCTGGGGCGGAACAGGTTCCTGATCCACCCGCATCTCGGGGGGGATGTGTGCCTCGCGGAGCTCGCCGTGGACGAGCCGATCTCCTTCGGCGAGGGCGACCCGATCGAGGCCCCGTGTGGCGAATGCGCTGCGTGCATCGACGCCTGCCCCACGGGGGCCCTCACCGCCGACGGGGTCGACGCGCGCCGATGTGTGGCCTACCACACGAGCCGGTCCCGCAGGACCATCCCCCATGACCTGCGCCCCTCGGTGACGCTCGTGGTGGGGTGTGACGCATGCCTTCGCGCCTGCCCGTACGGGAAGGCGTGCGGGGAGTCCACGCAGGAGGAGCGTTTCCTCGAGGAGCTCATCACCGCACGCACCCTACAGGCCTTCGACAGGGTGGCGGCAGGCACCGTGCTCGCCCACCTGGGGCGCGCTCCCACGGTACGGAACGCCGTGGTCGTGGCGGGGGCGCGTCGCCTCGATCCGCTCGTGCGAGCGGTCGAAGACGCGCTTGCGAACGACCCCTCTCCCCTCGTGCGGGCGCACGCGGCGTGGGCCCTGGGGCGTCTCCCGTCTCGTCGCGCACGTCGCGTGCTGGACTCGCGCGTGGGCACGGACCCCGATCCCACCGTCCGGGAGGAGCTGCGGTGGGCCCTCGAGGGACGTGCGGGCGCGTGTGAGTCTGACGGATGTGAGGGAAAAGGACCGGCGCCCCAGCCTCCAGACCGGGGCGCCGGTTCCGACTAAGGGCAGGTGGGCAGACTACTGGACCGTTACGGTCACCGTGACAGGGTTTCCGCCTTTCGCGCCGAACCAGGCGACATGCTCTTCGACCATGTCCCACACGAGGGAATAGGTTCCTGGGGTCGAGGGGGCCTTCACGCGGGCCCTGAACTCACCCACACCGCCTGGGACCACATCCTCGGGAGCCATGCCTCGCCCCTCCGGTGACTTCAACCGCTGTCCCTCGGCGTCCATCCAGTAGCAGCCAAGCTTGATCGTCCCCTTCGAGGGCCACGGGCGATCGGAAGTGTTTTTCACGCCCACGGTCACCACGATGGAGGAGTCCGCCATCATCGACAGGGGCGTGTCGTGCGAGAGGATCTCGTAGGAGTACGAAGCCGCCGTGAGCACGGGGGCAGCCCTCTCGGGCTCCTTGGGTTGTGGCTTGGAGGTCGGGGGTGCGGGCTTCTCACCACAGGCTCCCACGAGAGCGACAACGGCCACACATGCGAGGAATCGCCGCATGCACTGACTCCTTTCCCGATGGTCACCAGAGGATGACGATGATCGAGGGAAGACAAGAACAAGAAACCCACGATTCGTGGCTCCGAATGTAGGGTTCTCCCGCCCGCGGAGCAAGCCCCTCGCGTGACCCCTGCGCCCCAGGAGCCCGCGCCGGGCCCGCCTTGTCGCCCGCCCGCGGGCGGGACTTGACGAGGAAGGGCCCGCTCCCACCTTGTCGCTCAGGCTCTTCTCCCACGTCAGGTGTTGCAGCGGAAGGAGCGGCTCAGGTGCGGGAGCGCCTCGGTCTGGTCATGGGGTGGGTGTCCATCATCGTGAACACCGTCCTGTTCGGTATCAAGCTGTACGCGGGGTGGAAGGCAGGGTCGGTCGCGATGGTGGCGGACGCGTGGCACACCCTGTCCGACTCGTTCACCTCGGTCGTGGTGGTCGTGGGGTTCTTGATCTCGGCCAGGCCCGCAGATCGGCGCCACCCGTTCGGTCATGGCCGGGCGGAGTCGGTGGCTGCGATCGTGATCGGGACCCTGTTGGGCGTGGTGGGTTTCCGGTTCCTCGCCACCTCGATCGAGCACTTGGGTGCACGCCAGGCCGCACGCTTCGGGGTCGGGTCCATCGCCGTGTTCGCGGCATCGGCGGTGGTGAAGGAGACGCTCGCCCAGTGTTCATTCTGGGTCTCCCGCAGGCTAGGTTCGACCGCACTCCGTGCCGACGGGTGGCACCACCGCAGCGACGCGGTGGCATCCGCGGTGATCGTCGCCGGAGCCTTCCTCGCCCCCTCCTGGTGGATCGATGCGGTGTTGGGCGTGGTCGTCTCGGGGCTCGTCATCCACGCCGCATTCGACATCGTGTTCACCAACTCGCACCACCTCCTCGGGGAGAAACTCGATCCCGCCACCGAGGAGAGGATCCGCTCCCTCATCGCCCAAGCCGGCCCGGAGGCCTCGGATGTCCACCATTTCCACGTCCATCGCTACGGGGACCATGTGGAGCTCTCATTCCACCTGCGGCTCACGCCGCAGATGCGGGTTGGCGATGCACATGGGGTGGCAGATGAGATCGAGCGCCGTCTCAAGCGCGAGATGAATATCGATGCAACGGTCCACGTTGAGCCGACGAGGCTGCCTTGCTACGAGCCCCCACGTTCCCTACCCAGCCATGGAGAGAAGGTCGAAGTACAAACGGGCAATGTCGGCGCTCCTTTGGTTCATGGCGGCGACGACGGTCGTTTGTCGTGACGGCACGTGCATCATGACGGCCACGAAGCCGAGGGATTGCCCCAGGTGTCCGAACCCTACGGCCCCGTCCGCTGAGACCGCGGACGCGAGGCCGAGCCCGTACCCGTTCGGGTTTTTCATCGTCTCCAGCGTGGAGGGGGAGCGGAACAGCTCCCCTCCCATGAGCGCAGACATGAAGCGTCGCACGTCCCCCACCGTGCTCACGAGCCCCGCGGAGGCCCACTCGAAACTGTAGTCGTACCACGAAACGTCCGTGTTCCCGTCATACCCGTGGGCAAGGGGAGACGGGATCGGCTCGTACTCTGCGAGGAAGGTGTCCTGGAGCCGCAGTGGGTTCAGGATCCGGTACCTGAGGACGAGGTGGAACGGCCGGCCCTCCAATTGCTCGACGATCATGCCCAGGAGGATGTAGTTCGTGTTCGAGTAGGCGATCTCGTTCGCGGGCAGGGCATCGGGGATGCATGGTGGACGGCCGTGTCGGTAGGCATACCGAACCAGATCCAAAGGCTCCCATCGACGCAGGGGGTTGGCGTGGATGAGGTGGGAGAATCCCTCGTCGGCGTAGTCGGGGATGCCGCTTCGATGGGAGAGCAACATCCGGATGGTGACGCGGTGGCCGTACGATTGTCCATCGATCACCACGAGGCTCTCAACGAGCGCCCAGTCGAAGAACGGCACGATCGTCTCGTCGAGCCCGAGGACCCCCTCCTCCACCATCTGGAGCACGATCGTGGCGGTGAAGGTCTTCGTGAGGCTCCCGATCCGAACCTTATGGTGAGTGGTCATGAGCCTGCCAGAGAGCTCGGCGTCGCCGCTTGCCCCTGACCAGACGCTGTCCCCCCGGGCCACGAGGGCCACGACGCCCGGAATGGCGGAATCGGCGGCGTAGAGGTCGATGAGTGACTGGTAGTCCATGGGAGCAGGGCCGGTCCCGTCGGAGATGGTACAGCCTGCGATCCACGCCAACGCCGTCAGACCCCACGCGAACGTCTTCAAGACAACCTCCCCGAAACCGGCCCGCACGAGGCCGCAAAGAAACGCGCCACGACCACCGTCTTCGACGGAAGGAGGCAGGGGCCAGACGGGGACGCAAGCCCGACGTGTGGGGGCATCCACTCACCTCGGCCACCGTGCGCGGGCGGGGAACGCCACGAACCCCCTCGCCTACTCCGCCTCCTGCCTCCGTCTCGGGCACGCACCCGAGCGGTGCCTGTCCGTCGCCCCCCGAGGCAGCGCAGTCCTCACGGCGCGGAGGCTATCTGCCTCAAGAACCTCGCGATCTCCCCGGCGGCAACCTCGTTGCCTCGTGTGCTGTAGTGGGTGTCGCGGGGGAGGTAGAGCCCACCGCCAGCACCATGCGTCCTGAACGCCGGCAGAAGGTCCACGTAGGGGATGTTCCGGAGTCGGCAGTAGTTGATGAGGAACCGCTGGGGCCTCCCGAGGTCGTACCGGGAGGGGTCGAGCCGGTACCTCTCGCATACCGCGCGGAACAGGTCTGGCTCGACCTGGTACTGCTCGGGATGGATCACCATCACGTAGGTGGCGCCCATCCTTCGCGCCGTGTGGTGCAACGAGTCGAGGGTCGCGACGATCCGGAAAAACGAGTGGCGAGGCAGGTCGACCCGACTGGCTTCCATGCGGGAGCGCACGATGCGAAGGAATGACTCCCGCGAGAACGTCCCCTCCGACGGCTGCTGTGGCGGGGGCCGCCGCTTCGGACGGCCCGTGGCGGAGTCCTCTCCGGCTCCAGTCCGCGCCGTGGGAGGCCTCTTAGGCTTGGGAGGTCCTGCGTCCCGCGCCTGTGCCACGCCCGGCCCGCCAGGACGGACGGTTCGCCTCTTCTCATCCCGTCGTGCCTTCCTGGCAGCCTCCTGCGCCTTCTTCGTGCGATCCGCCATCACGAGCCGGTACCGCCTGACCCACTCGCGCAGGGTGAAGTTGCGAGGAAGGAACCGCTCAGGCCCGGTCCGCGCCCTCACGGAGATGTTCCGGTAGGTCAGCAGGGGTTCAGATGCGGAATTGAAGTCGTTCCCCACACAGAACCCATGCAGCACGAGGTCGGCTCCATACCGGGGCCCGTAGGCACGGAGAATCGCGAGCTCGTCGGCTGGTTCGAACTCGCCCACCGAGAGGTTCACCATCTCGTACCGGAGCGAGCCCGCGTTGAGAGAATCGACCAGGAGGTAGTGGTAGTTCTGCGGGCCCCCGACCTGGCCGAACGAATCGGCCAGCCCCAGGATTCGGAACGTCCCTGGTTGCTTCTCGACGGCTACGGGCTTGGGCCACCACCGTGCGATGACCTCCCTGAACTGACGCGGCGTCCGCGGAACCTTTGGGATGAGGATCAGTTCGCGGAACACGATCTCCGCCGCGAGGAGGGCCACACAGGTGACGAAGAGGGCAAGGGTCACGTTGACGAGTGCCTGACGGAAGGAGCGGTGGAGCGCACCGATCGAGATGAGGGCCACCAGGGATGCACCGCCGAGGATCTGGGCGCCTGGGCTCCGCCGGAGGAGCCTCTCTGCCTCCCTCGGCAGGTCGGACACGAGTTCCAGTATGAACAGCACACTGAGTGCAGCACAGAGGCACAGGAGCACGGAAGAAACGGTTCGCCAGATGGGAGGCCCCCCCACCCCTCTGGACCTGGCCCTCCCCCCCGAACAGACGAGGGTGAGGGCCAGCATCAGCGAGGGAGCCAGCTCCGGGGGTGAACCCTCCGGCGCCAGCCCTCCACGACCCATCAGCACCGCCAGGAGTCCAACGCCCGCCCAAAGGACCCATGCGGGCGTGACCCGAAAGCGTGCCTTCGAATGCACCGTAAGGGTCCCTCCTCCTGGGGCGCGGATCAACCGAGAACCCGGCGCGTGAGGAGGATCGGATTCCCCCGCCGCGGGAAGGCACCGCGGACGCGCTCGGGAGGGAGCCTCATTGGGAGAAAGGGCGGGAGCACGAGGCCAACCCCGCCAATCCTGGCCCGTTGAGGCCCCGATGCAGCAACAACGGCGAAGAAAGGATCGGCGTCCCTCCGGTCAAGCGACGGCGCTGCCCAGTCGGCATGAGGGGGAGGATCGCCCTCCCCGCCTCGGACGTTGTATCGTGCCCGCGTCTGACCTTACCTTCCCGCCCATGAACGATCATCTCCCAGTCCTCGCTTCCGGCCTCACGAAACGCTACGGAACGCTCGTGGCGGTTGACCACATCGATTTCAGCATCCCACGGGGCCAATGCGTGGGGTTCCTCGGCCCCAACGGCGCGGGAAAGACCACGACCGTCCGGATGCTCTCGGGCTTCACGCCGATATCCGCCGGGACCGCCCTCGTGTTCGGGATCGACGTCGCCCGTCACCCGAGGGAAGTGAAGCGACACATCGGGGTCTGCCCACAAGAGAACAACCTTGACCCAGACTTTACGGTCATCAAGAACCTCATGGGATACGCACGATACTTCGACATTCCTCCTGCGATCGCGAGGCAGAGGGCACTTGAACTCCTTGAGTTGCTGAACCTTGCTGATCGCATGGACGCGAGGATCGACGAACTCTCTGGAGGAATGAAACGCAGGCTTCTCCTCGCGCGTGCACTCCTCAACGCACCCCGGCTCCTGCTGTTGGACGAGCCTACGACCGGTCTCGACCCACAGGCGCGCCACCTGATCTGGCAGCGGGTCCGTGCCCTCCGGGACGGAGGTACGACCGTGCTGCTCACGACGCACTACATGGAAGAGGCGAGCCAGTTGTGCGACCGGGTGATCCTCATGAACGATGGGAGGATCGTCTTGGAGGGTGCGCCTGCGGATCTCGTGCTCGAGGAGGTCGGTCGGGAAGTGGTGGAGGTATGGGATCCGTCACCCGAGCTGGTGGACCTCGTGCGGCGTGCGGGCTGGCCGTTCGAACACGGCGACGGCCACCTCCTCGTGCGCGATCGAACCGGAGGGCGGGTCGCCAGGGCGCTCGAAGAACGCGTCCCGGGGCAAAGACGAACCGTTCGCCCCGCGACGTTGGAGGACGTGTTCCTCCTCCGCACAGGCAGGACGCTCAGGGAGTAGCGCATGCGCCGGCTGTGGGACTCGGTGTTCGGCAACGTGTCGGCTCGTGCGCTGCGCGTGTGGCAGCGTAACGCGGACGTGTGGGCCACGACGTGGCTCGTGAACTTCATCCCTCCCCTGTTCGAACCCGTGCTCTACGTCTTGGCGTTCGGGGTGGGGATGGGTGCACTGGTGGGCACGGTCTCATACCAAGGAGACGACATACCGTACCTTCGGTTCATGATCCCCGGGGTCATTGCCGTCGCGATCATGTTCTGGTCGTACTTCGAGACGACCTACGCCTCTTTCGTGCGCATGTACTACCAACGGACGTTCGATGCCATCCTCGCCACACCCCTCCTGGCGGAGGACGTGATCGCGGGCGAATGGGTGTGGGGGGCGACGAAGGCGGTCATGGCCTCCACGGTGATGCTCGTCATCGTGGGGCTCTTCGGGCTCGTCCACGTCCCGGGCGCACTCGTGGTGATCCCCCTCTCTGCGCTCGGGGGCCTCCTCTTCTCTGCCCTCGGCCTCGTGACGACGGCGCTCGTCCCGCACATCGACCACTTCAACATCCCGAGCTTCTTGGTGATCTTCCCGATGTTCCTCTTCAGCGGGACGTTCTTCCCGATCGACGTGCTCCCCGGTTGGGCGATGCGGGTTGCCCTCGCGTTGCCCCTCACCCACGTCTCATTCCTCGTGCGTGCCCTGTGCCTGCATCGGCCGGCACCCTTATGGCCGTGGCATCTCGCCTACCTCATCCTCGGGTCGGTGCTCGCGGGGGGCCTGGCGATCGTCCTGATGCGGCGACGCCTCATCACCTAGTCGGGGTGAGGGGGCACCCTTCGGCCGACGTTCACCAACTCGCCTTGCGGTCGCGCTTGGCCCTTCGGATCCCGCGCCTGCTGCCTCGTGCGGGCCGGAACTGACCCTCGCGGTGACGGGGTGTGCCGCGCTCAAGACGCAGTTGCGCCTCGTTCACCACGATGGTGCGCCCGTCGAGCACCGTGTGGTGGTACCGTCGGATAGCCTCGTCGGCCTCGGCAGCAGTCGCCATCTCCACGAAGGCGAACCCGCGCGACTTCCCCGAGAACCTGTCCACCATGAGGTCGCACCGCTCGACCGTGCCTGCCCCACTGAACAGCTGGTGGAGGTCCGCCGCGGTGGTGTCGTAGGAGAGATTGCCGACGTAGAGCCTGGTTCCCATGGGTGTCCATACCTTTCGTCTGCGTCGGCACGAACGGAGAGTCAGGGCCGACGTCCTGGGAGTCTCATCTCACGGGCGACCCACCCCGGTGGGTCATGGGGGCACCTCGCATGATGGGGGTGTTCTCGTCTCTGGCAACAGCTTTCGGCCGTGTCCCGGTCGGCCTGATCCAGGAGTCGCCCTCGCTCGGCAGGCTCGGTCAGACGTCTAGAGGCCTTTGGTCGGCATCGGGTGCGAGGGGAAGACACTCTTGGACGAGGTGCACGAGGCCCTTCGTGGGTCCCATGACATGCACGACCCGCCACCCTCGCCTCACGAGGGCGTCGGCGATGAAGCGACGGTGACACGCCGCGGGGTCTCGTTCCGCACACATGATCGCACTCGGAGACTCCAGCGCGATGGCCTCTAAGGCTTCGAGGGCCTTGCGGAAGGCCTCGGTCGCGGCGTACGCCTCGAACCCGCCCTTGCGGAACCCGCCCAACCCCTCCCCGTGCCACACGTAGACGAACCCCTCGGCCTGTAGCAAAGCCTCGAGCCTCTCACGAGCCAGATCGGGATGCCGTCTTGACCGAGGGAACCGTCGCACGTCGACCACGGTTCGGATCCCCCAGGCGGAGAGTACGTCGCACAACGCGCGAACCTTGAGGGAGGAATGGCCGAGGGTGAAGATCTTGGGGCGCTCGGTCACGGCCACCCTGCTTTGCGTCCGAGCGGTCTCGTGCCCATCAGGCGTTTCGACGCTCCTCGGGGACGGCCCTGCGAAAGGAGCGAGGAGTGTCCCGGCGGAGGGCGCAGGGTGCAGCTTCGTGCGACGGGTTCGCTCGGGTGGGAGGTGTCCGCCTCGGGGTTGGGCGGCAGCTCGCGAGGCCGAAGACTGATCACCTCGACGCCTCCCTGCTCCATGGCTTCTCCCGCGGGTTCTTCGAGGAGGTCAGGGATACGGGGCCCATGGAGCATTGAGACCGCTCGCAAAGTGACGGCCAGGTCGCGCACGTTCGGAGTCTCCCCTCACGACAGCCCCACGATGGTCGAGGAAACCGTCGAGGTTCACAAGTCGGATCCCATGGGGGCCGCGAAGCGTTCCACGGCGCAAGAGTGCCCGAAAGGGTGGGAGCCCCGGCCGTTGCGTGGCGTGCGTGCCCGCAGGGCATCGACATCCCCCTGGAGGTGAGAGAGGCCAACGCAGGGGAACGCATCAACCGGTTCGTCTGAGTTCGTCCGGCACGGTGGGGTGCGGCCGCTCGTTGCCGCTCAGCCCGAGGCACCGTTGGGCAGGCTCGTCGACGGGGGAGAGGGGTGGTTCGGCGGTTGGTCAGGGGTGTGGCCGAGCGCGACCAAGGCAGCGGTCTCCCTGAGGGACCCCTTGGGGGCGAGCCTCGCGAGGAGCTCTTGCAGGGCAGCGATCTCCTCGAGGATGAACAGCCGCACCACGTCCTGATCGTCGGGCCGTGAGGTGAAGTGGAGGGTCGCGCCCTCCTGGCGGATGGTGAGCACGGTGTCCTCTTTCCGAACTTGGTAGAGCCCCGCGGAGGGGTCCATCCGGTGCACGTAGAACTCCTCGCGTGCGAACGACTCGAGGATCCGTGAGAGGATGAAGTCCGCACCTTCCACGGTGGGCAACTCGAGCACGATAGGCTCGGTCTCCTCGGTGGGTGAGACGTCTTTCTGAGACCGCAGCCCCGAGCCGCCGGCCACGAGACGAACCAGGAGTGGGGGGGCCACGAGGGTGGTCACGAGGCTCATCATCACGGCGACCCCGAACATGTCCGAGGGCACCACACCCGCGGCCAGACCGACGCCTGCGACGATGAGCGCTACCTCCCCGCGGGGCAGCATGCCCACGCCCACCCGCGCCGCACCCCGGACATTGAACCCGACGGGCAAGGCCGCGAGCCCGCAGCCGACCACCTTCGCGAACGAGGCGAGGATCGTGAAGACGAGCCCGAAGAGGATCACCGGGCCCATGACCCGGAAGTCGACGAGCATGCCCATGACGCAGAAGAAGACCGGCACGAGGAGGCTGTAGACCGCAGAGAGCCGTTCCCGGAGCTCCTGGGCGAGGTCGACCCTGGACAGGGAGAGGCCCATGACGTAGGCCCCGATGATCATCGCTAAGCCCGCCCTCTCGGCGAGCCCGCTGAGGAGCAGGGCGAACCCGAAGGCGACGGCGGCCATCGTCTCGCGCGAGCGCAGCCACTTCAGCATGGTGGAGATCCGCCGCGCAGCCGCGGGGCCGACGGCCATGGCGACCAGCCAGAATCCGAACGCCTTGGCGGCGATGAGCCCGATCGAGCCCCAGTCGAGGTGTCCCCCTCCGCCGAGCACCCGAGAGATGCCGACGACGAGGGCGAGCACTACGATGCCCAGGACGTCGTCGATCACCGCCCCAGCCAAGATCGTCACCCCCTCCGGCGAGTCCATCTTCCGACGTTCGGAGAGGATACGGGCGGTGATCCCCACCGAGGTCGCCGTGGAGACCGCCCCCATGAACAGTGCGATGGGTTCCATGAACCCTTTGGCCAGACCCCAGACGACGGTGATCCAGGCTCCAAGGAGGAAAGAGAAGGCCACGCCTCCCAGCCCCACGACGGTCCCCGCGACGGAGTAGCGGAGGAAGGTCGCCAGGTCCGTCTCGAGGCCGGAGAGGAACAGGAGCACGATGGAGGCCAACGTGGCGATGGCGTAGAGCTCGGGGGACACCGGGAGGCCTGCCGATGGGTCGGGCGGAGGGAACAGGGGCCCGATGCCGGGGAGGGGGATGGTGCCCAAGGCGTAAGGGCCGATGAGGATCCCCGCGATGAGTTCGCCTAAGACCGCCGGCTGACGGAGCTTCCGCTCCACGAGCTCACCGACGAACTTCGCGCAGAAGATGATCACCGCGAGCTGGAGGACGAGGCGGACCATCAGCTCGGCGGTGCCCTGGCCCGCGGGCTCGGCGGAAGCCCAGGCAGGCCCCGAGAGCACGAGCAGGAGACAGGGCACCACGCGGCGCATGGTTAGAACAGACGCCGCTTCTTCGGAGGGTTCAGGATCTCGTACATCCTCCTCGCCGTGTGGGCGGTCATCAGCGCGTCGAGCACGTGATCGTCGTGGAGGAGGCGGGCGATGGAGGCCACGAACTGGAGGTGAGGACCAGGCGCGTCAGGCGGAGAGAGCGCCAAGACGATGAAGTGCACCGGCTGACCGTCCAGCGCCGCCCAGTCCAGCCCCTCAGGGTGACGCGCGAGCAGCGCGTGCAGGCCCTTGGCGGCCTTCGTGCGCGCGTGGGGCACCGCGATGCCCCGGCCGATGCCGGTGGTCATCTTCGCCTCTCGTAGGAGCACGTCGTGTCGCGCAACCTCTGGATCGGAGATGTACCCCAGCTCGTGCATGGCGGAGATCATGAGGTCCAACGCCTGGAGCTTGTTTGACGCCGTCAAGCTGGGGATGATGGCCTCCGGAGGGAGGAACTGGGCGATCTTCATGTCGCGCTGAGGCCTTGGTCTGGCATACCTCCTGGCAGTGAATCCTCGTCAGTCCGCCGAAGGTGATTCGGTCAAGCGCCGTCGCCCACTGATCCACGCCTCCGCTTCCCGCACCTCGAAGGGGCTGCCAATGTAGAGAGGGACCCTCTGATGGAGCTGCTCAGGCTGGATGTCGAGGATCGGGCCGTACCCGTCACTCGCGTACCCCCCTGCCTGCTCCACGAGGAACGCGAGCGGGGCAGCCTCGTACAGGAGCCGAAGCTTGCCCCGAGGGGACTTCTCGTCCGGCGGGTACATGAAGATCCCTCCCTTGAGGAGGTTCCGATGGAAGTCGGCCACGAGAGAGCCGATGTACCGGCTGCTGTACGAGCGCTTCCGAATGTAATCGACGTAGGAGCGTACCTCCGGCGGCCACTTCGGGTAGTATGACTCGTTCGCGCTGAAGTAGACCGCACGCTCGGGGATCCTGATGTTCTTGTGGCTGAGGATGAACTCTCCCAAGGTGGGGTCGAGGGTGAAGCCGTGCACCCCGGAACCGGTCGTGTACACGAGCATCGTGCTCGACCCGTACACCACGTAGCCCGCGGCCACCTGCTTGCGCCCCGGCTGGAGGCAGTCCTCCACGCTTCCCCTCGGGTCTTTCGACACCTTCCTGTGAATGGAGAAGATCGTGCCGATGGCCACATTCACGTCGATGTTCGAAGACCCGTCCAGCGGGTCGAGCAGGAGGGCGTACGAGCCGGTCGGATACTCGGGCGGGATCTCGATGCAGTCCTCGTTCTCCTCACTCGCCATGATGCAGAGGTTGCCGCTGAACTCGGTGGCATGGATGAACACGTTGTTCGCGAAGTGATCAAGCTTCATCACTTCTTCGCCGTAGACATTTGCCCTCCCCGCACGGCCGAGGATGTCGGTGAGGCCTGCCCTTCGCACCTCTCGCGTCACCACTTTCGCCGCGAGTGCAATGTCGTACAGGATATTGGAAAACTTCCCCGTTGCTTCAGGGTACAGACGTTCCTGTTCGATGATGAAACGGTCGAGGGAAATGACTCTGTCCTCGGGCATCGGCCAGCTCCTGCGAGGGTTGACATGGTCTGACCCCGTCGATCCTCCTTGGGGAGGACGTTTGGCGCGCGTAGTTTAGACGGCCCCAATCCACCAAGCAAGGAGTTTGCTCCCTCTCGCGGAGGCCTAAGGTGATCACCCACCCCACGACCGACGAGCCGATCCTGCAGCTTCACCCCGGGCGAGACGTCCCCCTGCGCCGCGGGCATCCCTGGGTCTTCGAGGGGGCGATCGCGAGGGTGCACGGCGAGCCGGCCTCGGGCGACGTGGTCCAGATCAGGGACGCGCACGGTGACTTCGTCGCCTGGGCATTCTACAGCGCCCACTCCCAGATCCGGGGCCGCTGCGTGTCCTGGGAGGTGGACGAGTACCCTGACGAGGGGTTCATCCGCACGAAGGCCCGCCTCGCCTGGCTCATGCGGCGACGCCTCGGGTTCTTGCCCGAGGGGGGCGTGAGGGTGGTGAACGCCGAGGGAGACTCACTCCCCGGCCTCGTGATCGACCTGTTTGGGCGGACCGCCTGCGTGCAGTTCCACCACCCGTGGACCGAGCGCTGCCGTGACCTGCTCGTGTCCTTCGTTCGGCAGGAGCTGGGCGCCGACACGGTGATCGATCGGAGCCAAAGGCCGGTGCGCGTGAAGGAAGGCCTCCCCCAGTCCAAGGGGGTGATCGTGGGGGAGTACCATGCGCACCCGGTCATCACCGAACACGGCACCGCGTTCGCCGTCGACGCGCGCAACGGGCAAAAGACCGGCTTCTACCTCGACCAGCGTGCCAACCGTGGCATCCTCGCCTCGTGGGCCGCGGGCCGACGCGTGCTGGATCTCTACGCGCATACGGGGGGCTTCGGACTCGTCGCCCTCGTGGCCGGAGCGGAAGAGGCGACCTTCGTGGAATCGGGATCGACGACGGTCGAGCTCCTCGAGGAGAACCTGCGGCGCAATGGTATTCCCCCCGACAGGTACGCGGTCGTGCGGGCGGACGTGGAGCGGTTCCTCGCCACGGCCCCTGGGCGGTACGACCTCATCGTGGTGGATCCGCCCCCCCTCGCGCGCAGCAGCCAGCATCGGCCGACGGCCCTGCGACGCATGACGCGTGAACTCGCCTCGGTGCTCCGGCTCGCGGCCCCGGGAGCCCTCCTCGCGGTGTTCAGCTGCTCGCACTCCTTGGGACGCAGCGAGCTAGGAGGGGCGTTGGCCGCGGCCGCCCAGGCCGCCCCCGCCGCCCTCACCGTCTTGAAGGAGCTTGGTGCCGACCTCGATCACCCGTACTCCCCTGCCCACCCGGAAGGTAACTACTTGTGCGGCTTCCTCTGCCACGTGGCTCGCAGCCGCTTCGGGGCCCTCGAACGTCTCTGAGCCGTCTCTCCCCGGGATAGGACCGTCACTTCGGCAGGACCATCACCTTGCCTCGGGGGTGGTCCCGCACGTGGGCGAGCGCCGCGACGACCTGGTGGAGGGGGAATCGGCCAGTGATCATCCTCTCCAGGGGCAGGATCCCCGCGCCGACCATGCGGATGAGGTGGGGGAAGATCCCGTGCCCCGCGTGGCCCCTCGACCCTGCCACGACCGAGGCGCCGCTCACGAGCCTGTCCAGATCGAGCGCCACCCGCGCCCCTGTGCGGCCCAGATACACGATGCGGCCATTCGGGGCGAGCGTTCGTTCCATGAGCGGGATCGTCTCTTCGGCTCGCCCTGCTGCCTCGACGTGGAGGTCGAAGCCCGATCCGTCGGAGAGGGAGAGGAGGAGGTCCGCCGTGTCCCCCCCTCCTCCGACCGACGCGTAGGCGCACGTCGCGCCCATGGCGCACGCGAGACTCCGGCGTTCTTCCACCGGGTCGAGGGCCACGATGAGAGAGGCCCCCGCGGCGCGGGAGAGGGCGATGGCCGCGAGGCCGATCGGCCCGGCCCCGAACACCGCCACCTTCACGCCCGGCTTGAAGCGGTCGTGGCCCACGAAGAGCCCATTGTACGCGCACCCCGCGGGTTCCAGGAGCGCCCCAAGCTCGTACAGGTCTTGGGCAGAGCCGACCCGGTCGCGGAGGGGTCCGAGGTTCCAACAGGTTCGCTCCTTCGCCGTCACGTACTCCGCGTAGGCCCCGGGGCAGGAAAAGCCCACCATGTCGAGGGTGGTGCACTGGTTCAAGGCCCCTCGTCGACAGGGCTCGCACAACCCGCAGGACACCATCCCCTCGACCGCCACCGCGTCTCCCACGGCCAGGCCTCGCACCGCGTTGCCCACCGCCACGACCTCGCCCGCATACTCGTGCCCGAGGATGACCGGCAGGCGCGCCGGACCGCTGAACCGGACGTAGCCATCCTCGTCAGGGGTGATGAGGTGGATGTCGGACCCGCAGACCCCACAGGCTCCCACGCGGATGACCACCTCGTCGGGGGCTGGGACCGGATCCGGCACCTCTTCGAACGAGGGCTGGGGGTTGCGCCACACCTCGGAAGCGACCCGAGCCTTGCGCGAAACGCGCTCTGAGTCGCTCACACGATAGTCACTCCTGGGGGACCATTCTGCGCGTAGGACCAACGCCTTCATCGGGACTCCTCGAGACTTGGACGCCTCACACGGGGCAACGTCGCCCGACCCCTGGGCATCACAGGGCGAGTGTACCCCGAGGCGGATGTGAGTTCAAGGGAAACACGAAAGTATGCAGGACGGTGGCGAGGGGGACGTTGTGCTTTCGCACCGTGAGTGGCTTCTTTCGTGTGAACGATCGATCCGACCCTTGGCCTTTGGTGGTCCCATGCGCCGAGACTCCTCACGTGACGAACTCCTCGCCTTCCCGGAATCGCCGGGCACGGTGACCCTCCGGGGCGTCGTGGATCGCGTGGTGTACTCGAACCCCCAGACGGGCTGGAGCGTGCTGCGGGTTTCCTGCGGAGACGAGGTGGTCACGGTGGTCGGTACCACCGGCGAGGTGGGGGAGGGGGAGGAGATCGAGGCGCGCGGCCGTTGGGTCGAGAGTTCGCGCTTCGGCCACCAGTTCCACGCCCAGACGGTGAGCGTGGGGCTTCCGACGACCCTCGAGGGGATGCGGAGGTTCCTCGCTACCTGCGGGCTCCCCGGGGTGGGTGAACGGCTCGCCGAGCGGCTCGTGGAGGAGTTCGGGCTCCACACGTTCGAGGTGCTCTCGCGCGAGCCCGAGAGGTTGCGCGTGGTTCCGGGCATCGGCCCGAAGAAGGCCGCCGCGATCGGGGAGGCCTGGGTCTCGGTGAGGGCCGGGAGGGACGTGCTCGTCGAGCTGTTGGGGCTGGGGATCGGTCCTGGTACCGCCCACCGCCTCCTCAAGGCGTACGGGGACCAGGCCCTCTCCGTGCTCAAGGCCAACCCTTACGCGGTGGCGGGTCACGCGGAGGGCATCGGGTTCAGGACCGCGGACCGCATCGGAGAACTCTTGGGTATCGCGCGTTCCTCCCCCGAACGAGTCGGCGCAGGCATCGTCCACGTGCTCAGACAGGCCACGGAGGAAGGTCATACGTTCCTGCCCGTCGATGAGCTCGTGGAGCGGGCATCTTGCCTCTTGGAGGTGGGGGAGGACACGGTTCGGGCCGAGCTCGACCGGCTCGTTTCGCGCGGGAGGGTGGCCGCGGACGAAGACGCCATCTACCTCGCGTCCATGCTCGCCATGGAGTCCCGTGTGGCCGAAGCCCTCGCGCTCCGCGCGGGGAGCTCGCGCGATGAGCCGCCCTTCACGCACGAGGAGGTGAGCCTGCTGGAGGAGCTGGATCCCGACCAGCAGGAGGCGGTGCGTGGGGTGTTCGGGGCTGGCATGACCGTGGTGACCGGAGGCCCCGGGACCGGCAAGACCACCTTGGTCCGCCACCTGTGTCGCATCTGCTCGCTCCGGGGCAAGCGAGTCGTGTTGTGCGCACCCACCGGGCGTGCAGCCAGGAGGATGGAAGAGGCGACGGGGAGGAAGGCCGCGACGATCCACCGTCTCCTCGAGTTCGATCCCGTGACCATGACGTTCGGCAGGAACAGGGACAACCCGCTGAGGGCAGACGTCGTGGTCGTGGACGAATCCTCGATGGTCGACCTGCCACTCATGGATAGCCTCGTCGCGGCCCTCCCCGACGGGTGCGCCCTGCTCATGGTGGGTGACGCGGATCAACTCCCCCCGGTGGGCCCAGGCGCGGTCCTGAGGGAGACGGTGGCCTCCGGGGCGGTGAGGGTCAGCCGGCTCACCCACATCCACCGCCAAGCCCTCGGCTCCCTCATCGTGGTCAACGCCCACCGTGTGAACCGCGGTCTTCGGCCTTTGGACTCACTCGAAGGGTGCGCGCCCGATTTCTCCCTCCTTCGCCGTGAGGACCCCGAGGACGCCCTCGCGACGGTGCTGGAGCTCGTCGGCTCCGGGGGCTTCGAGCGCGAGGGCCTCGATCCGAGGCGCGACCTCCAGGTCCTCACCCCGATGCGGCGGGGGACCCTGGGGACCGAGCACCTGAACGCGAGGCTGCAGGCGTTGCTCAATCCAACCGGGCATGAGCTGCGGCTACGGGATCGCGTGCTGCGCGTCGGCGACCGGGTGATGCAGGTGAAGAACGACTACGCGAAGATGGTGTTCAACGGCGAGCTCGGCACGATCGAGGAGGTGGACCCCGCGTCGAGGAGCGTTGCGGTGACGTTCGACGGGAGGAACGTCCCCTATGCGGCCGACGAGCTCGACGAGATCGCCCTGGCCTATGCGGTCACGGTGCACAAGGCGCAAGGGAGCGAGTTCCCCGCCGTGGTCGTGGTCCTCCACACCCAGCACTACGTCATGCTGCGGAGGAACCTCCTCTACACCGCACTCACGAGGGGCAAGCGACGTGTGGTCCTCGTGGGCAGCGACCGTGCGATCGCGGTCGCGGTGCGAAACTCGAGCGCGGACAAGCGGTTCTCTCGCCTCGGTGAGCGCTTGGTGAAGGCCGTGGTCGCGAGGCGCCAACGAGGGCATTGAGGCGGCGCGGGGCAGGACCCGTGACCGCCCACGACACGCGAGGCAACGCTCCCCAGGCGGGAGCACCATGCACGTGGAGGCGTGAGACATGAGATCGTGTCGTCTTGGGATCCTGACCGGTGGCGGCGACTGCCCGGGCCTCAACGCCGTGATCCGCGCGGTGGCGAAGTCCGCCATGAACTCGCTCGGCGCGACCGTCGTGGGGGTGGAAGATGGGTTCGAAGGCCTCGTGGAAGGCAGGATGCGGGAGCTGAGCAATGCGGACGTCTCAGGCATCATCAACCAGGGAGGAACGATCCTCGGCACGTCGAACAAGGGCGATCCCTGGCACTATCCTATGGAGAAGCCAGACGGGTCAATCGAGATAGTTGACGCATCTTACCGCGCTCTGAAGAACTACAAACGCTGGGGTCTCGACGCACTCGTCGCAATCGGCGGCGATGGGACGATGAACATCGCGGCGAAGTGTCTCGATCTCGGCATGCGCATCGTGGGAGTACCGAAGACGATCGACAACGACATCATGTGCACTGACTTGACCTTCGGACACGACACCGCGGTCGCGGTCGCGACTGAAGCGATCGACAGGCTCCACACGACTGCGTCCTCTCATCACCGTGTGATGGTGGTGGAGGTGATGGGACGGTACGCGGGGTGGATCGCCCTGTCCGCGGGCCTCGCGGGCGGCGCGGATATCATCCTCATCCCCGAGATCCGGTTCCGGTGGGAGCCTGTGTTCGACCACGTGATCCGGCGCAGCACGCGAGGCAAGAGGTTCAGCATCGTGTGCGTGGCGGAAGGAGCCAAGTGCCCCGACGTGGGCGAGGTGGTGAAGAGCTACGACGTGCGACGGACCGACGCGAAGCAGCTCGGCGGGGTGGGCGAGTACGTCGCGAAGATGATCACGGAGGGAACCGAGATAGAGACGAGGGTGACCATCCTCGGACACCTCCAGCGTGGAGGATCGCCCACCGCGTTCGATCGGGTGCTCGCCACGAAGTTCGGCACGAAGGCATGCGAGCTCGTGGCCGAAGGCGCGTTCGGAGAGATGGTGGCCCTGCAGTCGAACCGGATCGTCTCGGTCCCGATCAGGGAGGCGATCTCCAGGCTGAAGCTCGTTCCCCCCGACCATGAGATGGTGAAGGCGGCACGAGCGGTGGGCACGTCGTTCGGTGACGAGGGGGCGTTTCCGTCACTTGCGGAGTCTTGACTCCGACAGCAGAACTCGTGCGAGAGGTGGGGCGCACTCCGTCGTGGTGTCGCGCGGGAGCCTGGGGCTACGCCCGCTCGCGCGGCACGGGGGCCTCTGCGTAGGGGAGGGCGCGCGGTGAGGGAGGGAGAACCTGCCCGAGGAGCCCACCCCGGCGGCCCGCGGGATCGCTATGTCCTCCTTTTGTACCCCCCTCACACGCGGAACACGGAACCGCCGCTTGGCCTCGCCCTCGTCGCGTCCTTCCTGCGGGAACGAGGCGTGGCGTGCCGTGTCGTGGATCTGAATGCGCTCTGCGGGCCGAGGCTCGCGCTCGCGGCCCCTCCGGGGTCGACGCACCGGTTCCGAAGGGCGAGTGCCCATGTCGGGGAGGCTTTGGGGTTGCTTCGATCCCCGACTGGGTACGAGCGCATGGACCGGTACCGCTCCGCGGTGGAGTTCTACGCGGCCGCCCTCGCCTCGACCTCGGTGGGGAAGCCGTGGCGGCTCACCCCCAGTGACTTCACCGACGAGAGGTTCAGCGATTTCGCGCCAGCGACCGCAAAGGCGGCGCTGGAGGCGTCGGAGGCATCGCCGTGGTGGGGGATCTACCACAAGACCCTGGTACCCACCCTCGCGGCCTCCGCGCCCTCTATGATCGGGATTTCCCTCACCTATCGGTCTCAGTTCATCCCCACGCTCGCGCTCGTGCGGTGGCTGCGCACCGTGGCTGCCGGCATCCCCGTGATGTGCGGCGGCCCCTTCCTCGACTCGCTCCCCGACCCCACCCTCGCGTGGCTTGGCGACACGCTCGACGCCGTCGTGCGGGGCCCCGGCGAGCCCCACGTGGCTCGCCTCCTCGGCCTTGAAGAGCCCTCGGGGCCTTTCCGCACCCCGCACTTCGACGGGCTGGATTTCTCACCCTACTTCGTGCCGGTTCGCGTCCTCCCCTTCGCGACGACGAGGGGCTGCTACTGGAGACGGTGCGCTTTCTGCGCGGAGACCGCACCCTACGCGCAGGAGGCTCCCGAACGGGTCCTCGCGAGGCTCGAGGCCCTCGTCGAGAGGTGGGGGCCCTGTTACGTCCACTTCACGGACCACGCCATCCCGCCTGCCATGCTCTCTCTCCTGGCCTCACGGGGTTCTCCCGCGCCGTGGTGGGGATTCGTGCGTCCGACCGAGGAGCTCGCGTCCCCCGCCTTCGCGCACGCACTCGCCCGAGGGGGATGTGTGATGCTCCAACTTGGGTTCGAAAGCGCCTCGGCGCGGCTCCTTGACATGATGGACAAGGGGACCGACCCTTCGTGCTACGGCGCCATCCTCGAGAGCCTGAGGGGGGCAGGGATCAAGAGCTTCGCGTACTTCCTGTTCGGCCTGCCTCGCGAGACCGAACAGGACCGAGAGGCGACGCTGGCCCTGTGCGCGGCGCATCCGCCAGACTTCCTCAACGCCTCCCTCTTCCGTCTGCCTCCCTCCTCGCCGCTCGCGCAGGACCATGCGCGGTTCGGGATCTACGCGCCGGTGGCGGAGCCAGCCCGTCGGTACCGATTGCTCCCCTCGGACGGCGCGACACGCCCTGGGGTACGACGGTGGCTGTCCGGACGGTTCATGAAACACCCGGCCATTCGCCCCATCGTGTCCCGCACGCCCCCCTACTACAAGTCGAGCCACGCGGCGTTCCTGAGAGACGACGCCGCGCGCGCGAGGCACTTGCCCCGACTCCCTCAACGTCGCACCTTCGTGCCGTCGTGAGGAGGTTCACACGGTGGCGTTCGAATCTCTCGATGTCGCGTCTCTCACGGCGGAGTGGGCCGCGATCCCCTCCCCCACTGGACACGAGGCGCACGTCCTTCGTACCGTGGAGGCAGCCTTGGAGGCCATGGGGTGGGAAACCCACCGCATCGCGGTTTCCGGCGACCGCTTCGACGTCCTCGCCGGTCCCTCATCCGGGGCGGTCGTGTTCACCACGCACCTTGACGTCGTGCCTCCCCACATCGAGCCGAGGCTGGAGGGACGGGTCTTGTGGGGTAGGGGAGTCGCGGATGCGAAAGGGGCTGCCGCCGCGATGACGGTCGCCGCGAACCGGCTTCGACGGGAGGGCCTCGAGGTCTCCCTCCTCTTCGTGGTGGGGGAAGAGACCGATAGCGAGGGGGCACAGGCCGCGGTGGCGGCAGGGTTGCTGTTCGACTACGTGGTCAATGGGGAGCCCACCGAGAACACCTTCGCCTCGTTCCAGAAAGGCACCCTGCGCGTGACGCTGAGGACCAGGGGGCTCCCCTGCCATTCGGGGTACCCTCACATGGGAGTGTCCGCGGTCGATCGCATGCTCGACGTGCTCGGGGCGGTGCGCTCCACGGCGTGGCCCACGACCCCCTCGCGGGGCGCCACCACCCTGAACATCGGGCGGATCGAGGGGGGGGTGGCGGACAACGTGCTCGCCCCTGAGGCGACTGCGAGGCTCATGTTCCGCACCATCGGCCCTGCGGAGGAGGTGCTCGACCTCCTCGCCCAGGCCGTGCGGGGGGAGGCTGAGATCGAACCGGGCAAGATCTCGGATCCCTTGGAGTTGTACGTTCCCCCGGGGCGACCCTCCGGTCCCGTGTCATTCGGCAGCGACCTCCCGTACCTGCGGGCGATCGGGGTCCCCCTCATGGTGGGGCCCGGCTCCATCCTCACGGCGCACGGCCCAGATGAACGTGTGCCGGTCGAGGAGCTGGAACGTGCCGTGGAGCTCTACACCGAGATCGGCCGAGCGGCCTGCGTGGGGTCGTTGTGACGGAGAGGGGCACGAAGGTCCCGGTCGCGGTGGTCGGGGCGACCGGCATGGTCGGACAGCAGCTCATCGCCCTCTTGGCCCGTCACCCGTGGTTTTTCCTCGAGGAGGTCGTCGCCTCTGACAGGAGCGCCGGGAGGCCTTTTGGCGAGTCCGTGCGGTGGGCGATCGACGGGGCCGTTCCTCCCGAGGCCTCACGCCTCCTGCTCAAGGGCCCCGGGGATCCCCTGCGCTCGAGGCTCGTGTTCTCCTGCCTCGGGGCGGACGCCGCACGTGAAGTTGAACCGCGCCTCGCCCTGCGCGGTCATCTCGTGGTCTCGAACGCCTCGGCCTTCCGCCGTGAACCCGACGTGCCGCTCCTCATCCCCGAGGTCAACCCGGAATCCCTCGACCTCCTGCCCCTCCAGCGGGCACGGGGCTTCCTGGGTGGCCTCGTGACGAACCCGAACTGCGTGGTGGCCGGGCTCGCCTTGGGCCTGGCTCCGCTCCACCGCGTCTTCGGGGTACGACGGGCACTCGTGGTGACCTTGCAGGCTGCCAGCGGCGCCGGTCTCCCCGGCGTCTCCGCCGTGGACCTCGTGGACAACCTCATCCCCTGGATCGAGGGAGAGGAGGAGAAGATCGCCGCAGAGACCGCACGCATCGTCAACCCCTCCCTCGTGCTCTCCGCCTCCGTCCATCGCGTGCCGGTGCTCCACGGTCACACGATGACGGTCTCGGTGGAACTCGAGAATCCCGCCTCCCCCGACGAGCTCATCCACGAGTGGGACTCCTTCCGTCCTCCCCCCGAGGTAGAGGATCTGCCCACGTGTCCGGCCCGCCCCCTCGTCTACCTGCGCGAGCCCCAGCGGCCGCAGCCCCGCCTCGACCGCATGGCGGGGGGAGGAATGACCGTCACGATCGGGAGGCTGAGGCCGTGCCTGGTCCTGTCGTTCATGTTCGAAGTCTGCGTCCACAACCTCGTGAGGGGCGCCGCGGGTGCCGCGCTCCTGAACGGGGAGCTCTGCGTGCGTCGAGGCCTCGTCGGATGATCGTGCTGAAGGTGGGCGGAGGGGTACTCACGGACGCACAGGCCGTGCGAGGGCTCGTGCCGCTGCTGGCGGAGATGGGCCCACGGGTGCTCGTGGTCTCCGCCTTTGGGAAGACGACGAATCACCTCGAGCACGTCGTCAGGCTTCGCCGACAAGGCTCGACAAGGGAGGCCGAGGAGGCGCTCGCCTCGATCCTCTCGTGGCACGAGGACCTCGCGCGGGGGCTTGGACTCCCTCCAGAGGCCTGGGGGAGCCGAAGCATCGCGGACGGTGCGACCGAGGCCCTGCGCCGGTCGGCGTCGCGGGGCTTGTCGGACCTGATCCTCGCGCTTGGGGAGCAGTTGTCGTCCCGCATCGTGGCCGCGTTCCTCGCCCACGAAGGCGTGCCCTCACGCCTCGCCGATGCGACGAGACTCGTGGTGACCGACGACTCCTTTGGGGCCGCGAGGGTCCGGTGGGCCCTGACCCGCAGGAGGATCCAGTTGGGGACGCGGGAGGTTCCCCCAGGAGAAACCGTCGTCACGGCAGGGTTCATCGGCGCCACGACCGAGGGGGTGGTGACCACGTTGGGGAGGGAGGGCTCAGACCTCACCGCCGCGCTCTTCGGGGCGGCCCTCGAAGCGCCGGAGGTTGTCCTCGTGAAGAACGTCCCGGGAGTGCTCAGCGCGGATCCCCGGCTCGTGCCCAAGGCTCGCCTCATCTCACGGCTCTCGTTCGCGCAGGCGAAACGGATGTTCGAGGCGGGGGCCAAGGTCGTGCACCCCAGGACGATCGCCCCCCTACGGCGCGCCGGAATCCCCCTTCGTGTCCTCCCGTGGGACCGCCGTGCGCGAGGCACCACGATCGGCCCCGACCTCTCGTGGGGGGAGGGAGCCCTGAGGGCGGTGGTGAGTCGGGAATCGGGACAGGTCGTTGACGGGTGCTGCCGCCTCACGGTGCTCGGAGAGCCACCGCTTCCTGGGGAGTTGTGCCATCGAGTCCACGAGGTCGCGCGAAGGATCGGGATCGGGTTTCGACGTCGATCCCCCGCGAGGGCGACATGGGTCACCGAGGTTGCGTCGGACCACGCGGCGTGGGTGGCAGGGGAGTTCCACACCCTCGTCGATGAGTCCATGGAGGGCACATGAAGATCGGGATCGTCGGGTACGGCAAGATGGGACACGAGGTCGAGCGGCTCGCCTTGGAGGTCGGCCACGTCGTCGGATGGCGCCTCGACGAGGCGGAGAACCCCGAGGGATGTGGCCTCACGCACGACCTCGTCGCGGGCGTGGACGTGTGCGTGGAGTTCACGACACCACGGGTGGCGGCGGCCAACGTGCGCCGTATCCTCGCCGAAGGAGGTAAGGTGGTGTGCGGCACCACGGGGTGGTTCGAGGCGCTCCGCTCTGTGCAAGAGGCCGCCCGAGGGCCCGCGGCCTTGGTGTGGGGAAGCAACTTCTCCATTGGTGCGTACCTCTTCGGTGTTGTCGCGAGAGAAGCGGCGAGGAGGTTCGCCTCTTTTCCAGAGTACGACGTTGCCTTGCACGAGATCCACCACGCTGCGAAAGTTGATCATCCCTCAGGGACGGCGAAGAACCTCGCGGATCAATTGGTGGAACTCCTTCCCCACAAACGCTCGGTGGTGAGCGATCTGGGGGAGGGGGCACGAGGGCCTGAAGCGCTGCACGTGTCGTCGACTCGTGTCGGCTCCGTGCCGGGGGTTCACACGGTGTACTTCGATGGGCCCTTCGACACCATCGAGATCCGCCACTGTGCTCGCAGCAGGGCCGGATTCGCCCGGGGCGCCCTGCTCGCGGCGGAGTGGCTGCTCGAGCGCACCGGGTTCTACAGGTTCGAAGACGTGATTCACTCTCTGATGGAGGCACGGTGATGAGGACGCTCTCGGGGTCGCTCGTCGCGTTGGTGACCCCCTTCAGGTCAGACGGGGGTTTGGACGAGGTCGCGCTGCGGCGACTCGTGCGCTGGCAGGTGGGACAGGGGACAGACGGCATCGTGCCCTGTGGTACCACCGGGGAGGGTGCAACCCTCTCGCAGGAGGAGGCCGAGCGGGTCGTCTCGATCGTCCTCGAAGAGGTAGATGGCCGTGTACCCGTCGTCGCCGGTGCGGGGAGCAACAACACCAAGGTGGCGGTGGAGAAGGCGGCCCGCATGCGGGAGCTTGGCGTGGATGCCGTCCTCAGCGTCGCGCCGTACTACAACAAGCCGACGCAGCAGGGCCTGTTCGAGCACTTCCGCACCATCGCCGAGGACGCCGGAGTGCCGGTGGTCGTGTACAACGTGCCGGGTCGCACCGGGTGCAACGTCATGCCGGAGACCTTGGCGCGGCTGGCGGAGGTCCCCCACATCGTGGCGGTCAAGGAGGCGAGTGGAAACCTCGTCCAGATCATGGAGATCCTCGCCTCTGCACCGGGGCTCACCGTGCTGTCAGGGGACGATGCCCTCACCTTGCCCATGATGGTCCTTGGGGCCAAGGGGGTGATCTCGGTGGTGGCGAACGAGGCGCCGGCCCTCATGCACGAAATGGTCCGTGCGGCGCTCGAGGGGGACTGGGCGGTTGCGAGGGAGCTGCACTTCAGGCTCCTGCCCCTCATGCAGGCGAACTTCCTCGAGTCAAACCCCATCCCCGTGAAGGCAGCAGTCGCCATGCTCGGCCACATCACGGAGAGCTACCGGTTACCACTCGTGCCGCCGAACCAGAAGACGCGCAACGAGCTCCAACGCCTGCTCGCCGAGCTGGGTCTGTTGAGCGCCGGGGGCACGGAGTGACGGTCGAGGAACTTCGGCGCCTGTTCGAAAGCGATGGGGCTTGCCCCTCGTCTCCTGCACCCGTGGAGAGGCGGGTGGTCGAGGCCCTCCTGGATGCCCTCGAGGAGGGAACCGTGCGCGCCGCCGAGCCGACGGCCTCCGGCTGGCGCGTGAACACCTGGGTGAAGCGAGGGATCCTCGCCGCCTTCACCACAAGCCAGACGGGTCCTGCCGGCACGAGCTCGTTCGCCGCCTTCTTCGACCGCGAGGCACTCCTCCCCCGGCACCTCGACGCACGGCATGGGGTGCGCCTCGTGCCGGGAGGGAGCGCCGTGCGCCGCGGCTGCTACGTGGCCCAAGGCGTGACGATCATGCCCCCCGCCTACCTGAACGTCGGGGCATACGTGGGCGAGGGATCGCTCATCGATAGCCACGTGCTGGTGGGATCGTGCGCCCAGATCGGGGCGCGGGTACACCTGAGCGCGGGGTGCCAGATCGGCGGCGTGCTCGAGCCAATCGGCACAAGGCCCGTCATCGTGGAAGACGAGGCCCTCGTCGGGGGCAACTGCGGGCTGTACGAGGGTGTCCTCGTGCACAGGCGGGCGGTCATCGGTGCGGGTGTGGTGCTCACCGCTTCCACCCCGGTGTTCGATCTCGTGAATGAGCGCGTCATCCGTTCGTCCCCCGAGGAGCCGCTCGCCATCCCGGAAGGCGCCGTGGTGGTGCCTGGCACCAGGGCCGCACGGGGGCACTTCGCCCAGGTGCACGGCGTGGGCATCTCATGCGCCGTGATCGTGAAGTACCGAGACTGCTCCACCGATGCGCGCGTGGCGCTCGAGGAGGCACTGCGGTGAGGTCCCGCGCGGGAACGCCACCCTAACGGTGCAGGCGACCCGCCTGCCCTCACCCCTGACCCAATGTGAGAGGAGGATCCAGTGCGCGAGTCTGCCATGCCCCTCGCGAATCCTCGCATCATCCTGAAGGAAGAGTTCGACGGGTGGGGTGTACTCTTCGACCCGAAGACAGGCCTGGGGTGGGGCCTCGACCCGGTTGGTGTGTTCTACTGGAAGAGGCTGGACGGGAGGCACACCCGACGCCAACTCCTCGAGGAGCTCGCCGCGGTCTGCGACGACGTGCCTGACGACGCGCCGGCGCACCTGGAGGAATTCCTCCAGGACCTCGTCCTCAAGGGGTTCGTCACGTTCGGATCGGCGACGAGCCCTGATGGGCCCGATTCACCCGCCGCGTCGCAAGGGTGAGGCGAGGTCTCCCAGGCCTGTCGCGCACGGCCCCGCGCCTGACCATGCTGTCCGCCGTGGGTGCTCCCCCGCCCGTCGCCCCGCATCCGGGGATCCGCACCTGCCCTTTCCCCCGCCCCGGGCCATCTCGCATGTCGAGTGAGAGGGTCGCCCGTGCCACAGAGTAGCGGCCGCACCCACCTTCGCCTCACCACGCTGTGGGAGCGAGCCGACGTCCCTGCCTTGCCCCTTCAAGGGGACCGGTACGCGGTAATGAGTGACTTTCACCTCGGAGATGGCAGAGGAGCCGACGATTGCCACCACAACGAAAGCGTACTCATGGAGGCACTTGCCCACTACATTGAAAATGGTTACCACCTCATCCTGCTCGGAGATATCGAGGAACTGTGGCAGTTCAACATGAAGGCGATCATCCACCGCTACGGGGATACGGTGTACGCACGGCTGAGGGCATTTGGGAGGGGACGAATCCACCGAGTGTTCGGCAACCATGACATTGATTGGGCTGCCGCCGCGGATCCCCTGTGGGGGGATGCCCAAGCCTCCACTCCCGAGGCGCTCAAGCTCGTGGACGAGCGAGGCGAGCCACGGGTGCTCCTTGTCCATGGGCACCAGGGGAGCGTGGAGTCCGACCGGTTCGCCCGGCAGAGCCGGCCCCTCGTGCGCCTGTTCCGGTTCATGGAACCGCTTTCCCGGGGGCTTGGCCTCTACCGGAACCCTGCGACCACGACTTTCCCCGTGGCGAAGAAGTACGAGAGGATCATGCACACCTGGGCGCGTGCCCACCGCGTGCTGCTCGTGTGCGGCCACTCGCATCGAGCCGTGTTCGCGTCGCGCCCCTACGCGTCTCGACTGCGGGAGCAGATCGCCGACCTGGGGACACGCGAGGGAGGGCCAGAGGAGGCGCTCGAGTCCCTGCGCCGTGCCCTCGATGAGGAGATCCGTAGGGGACGCGACGTCCATCCGACGGAGGGAGGGGTTCCCCCGCCGTGCTACTTCAACTGCGGGTGTGCCCTGTACTCGGACGGGATCACGGCCCTGGAGATCGCGGATGGGGAGATCAGGCTCGTGAAATGGGGCAGGGGGCGGGACGGCCCTCACGGTCGACAGGTTTACCAGATGGAGAGTCTCGCCTCGTCGCTCGAAGCGATCCGGGACGCGCCGACCATGCCCTAGGCGGGGGGCAAGGACGGGATCCGGCGTTGGCCCCAGGTGCCAAGATGCCAACGCCGCGGAGGGATCATTCGTGGATCGAGAACCGACGCGCTCCCCCGGGCTTGGTGCGCGAGTGTTGCGGTCTCGGCACGAAACCGCCTAGCTGCGCGGCCGTCTCGCGTGGATGGCTTCTTTGTCCCTCTGGCACGAACCACCGTGGAGGACCACCATGAACCAGCTCTTCGTCGTCGTGCTCTTGGGGTCGGCTGTCGCGTACTGCGCCGAAACCACCGCCTCGGTCGACCTCGTGTCTGCCTACGTCTTCCGGGGGGTGACCTACAACGACGGGCCTTGCCTCCAGCCCTCGGTCGAGACGGCCGCCGGGCCGATCACCTTCTCGGTGTGGGCGAACTTCGACCTCGTGGACTGCGCACCCGTGGGGGGAGACACGGTCGAGGCTGGAGACGTCTCAGAGGTCGATCTCACCCTGTCCTACGGCGCCACGGTTGGCGGCGTGGAGGTGAGCCTCGGTGTGGTGCAGTTCGTGATCCCCGAGGCCGGTGCGCAGGCGAACACCCGCGAGTCCTTCCTCCGCGTCGCACGCTCCGTCGGGGCGGGCGTGTGTCTCGACGCCTACGTGGGCTATGACTTTGACCTCGTCGACGACGTGTACGCGGCGCTGGGGGCGAGGTTCCGTGTCCCCCTCGCCTCGCCGGAGATCACGCTGTCCTTCAGCGCGGGGTGGGCGGGGGAGAAGGCCGCACAGGGGGGGATCGCCGGGTTTCAGGAGTACGAGGCCAGGGCAGAGGTTTCCCACGCGCTGTCGGAGACGGTGCACCTCGGTGCGTTCGTCGCCTCCACCGGGGCGTTAAACGACGAGGTGCTCCCTCACCAGGACGTGAGGGTTCTGGGTGGCGTGCGGCTGGGCGTGTCGCTGTAGCCCACGTCCCATCGGCGCAGTTGTTCGAGGATGTGGTGGAGGTGGCTCCCGGGCCAGTACGTGCGCGCACACCGTGGGCAGGCGAGGAAGGTCTCGTGGGCGTCGAGGATGTGAGGCGGGACCCGGTCCCTCGCACGGTCCCGAGGGAGGTTTCGCAGCCTCGCGTTGCACGCCACGCACCGAGTGAGGGGTGAGACCCACGCGGCAAGGCCGCACGTGCGCATCACGTGGGCGACCTGGGCGGGGAGGTCCGCGGGGGGCACGAGCACGACGCGCCTGGCCATCGGTCGAGAGGCGAGGGTGCGATCGGCGGTGAGGAGGGTCCTCCCTTGGGCGGCGGCGCGAGAGAGGAGCGCGTCGTCATCGAAAGGAGGGGAGAACTCCGTGTCGAACCCCAGGATCCTCAGCCAGCGTGCGAGGCTGCCGAGCATGACGTCAGCCACGAACCGAGGCGGGTCGGATGACTCCTTGACAACCCGCCGAGCCTCGCCTAATCCTCCGCTCATGACGCTCGCCTCCTCGGAGGCGTCACTCGATCGTCCCCCCTCTCGCAGGTGGAACCTCGTGCGCCTCGCGTTCCATGCCGTTGTCTTCCTCGCGCTCATCGCCCCGCCACTCGGCGCCGTCGATGACAGCAGCAAGTTCACCACAGTCGGGAACATCAACCTCACCATCTCGAACTACGGGACGTTCGGGGATGGATTCCAGGTGCAGTTTCCAAACGACCAACCCTCGTGCGAGTACCCCACCGGCTCGCACGTGGAACACTTGTTCGTCGGCGGGCTGTGGATCGGGGCGAAGCTCCCGGACGGCCAGACGAGGGTGACCACCGGGGCGGTCGACGTCGCCTACCTCTCGGACGTGGCGGCGGGGTTCGAGTTCACGAACTCCGCGGATCCCAACGACGTGGTGATCGAGCGATCGAGCCTTCTCGACAGTCGATTCTACCACCCGGATGCCGTGAGCCACCAAGACTTCATCGCCGACTTCACCGATTCGAACACCGTGGTGCCGGGGACGAGCATCACGATCCCTCAGCACACCCCGATGAACGTCTCGGTGCACATGGAAGCGTACGCATGGAACTACCCGTTCGCCGATGCCTTCGTGATCTTCAACTACACGATCAAGAATACGGGACGACAGAGGCTGAGCAACATCTGGGTGGGGTTGTGGGCCGACTTGGTGGTGCGCAACGTGAGCATCACCCCTCCACGCGTGGGCGCCCCGTTCTACCAGCACGTAGGCAACGGCTGGGTCGATTCCCTCAAGATGGCGTACGCCTACGACTACGACGGGGATCCAGGGTACACGGACAGTTACATCGGCCTCAAGCTCCTCGGCGCCACCCCGCAGTCGGGCGACAGCGCGTACGAGGGGTTCACGCACATGCACGTGTGGCAGTTCCGGAACACGAGCGACCCGGTGTACTTCTCGCCGCAGAACGACCGGGAGCGGTACGAGAAGATGTCGGTCCCGCTCACCCCTGCGCAGCTCGAGGCGATCTACAGGAAGCCGTCGAACCGCGTCACCCTCATCAGCACCGGTCCGTTTCAGGGACTCGACCCTGACAGCTCGATGAACGTCGTGTTCGCGGTGATCTGTGCGAAGAAGTATGGGAATGATCCAAACACCGAAGACACTGAGCTCGCGAAGAAGAACCTCTTCACCAACGCGTTCTGGGCGCAAACCGCGTACAACGGCGAGGATCGCAACGGGAACGGTGTGCTCGACACGCTGGAGGAGGACCTGAATGGGAACGGGATCCTCAATGAAGGGGAGGACATCAATGGCAATGGGATCCTTGACCATAATGAAGACCTCAATGGAAACGGGATACTCGACCGTTACATCTTGCCGACTCCCCCGCACACTCCTCGAGTGAAAGTGGTTGCTGGTGATGGAACGGTGACACTTTATTGGGATGGTAGTGCCGAGGGGTCGATCGACTTTATCACTGGTAAGAAGGATTTCGAGGGCTACCGGATCTACCGGAGCCGTATCTTCGAGGATTTGCCGGGGCGTGATCTCCTGAGCTCGATGGTGCGCATCGCGGAGTTCGACTCGGTGAATGGCATCGGCTACGACACCGGGTTCGAGCTCGTGCGCCTCGGAGAGCCGGTGGTGTTCCTCGAGCCCAAGGATGGGGGAGGCGTCGACACCTTGGTGTGCCGGTATCGCTTCACGAACACGGCCCTGCACAGCGGTTGGCAGTACGCGTACGCGGTGACCGCCTACGACAGGGGAGACCCGAGCTACGGCCTGATCAGCCTCGAGTCGAGTCGGCTGGCGAACGTGGTCCGCGTCTTCCCTGGTGTGCCTCCCTCGCAAGGAGGGGTGCCTGCGGTGACGGTCTACCCCAACCCCTACGTGGTGCGTGCCGCCTGGGACGGGAGGCTGGAACGGGAACGGAAGCTCTACTTCAGGAATCTGCCGGCGCGGTGTCGGCTCAAGATCTTCACCGTGGCGGGCGACCTCGTGGACAGCTTCGACCATGACGCAGGCGCCTACCACGGGCAGGGCATCCGCTGGTTTGAGCAGTACTCCAAGCCTGACGCGCACTTCGCAGGAGGAGAGCACGCCTGGGACCTGATCTCCAGCAGCGATCAAGCGATCTCCACCGGGCTCTACCTCTTTACCGTCGAGGATCTCTCTACTGGCGAGATCCAGCGAGGCCGTTTCCTCGTGATCAAGTAGCCGACATGGCACGAACCAGACCACAGGAGGTTCCGATGCGAAGCGTGATCCTTCTCAGCGTGCTCCTCACGGCGTCGATGCCATCCCACGCGTCCTGGCCAGAGGTGACTGTCCCCGAGATCCAGACCGTCGTGGATGCGGCCCTGAACGATGACAGCCCCTTGCTCGGCGACACGATCGAAGTGGTCGGGGTTGCGATGACCACGGCCCGCGTCATCTGGGCGGGCGCACGATGGTCGGTCTTGATCGCGGATCCGGCCGGAGGCCCATGGTCGACCGTCCAGATCGTCCAGCACGACACCGTATCCGCGGGCGCGGCAGGGACGAACATTACCGCGGTTCACCCGGGATTCCTCGTGAGGTACACGGGGGTGGTGGAGGAGTACCCCACGAGCGGCGATTCCCGGACCCAGGTGGCCTTGCTGGTGAACCCGACCGTGCCGATTCAGGTCTTAGGGATGGCGCCTGTGCCGGAGCCGGTCGTGTTGACGTGCGCGGATTTCGCCACGAGGCAGTCAGGCGAGGCATGGGAAGCCGCGTTGGTCAAGATCGAGAACGCGACCATGATCAACAATAACCTTGGCGGGTACCGCGCGCTCATCCAGGACGATACCGGCTTCCAGATGACGATCGATACGTGGTACAATCCGATGTACGAGCTCCTCCGGAATGGCCTCTACACGTACCCGCCGAACGGCTCTCGCCTTGACGTCGTCGGCTTCATCAAGGACATGGCGAACGGGACAGGTGCGTACAGCATCTCCCCACGCAGCCCGGACGATATCATCGTGCACGCGCTTGCGCCGGTCATCGGCGATGTGGCGAGGGACATCGTGGTGCCGCGCAGCGTCGATCCCGTCACCATCACCGCCTCGATCTCCGACATCGATGGCTCGGTGGCCCAGGCGAACCTGCTCTACCGCGTCGACGGGGGGAGCTTCGGGACGATCGCCATGGCGCCCGTGGGGCGACCCAACGGCACCTACACCGCGACCATCCCTCCGCAGGCGCACAACTCGGTGGTGGAGTTCTTCATCACCGCGATAGACGATGCAGGTAACTCGTCCGCATGGCCTGACAGCAGTGCATACATGTACCTCTATCACGTGCTCGACGAAGGCTTCGGAATCTACCATGTCCAGTGGACACCTTACGGCAATGGTGTCTACAACAGCCAATCTCCGTACGCTGGGTTCACCGTGACTGTGCGTGGAACAGTGATGAACGATACGTTGCCGTTTGCCGGTTCCTACTACTTCATCCAGGACTCCGGGACGGATCCTTGGCACGGGATCGTGGTGTGGGACAGCTATACGAAGCCTCAGCCGGGGGACATCGTCGAGGTGACGGGGCTGATCGACGAGTGGTACTACGTGACGCGGATCACTCCGCAGAATCCTGCCGCGGATGTGCGTATCCTGTCGAGGGGCAATCCCGTGTACGATCCCATCGTGCTCCCCACGGGTGCTCTCAACACCGAGGCGGGTCTTGGTGCCGAATCGTGGGAGGGGATGCTGGTGAGGGTCGAGAACGCCACGGTCACGAATGCCTTCCCCGACGCTCCTGGCAACTATGGGGAGTTCGTGGTGGACGACGGGACCGGGCCCTACCGGGTCGACGATCTCTCGGTCACCTTCGATGCTCAGTTGGAGTCCCTCTACACGGTCGGGCAGCGGTTCAACTTCCTCCAGGGCTTCCAGTACTACAGCTTCTACAACTTCAAGCTCGTGCCGCGAGGGCCCTGGGACGTCGAGCTCGCGAGCAGGGCCGGCCGCCCGGAGAAGGCGGACATGGTGAGGCTCCTTGAGCCGTTCCCGAACCCCGGGGCGACGTCGTTCACGGTGACGTACGCCGTGCCGGCGGCGGGGACGGTGGAGCTGGGGCTCTTCGATCTCGCGGGTCGGCAAGTCGCGCGGATGGACCTCGGGCTTCAGACCGCGGGCACGCACCGCGTGGTGTGGGACTGTCGGGACGCGCAGGGAAGGCATCTGCCCTCGGGCACCTATCTCCTCAGGCTCCACGCGTGCGGGCAGGAGCGCACCGAACGGGTGGTGGTGCTCCGTTGACGAGGATGCGTACCCTGGGGCTCGTGGCGGCCGCGGCCCTGGGTGTGCTGTTGGGGTGCGGGGTGGAACGTGGGGGGAGCCTGTGGGCGAACCGCCCGCCAGAGACCTTCCTCTGGCTCCACCCCGACACCACGGCGCCTGAGACGAGCCTCGCGTCGACGCCGAGCCGGCAACACCTCTACTGGTGGGGCGACGACCCGGACGGCGCGGTGGTGGGGTTCATCTTCTCATGGGAAGACGACGAACCCGATCCCGCGAGGTGGCGCTTCACGACGGAGTACGACAGCGTGTTCCTCTTGACCGTGTCAGGGGGCGACACGATCTACACGTTCCGCATCAGCGCGGTGGACGACGCCGGAGACGTCGATCCCACTCCCGCGTTCCACCACTTCCCGGTCCACAACACCCCGCCTTCGGTGTCGTTCATCGTTGGTTCGGACGTGCCAGAGACGACCTTCACGGTCGCGTCCTTCTTCTGGAAGGGGACCGACTACGATGGGGATGACACCATCGAGTCCTACTGGTGGACCCTTGACGATCCACACCGGCCGCTGTCGGCGTGGCATCGGCTCCCGCCGAGGGTCACGAGCCTGACCGTCACGGCAGACAGCGGTTTGACGGTGGGTGATCACGTGTTCTACCTCCGGGCACGCGACCTGGCCGGAGCCCTCTCGCCTCTGGCGAGGATGCCCACCGACAGCACCCGCGTGTGGCACGTGCGCCAACCCGTCGGCGACATCCTCCTCGTGGACGACTACGGCGCGGTCGACGCAGCACCGGCGTTCTACGCCCGAGTCTTGGCCCAGCGTGGGCCTTACAGCGTCTGGGACATCCGAGCCGATCGCAACGGAGACCGCAAGCCCGACCTGTTCCCGTTCTCCACCGTGACGTTGACCGCGACGCTGCGTTTGTTCCGTACGGTGGTCTGGTACGGGGATGTCGGGTGGCACCTCGAGGAGGCCCAGGTAGCGGTGGCCGACTACGTGAACGGCGGGGGTCGGGTGATCATGAGCGTGAGTCTGCCGGAGGTATTCTCGAACGAGGGCAGCCCGCTCGCGTTCGCGGGGGTCGACAGCGTGCGGCAGATGATCCCCATCATCCTCAACGGGACGCCGCTGCTGCCGCCTCCTCCCGATTCCCTCGGCCTCCCGCTACCTCCCCTGCCACCGTTGGAGGTCCAGAGTTCGACGGGTGCCCTGTTCTTCGTGTGGGACCTCGAACCTTTGCCCAGCGCGAGGGTGGTGTACCGGCTCCCGGAGGGTCCGTTCTGGACGGGCCGCCCCACCCTCGGCCTCTGGCATGGCTCCAACCGTTTGGTGTTCCTTGAGTTCCCTCTCCATCAGGTCGACAAGGACGGCCGCGCCGCCGAGCTGTTGGCGCTGCTCTTGGAGGCGCTCGGATGAGAAGATCGATCGTGCTCGCGCTGGTGCTTGTGGGGAGCGCTAGCGCTCAGCCTGGCATGATCCGAGGCAGGGTCATCGATGCCGAGACGGGCCGAGGCCTTCCCGGGGTGAACGTGCTCGTGCAGGGCACGTACAGTGGGGCCGTGAGCGAGGTGGACGGCAGCTTCCTCATCCCCGAGCTCCGGCCTGGGGACTACACGCTCGAGATCACCATGATCGGCTACAAGGTGGCCCAGATGACGGGGGTGAGGGTGAGTGCCGGCGCGACGACGAACGTGGAGGCTCGGCTGGAACCCACGGTCCTGGCCCTCGGCCAGGAGATCGTGATCATCGGCGAGAAGCCCTTGTTCGACATCGAGGAGACCGCGAGCCGCAAGACCATCAGCGCCGAAGACATCGCAGGGTCGATCGTCCAGCATGCCGAAGACATCGTCGCTTCCCAGGCCGGCGTCGTGGCGCAGAACGATGAGATCCACATCCGAGGCGGACGCTCGTACGAGACCGCCTACATGCTCGACGGGTTGAACGTGCAGGACCCTCTCTCCGGCACCGGATTCGGGCTCAGGGTGGCCGCGAGCGCCATCCAAGAGATGGAGGTGATCACCGGCGGGTTCAACGCCGAGTACGGCCAGGCCATGAGCGGGGTCGTCAACATCTCGACGAGGGAGGGCGGGACAAGGTACCGAGGGAGCGTCGGCTATAAGCTCGATCACTTTCCCCTGAACGTCGAGAGAGCGAGCTTCAACACCGATGTGTTCGAGTTCTCGCTCCAAGGACTCGAGCCCTTGACCGGGCATCTCCTCCCCGCGATCGGGGTCCGGTTCCCAGGCAAGGTCAGCTTCTTCCTCTCCGGTTCAGCGTTCCTCACCGATTCCTACGCCGGATACACCGCCAAGCAGCTGAGCTCGAGCATCTTCTATGGTGAGACCTTCGCCCCTCGGCAGGACAACGACTGGTCTGGGCTCCTCAAGGCCACCTGGAACATCGACGATACCCACAAGCTCATCGGGAGCTACACCCGTTCCGTGAGGATCAACCAGAACACCCAGTCGCTCCAGACCACGCTCGAGTACGTCCCTCCCGGTCCAGGGTATCCGTACGAGTTCCAGTACAATCTGGACAACTTCAACACGTTTACGCACGACAACATCCTCACCGCCCTCACGTGGGTGCACACGGTGAGCCCGACGACGTTCTACGACGTCCGTGTGAGTAGGTACTTCACCCACCTCCGCTCGGACGTCGCGGGCCTCCACTGGTCTGAGTACACCCAGCCGCAGGACATCGTGACTCTCCCACTCGAGTACTACTGGACCCAGGACTCCCTCATCATGGTGATCCCCGGGGATGGGTTCTACGACTACGGGAACGGGTTCATCTGGCACGACCACCACGTCGAAGAGTACACGGGGAAGGTCACGATCAGCAGCAATCGGGGCAGGGGCCACAAGGTGAAGGCGGGCATCGAGGCCACGGCCCAGGAAATGCAGCTTGTGGACATCTACGCGCCGTGGTACGGCGGGCTCGGCTTGAACAACGATATCTACACCGTCTACCCGAGCTTCGGGGCGGCCTTCATTCAAGACAATATCACCTTCTCGGGGATGCTCGCGAACATCGGGCTGCGGTTCGACTGGTGGTTCCCAGGTAAATATGTCGAAAGAGCAGTAGACAATCCAGAGATCATTACCATACCTGACGAGACACGCCGAAAGTTCTACCGAGATACCTACGATTTCTTCGGCCGGCGGTGGAAAGGGAGGCTCTCCCCGCGCATCGGGATAAGCCACCCCGTGAGCGATAACCAGATGCTCTTCTTCTCCTATGGCCACTTCAACAAACGGCCCAAACCGCAGTTTGTCTACGCGAAGTTGGGTCCAAACAGTGCTAAGAGTACATTCCAGAAGTTCGGGAACCCGAATCAC